>Ga0265293_10003244_pt1 | contig 30542 bp, 32 predicted proteins | sample Munlanlewell138R_FD_192505 | JGI IMG/M metagenome (GOLD analysis project Ga0265293, IMG submission 192505) | Leachate microbial communities from a municipal landfill in Southern Ontario, Canada - Leachate well 138R | ecosystem: Engineered > Solid waste > Landfill > Unclassified | place: Canada... | reverse complement strand
ATATCTGACCCAGAGGAATTTTGGAATAAAAAATTTGGACACGACCCTTTATGGGGTTATAATAAATAACCAGAAAGCTTTATTTTATTCCACGAAAAATAAAAACTGTTTCCCCTGTTTTTATTTCATCCCAGTCATGAAGCAGTCTGGGCCGCAAAAGCTTTTTCCCATTAAGATATGTGCCTGAATCTGATACAAGATCGTATAAATAATATCCACCTTCAACTCTTCGAATTCGAGCGTGTTTGTTAGACATATATTCATCATTTATCTGAATTATATTTTCTTTGCCTCTGCCAAGTGTTGCTTCACTTTTAAGAATTGGTATTTTAATCCCTGCAGCATTTCCCTCTTTTCTTAAAAGCCACACTTCTGAATACATTACACCAGGCATTTCCTTTTCAGCATCTTCTTCAAAGATATCCTCTTCAACTAAATCGCCATATCCCATATCTCCGGAATATTGACTAAATATTGGCTCAAACCTGCTCTCCTCTCTGGCTTTTTCAAACCTGGTTTTTCCTTTTTTAAGGAAAATAAAAAGCAGAACAATAAGCAATACAAGAAGAAGAATTATCATTAAAGCCAGAATTACATTAAAGTAATCCGGAAACTCCATTTTTAATAAATTTCTTTCAACTGAAAATTCCGCTATATCCCTGTCTTTAAGGTCTCCATAGTTTAAGCGAACTTCCAGGTTGTTTTTCACACCATCCCTTTTAGCCAAAGAAACATAGTCTATTTCATAAACACTTTTAATGCGGGAAAAAATAATCTTATAAAGATTAGCCATGTTCCTGTTATCTATGTAAGCCAGGCTTCCTCCGGTAAGCTTTGCCATTCTGGAAAGAATATGGCTATGGGAAACACCTCGCATTGTTATAAAACAGAGAGGAGTTTGACTTTCCCTGGCAATTTTTATAACATCATCAGCCCTTAATGTGCTTCCTTCATCTTTCCCATCAGTAAATACTATTATTCCTTTACGTCTTCCAGAATCAGATCTTTGGAGAAGCTCTAATGCATCATAAAGCGAATCATAAAGCACTGTTTTGCTGCCATGTCTTTCCACACTTGCAATACTTTTTAAAATCTCCTCCCTGTTGGAGGTAAAATTATTAATAAGCCTCACCTTATCATCAAATCTGTAAACAGCTATGCGATCTTTGGGAGATGCTACATCAAGTATTGCCTTGGCACTCTTTTTTATCCTGGACAGAAAATCCATACTAATGCTTTTGCTGGTATCTATGGAAAAAACAAGATAAAGGTCATCGCTCAAAGAGGTAATGTCCCTTACTCTGACATAGTTTACCCTGAATCCGTTTTCATAAACATGAATATTGTTTTCATCCAGGCCTGGAATCCCATTATATGAAGAATCTACAGCACTGACCTTTAAATTTACTTTGGGGAAGTTTTTTTCAGCATCAATATCTGTAATATTTATAAATGGGCCTGCCTGCAAAAAAGAAAATCCTGCTGTTAAAAAGACAAGTACCATCGTTATTTTTAATTTTAATGTTTTCATTTGCATTTCTTAATCTGATTTATTTTTAAAATTATCGGTAATAAATGCTATTTTTTCCAGCAGTAATTCTTTAACCTGCTGATAATTAAAAATTATACTCTTATTTACTGTAACCAAAGAGGCTGACTTATTACAAACACTATACCAGAGAATAATACAAAGAGGATTTAATGTATGAAGAAAACAGAAAGAAATGAGGACAGGGAACTTACAGTTGTGCTGATAGTAGCGTTTATTATATTTGGTACTTTTTTTCTAATAAATGCCTGGCTTTTACCCTCATTGGGTATTAGAACCTGAATACCCTATTTCTCCCCTGTATCCGGGGAGTCCCAGGAAGTACCTGAAAAATTCAAGCCTTCAGAAAACAAAAATCTTTTTGAAACAGATAAATAATAATTAATCCGGCATATTCTCCCAGAGAATCTTTCGGCCATCCATTACAGGGCCTTCAACACAGGCCCTTTTGTAACCGGAAACAGTATCAACTGTGCATCCCACACAAAGTCCCACTCCGCAGCCAAAATAATTTTCCACAGAAACCTCTACAGGAATATTTTTATTTGCAAGCTTAACTGTTTTACTCATCATGGGATCAGGTCCGCATGTATAAATTCTGCTAAAATGCTCGCCTGAAATAACATCAGCCATAACATCTGTGGCAAAACCCTTAACACCCATAGAACCGTCATCTGTAGTTACAATAAATTCATCAGCCAGATTCCTGTACATATCTGCTGCAAACACATGGTCTTTTCCCCTTGCACAGTATATATAGGTTATTCTGTTTCCACATTTTTTAAGCTCTTTCATAAGATAATAAAGAGGTGCATTTCCAACACCACCTCCTGCAAGTAGCACATCCTTGCCATCTTCAATAGTAAAGCCCCTTCCTGCAGGTCCTGTTATGTTAATAAAACCAGGCTCCATTATGCTAATAAGGGATGTTCCCTTGCCTATTACACGAACAACCAGGCTTATAATATCTTTATTTGAATCAAATATTGAAAATGGCCGCCTTAGCATAGGCTCAAAGCCCTCTGCAGCCCTTATATTTACAAACTGTCCTGGCACAGATGTGTTGTTATCAATTTTAATATTAAGCAAAAAATGATTATCAGCTATCTCTTCAGGTTTTTTTATTAATTCGGCCACTATTCTTTCTCCAGCAAAGGTTTGCTTCACAGTTTATTCCTGCACATAATGAAAGCTAAAAAATCAGGAAACAGGCAGATCCATTCAGCTTGCCGTATCTATTCTATTATTCTTGGTACAACAATGTGTCCCTTTACAAAGTCCGGTGCAATTTTTTCAATGGCATCTGTATCAAGAGATTCTTTAATAACATCATCTCTTATTACATTTATTAAATTAGAAATATTGTCAGCAGGCTCAACCCCTGAAGTATCAAGCGTTTTTATCTTTTCCACATATTCAAGAATATCATTCAACTCTTTTGAAAACTCAGCCTTTTCAGCTTCAGAAAGATCAATACGAGCCATTTCTGCAATTTTTGCTATTTCCTTTTCATCTATCTTCATTAAATACACTCCGCAATTAAACTACTCTACCTGTTATAAATTACTTTTGTTAATTCAAAATCAATAACTTTTTCCATATTAAGGTACTTAATGGAAACAGCAAGACTAAGATTTTTACATCCTGCTGGAATAAAATTGAAAAGATAAAAATTAGACACCCTGTCACCAGGACCCAGAAAATCCAGGCTATAATCAACAGTGCCCTCTTTAAAATCAGTATTTTGTATAAGTTCACTTCCTGCAAGGATTCGCCTGGTTTTCCAAAGTTCTTTTAAATTCACCTTATAGCGCTTCTCCGGGAAGCTTTTATCTTTAATAAATTCAAAATATTCAGGGCTTATTCGCTCATTATCACAAACCAGCTCAATACCAGTAACAAGAAAGGGTCTGTTCCAGGTATTTTCTATTATTACATGAAAAACAGGCTCAAGAGGATAAACAGATCCCCCTCCTTTAAAAACAGGAAATGAATGAAGATAAACCCAGTCCTCTTTTTGCACCTGTTCAACAATAATATCAAAATAAAAGGATCTTATAAGGCCTGCTTTTCCTGATATTACCTCAATATCAGCCCTGACAGCCGGACCATAAAATCTTACAATTTTATTTTTTCCACAGCTGTTTACACTTAGTATTATTATTGTTAAAATAATTATTTTGCGCACTAAATTTCAGCCCTTTATTTCCTATAAGGCTTCTATAAATCAATGCCTGTCAATTTGTATTTTTTTTAGCAGATATTACAGAGGATATTCCCTTCACAAGATCATCAATATTAAAGGGCTTTGCAATGTAAAAGTCTATTAATCTGTCATAACCCTTAATGTTGCCAAGGGACCAGCCGGAAAGGAGCACTGTTACTGTATCTTCGTTTATTTCCTTTACCCTTGCTGCAAGCTCAATACCTGTTAAACCTGCAACATCATAATCAGTTAAAACTATATCGTAATTTTTGTTTTTAAACTCCTCAAAGGCATTGGATCCATTATCTGTAATAAAAACCCTGTTTCCCATTCTTTCAAAAAGGTTGCCCAGTATAAGCTGAAGGGCTTTTTCATCCTCAACAATAAGTATATCCCTGTCCTCAATCCTGTGCACATCTTTGGTACCAGGAGCAGCTTCATCCTCTATTATCAGGTTCCTGGGGAAAATAATTTTTATAGAATATAGCTCTCCTGACTCCTCTTCCATTATCTTGATATTGATTTTCTCAGCAGCGTTCCTTATATCTGACGTGGAATAACCGTCTATCGTAAAGGGAATAATGTTCTCCTTATCAGGACCGCTGCTCTTTGCAACTGAAATTGAAATAGAATAAAACTCCTTTTTTACAAGATCAATAGAGATTGTTCCTTTTTTATCTATATAAGCAGCTACCCTTAATACTCCCCAGATAATGAGCTCTCTAAGAAATCTGGTATCGGTTTTTATGCTCAGATTATTGTCATAATTACGCTCCAGAGAAATACCTCTTCTCTTTCTGCTCTCCTGCATTTTAAAATGAATTTTAACAAACTCCACAGAATCATTTATTACCTTAGCAAGGGACTCCTCTTTTTCTATTTCGCCCTCTCTTCTTTCATCTAAAAAATCCTGCATTCTTCTTATATGCTCAATAACATCGTGCACATACTTTTCAACCTGTTTAAGCCCATCAAGCACGGTCTTTTTTTCTGTAATTATCTGTAAAAGCTGGGTCTGGTTAAGAATTACGTTTGTAGTGTTGTTGATGGAGTGAATAAACCCTCTGCCTATATCACTAAGGAAATTTATTCTCTTTGCAATACTAAGCCGGTATTTCAAATCTTTAAGAATTGTAATATCTTCCATAAGAAGATCTATGGCGATTATTTTATTATCTATGGAAACAGGATAAATTATAATATTCACTACACGCTCATCGTCATTTTTGGTTCGGATTTTAATCTCGCCTAATCGCTTAAAGGGAATATTATTTTCAATTATTTCTGATATATAGTTTTTTATTCTTTCAGCATCATATTTAAAAAGAGAATTTATTACTTCCATGCGTGAACTTGAAATTTCTTCACATTTATAGCCCACTACACCTTCAAAGGATCTACTGCACATACACACATTCATATTTTTGTCAAAACGGATAAGGGGCAGAGGAGAAAACTCAAAGTAATGAAAATCGCGGTAATCATCCCTGACATTTCTTGCTGAATAAATATTAGAGCTGCTTAATTTTTCACTGCTGCGTATAAAAATCAATACAGATGAAACCAGACCATTGGATATAACCGGCTGCATCAATATTTCAACCGGCTGACTTTCCTGACCCAGTTCATCCGCTGGTTTAAGCTCAACTGCTGAAGAGGTAAAGGCACCATTCAAAGCATTGATAAAAGCCCTTGCTACTATTTTTTTACAGTCAGTTGTAAAAAAAGCAGGCCAGTTAAAATTTTCAAGGTTTTTTTCCAGACCAAAAATATCAACAAAGGGTTTATTTGCATACTCAATAATCCCTCTGGATGAAGCTACTCCAGCAGGATATATGAGACTGTCAAAAAACTCATGATTATACACAACAGAAAAAGGTTCTTCTCCTGTTGTGTTCTTTTTGCTACTCTGAGACATTACTGGTAACCCTATGCTTAAAAAAGTGTTCTAAGGTTTACCAGTGTCTTTTCCCCCTTTTTTATTTCAACCTCTTTTTCAGTAGCAGAAATAACTCCGCCCTTGCCCATAAATTCAAAATTAACCTTATAATTCCCAGGAGGCAAAAAATCCCTGCCTAACTGAAAATTAGCAGGCAAGGTATGCCAGCACCTGAGATCAGGCCTCATCTGTGAAAAAAGCATAGCCCCTGTTCCAAGGCCTGCTGCAGCACCTATAAGACTGGCAAATCCTCCAACCTTTTTGCTCTGTTCAGCTATTTTTTTTGCTGCTAAACCTGCAGCAACTGATGCAGCAGCCTTTACTGCAACTTCAGCAGCCACCTTAAGGTATAACCTTTTATAATCATCTTCAAGGTTCTGAACTGCTGTTTGCTCAACATTTTCCAGCATGTAGGTTTTAAATTTTTTACCTGCAACATTAGCCCTTACTGAATTAACATTATTATCCCGTTTGATAAATTTTGGTATGGGATTTTGTGCATTATGAAGTGTAACTAAAACAGTAGCCACAGTTACACCAGCAACAAGGCTGCTGGTGCTTAAAGTAACCCTTATTGCTGACTCCATCATGGGATCTTTTAACAAAGATCCCCGTGATTTTTTAATAGCGCTTCTACCAGACTGAAATATTACCACAAGCTCGCCATCATCTTCAGAAGCATTAAACTTATTTCCAAACTTCTTAGCCCAGTCATTATAATCATCCATATAATTAAGGCGTTTTGAAATCCTTAATAAATCTTCCTTAACAATATTAAGCCTGGGAGCCAGCTCATGAATTTGCTTATACTCAATATAGGCAAATTCTATATCCCGAAGATCCCTGCTCTTTTCCCCTATTATTTCAAAGGCAATAGCAGTTAAATACTTGGCCATAATATTCTGCTTATACCTGGCCTTTCCTGCTTCTGTTTTAATCTTGGCAAGTTCATTGTTTACTGCAGCAAACTCAACCCTTGCTGACTCATAATCATTCAAAAGAAGAAAGTTGAGGCCAAGGTACATGTTCACAAGCACCTTTTCAAAATCCTCACCCCGATAATTGGTATTTCTGTTATTGGTAAGAAGGGATAATGCCTGCTGTGAAACGCTTACAGGTATTATTTTTGCAAGCTTTGCAGCTGGCAAAAGAACACTGTTGCTTGTTTTATAATCCTCAGCTGCATGGAGCATTAAACCGCACTCCATCATAAAAAGAAGCTGATCCTTTCCTGTATTATTTACCTGGGGAAGGAGCATTCGGGCAGCCTCTTTATAGTCCCCTTTGTAAAACTTCTCTTCCGGAACCTTCATTGCTTCATCATAGCTTTTTGAAGAGGAACATGAAAAAAGAGCCAGTGCAAGAAAAATCAGGAAACCTGTTTTTATCATTATTTTCATCGTTTACTCTCAGTAATCATCATTTTTAAAAGCTGATACGATTTGTTTTTGTTGATTTCATAAACTCCTGCTGATCCTGCCACTCTACAACCCTGGTTCTTGTATTGTTAAGCTTAAGAGTTATTTGAAGAAACTGAACCCTTCTTCCCATTACAGTTCTTACATTTTCCCTGATTTCACCATTTAAAAAGAAGTTTGGAGATTTTAACTGACCAACAGGTATGGCGCTGTCAGGATCAATAAGGCCTGTCATACCCTTTTCAATCTCACTCATTGTTTCAGCATCTAAAGAATCATCAATAAACTTTATTCTCTTTTGAATAAGCTTTGTCTGAATTTCGCTCATTATAAGACCTGTATCAATATGCTCAGAAGTTCTGTTACGCACATTTATTACCTGAATAAAAGCAGGCTTGCCATCTTCCTTAAGAAAACCATATAAAGATGTAACCATCTTATCAACTGTCATTTTTATTTCTTTTGGGCCCCATTCCATTGATCCACTGGCCTTGCTTGCATCCTGATATTGAACTCCCCCTCCACAGCTTACAGCAAAAAGAAGGATAAATAAAAGCAGATATTTTTTCATGAAAAACCTCCCCGCATATAATGTTTTTTATTTATTATACTAATAATAAAAATTTTAATCTTTTACAAACAAAACTAATCCCCAGGCCTAATTTTAATATCAGGTATAAATTAATTATTTTTAATAACACCTTCAATAAAAATATATAAAATTATTAAAGAATAATTAATTTATAAAATAAAAAAATATTTATGAAATGTCAATAATTATACTCAAGGAATAGAAAATAAACCCATGCAGACTTTTTACTGTAACAAATAACAGGTTTATTCAACCTCTGCGATATAATTTTCTATTACTGAAACAACCTCTGATGCTGTTTCAGCTGAATTATGATTAACAAGCCTGGCAATATAGGTCATTTTTTTAAGGGTATATCCGTAAAGTGCATCATAATAATCAACAAGAAGGGTTTCTATAAACTCTTCCACTTTTCCGGAGCTATAAAGCTTAAGCAGCTTTTCTATTTTTGCAGATGAGAGCTTGCTTTTAAGGGATTTTACAATGGAAATCACCCTGTCGTGCTCATGGAACCTGTCGTATTCTTTTTTAATTATTTCCACACGCCTGGACATGGGAGTATCAATATAAATTACAGGGGAACTCCTCATCTGCATAAAAATATTGTCAGGAATATGCAGATTCCCTATTTTTCTCGATTCCCCTTCAAGCACAATATAGGCTTCATCTTTAAACCTGGTTATTCCGGAGCATAAACCAGACTCAAAGGCTTTTTGACTATTCTGCTTAAGCCCTATTGCACCAAAAACAGAACTTCTGTGTCCTGCAAGATCTTCCAGATCAATTGAATTTTTTATATATTGAATAATTTCAGTTTTACCAGCACCTGTAAGACCCTGAAGTATAAAAATCCTGGGTTTTACCTGAAAAGTATTAAGTCTCTCCAAAACATATCTTCTGTAGGACTTATAGCCATCTTTTAATCTAAAAGTTTTTATTCCAAGCGAATCCAGAAGAGCAGCCACTGCACCTGATCTCATGCCTCCCCTGGCACAGTATATAACTATATTGCGCCCCTGAACATGAGCCATTCCATTTATAATATCCCCAATACGCTGTCCTCCAATCTCAGTGCCCCTTATTACAGCTTCGTCCCTTCCTTTGAGCCTGTAAATTGTGCCTACCTCTGCTCTTTCCTCATTGTTAAATATGGGAAGACTAATTGCCCCTGGGACATGATCCTCCTTGAATTCCCCTGGAGATCGCACATCAATATAAACTGGATTTTCCAGCTCCATGGATTCCTGAAACGTTATATCTTTCATAATAACAATGGAAAAGTGCAGAGCCTTCATGTTGCAAGAAAAAAATTTTAAATATTAATTTTCCCTGAACTTTTTATACTTGCCCTGTTTGTTTTCCCAGCCTTACAGATAAACCAAATCCTTTTTTTATCAACCAAAAGAGAGTCTAAACCGATAATTAAACAGAAGAATCTATATTCTACCAAAAGAGCATAGAATAAAATATTTACAGGAACACTTGGACATGACAGCAGATAAAAAACAAGCAGGGAGAAAAACAGCATTTCCCACGGGAATATTTTTACTCCTTTTTTTAATACAGATTATAGCATCAACAGCAGGTATAACTTTTTATTTCTATACCAGTTCAAAAAACAGTCTTGCTGATATTGAAAAATACACATTGAATTATTCCAAAACCCTTGCTGAGGCATTTGCCAGTGTTGCTGAACTGAGTTATAAAGACAAAAACTACTCCTCATTAAAATCCCTGTTCAGAGAAAAAATTGAAGAGAACACCATTGACGAGGCTTTTTTTGTTTTAAAAAATGGAAGCCTCATAGTTCACTCAAACACTACCATTGAAAAAAAGCTTAGAGGAAACATTGCAAATGATGAAATGTCCTATAACCTTGAATTAATTCTTCAACCTGTTGAAAAAAACAGCAAAGAGCTTTTTTTCTCAAACTACAATATTATTAATAAAAAAATTCCCTTTAACAGAAGCATAAGGGAACTAATACAAAAACATCTTTACACCAGCATAAATACATCAGGCTGGCTTTTTACAAAAGGAGTATTTTTCAAAAACGAGCCAGTTGGAACAGTAAATTTTATTGTAAACAAGGAAAGGATATACTCATCAATTTTTGCTGCTGCCAAAGAAATGAAAAAAATATTTACAATAGCCCTTATTGCTTCCTTCTTTATAGCCATGATTATTGCCCTGATTATTATGTTTAGATTGAAAAAAAATATTTCTGTTCAGGAATTTAAAAGTTCAGGAAACAACGACACTCCTGATGATTTTATCAATGAGGAGGACAGGGAAATTATACTTGAAGACGATTACAGCATGGAACTTCCGGAGATCAGCGACTATCCCCAAACCAGGGATATAGATGACCTTCCTGATTTTGAAATTTCATTTGATGAAGATAATAACCTCCAAAAAGATGAAAAAGATTCGGCACACATAGAAGCTAATGAAGGTGATGAATACATAACCATTGAACTGCTTGGCGAAATTGATGAAGAGGAGAAAACTCCTCATATCACAAAATCAGCTGGCACAAAAATTATAGCCTCTGTTGTAATTGATGAAGGAATTGCTGCCAGAAAAAACATTCCAGACGCAATCCCTGTAAGAAAGGAGAATTAATATGTTTTTTATTAACCACAGTGAAATAACTGAAGGAAAAGCTGCTATCATAGAAATTAAGGGCCCACTGAACAGTGAAACCAGCCCTGATTTTGAAGATTACATAAACAGGCTTCTTGAAAGTGGAATTCTTCATATAATTATAGACATTAAAGATTTAAGCTATATCAGCTCTGAAGGTATTGGCGTAATGCTCATGATACAAAAACTAATTTCTAAAAAAAGAGGAATGCTTGTACTCCTGTCCCTTTCTAGGGAAATAGAAACGCTTTTCAGTATTCTGGGGTTTCTGGAAATATTTAAAATAACGGACAACAGGGCAGATGCCCTCAAGGTTCTTGACCGTGCAATGGAACTTGATATAAGCCCTGAACCAGGTGTAGAAGTAAGTCATAAACCAGATATAGCAACAACAGACTCTCATGAAAAATCTGAAGAAACAACCCGGCCTGTAAAAGAAACGAAAGGCCCGGAACGGGTAAGCTCAGTGTTTATTGATGAAACACCGGAAAGAATAAGTTTGCAAAAAAAAGAAAAGGCCTTTGAACCATTTATAATTAAATGCGTCAGCTGCTCAAACCTCATACGAATAAACGAAATTGGCCCCCATATCTGTCCTGAATGCTCTGCTGAGTTTGAAGTTACAGATCCAGGCCGTGCTGTTTTTTCTTGACTTTTACACAATATATAAAATAAATATTTTAATCTACGTTTTTATTTGTTTATTATAACCAGAGGTAAATTTAATGGCCATTCCTGAAGGTAAAACATTCAGCTTTGATGATGAAAGTCATATCCGCACAGATTTTCTTGAAACTTTTGAATACAAGGGAAATCCACAAAGAATAAAATATGAAACAGAGGAATTTAGTGCTGTTTGCCCATTTTCAGGGCTTCCTGACATTGCCAAAGTTGACATAGAATACATTCCTGACAAAAGAATTGTTGAACTTAAATCGCTTAAATACTATTTTACATCATTCAGAAATGTGGGAATATACCAGGAGGATGTAACTAACAGAATATACAAGGATCTGGATAAGGTTTTACAGGCAAATTTTTTATCAGTAAAAACCGTATATAATATAAGGGGCGGCATACTTGCCACCTGTGTAATGGATTCTGAAATAGTGAAGCAGGGAAAGAAAAATGAGCAGTAAAATAAAAAATACGCTATTAGCGCCATTTCGATTTTTTATGTTTATTTTTGAAAGAGCCCTTGCAGCAGCAGGAGCAGTGGCATTTGCCCAGTTTCCCTCTTTCATTGTTCAGTATCAGCAGCGCCTTGGCGGTCATGTTGACGAGCTTGGACTTATAGTTTCCAAGTACACAGAAGCAGCTGCAAAAAACAACAGAACCATTGAAGAGTATATTTCAATACACCTCAAATCCGAGATAAATGATTTTGTTTCAAGTGGCAAAATTATGGCTGAAAATTTATCCAGACACACAGAGCTTGGGGAAGCACTGAAAGTTCTTATGGAATCATCTGGCATAATGAAGCTTTTTGTTTTCCTGAAAACAATAAATTTTGATATTTTCAAAAAAACAGCAGACAACTTTACACCTGGTATTTCTTTTAACCTGGACACATTATTCTACGCTTTGGCAGGAATAATAATCACTATGGGTATTTATTACATGATAAAAAAATTTTTGCATTTAATAAAAAAAGCAGTTACAAATAAAAATAAAATATAATTCGCAGGCAATCAGGGGAGGGGCATGAGATATGCGTAAAATTATCGCAACACTCATTTGTTTTGTAATATTAACAGGCTGTTCATCAACCTCAATTAAAGAAGAGACAAGCCAGAACATAATCACCATGAGCATTAAACAAAATGATGAAACAGTCGAAATTCTGGATAATACTGTTCAGCTAAGACGAGCCCCTTTTTCCTTTTTATTTAATTTTACACAGCCTGATGGCCTCCTTGTTCATGCCTCAATGGACAATAGCACATACCTGAAAGCTGAATCAGGCAAACCCCTTTCTGAACTTCCGGGATTTAAAAACACAAGCATTTCAGAAGAATTATTCAACAAGGAGTCTGTCTTATATTTGTCAGATGATGCACCATCATACTGGTACTACACTGATGAAACTGACAGCAGGTTCAACTCTGTTCAACATGAAGAAACAGGCTTTACCTGTCGCAGGGACATAAAAAACATTATTGATATTACAACAGGCAAAAACAAGCTTGTTTCAGGTCAGATGAAGGGAGATACCATTTACATAGTTATAATTAAAGCAGACTGGAACAAGGATTACACTGAACGTATTGAACTGAACAGAAAGCTTTTAAAAATTATATTCAATATTTAATACAGGGTTAATACATGACAGGAAACAGTCTTATCCCCTTTGACAGGATAAAGGAACAGTTTGAAAAGGGTCTCCAGGATATACCCCTAAGAGCCAGGGAATCCATTGACCTGTCAATTGAATTTCAAAAGGGAACAACCCGAATAAAATTTTCCACACCTCCTCTTACTGACATTATGCTCATAGAGGCTTTGTGCATACTAAAAAATCATGTGGAAAACATCCGCATTGCCTCTTTTGAAAAAGGACATTACGGATTCCAGGCGCTTAACAGCAATATTTTTAATACAGAAAATCTTACCGGGAATTTTAAAATAGATTTTTTCAGTATTGTAAATTCATACGTTGAAATTTCAAAAAAAGGAGACTTAAGCCAGGAGGAGATCAGCTCAACAATTGCTATAATAAAAGCAATGATTATGGACAGCTCATTTGACCCCAAAATGCGACTTCAGGAGCTTGGAGCTGTTGTTATGACAGGAGAAAACAATCCTGACTGGGATTATATTGCAGGATACAGGGAAACAAAACGCAAAATACGCGAGTCCGTAACAATGCCCCTTAAAAACCCGGAGGTATATGATGCAATTGCAAAGCTTACAAGAAAAACAGCTGAATCAAACCGGCCAAGGGCTGTTCTTTTTGAAGGACCTCCTGGGGTTGGGAAAACCACAGCTGCCAGAATAATTGCCGGTGATTCTGAAATACCCCTGATATATATCCCTGTTGAGTCAATTATGTCCAAATGGTATGGTCAGTCATCCCAGAACCTTGCTGAAATTTTCGACATGTGTGAACTTATGGGAGGAGCTGTAATTTTTCTTGATGAAATAGACTCCCTTGCAGGCTCAAGAGACCAGAATATGTTTGAAGCAACCAGGCGCATACTTTCTGTTCTGCTAAGAAAAATTGACGGGATAGATTCTGCGGAAAAAACAATTACAATAGGAGCTACAAATCGCATGGAAGATCTGGATCCTGCATTGTTAAGCAGGTTTGACCAGATTATCAAATTCCCCTATCCAAATGAACAGGAAAGAGGAGCAATCTTTTCAAACTATGCTATTCATCTTTCTGAAGATGAATGTTTATACCTTGGCTCAAAAAGCGATAAAACCACAGGAAGAAATATTAAGGATATTTGCGAGCTTACTGAAAGAAGATGGGCCAGGAAAATACTTGTCCGGAACCTGGAAGCATCCCCTCCGCCCTTTGAATATTACAAACAGTCTGTTCAACTTTGGAAAAATTCTTTAATTTAATAAGAGCTAAAGCCTCTTGAGAAGAAACTCTATCTCCTGTTTATTGTCCTCTCTTTTATTGAGCAAAGACTCCCGTATTTTTTCCAGATTTATTTTATATTCTTTTTTCGAATCAGTCATTTCATCCATCTTACACATAATAATCCCTAAGCAAAAAATAGTCTATTATTGCCATTCAGTTGTACAAATATCTTTTTTTTTAAATAATAGATAATGTAAAAATTTTTTACATTATCTGTAAAATGAAGAAACGGCAGTAAAACTGCCGCAAAAAGCATGTATGATATTTTTCTATATTAGAAAAACCCTTAAATAAGTCAAACAGTAAAATAAAAAATTTACGCCCAAGTTAAAGGAAGTTCCGGGTCAAACTTTCTCACCATATCATCCTTATAGGGCTTAACCCTTACGCTATACCCAAACTTCCCGCTGTTGAGACATAACATCTGCCCTTCAAAAACAAATACTCCCTTTTCCTTTTCCCCGGATTTATACATTGGAGCAGCAACTCCATCTGCAATGTTTCCAGCACTGTCTATTGAACCAAAAAAGAGCTCAACCATAATTTCATCCGGATTAATCCGCCCAAGTTTAACCACAGCCCTTGCCATAACCTTTGAACCTACCAGTATATCGCTTTTATGATCAAAGCTGAAATCAAGAACTTCCACATCGCTCCATTTTTGCTTAATCCCTTCCTTCCATTCAGCCATTTCCCTGGAAAGCTTAAAGGAATTTACAGAATAAAGGCTGTGATTTTTGTGCCCTATATGATAATACTTTTCAGCATAATCCTTTACCATGCGATTTGTATTAAACTCAGGTATAATGGATTTCATGGAAGCCCTTATTTTGGCAAGCCACTCAGCTGGCAGATCATCATCGCCCCTTTTATAAAATAAAGGCACAACCTCATCTTCCAGTATATTATAAACAGAAAGGCTTTCAACCTCATCCTGATATTCAGGATCATCATAGACCTCACCATTGCCAACAGCCCAGCCATTATTTGAATTATACGCCTCGTCCCACCATCCGTCAAGAACACTTATATTAAGTCCGCCATTTGCCACAACCTTCATTCCACTTGTACCTGAAGCCTCCTTGGGTCTTATGGGGTTGTTAAGCCATATATCAACGCCCTGTATCAAATAACGCGCCACGTTTATATCATAGTCTTCAAGGAACACCACCTTTTTCCTTAGCTTTTCATCCCGCGACAGATGTATAATATTCTTTATAAGCTCCTTGCCCAAGTTATCCTTTGGATGAGCCTTGCCTGAAAAAACAATCTGTACAGGCTTGTCCACTGAAGACAGAAGCGCATTTAACCTGTCAATATCTCTAAAAATAAGAGTGGCTCTTTTGTACGTTGCAAAGCGCCTGGCAAAACCTATTGTAAGAGCCTCCGGATCAAGGACTGAACTTGCTACATCAGCGTATTTTTCCGGCATCCCCCTTGATAAAAGCTGATGCCGCAGCCTTCTTCTGGAAAACCCCACAAGACGCTCCCTTAGCCTTTCTCTGCATCTCCATAATTCCGAATCAGGAATATTATCTATTCTTTCCCAGATTTTTTTTGATGTTGGATCTTCAATCCAGGCAGGTCCCAGGTATCTATGGAAAAGTCCTACCATTTCATCAGATGTCCATGACATTGTTTGAATCCCATTTGTAACATGATCAACAGGAACCTCATTTTCAGGAATGCCCTTCCATACATTGTTCCACATATGCCGTGACACATGACCATGAAGCTTCGAAACACCATTTGCTGCAAAAGCTGTTTTAAGAGCCAAAACAGTCATGCAAAATTCTTCTTTTTTATCAAAGGGGTTTTCCCTTCCCAGGGCTAAAAACTTTTCCTTTTCAAGTCCAATCTGCTTATAATAATCTGTAAAATACCGGGCAATCAATTCAGGTTCAAATCTGTCATTCCCTGCTGGCACAGGCGTATGAGTTGTAAAAATATTGCTGGATGTAACAAACTCATGCGCCTCATTAAAGCTCATGCCCTCCTCTTCCATGGCTATCCTTATCCGCTCTAAGGCAAGAAAGGCAGCATGCCCCTCATTCATGTGATACACAGTAATATTAATGCCCATTTTTTTCAACGCCCTTACACCACCAATACCAAGCATTATCTCCTGCTTGATACGCATTTCAATATCACCGCCATAAAGCTGATCAGTAATAGCCCGATCTTCCAGGTTGTTTTCATCAATGTTTGCATCAAGCAGATAAAGATTAACCCTGCCCACAAGTGCTTTCCATACCCTGGCATAGACCTTTCTTCCAGGAAGATCAACACTGATAAGCAAAGCCTTGCCTGGACTTTCCTCTACCTGGCTTATGGGAATATTATAAAAATCATTTTCCGGATACCTTTCCTGCTGCCATCCATCCAGATTAAGATACTGTCTAAAATAGCCAAGCCTGTACATAAGCCCCACACCGCAAAGTGGAAGCCCCAGCTCACTTGCTGATTTTAAATGATCCCCTGCAAGAACCCCAAGTCCGCCTGAATAAACAGGCAGACATTCATGTATGCCAAATTCAGCTGAAAAATAGGCAATTCCAGCGCCATTAAATTTCTCTATATTATTATCATACCAGGATTTTCTTGTAAGATGAGTATTAAGGGCGTTTTCAACCCGCTCCATGTGTGCAATAAAACTTTCAGATTCAGCAGCCTGATCAAGCACAAGCTGGGGGATCAACCCTAAAAATTTCACAGGATTATGTTCAGTTTCCCTCCATAAATCAACATCAAGCCTTCTAAAAAGATCAATAGCTTCATAATCCCACACCCACCAAAGGTTATATGCAATTTTTAAAAGAGGCTTAATTTTTTCAGGCAGATATGGTACAACCCTGAATTCTTTTATTTTCTTCATTCCACTTCTCCAGAGTCCTTAAATTTTATCAGATAACAGGTAAATATATACTTAAAACAGTACCTGTCAGTTTTTCAGATTCAGCTTTAATAAAACCCTTCTGATTTTTAATTACAGCATAAGTCATGGCAAGGCCTAAACCCTCGCTATTGGGCCTGGTAGTATAATAGGGATCAAAAATACGATTAATTTCACCTTTATCAATACCCTTCCCATTATCTCCTACTCTTATTAAAATATAATTCCCAGGAGAAAGCTCAATTTCTTTAAAAGATAAACTCTCAGAAACATTGATTTTTTCCGCTGAAATAGAAACAATGCCCCCTTCAGAAGGTGCAGCTTCAATCGCATTGTCTATGATATTTATCAATGCCCTTACCAGCAGGTATTTATCTCCCTCAATCTCACATAATTCATCTTTTATCTCTATATTAAAATTGCCACAAAAATTGGCTAATGCTTTTTCTGTAACTAATGCAATCAAATCCCTCAGGAGAAATCTGGTTTTAAAAGATTTTAATCCAGCAGAAAAAGCAGCAAGCCTTTCAGTAAGCTTTTTTATTCTCATTGATGCCTTGTCAGCATCTTTAATTATATCCAGAAGCTCCTGGTTCCCCTGAGCTTCAAGCCTTGCAAGTGACAGATTACCCAGTATAACAGTAAGGGCATTGTTATAGTCATGTGCAACAGATCCGGCAAATATAGCCAGGGTTTCAATTCTTCTGATATAATCAAAATCATTTCCCTCTGAAAAGGAACTGTGTCCTGAAAGCCTTTCTTTCATAAACTATCCGCCAATAAAGAAAAATTTTTCTTGAGCTTTTCCATAACCTCCAGAGGATCTATAACAATAACCCTGGTTCCGGAAAACACATCAAGAAAACCCACTTCATTATTATATCTTGGCACAAGATGCTGATGTATATGAGGAACACTTGCACCACTGCCATTGCCCAGATTATACCCCACATTATAGCCTTGAGGAGAAAATTCCTTATCTATAATTTCAATGGAGCTTTTTAAAAGCTTATGCATCCCTAACACTTCTGCCTCAGTAAGGCTGGTAATTGTTTCAATGTGTCTTGAAGGAAATATCATTAAATGACCGGGATTAAAAGGATAAAGGTTAAGCGCAACAATAAGAGAATTATTTCTAAATAGTACAAGATCTTTAATAAGGGGATTTTTATCCCTTATTGCACAAAGTATGCATTCAACAGCCGGTTTTTCTCCCTGAACATACTTTATTTTTTCTGTATTAAAAAGATAGCTCCTTTCCACAAAATACTACTTCCTCTTTGCATACATGTAAACAGAATAAACAAGAAGGGTTAATATAATCAGCAAGCCAATACCAACCATCATCCAGTAAAGAAAAGTCATTCTGTTAACAAAATCCACCCTGTCTCCGGACTCACTTACAAGCTCATCAACTGTAGATGAAAGGTATCTTTTAAGCAGCTCAGGGTCCCTGATTTCATGTGAATATTTTAATGCAAAAAATAAATTCTCTGCTTCAGCATATTTTTCTTTTATTGCATCAGCCTCTATCTGCTCACTATTCAAAAAATCTATATTGACTTTTGCTATTGAAAGCATTTCTTCCAGATGAATAAGCTCTTCAGGTTTTGCCTGATTAATAGCTGCATTATCCTGGCCTGAAAGTCCGGAGTATATGGAAAAAAGAAAAATAATTACAGGGAGTAAAAATATTTTTTTCATACAAACGTGCCCCCTTATTGCTTTATATCCTTTTTAAGGAAGAATAATATTATGAAAATTCATAAGATAAACAAACAGATTCATGCATATGCAGGTGTATATTCCTGCAACATAATCATCGAGCATTATTCCCAGGCCTCCTTTAAGAGACTCAACATTGCGAGCAGGAAAGGGCTTAATAATGTCAAAAAGCCTGAACAATAAAAAAGCTGCTGCTGCACCTGTAAAGGAAAAAGGAATAAAAAGAATCCCTATCCAGTATCCCATCATTTCATCAAGTACCACCTGCTGCGGATCCTTGTCCTTGAAAAAAACCTCTGCTGCATCACCAAGCTTTATTGAAGGATAAATAAGAATAAGTACAACAACTATATTAACATATATTATGGAATTACCAAGTATATTCCATAAAAAAATATTTTCAAGAATATAAATTACCATTGCCACAAAAGTCCCGGCTGTGCCAGGAGCTACAGGGCAGTAACCTGAATAAAAACCGGTAAAGAAAAATTCTTTTACTTTCATCTTTCCTGAGACTCCTCAGTCTTTTTTCTTTCAGGTAAAAAAAGCCGCCAGTTAGTCATAATATACCTTATCCCTGAAAGGGCTGTAAGAATTGTTACAGAAAGCATAACCCAGTATGGGGCAGACTCAGGAGCAGGATATATTCCTTTTTTTCTCACAACATATATCATTATTATTATTACAATGGACATCATCTGAAAGGCTGTTTTAAATTTTCCAAACCTGCTTGTTCTTAAAGATCTGCCCCTTTTCAAAGCCAGCATCCTCATTACAGTAATTAAAACATCGCGACCTACAATTATAATGATCATCCATGAATCAAAAATTTCAAAATTTTTATCAAGAACAATGATTGCAGTTACAGCAGATATAACCAGAACCTTGTCAGCAAAGGGATCAATAAACTTTCCAAACTCCGACTCCTGATTAAGAAGCCTTGCAGTCCATCCATCAAGAAAGTCTGTAAAAGCAGCAACCATAAAAACAGCTACAGCAAGAGTCCATGATTCAACGGTTTTAATAGTGAGAAGATATATAAACAAGGGGATAAGAATTATCCGCAAATAAGAAAAAAAATTAGGTATATTAAACCAGGCTCCAGAAATTTTCAAAGGATCTCTCCAATCAGGTCATACTCATAAGAATCTGTAACTTGTGCACGCACAATACTGTTAACCCTCCCGGAACCACAGGTCAAGTAAAAAACTCCGTCAACCTCTGGAGCGTCATAAATGGAACGCCCTATACAGGTATTATCATCTGCTACTTCCTCAACAATAACATCAAGCTCTGTGCCAATAAGAGATTCCAGCTTTTCCTCAGAAATATTTCTTTGAAGAGACATGACAGCATCAAATCTTTTCTGTTTTTCTTCAGGTGAAACATTGTCATTAAGCAAAAATGCCCTTGTATCATCTTCAGGAGAAAAGATAAAACAGCCTACTTTGTCAAGCCTGGCTCCTGTTAAAAACTTTATAATTTCATTAAACTCCTGCTCAGTTTCCCCTGGATAGCCAACCATAAAAGTTGTTCTTATAGCAATATTTTTCACCCTGGCTCTAAGCTTTTTTACCAGGTCAAGATAAATGTCATAGCTCCCTTTTCTCCCCATTGAAGAGAGTATTCTGCTGTTAATGTGCTGAAAAGGAATATCAATATAAGGCACTACTTTCTCATTATGAGCCATAAGATCAATAATTTCATCAGTAATATTATCAGGATGGCAGTATAAAAGGCGTATCCATTTAAGCCCTTCTATTTCAGAAATCCTGTTAATAAGGTCAGGCAGATTAATCCCTTGCCAGGAATATGAAGCAATATCCTGGGCAATAATGATCAGCTCAATAGCGCCATTTTTCACAGCATCAAGTGATTCTGCGTAAATAAATTCAGGGTCAAAGGATTTTTCCCTGCCCCGAATTAATGGTATGGCACAGTAGCTGCAATTATTTGAACAGCCATCAGATATTTTTATATAGGAATAGGGAGGATTGGAAAAAAGTTTTTTCCTCTCTGATTTTATAGTATCAATTTTAATATTAAATGCAGCAGCCATTTCAGGAACAAAAGAAGAATCTATTAGAGGATACAAAAAATCTATTTCAGGAATGTCTTTTTTTATATCTTCAAAATAGCGTTTAATTAAACAGCCAACTGCAGCAACCTTCTTTCCAGGAAAAGCCAAAGGATGATCGCTGTGAGGGAAGGATTCCTTAAGATCAATAGCATCAAAAATAACTTCAATACCCTCCTCCTTGGCTTCTCTTATAAAACCGCATGTATTGATAATTATAATATCCGCATCTTCTGAAGAAATGGAAGGATTAAAGCCAGCAGATACCATCTCACCGTTTATTCTTTCAGAATCAACCAGGTTTTTTGAACACCCTAATGATATTACATAGAAAGAAAGTTCAGAAGAGATAAACAACTCATCACCAGTCTTTTACATCAATATGGTAAAGGTTAGGATTTTGCACATCCTTTTTCCAGGTAATTACTTTATTGGCAACCTGCCCTGTTTGACCAAATGAAAATTCCTTTCCATTGATTTTTGCGTTTATTCCACCTGCATTACCAATTTTTACCTGTATGTACTCCGAAGCCTCCCACCTCTGATAGGAGCCGGCAGGCATAAATCCCCGTTGTTTAAGGCTGCCATCAAGATAAATTTCCAAAAAAGATTTTTGCACAAACCGTACATCAAAAACAATTTTCAGGCTTTTATTGCTTTGAGCAATAACCTGTGTGTTATCACCATCAAGGGGCTTTATATCATCATTTTCCAGAACAACGCTTTCCTCAACATCCATTTTTTTACCAAGGCTTACCATAATCTTTGCCCTGTTTTCAGTAAGACCCTTTAGAGTTAAAATAAGCTCTCTTGGACTCCCTTCAACAGACACAGGGGTATCCTCATCAAGCTCAAGGGTTATTTCATCTGAATCATCCATAAAGGAAACTGCCACGCTTTCCCGGGAAACCTCTTTAAGAAGAAAAACCACCTCCTTATTCTCAACAAGAAAAAGCACAGCCTCACCAGAATAAAGAAGGGTAAACCCCTTTTCATTGGAAAGCTGGAGATTGTGTATATTGCTTATTCTGGAATTCTGTTTTTCTTCATACTCCTGTTTTATTCTGGCAAGGGAATCAGAGTCATATAACTTCACATCAGACCTTGTTAAGCTCCATATCCCCCAGACAACAAATAAGGAAACAAGGGCAACACCAGCATAGAAAACAAGATTTTTATAGGTATCAAAAAAATTACTAAAAAACAATGACATGGACGATTTTGTAGGCCTGGTAAGCTCTTCAAGCGGAGTAGCGGATTCTCCTATCTTATAGGCTTTATACATTGTTATTATTTCATCCGGATCGATCTTCAAATACTCTGAATATGATTTAAGAAATCCAATTACATAGGTTTCACCAGGAAATTTATCAAAGTCCTCATCCTCAAGAGCTTCAATATATATTGAAGCTATATTGGTTTCAGCTGCAACTTCCTTGAGTGTAATTTTTTTTGATTCTCTGATACTTTTAAGTTTCTCACCAATGCTTTCCAATGCTATTCCTCTGACATCATGGGATTTTTAAGAACTCCTGCCCTGGCAGGGACATCAAATTTAAATATACTTTCCGGTAGATCAAGATTTTTTTTAATATCTGTCAACACTATGCTTACCTTCTTGCCAGTTGATGTTACTCCCTGGGCCATGGTAATAAAATAATTTTCATCTACCTGCAGATTAATTTCGCGATAACCGCTTCTGCTCTCCTTCTGCTTTAACTCCAGAGTATATCTTTTTGATCCATCCTTCATTGTTTCAGGCTGTTCCTTTGAGGCAAACCTGTAATGATATTTGGAAAATAAACTGTTTAGCCCTGATTTAGATCCTGAAGAAAAAAGTCCTGCACCAGAATTAAGATCCTGTTCAGCAACCACATTCATGGAAGGAATATATATCCACATTGTTTTACCATTTGATACGATTTTCTGATTTGATGGCTGATAAAAATCCATAACAATTCGGTCAGAGTTTTTAAACCTTATAACTCCTTTTTGAAGCATCCTTTTACCATGCCTTTCAGACTCAATAGTAAAATTTGCCTGGTATGAATCAAGCTTCCCATAGGCAGATCTGATCTCTTTGACAACATCACCTACTGTTACAAAATCAAACTTATAGGCAAAAAGCCCAGAACCTGCAGCAAGCAACAGATAAACAGTAAACAGATATTTTAATTTTTTCATTATTTTCATTTATTTAAATTTTTTTATTATCCATAGTAATTTTAAATATTTTTTATATTTTTATAAAAGGCTTCATTAAAAGTCAATAGCAAAAAAAAGGGAGAGTTGTAAATAAATTTTTTACAGCCCAATAATTAAAATTGCGATTAAAAGGCTGGACAAAAAGTCCGGTTCCTGTACTATTGAATAAAGAATATATATCTTCCGGGGAAATAATGAAAGCAATATTTATAGATAACAGAAAATTACGGGAGATAGATCTTCTTGATCCCTTGTTAGATGAAGAAATTTACATAATTATGAGTGAATACTCACTAATGGAATCACATATAATATATTTTTCAGCAGGGGAATCCACAATCAAGGAAATAATGATTAAAAAAGAACCTGCCTATTCTGTTTAAATATCTGCTCCATTATTCCAAAAATGATATAAGCTCATCATCAAGATGACCCATGCGATCAAAATCATTTTCTGTTATTATGCGGTTCTGGTTTCGAAGAAAGGTCACATGCCCTGCCTTAGCCTCACCTCTTTGCATCATTAATTTTTTTGCTACAGAAATATTGAAAAGCGCATTAGTGCCCTTCCTCTCAGGATAAACACCAAAGTTGACCAAAAACCCACTTGTATCATTTCCAGCTTTTCCAGCTATTACAGACTTAAGCTCTCCTGTAATTGATACAAAAATATCCACTGCTTCCATATACACTATGTCATTAATATATCCTGTTATCATTCCTGCATCATGCCTTATTGCCACATTATCCTCATTCCCTGATGCAGATAAATACCTGTTTACTATGGATGTAAATTCACTGTAAACCCTGTCTCCCTCGTCCCTTCCATACTTCCTGTTTATATTTACCAAGTTCAATGTTTCAGCACAAAAGACATGACGCAATTTTTCTGACCTGTACAACATATTGCTGTCATAATATTTGGGAACAATAAAATCGGAAAAATATTCAGGTCGCTTAAAACCTGTAAGAGTATCAACATAAAGCTTGTTAAAATCCTGGTTAAATTCAGTTTCTGAATCAACAGGCTCTCCATGCTGCTCCAGGCTTTCAGATCCCTCCTCTAATAGCAACTCCTCTTTAAGGGTTGCAACCTCTTTTTTTAATGCATCAATACCATAATGATTAAGAAATGAAGATAAATAAAAAGCCACAGAACATCCGCCTTCAAGCATATCTGCAAGTACAATTTCTTTTTTGCCCAGGACAACTTCAATGCCAGCCAGGCGGGAATGAGAAATTTTAGCATTGCGAAAAAAATCATAGCTTGCCAGAGGATTTTCTTTTTCTATTTTCCCTGCAGTATTAAAATTATTTATTACATCATTAAATCTAAAACAAATATTGTAGCATGCTGCTGATATTTCTCCAAGAGTCTCTCTGACCATTTTAGCATTTTCAATTGGAGGAAGCGGTTCTTCCAAATCAGAAAAATTTTTCACCAAAATATCCGCATCAGTATTTTCAGGAACCCTTATACCATAAAGCTCCTTCCCCTTTCCACCTTCCAGATCACGAATATACTGGTTAAAACTTTCCATACTTTTTAAAAGATCCGGAAAGCGTTCAAAATAAACTTCATAGGATTTATCATCATATAAGATAATCATGTTTTTTGAGTCTGTAAGTACATCAAGAAAAAATCTGGAAAAGCCGTCCAGGACCTTCATCATTTTATAAAAAGGACGAAGCTCAGCCTCCTTTTTCCAGATTTTCAAGTGTGCTCTTGCACCATACTGGAAAATTCTTTCCCCAATCTCCTTGCCCATTTTATCAAAGCGCTCAGTAAGATTGATTATTTCACCAAGCCTGGTTTTACTTTTTGACTCCTCTTTTTTAAACTGCTTTTCCTCAATTTCAATTTTATGCAAAGCCTTTTCTGAAAGATGTTTTAACCTGTCATTTAAAATTCCCTCCTCACCAGTAAGATGAACCAGCTGGTTAAGAGTGCTTACATGCACATTATTAAATATTGTATAGCAGGAAAAAAGAACACCTGTAATAGTCTTAGACATACGTTCAAGCCTGTTATACCTGACAGGTTTATTGTTAAAAAGAGGTTTATCAATGAGGCAACCTATGTCACCCCAAAATCCATGAGGAGCTTTTTTTTCCTTATATACTTTGGACAAACCCTTTTCAATATAATGGCTGTTTTTAATAACAGCTATATAAACCTTTGTAAAATCAGCAACAGGCTTTTTAATTTCCAAAGAGCCATAGGTTTCATTAGAAGGAATTGCAGTCAGGCGATACAGCGGATCTGAAAGCTCTGAGAGTTTCATAATTGCATTATATTCAAGGGTTGAAAGATAAACGTAATAATCATCAAGGATTTTCATGAGCTCTGGCTCAACCTTATGGAACCATGTTATTGCCTGTACTTTTATAAGATTGAATATTGATGCCTTAATTCTATGGGAGAAAAAAGTAACTGTACCATACTCCAATGCAAAGCGGGTAATTCTTAACCAGTTAATAATTCCAAATGGAGATTTTTTTAAAAGATTTATTTCCTTTTCTTTCAGCTCTTCATCATTCCTGCTGTTAAGCTCTCTTGCATGCCTGTCTCTTATTTTATGTATAAGATCCTCGGCCATTCTTTTTTTTGCCAGGCTATTCAACCCGGAGCCTGTTATAACAGTAAGCCTTTCCTCTTCACTCCTGTTAAGTGAAATATTATTTGCTGCAATATATTTATTAAAGGAATCCAGGGTTTCCTTAAATGAAAGAAAATTTTTTTTGCTGTCTGCAGAGGCATCCTTGCCCAGCTCCTGAAGAAGACGGTTAAACTTCTCCATATGTTTTTTATGCTCTATAGAATAGGCACCCACTTCATCAATAAAATCATTTACCCATTCATCCGAGACTTTTTTTCCCATAATAATTTTCCACCCTGGTCTACAACTCTGTTTATAACAATATAGCAATAATATAAGGAACAGGCATGGTTTCCTACTGTTTTTTACGCCATGGCTTTAAAACTGAAATAGCAACCATAAATATAAGAAAAGCCACCTGAAGAGCGCCCCATAAATTCAGTTTAAAAAGATTTGATGCCACCTGCATATCTTCAAAGGGCTTGTCAAGAAGTGCACCTGTAATTTCAACAGAACCGTTCAGCCATGGTCCTAAAAAGAATGTACCAAAAAGTATTAATGCAACAGTAAGAACCCATTTAACAGTAATCCAATTGTGCTTAAAAAATCCCCAGCCGGTAAAAATTCCATACAAGAGCCCTATTAAAAGTGTGCCCATTGCACCTGGAATAATAATAAAATCATCAACTATTTTCATTGCATAAAGATAGCCATAATAGGGGCCACCTTTTTGCGAAATCATTGCATTCACCATAGCAACAAGGGCTATGCCACCACCTACCCACATGCAAACCAGCACAAGATGTATAATCTTAAAAACTTTCATACCCATAGAGCCAACTTTTTTCATTCCCTTCTCCATAAAATAATATAATCCAATCCATTATAAAACAGGCTGAAATGAAAGGTCAAGTTTCTAATTATTTGAGATGAATGAAAATTTTAAATTTCACAAAATATATTATGTTAATAGAGGGAAGTTCAGGCATCTCTGAAAAGAACAGCGCTTTTAATACCACCATTCATAAATGGAATTTTTCTGTGAAAGTCAAGTGCTAATGCTTTTTCAAATTCCACTCCTGGAGCAATTATAGCAAAGCCACATCCTTTAAAATCCTCTCTGATTTTATTGCCAATTTTTTTATAAAAATCAATAATCCGGAAATCGCCTAATCTTTTCCCATAAGGAGGGTTTAACAATAAAAGGGTTTTTCCCGGGCTTTCTCCGGGAACTTTTATGTCAAAAAAATTTTTATATACAGGCTTTAACATTCCGGGGAAAAAATTTTCACAGTTCAGCCTTGCAGCAGCAAGGGATTTTTCATCAATATCTGATGTTATGATTTCCTTACCAGTTTTTTCAAAAGATATTTCCTGCAAAATAAAATTATTTTTTATATGTAAAAAATTTCTCTTTTTAAAACATGGCCATGAAAAAAAAGGAAAAACCCTATCCGGAGCAGCTGCTGTGCCTGTAAAAATCCCAGCAGCCTCAATGCTGAATGTGCCTGCTCCACACATGGGATCAATAATTCTGCTATAGCTTTCAACATCTGCTTCAAAAAGAATAAGAGCTGCAGTGCTTTCGCGCAAAGGCGCCCTGTTAACAAAAGTCCGGTGCCCCCTTTTAAAAAGAAATTCCCCTGAAGCATCAATGCTCGCATAACACCTATCAGTGTCATTTCTCAAATGAATTAAACAGGAAGGAGGGGCAGATGCATCCACAGGAACATCTTCCTTACGAAAATCTTTAAGCCTGCTTTTAATTGCTCGAAAAAAAATCTCCTCAAGTTTTCCTGTGTGATAAATCATCGACTTTCGGCTTGAAGAACGAAACATAATCTGCGTCCCAAAAGGAATGTAAAGCTCCCATGGAAAAGCAGCAATATCCTTTTCCAGAATATCAAATCTGCCTGACCTGAAACTTCCAAGCCTCATAAAAATTCTTGAAGCACTGCGGGACATAATACACGCTTTGTAACAGTCGTCAACCCTGCCTGTAAATTCAACACCACCCTCAATTATATCATCAGTAACATGTAAACCAATCCCTGAAAGCTCCCTCCCTGCAGTGCTTTCAAACCCAGGTTGAACCACAGCAAAGAAAATATGATCTCTTCCTATAACATGATTTTTGATCCTTCTGGCAAGGGCTTTGTCTTTTATGGAGGTATACATAAATTATTTTTTTCTTAAAACAGCGAGGGTTTCCACATGGGGAGTCTGGGGAAACATATCATAGGCTTCAAAAGATTCAATCCTGTAATCTTCAAGCTCCCTTAAATTATCCCTGCATGTTGCAGGATTGCACGACATATAAATAATTTTATCCAGCTTCATTTCTTTAATATGCTGAATCATCTTAGGATCCATGCCGCTTCTTGGTGGATCAATAATAAGGGTGTCAAAGGAAGTGCTATTCTCCTTAACATAGGAAGCAGCATCTGCGCAAACAAAATTGACATTTTCGATTTCGTTTATATCCCGATTTTCAATAGCAGCATTAACAGATTCCTCTACCATTTCCACGCCTGTTACATTTGATGCTGCTGATGCAACATAAAGAGAAATGCTCCCTATTCCACAGTACAGATCAAGGGTATTCCCGCCTGTTTCAGAAAGGATACGCCTGTACATTTTCAATGCAACTTCTGAATTGGACTGAAAAAAAGTATTGGGAGTTATCTTATATACAATGCTGTCAAAAGTCTCATTTATAAATCCTTTTTTTATAGTTTGAAATTGGGCTCCATAGCTCAAGTCTGCAAGACCATCGCTTAAAAGCATGGATGATGAATCAACACTTTCGATAAAATCATAAAGCTTGATTGAAAGCCTGTTTTCAGGAACAGATGTGACAAAGTTTACCATAACTTCTCCAGTAAACCTTGCCTCCCTTATAATTATATATCTTAAATATCCGCTATGTTTTAAATAATCATAATCCTCAACCCCTTCAAGAAGATTGCGAAGCTCCATAAACTTCTCATTAGACTGTGTCTGCATTAAAGGACAGGACTCCACATCAACAACGTGCCTGTAAGAGCCGGATCTGCGAAACCCCTTTTTACCAAAGGCTGTAACCAGATCCATTCTTGTTCTATAATTAAAGGGGTATGATGGAAATACTTCATCAACTGATGCAATATCCTGAAATAGTCCGTTTACATATTCTTTTTTCAGGAGAAGCTGATTTTCATAAGAAATATCCTGAAACATACATCCACCGCACTCACCAAAGTGGGCACATTCAGGAACAACGCCTTCGCCTCTATATTTATCCATCAGCCCATAAAAAAGCTTTCTTTTTTTTCTTTTCATAAAAATCTCCGCCAGTCATAAAATATGACAAAAGCAGAAGTTGAGTACACAATCATAGTTTCCTCAAATTCCAGCACAAATACCAAAGATAAAATTTATTTTTTTATATGTTTGTTCTTATAAATATAAAATTATCAATTTTCAAATTTAATATTTAAAAATTTTTTTAACTCTTTAATTTCCTTTCCGGAAAGCGTCCTGTATGTGCCCACCTTCAAATCCTTGAGCTCCATCATACCTATGCGAACCCTTCTAAGGCTGTAAACCTTGTATCCTGACTTCTCTAACATCTTTCTTATCTGTCTGTTCCTGCCCTCTTTAAGGAGAAAGGTATATTTTCTCTCTGTATGCTGCCTTACCCTTACAGGTTTTAGCCTTACACCATCAAGATAAAAACCTTTTAAATATTCCTTGATAACTTCCGGAGAAATTCCCCTATCAGTAATAACCTCATACTCTTTTTCAATATCAAATTCAGGAGACTTAAGCCTGTTTGCCACAACTCCATCATTGGTTAAAAACAAAAGCCCCTCAGACTCCTTGTCCAGCCTGCCAACAGCATAAACGCTTTTCCTGTCAACAGGGGAAAGAAGAATTGCAGCCTCTTTTTCATCTTCATTAGGGAGATTGGTCACAAAGCCACGCGGTTTGTTTAATATAAGATATTTAAAATCTTTTTTCAGGTTCTTTACTTCATCTGAAAACTCTACAATATCCTTTTCAGGATCAACCTTTGTTCCAGGTTCAGTAACAACAAGTCCATTTATTTTTATCCATCCGTTTTTTAAATACTCTTCGGTTTCACGCCTTGAAGCAAGTCCCCTTTGGGAACAGTATTTTTGAATCCTTATTTTATTCAACCCTTGAATCTCTCTCAAATGGAAGTCAAAATAAACTTAAAATTTTTTATATTCCGGAAATGCTGCTTAAATCATTTTTATACACACGCTCCTCTTCAGGAGAAAAGAGATCTTTTCGGAATATATATTCCCTGTCATTCTCTTCCATGATATAGCCTTCAACTCTTGTTCCATCTCTTTTTGAAAATACTTTTTTGTTCTTATAACTGTTGTTATACTGTATGCGCATTATATCCACTCTTTGTATAATCCGCCTTTCACCTTCAAGAGGGCTTACCTCAATAAACCTGATTCCCTCTCTGATAATACGGCAGTCTATTATTTCGCCATCTTTTAAAAAAACAGAAGAATAATTTACAGCTGGAATTATATTCTCAGAGGGTTTTTTGCGCGATATGGTTATAATATCTTCCCTGGCAACATTTATCTCCGCTGCTGATTGGAGAGAAGTTCTTAAGGTTATTTTATTGTTATCCTCATTAACGATAAATCCCTCATAGGTAAAACCATCTGTTCGTGTAAGGTAAATTCGATCCCTGTATCTTTTATGAACAAGAATCCGCAAAACATTATTTCTTGGAACTGTTATTTCTTCACCAGCAGAAGGCTTTAAAATAATTTTTGCATCATCTTCAGATGAAATTACCCCTTCGACAATTGTGCCGTCTTTTAAAAAAACAGCTTCTGAATAAGCACCTGATGGGATAACAGCAAACAGCAATCCACAAATTAATAATGATAACATTGATTTTAACATTTTTTTCCCTGCCATATTTATTTACCTTTTTTTAAAAAAATATTACTTTATAATTTCATTACCCTGAATATCATTCCCTGAAATTTTTTCTTCCCCTTTGTCTGTAGTTATTATATAATTATCACCCCTTTGAGTAACTGTTCCTGTTAAAACCCTGCC
>Ga0265293_10003242_pt1 | contig 30560 bp, 29 predicted proteins | sample Munlanlewell138R_FD_192505 | JGI IMG/M metagenome (GOLD analysis project Ga0265293, IMG submission 192505) | Leachate microbial communities from a municipal landfill in Southern Ontario, Canada - Leachate well 138R | ecosystem: Engineered > Solid waste > Landfill > Unclassified | place: Canada... | reverse complement strand
GGCGAAGTGCCGCCCTATTCGGTGGTGGTGGCCGGATCGATGCCGTCGAAAAACGGTGTGCACCTTTATTGTGCGGTGATCGTGAAACGGGTGGATGAACGCACCCGCTCGAAAACCGGCATCAACGAATTGCTGCGCGACTGATCCCACGCATACGCGTAAAAACCTGCCCCGCCCCGAAAAAATTCCGTGCGGGGCGGGAACTTTTCGGGGCGGGCGTGGTTGTGCCTAGCCGGTTATTGCGCCGGATTGCTCTGGTGCATGAATGGAACCGATATCCCCCTTTGATCTGCTGCGTCTTTTTATAGGTGATCAGCCGCCGCTATTCCTGTTTGAAATCGTCTTTCGAACGGTGGTCATCTATGTTTACACGCTGATTTTGCTGCGCTGGATCGGCGGGCGCAGTATTGCGCAACTTTCGGTGGTGGAATTCCTGCTGGTGATCGGGCTTGGCTCGGCCGTGGGGGATGCGATGTTTTACCCCGAGGTGCCGCTGTTGCATGCGATGCTGGCAATCACGGTGATCGTATTGCTGGACAAGGCGATCGACATGCTGATCCGCCGTTACCGCACCGCGAAACGGGTCATCGATGGCGGCCCGATCGAGGTGGTGCGTGACGGCCGCATCCTGTGTGACGGTCTTGCCACGCGCGCCATGGGTGCGGCGGAACTGACCGAGATCTTGCGCCTGCATGGCATCCGCAATCTGGGCGAGGTCCGCCATGCCTATCTTGAGGCCAGCGGGCAGATGTCGATATTCCGCGCCGATCCGCCAAAACCCGGGCTTGCCATCGTTCCCCCGCTTGAGGTGCGCCCCCCGCCGCAGCCGGGGCTGCGCGATCAACCTTGCTGCATCTACTGCGGCAGTCTTGCGGCGGGGCGCGACGATACCACCTGCCCCGATTGCGAACACGCGGGGTTTACTGCCGCCACCTCTTGCCCGGGCGCGTAAAATTTGCGAAGCGGATAAGGCCCCTGTCAGCCCGAGAGCCCGCATGTCCGACACCCCGCCCCCGCCCAAAAAGCCTTCGCGCCAAAAGGTCTATACCCTGCTGGTCGAGGTGGGCCGCAAAGCCGGCGATGGCCTGCCCGACGATGCTTTGGGCGCAGCACTTTTGATCTATGCCAGCGGCGTGGACGAGCCCGAGGCCGTGCGCGAAACCGTTGCCATTTTGAAACAGGCTGAATTGGCGCCGCTGGATGTGACCGGCTATGGCACGCTAGAGGAACGTCTGGCCGAGGGGCATGAGATTGACCACGACGAACAGGCCCTGATGCAGCGCGCCTTGGATGAAAATTCGGTCATCGTGGCGCAGATGACGCCGCTTTATTCCGAAGTCGGCGATCCGCGCACGCCCGGTCGCCCGCAATGACCGATCCCGTCGATCTGACCGCGCGGCTGATCCGCTGCCCTTCGGTAACACCGGTTGAAGGCGGCGCGCTGGTGCTGCTGGAAACGCTGCTTCGCGATGGCGGGTTTGATTGCACCCGCGTGGATCGCGGCGGCGTGGCAAACCTGTTCGCGCGTTGGGGGGCCAAAGGTCATGCAAAAACCTTTGGTTTCAACGGCCATACCGATGTTGTGCCCGTGGGCGATGCCGCGGCCTGGACCCGGCCACCCTTTGGCGGCGAGATCGCGGATGGCGTGCTTTGGGGGCGCGGCGCGGTTGATATGAAATCGGGCGTGGCGGCCTTTGTCGCGGCGGCGATTGATTTTGTGCGCGACACGCCCCCCGATGGCGCGCTGATCGTGACCCTGACGGGGGATGAAGAAGGCCCCGCCACCGATGGCACCGTGGAGCTGTTGGATTTCATGGCGCAGACGGGCGAAGCCATGTCCGCCTGTCTGGTGGGCGAACCCACCTGTCCGCATGTGATGGGCGAGATGATGAAGATCGGGCGGCGCGGCTCGATCAATGCGCGCATTGTTGCGCGCGGGCAACAGGGGCATGTGGCCTATCCGCACCGCGCCCGCAATCCGCTGCCGGCGATGGTGCGGCTGCTGGATCGGCTGGCGGGGCATGTGCTTGATACCGGCAGCGATCATTTCGATGCCTCAACCCTTGCGATCACGACGATCGATACCGGCAATGCCGCCACCAATGTCATCCCGGCCGAATGTTCCGCGGGCGTGAATATCCGGTTCAACGATCTGCATAGCGGCGCCAGCCTGCGCGACTGGTTGCAGGCCGAGGTGGATGACGTGGCGCGCGATACCGGCATTGAATTCGACCTGACCACCAGCATTTCGGGCGAAAGTTTCCTGACCCCGCCCGGCGCGCTGTCGGATCTGGTGGCGGATGCGGTGGAACTGGAAACCGGTCTGCGCCCGGAATTGTCCACCTCGGGGGGGACGTCGGATGCGCGCTTCGTCAAGGATCACTGCCCGGTGGTGGAATTCGGGCTGGTGGGCGATACGATGCATCAGGTCGATGAACGCGTGCCCGTGGCGGATATCATCGCGCTGAAAAACATCTACCTGCGCATTTTACAGACATATTTTGCCTAGCCGGAGGCACTTTCGCCGCTACCATATGTTTGGCAATGGCGTCGCATTTCGCGCCGTGTTACGGATTTTGACATGAGCACCATTCCCAGCAAGGACGAAATCCTGCAATGGATTTCCGAAAATCCCGCCCTGACGACCAAACGCGATATCGCCAAGGCCTTTGGAATCAAAGGCGCGGCGCGTATCGACCTGAAACGCCTGTTGAAAGAGCTTGAGGCCGAAGGCCATCTGCGCAAGCGTGCCAAATCTTATCGCGACCTGGAAAAACTGCCGCCGGTTTCGGTGTTGCAGGTCATGGCGCCCGATGCGGCGGGCGATCTGTTCGCGCGCCCGCTGGAATGGCAGGGCGAGGGCGCAGAACCGCGGGTTTTGCTGCTGCTGCGCGCATCCGACCCGGCGCTTGGGGCGGGGGATCGGATTTTGGGCCGGCTGACGGAAACCGGGGGCGAAGATCACGCCTATGAGGCCCGGCTGATCCGCAAGATCGGCACCAACCCGCATAAAGTCGTGGGGATTTTCCGTAAAACCGCCGAGGGGGGGCATATCACGCCGATCGATAAGGGCATCAGCAAAAACTGGATCGTCAAACCCGGTCAGGAACATGGCGCCCGTGACGGTGAATTGGTCGAGGCCGAGCAAACCGGGCCCGGGGGGCGGCTGGGCCTGCCGCTCGCGCGTGTGATCACACGGCTGGGCGATCCGGGTGCGCCGCGTGCCGTATCGCTGATCGCGATCCATCAGCATGGTATCCCCGATGACGTGATTGCCCAGACTGATGCCGCCAAACCCGCCGGCATGAAGGGGCGCGATGATCTGCGCGATCTGCCGCTGGTCACGATCGATCCGGTTGATGCGCGCGACCGCGACGATGCGGTGCTGGCTGCGCCCGATAGCGATCCGGCCAACCCCGGCGGCCATGTGATCTGGGTCGCGATTGCCGATGTGGCGCATTACGTCACCCCCGGTTCCGCGCTGGATCACGAGGCCCACAAACGTGGCAATTCCACCTATTTCCCAGACCGCGTGGTGCCGATGCTGCCCGACCGGCTGTCGGGCGATCTGTGCAGCCTGCACGAAGGCGTGGCGCGCGCCTGTATCGCCGTGCGGATGCAGATTTCCGCGACGGGCGATAAAATCAGCCATCGGTTCATGCGCGCGATGATGCGCTCGCACGCTTCGCTAAGTTATGGCGAGGTGCATGCCGCCGTCAGTGGCACGCCGAATGACCGCTGTGCGCCGCTGATGGATGAGGTGATCACACCGCTTTTCGCCGCTTATGAGGCGCTTAAATCGGCCCGCGCCCGCCGGCAGCCGCTTGAGCTTGACCTGCCCGAACGGCGTATCGTGCTGGATGATGATGGCAAGGTGGTATCGGTCGATTTTGCCGAACGCCATGATGCGCATCGCCTGATCGAGGAATTCATGGTGCTGGCCAATGTCGCCGCCGCCGAAGAATTGTTCGCCCGCCACCGTCCGCTGCTGTTTCGCGTGCACGAAGAACCAAGCCCGCTGAAACTTGATGCCTTGCGCGAAGTGGCGCAGGCGTCGGGCTTTACGCTGGCCAAGGGGCAGGTGCTGCACACCAGCCATCTGAACCGGCTGCTCGCACAGGCCGAGGGCACCGATCAGGATGAGCTGATCAATATATCCACCCTGCGCGCGATGACGCAGGCCTATTACCACCCCGAAAATCTGGGCCATTTCGGGCTGGCGCTGCGGGCCTATGCGCATTTCACCTCGCCCATCCGGCGCTATGCGGATCTGATCGTGCACCGCGCGCTGATCACCGCGCATGGCTGGGGCGATGACGGGCTGAGCGCCGATGACATGACGCGGCTGGCCGATACGGCGGTGCATATATCCGAAACCGAACGTCGTTCCATGATGGCCGAACGCGACACGACCGACCGTTATCTGGCCGCCTATCTGGCCGAGCGGGTGGGGGCCGAATTCACCGGGCGGATTTCGGGGATTCAGCGGTTCGGGGCCTTTGTCAAACTGGATGAAACCGGGGCGGACGGGCTGATTCCAGTGCGCAGCATCGGGAGGGAATTCTTTCACTTCGATGCCGATAGCCAGACGTTGAAAGGGTCGGAATCCGGGCTGGAAATTACCGTCGGGCAGCGGGTTCTGGTGCGGCTGGCCGAGGCCACGCCCATGACCGGCGGGTTGACGCTCGAACTGCTGGAAATCGACGACAAGGGCCTGCCGGGCGGCGGCGCGGGCGCGGGGCGGCGCAAGCAAAAACCCCCCGCCCCGGGGCGCAAGGGCGCGGTTGCGAAACGCAAATCCGCCAAGATCGCCAAAAAGGTCAAACGCCGCCGCCGTGGCTAGCGGCGGGGTTCCGCAACGGCAGGGTTTCTTTGCTTTGGCCGCGCCCGGATTCACGCTAAACTGCCAAAAAAGACACGAGCAGGTGAATCATGGCAAGAAACGCAATGGGCGCGGCGATCATGGCCGCGGGCCTTTCGCCCCTGTCGGGCTGGGCGCAGGGCGCAACGATCGAAACCTCGCCGCGCCCGCTGGCGCGGCCCGATGTGGCGCAGATCATTCAGGTGCGTGAAGCCGCGAATGCCGAATTTTCCCGCTGGCTGGACGGGTTTCGCCCGCGCGCGCTGGCTGCGGGGATTTCTGCGGGGACGCTGGATCTGGCGCTGCGGGATATCCGCTACCGCGCCGATGTGATCACAAGCGATGGCAACCAGTCGGAATTCGTCCGCCCGATCTGGGATTACCTTGATTCCGCCGCCTCCGACACCCGCATCCGTAACGGCCGGGCGGCGCTGGAACGTCATGCCGCCGTGCTGGATCAGATCGAGGCGCGATACGGCGTTGATAAACATATCGTCGTGGCCGTCTGGGGGCTGGAAAGCGCCTATGGCGAACATCGCGGCACGACGCCGATTCTGGATGCGCTGGCGACGCTGGCATTCGACGGGCGGCGCGGCGCGTTTTTTGAACAACAACTGATCGCGGCGCTGCAGATCGTGCAGGCAGGCGACGTGGCCCCGCGCGCGATGACCGGATCATGGGCGGGCGCGATGGGGCATACCCAGTTCATGCCGACATCCTATCTGGAATATGCGGTGGATTTCACCGGCGATGGCAAGCGCGATATCTGGTCGGATAATCCGGCGGATGCGCTGGCATCAACGGCGGCCTATCTGGCGCGGTTCGGCTGGAACCGGGGTCAGCCATGGGGGGTCGAAGTGCGCCTGCCACGCGGGTTCGATTATGCGCTGGCCAGCCGTTCGGTCACGAAAACGCCGGCTGAATGGGCGCGGCTTGGCGTGGGGAATATGGATGGCTTTGTCGTGCCCGATCATGGGCCGGCCTCGATCCTGTTGCCGGCGGGGGCCAATGGCGCGGTCTTCATGGTCTTTGCCAATTTCGGCGTGATCGAGCGTTACAACCGCGCCACATCCTATGTGATCGGGGTGGGGCACCTGGCCGACCGGCTGCGCGGCGGCCCGGCGATTCAGGCCGGCTGGCCGCGCGGGGATGCGCCGCTAAATTCATTGGAACGCGAACAGGTGCAGCAATTGCTGGCCAATCGGGGTTACCTGAACGACAAGATCGACGGCATCATCGGCCCCAATACGATCAACGCGATCCGCAGCTTTCAAAGTGCGGTGGGGGTGACGCCCGATGGCTATCCGTCGCAGCAGTTGCTGGCGCTGTTGCGGCGCTGATCAGCGCATCAGCCGTTCGGCCAATTGCCGTGCCAGGGGGCTGACGATCACGGCCAATGGCACGGCAATCAGCCAGTCGACAAACCACGCCTGAAGCCAGCGCCCGGGATAGCCCGCGTCAAACCCGGTATTCACCGCCGTGATGAAGGCCGACATGACAACCGACATCATCGTGCCCATCAAGAGCCCCGTCAAAATACGCAATTTCACGCCATTCACCTGTTCTAATCAAACCAGACACATTCATAATGACGAATTTGAAAAGATGCAAGGGTCGGGGTCAGAGCCGATCGGCAAAGCCTGCCACCACGGCGGCATAGATCGCGCGTTTGAACGGCACGATACGCGCCACCAGATCATCAGGGGCAAGCCAGTCCCAGCTACTGAATTCGGGGTGCTCGGTCTCGATGCGGATCTGGTCGTCGCGCCCGGTAAAGCGCAGCAGGAACCAGCGCTGTTTCTGGCCGCGATATTTGCCGCCCCAGACGCGGCCCATCAGATGCGGGGGCAGGTCATAGGTCAGCCATTCGGGCAGTTCGGCCTCGACCCGGACCAGATCGGGGGCAACGCCGGTTTCCTCGGTCAATTCGCGTAACGCGGCCTGAACCGGGGTTTCGCCGTGGTCGATGCCGCCTTGGGGCATCTGCCATGCGCCCGGCGTATCGATGCGGGTGCCGGCAAAAACGCGGCCCGCGGCATTGATCATCATCACGCCGACACAGGGGCGATAGGGCAGGGCCTTGATTTCATCGGGGGTCAGATTGGCGGTTTGCATGGGCGCTCCGGTCAGCGGCCCGCCCTGCGGCGGGCCGGGTCATGCATCAGCGTTCGGCAAAGGCCGACAGGCCGCGCAACAGATCCACCGCATAGGAAAGCTGGTAATCTTCGTTGCGCAATTCGGCGGCGGCCTGGGCTGCGGCGCGTTCCTCTTCGATCAGGCGGCGCTCATCCTCGCTCAGGCTGTCGTTGTTCAGCGCGCCGCGCAGATCGGCCTCGGACCGCGACGGGGGGGTCGGGGTGCCATTGCCATTTTCGGCATCATCGGGCAGGCGGATCGGCTGTTCGACCACCAGATCGGGCGACACCCCCAGCGCCTGAATCGAGCGCCCCGAAGGCGTGTAATAGCGCGCCGTCGTCAGCCGCATCGCCCCGTTCGAGCGCAGCGGCATCAGCGTCTGGACCGAACCTTTGCCAAAGCTGCGCGTGCCCACGATCACGGCGCGGCGGTGCTCCGGCAGCGCCCCCGCCACGATCTCGGATGCCGAGGCCGAGCCGCCGTTGATCAACACCACGATCGGTTTACCTTCGGCCAGATCGCCTTCGATGGCGTTCACGCGGTCGCTGTCCTGGGGGTTGCGGCCCCGGGTGGACACGATCTCGCCCTCGTTCAAAAAGGCGTCGGAGACCTGAATCGCCTGGGTCAGCAGCCCGCCGGGGTTGTTGCGCAAATCGATGATCACACCACTAAGGCTATCCATGCCGCCCAGTTCCTCGACCGCTTCGGCCAGCCCGTCGCGCAGGTTGGGATAGGTCTGTTCGGTGAATGTGCTGACGCGCAGCACCACGGCATCGCCAATCGTGCGGGTGCGCACGGCGGTCAGCTTGATCGTGTCGCGGGTGATGGAAATGTCGAACGGATCGGCCACGCCTTCGCGCACCACGGTGATCACGATTTCGCTGCCCACCGGGCCGCGCATCATCGCCACGGTCTGATCCAGCGTCAGCCCCATCAGGTTTTCGCCATCGACATGGGTGATGAAATCGCCCGCCTGCACACCGGCGATATCGGCGGGGGTGCCATCCATCGGCGCGATGACTTTGACAAAGCCTTCTTCTTGCGTGACCTCGATCCCCAGCCCGCCAAATTCGCCGCGCGTCTGGATCTGCATATTGGCGGCGTCATCGGGCGGCAGATAGCCCGAATGCGGATCGAGCGAGGTCAGCATCCCGTTGATCGCCGCCTCGATCAGGGCGCGTTCATCGACGGGTTCGACATATTGCGCGCGGATGCGTTCGAAAATATCGCCAAACAGGTCAAGCTGTTCATAGATCGATGTCGATGTGTCGTTATTCTGCGCCAGCAAGGGGCCAGCGAACTGAGTAGTGGCAATCACACCTGCAAGGGTTCCCCCAAGAGCCGCCAAAACGAATTTGTTCATCGCGTCCTATTCCTCTGTCGTGGCGAACCATTGAGCCGGGTCAACGGGGCTGCCGCTCTGTCTGACTTCAATATAAAGCGTTTCAGAGGCGGCGGCGCCAGTGCCATCCGTCACATTTGCCAAAAATGACTCGCGGTCATGCGCCCGCCCCCCCATCAGGCCCACAGGCGTTCCCGCAGGCAGAACTTCGCCCAGATGACCATAGACCTCATCCAGTCCCGCAAGAACAAGCAGGACATTACTTCCCGGTTCAAGAACAATCACGTTTCCGTAGTCAAGCAGCGGCCCGATATAGCGGATCGTCGCGGGCCACGGATTTGTCACCAGCGACAGCGGCCGCGCGGCCACCACCCAACCGGGGCGGGTGATGCCCGCGGCATCGGCCTCGCCCGCGCGGCGCAGGATCGTGCCTTCGACCGGCAGCGGCCAGCGGCCCATGGCGTCGGACAGCTCGGGCAGCGGCTCCAGCCCGCTTGCCTCGCCGATAAACGACAGGCCCGAGGCGAATTGCGACAGGGTATCGCTGCTTTCGACCAGCCGTTCGAGCTGGCCGGGCGTGGCCAGCAACCGCACAGGCAGATCGGTGCGATTGGCTATGGCCTGGCTCAGATCGCTGCGCGCCCGCTGCACGCCGGCCAGCCCCTCGGCCAACAGATCGGCGGCGCTTTGCTGCAGCACGCGCAAGGTGGTGATTTCATCAAGCTGGGCGCGCAATGCGGTTACTTCGGCCTCGAACGCGGGGGTGACATCGGCCAGCAACATGCCTGAGCGCGCCGTGCCAAGCGCGCCTTGGGGATGGATCATCGCTTGCGGCGAGGGCGGTTCGGGCAGCGCCAGCAACACGCCCAGCAATTGGCCAAGCCGCGCGCGCTCGGTCTCAAAGCGCTGGGTGATCGCGGCTTCGCGCAGCGCGGTCTGGCGCAGGCCTTCGCGCATGGCTTCCAGCCCGGTTTCATAGGCCGCGATGGTCCGGGTCAGGGCATCAACCCGGTCGCGCGCGCTGGTTGCGGCCTCAAGCGCTGCATGCGCGGCGTTAAGCTGGGCTGCGGCATCGATGGCCATCGTGGCCGGGTCGGATTGCGCCAACGCCATGGGCGCTGCCAGCCCCAGCCACACCACGGCCATGACGCGCAATGCCCGCATGTCAGGCCCGGATCAACAGGCTTTCGCCCGTCATTTCCGCCGGTTTCGGCAGGCCCATCAGATCGAGCACCGTGGGCGCCAGATCCGCCAGCCGCCCACCATTGCGCAGCCGGGCACCATCCGGCCCGCCCACCACGATCACCGGCACCGGAAAGGTGGTATGCGCCGTATGCGCGCCGCCGGTGATCGGGTCGAACATCTGTTCGCAATTGCCATGATCGGCGGTCAGGATCATCGCGCCGCCCGTCGCGCGCAGCGCCGCTACCACCCGTGCAAGGCCGCGATCCACCGCTTCGCAGGCGGCAATGGCGGCGGCCAGATCGCCGGTATGGCCGACCATATCAGGATTGGCGTAATTGGTGACGATCAGGTCATATCCGGCCTCGATCGCGGCAACGAAACGGTCGGTCACCTCATCCGCGGCCATTTCGGGCTGCAGGTCATAGGTGGCAACGGCCGGCGATTTGGGCATGAAGCGATCTTCGCCGGGCAAGCGCGCCTCTTGGCCGCCCGACAGAAAGAACGTGACATGGGGATATTTCTCGGTTTCGGCCAGGCGGTATTGGGTCAGCCCGTGTTTGGCGACCCATTCGCCAAGCGTATTCACCAGGGCGCGTTTGGGGAAACAGGCGGCCATATAGGCGTTATGCAGGTCGGAATATTCCACCATCCCCAGCCGCGCGGCCAGTTGCGGGCGCGCGCCGGTGTCAAAGGCGGCAAAGTCGGGCTGGCCAAAGGCCGCAAGGATTTCGCGCGCCCGATCAGCCCGGAAGTTAAGGCAAAACAGCCCGTCGCCATCGCGCATGCCGCCATAGCCCGACAGGACCGTGGGGGCGATGAATTCATCCGTTTCGCCCCGCGCATAGGCCGCGGTCACGGCGGCCACGGCATCGGGGGCGGTTTCGCCCTGCGCATGGGCCATGGCGGCGTAAGCGCGCGCCACCCGATCCCAGCGGTTGTCACGATCGAGCGCGAAATAGCGCCCGATCACGGTGCCGATCTGCGCGCCCTGCGGCAGCCGCGCGGCAAGTTCGGCCACAAATGCTTCGGCGGATTTGGGGGCCACGTCGCGGCCATCTGTGATCGCATGCACCACCACCGGCACGCCGCGCGCCACCAGCGTGGCTGCGGCTGCAACCACATGGTTGATATGCCCATGCACGCCGCCATCCGATATCACCCCCATCAGATGCGCGCTGCCGCCGCTGCGGGCAATCGTGGCGGCGAAATCGCCGATGGCAGGGTTGGTGGCGAAACTGCCATCCTCGATCGCCAGATCGATCTGGCCCAGATCCATCGCCACCACCCGGCCCGCGCCGATATTCGTATGGCCCACCTCGGAATTACCCATCTGGCCGGTGGGCAGGCCCACATCGGGGCCATGGGTGATCAGTTGCGCATTGGGGCAGGACGCCATCAGCGCGTCAAAGGTGGGCGTATGCGCCAAAAGCGGGGCATTGCCATCAGGCGATTCGCGCATACCCCAGCCATCGAGAATGCACAAAACTACGGGTTTGGGGGTGTTCATGCGGCCTGCTCCTTGGTGTTGGGCCCTTGTAGCGGCTCTGGCGGGCGGGGTGAACCGGATTTCTGACCTGTCTGGCCCATCGTGGTTAAGGGAAAATTAACCAAGCTCAATCAAAAGTTGTCTCGTGGCCGCAGGGTCGCGTCCGGCGCAGTAATGGCAAGGCAGTTGGTAATGAGCACCCATTTTCCCTACGAAGGCTTTCTGGGCGATCCGGTCGCGGGTGATGCGCGGGGCAGTTATGCGCGCTATGGTAAACGGGCGATGGATATCGGGCTGGCGCTGCTGATCCTGCCGCTGGTGGCGCCGATCATCGCGCTGTTGTGGCTGGCGGTGCGCGCGCAAGGCGGCGGCGCGGGCTTTTTCGGGCATATCCGCGTCGGACAGGGCGGGCGTGCGTTTCGCTGCTGGAAAATTCGCACCATGCGCGCGGATGCCGAAACCTGTCTGGCCGAACATTTGGCGGCCAATCCGGCGGCGGCGGCGCAATGGGCGCATGCGTTCAAGCTGGATAACGATCCGCGTGTCACCCCTTTGGGCCGTTTTTTGCGTAAATCCAGCCTGGATGAGCTGCCCCAGATCTGGAACGTTCTGCGCGGGGATATGAGCTTTGTCGGCCCCCGGCCCATCGTTGCGGCGGAATTGCTGCGCTATGGCGGCAATGACGTGGCCTATCTGGCGCAGCGGCCCGGCATCACCGGGATCTGGCAGGTGTCGGGGCGCAACGATCTGGGTTATGACGAACGGGTGCGCATGGATGTGGATTACCTGCGGCGCCGGGCCTTCGGGCTGGATCTGGTGCTGATGTTGCGCACGCTGTCGGTGGTGGCGGCGGGCACGGGCAAATGATCAGGCCCGGTGATAGGGGCTGCCTGCAAGGATGGATGCCGCGCGGTAAAGCTGTTCGGCCAGCATCACGCGCACCAGCATATGCGGCCAGACCATCTTGCCAAAACTAAGCGCGATATCGGCCTGATCGCGCAACTGATCCGCCAGCCCGTCGGCCCCGCCGATCACAAACGCCAGATCCTGCCGCCCCGAATCGCGCCATCCCGCCAGAGATTGCGCAAATTCGGGTGATGTCATGATCTTGCCCCGCTCATCCAGACAGGCGATCAGCGCGCCGCCTGGCAGGGCCTTTTGCAACAGCGCGGCCTCGGCCACCGGGCCGCCGCCGCGTTTGTCTTCGACTTCGATCACCTGCGCGGGGCCAAGCGCCAGCGCGCGGCCGGTGCGATCGAAACGCGTCAGGTAATCATCGATCAGCGCCCGTTCCGGCCCGCCCCGCAGCCGCCCGACAGCGCAGATATGCACCCGCATAAAGGCTCAGGCCGTGACCTGAGGCGTCGAGGGCAGCCACATTTTTTCAAGCTGATAGAATTCGCGCACTTCGGGGCGGAATACGTGAATGATGATATCACCGGCATCGATCAAAACCCAATCGCCCTGATCCTTGCCTTCCAGCTTGGGGATGATGTTGAATTCCGCCTTGAGCCGTTCGACCAGCTTTTCGGAAATCGATGACACCTGCCGGGATGAGCGGCCCGAACAGATCACCATGTAATCGGCCATCTGGGTCTTGCCGCGCAGATCGATCGACACAACCTCTTCGGCTTTGTCATCGTCAAGCAATACGAGTATGCGTTCAAGCAGGTCTTGCGGCGTTGCAGCAGCATGTGCCACTTTCAGCGTCGCGTTGGATGCGGCCACATCCTGTGCAGCCATGGGTGTCTGAGACAGGACAGTGTCCTCCTTTGTCGCGCGCCGATCAGGCCCCGGCGCAGGGCATAGTCTAAAGGTAGCATCGCGGCGGGCAAATCTCAATGATCGGTCGCGATTCTGTGCATCATTGCCGCGCGCCCCGGCACAGCCCCTTGCGAGGCCGAGGGCAGAGGTATATCTGTATCCGCATGAAACGTTTTTTCGATATGGATGACCGTAGACGCCTGCCCTGGCGTTTTTTCGGCGCTACGCTGAGCGTGCTCGCGCGCCTATGAGGGCGGCCCCAAACGTTTAATTTGTCTCAATAGCCACCTAATATCCGGAGAGCGAAGATGACCGCGCCGAAGACCCTCTATGATAAAATCTGGGATGCCCATATCGCCCATCAGGCCGAAGACGGCACCACATTGCTCTATATCGATCGCCATCTGGTGCACGAAGTGACCTCGCCCCAGGCGTTCGAGGGCCTGCGTATCGCGGGCCGCCAAGTGCGCGCGCCAGAAAAAACCATTGCCGTGCCCGATCACAACGTGCCCACCACCGCCGGGCGTGACGTGTTCATCGAAAACGAGGAAAGCCGTATTCAGGTCGAGGCGCTGGATAAAAACGCCCGCGATTTCGGCCTGCACTACTATCCCGTGTCCGATATCCGGCAGGGGATCGTGCATATCGTCGGCCCCGAACAGGGCTGGACCCTGCCGGGCATGACGGTGGTTTGCGGCGACAGCCACACCGCCACGCATGGGGCCTTCGGTGCGCTCGCCCACGGGATCGGCACGTCCGAGGTGGAACATGTGCTGGCCACCCAGACGCTGATCCAGAAGAAATCCAAGAACATGAAGGTCGAAATCACCGGCAAGCTGCGCCCCGGTGTGACCGCCAAGGATATCACCCTGTCGGTGATCGGCCATACCGGCACCGCCGGCGGCACCGGCTATGTGATCGAATATTGCGGCGAAGCCATTCGCGACCTGTCGATGGAAGGGCGCATGACCGTGTGCAACATGGCGATCGAGGGCGGCGCCCGCGCCGGGCTGATCGCGCCGGATGAAACCACCTTTGCCTATGTCAAAGGCCGCCCCCATGCGCCCAAAGGCGCGGATTGGGACAAGGCGCTGGCCTGGTGGAAAACGCTTTTCTCGGACGAAGGCGCGCATTGGGACAAGGTGGTCACGATCCGCGGCGAAGATATCGCCCCGGTGGTGACATGGGGCACCTCGCCCGAAGATGTGCTGCCGATCACCGGCACCGTGCCCGCGCCCGAAGATTTCGCGGGTGGCAAGGTCGATGCGGCCCGTCGTTCGCTGGAATATATGGATCTGCAGCCCGGCACTCCGCTGAACGAAATTGCGATTGACACCGTGTTCATCGGTTCGTGCACCAACGGCCGGATCGAAGATCTGCGCGCTGCCGCCGCCATCCTGAAAGGCCACAAGATCAAGGACGGCATGCGCGCCATGGTCGTGCCCGGATCGGGTCTTGTGCGTGCGCAGGCCGAGGAAGAGGGCATCGCCCAGATCTTTATCGATGCGGGTTTTGAATGGCGTCTGGCGGGCTGTTCGATGTGTCTGGCGATGAACCCGGATCAACTGGCGCCGGGCGAACGCTGTGCCGCCACGTCGAACCGCAACTTTGAAGGCCGTCAGGGCCGCGGCGGACGCACCCATTTGATGAGCCCGGCCATGGCCGCTGCTGCCGCAATCACCGGTCGTCTGACCGATGTGCGCGAATTGATGGCCGACGCGGTCTAAGCGGGCGAAAGGAACATATTATGGAAAAGTTCACGACAATCACGGGTGTGGCCGCGCCGATGCCGCTGATCAATATCGATACGGATATGATCATCCCCAAAGTGTTTTTGAAAACGATCAAGCGTTCGGGGCTGGGGGTCAGCCTGTTTGCCGATATGCGGTATGACGATGCGGGCAATGAAAGCCCCGATTTCGTGCTGAACAAGCCCGCCTATCGCAATGCCGAAATTCTTGTCACCGGTGACAATTTCGGCTGCGGGTCGTCGCGCGAACATGCGCCCTGGGCCTTGCGCGATTTCGGCATTCGCTGCGTCATCGCGCCCGGCTTTGCCGATATCTTTTTCAACAACTGCTTTCAAAACGCGATCCTGCCGATCGTGCTGCCCCAGGAACAGGTGGATATCCTGATGCAGGATGCCGAAAAAGGCGGCAATGCCCGCATGACGGTGGATCTTGAGGCGCAGGAAATCACCACATCCGACGGGCAGGTTTTCCCGTTCGAAGTGGATGCGTTCAAAAAGCACAATCTGCTGAACGGGCTCGACGATATCGGGCTGACGATGGAAAAGGTTAACGCCATCGACGCGTATGAATCCCGGATCGCTGCCGAGCGCCCCTGGGTCTGACTTGCGCGCCTGACGCTGCGTCACACAATATATAGGGCCGCCCCCATGGGGTGGCCCTTTTTCATTCTGCAATTGATGCAAAGGCGCACCAGTCCGCGCCGCCGATCGGCGTTAAGCATGGCCTGCGCTTGCGGGTTGACGTGCAAGCTGGCACCAATCACCCTGTAAAAGGTGCTGGCCGATCACGGACAGAAACAATCTGGGGGCGTTGCGCGTCGTGCTGCGCCGGGTTCTGGGGGCAAGTAACGATGTTTGCGCGGTTGGCCGGTTCTGTCTTGCGGGCGATCTGCGTCGTGATCCTGATCGCGATGCCGTCGTTGCTGCTGCCGGCCGTGTCGCCCGATACGGCACAGATCGTGGCGCTGATCTGCATCTTTGGCGCGGCGCTGACGATCATGGAATATGGCGCGGCCTATCCGGGGCTGATCGAATTTCGCGACGCGCCACCATTCAACCGCATCCGCTTTGTATCGCTGTTCATAACGGTGTTGTTGCTGACGCTGATCTTGCGCGGATTGGAAAGCCCGACGCTGACCACATGGTTTGTCACCGCGATCGGGGCGCTGATCGGGCATGTGCTGGATTTCCCCTATTCGCCGGTGCGCCTGATGGTGCTGATGCTGCCCGAAGGCACAAGCGCGGGCCATATCGCGCTGGTGCGCACGGCGGCGGGGATCAGCTATCTGATCTCGTTGCTGTCGCTGGCGGTGTTTGTGGTGGTGCTGCGCGGTCAACGCTGGCCGGCCGAGGCAGGCATATTCAGCGTCTGGGTCAACCTGCCGATGTTCAATCCCCGATCGGGCGGCGATGTGGTCGCCCGGCTGGTGCGCGACGGGCGGTTCAACATCGCGCTGGGGTTTTTGCTGCCCTTTGTGATCCCGGCCACGGTCAAGCTGGTATCCGAACTGTTCGGGGGGGTCACGCTTGCGAATCCGCATACTCTGGTTTGGACAATTGCTGCATGGGCCTTTCTTCCTGTTTCGCTTTTCATGCGCGGTATCGCCTTGGGCAAGATCGCCCGGCTGATCGCCGATCAGCGCGAATCGGCGCATGGTATCGATGCCGAAAGGTTTCAGCCGGTCTGATCGCGCTGCTGCTGGTGGTGCCGGGGCTGGCCAGCGCCGAAACGCTCCGCATCGCCACCTATCACACCGAGGTGTCGCGGCGCGGACCGGGGCTTTTGCTGCGTGATATCCTGCGCGGTGATGATGCACAGATCGCCGCCCTGGCCGATGTGATTGCCGCGGTCGCGCCGGATATCCTGCTGCTGCTGGATTTTGATTATGATTACGATGGCCATGCGCTGGCGGCTTTTGCCGGCGTGCTGGCCGCGCGCGGGGTGGATTTGCCCCATGCTTTCGCCGCCATGCCGAACAAGGGTATGGCCACGGGGCTTGATCTTGACCGCGATGGCCGGTTTGGCGGCGCGCGCGATGCCCAAAGTTTCGGCAGCTTTGCCGGGCAGGGGGGTATGGCGGTGCTGTCGCGCCTGCCGATTCTTGTGGATGAAGCGCGCGATTTCTCGGATATTTTATGGCGCGATGCGCCCGGGGCGCGGTTGCCGGTGCTTGACGGTGCGCCGTTTTATCCGCCCGAGGCGCTGGATATCTTGCGCCTGTCGTCGGTCAGCCATTGGGATCTGCCTTTGCAGCTACCGGGCGGCGGGCGCGCGCATCTGTTGGCTTTTCACGCGGGCACGCCGGCATTTGGCGGGCGCGCCGATACCAACCTGCACCGCAATCGCGACGAGGTGGGCTTTTGGCGCCATTACCTTGATGGCGCGCTGCCCGATCCGCCCGCCGGGCATTTTTTCATCGCCGGCAGCGCCAACCTTGATCCCCATGACGGGCTTGGCGATCGGGCCGCGATCGCCGCACTTCTGGCCGATCCGCGCCTGCAAGACCCGGCCCCGCGCAGCGAAGGCGCGGCAGCGGCATCGGCCATGCAAGGCGGCGTGAACGCCACGCAAACCGGCGATCCGGCATTCGATACCGCCGATTGGGGCGATGATCCCGGCTATCCGGGGAATTTGCGGGTGGATTACATCCTGCCATCGGCCGATTGGCAGGTCGTGGGCAGTGGCGTGTTCTGGCCCGCACCGGGCGCGCCGCTGGCAGAACGCGCGGCCAGCGCATCGCGCCACGCGCTGGTCTGGGTGGATGTGGCCCTGCCCGAGATGTGATTTCTTGACCCGATCCCGCCAAGCGGCTAGGTCGATGCAAACGCGGAAACAAGGATCAATGCGATATGCCCACGCCTTCCATTCTTATCCTCGCCGGTGACGGTATTGGCCCCGAAGTGATGGGGCAGGTCACCCGTATCATCGATTGGTATGGCGACAAACGCGGGCTGAAATTCGATGTCAGCCACGATCTTGTGGGGGGTGCGGCCTATGATGCGCATGGCACGCCGCTAAGCGATGACACCATGGCCCGCGCGCAGGCCGCCGATGCCGTGCTGCTGGGCGCCGTGGGCGGGCCGAAATATGATGCGCTGGATTTTTCGGTGAAACCCGAGCGCGGCCTGCTGCGCCTGCGCAAGGAAATGGACCTTTACGCCAACCTCCGCCCGGCGCAATGCTTCGATGCGCTGGCGGATTTTTCGTCACTGAAACGCGATGTGGTGGCCGGGCTTGATATCATGATCGTGCGCGAGCTGACATCGGGCATCTATTTTGGCGAGCCGCGCGGCATTCAGGATGACGGGCAGGGCGGCCGCATCGGCATCAATACCCAGCGTTACACCACCGAGGAAATCCGCCGCGTCGCGCGTTCGGCGTTTGAACTGGCGCGGCGCCGGGGCAACAAGGTCTGCTCGATGGAAAAGGCCAATGTGATGGAATCGGGCATCCTGTGGCGCGAGGAAGTGCAATGGGTCCACGATAACGAATATCCGGATGTGGAGCTTTCCCACATGTATGCCGATGCGGGCGCCATGCAGCTTTGCCGCTGGCCCAAGCAGTTCGATGTGATCGTGACCGATAACCTTTTTGGCGATCTGCTGTCGGATGCGGCGGCGATGCTGACCGGCTCGCTCGGGATGCTGCCTTCGGCCTCGCTTGGGGCGCCGATGGAAAACGGCCGGCCCAAGGCGCTTTATGAGCCGGTGCATGGTTCTGCCCCCGATATCGCCGGGCAGGGCAAGGCCAACCCGATTGCCTGTATCCTCAGCTTTGCCATGGCGCTGCGCTACAGCTTTGATCAGGGCGCCGAGGCCGACCGGCTGGAACGCGCCGTGGAAAAGGTGCTGGCCGATGGTGTGCGCACTGCCGATTTGCTGAACGTCGAAGGGGCTGTGCCCGCCACCACCAGCCAGATGGGCGATGCGATCCTCGCCGCGCTGGACGCGAGCCTTTAAGATCAAGGGCGGCGCCCCGCGCCGCCCACCCGTCAGGCATCCTGCAAGATCATCTCCGCGCCTTTTTCCGCGATCATCATCGTCGCGGCATTGGTGTTGCCCGAGACCACGACCGGCATGATCGAGGCATCGACGATCCGCAGCCCCGGCACGCCATGCACCCGCAGCCGCGCATCCACCACCGCGCGCGGATTGCTTTGCGGCCCCATCCGGGCGGTGCCGCTGGAATGATAGCCGCAAAGGCCCTGCGCGCGCGAATAGGCCAGCAGTTCGTCATCCGATGATTTATCGAGGCCGGGCATGGTCTCGGCCTCGGTCAGGGCCAGCATTTGCGGCTGGGCCATGATACGGCGGGCGATCTTCAGCGCCTCGACCACCACCCGCTGATCGCCCTCATCGGCAAGGAAGTTCGGCTGGATCACCGGCTTCGCGTCGGGATCGGCCGAGCGCAGGCGGACGGTGCCCCGGCTGTCGGGGCGAAGCTGCCAGACACCGGTGGTCATGCCGGGGAAATCATCGAGCCGTCCGAGGAAACCGGCCTTGAACGTGCCGGGGGTAAAGGTCACCACGATATTGGGCCGCTCAAGCTCGGGCCGGGTTTTCCAAAAGGCCGCGCCCAGCACCACGCCCATGCCGATGACGCTGGGCCGTCCCAGCGCCCAGTTGGCGATCTGCCCCAAAAGCCGGGGCCCGCGCGCCACGCCGTTGATCGTGGCCACGTTCTTGGCGCGGTAGGTCAGGCGGGGGGTGTAGTGATCCTGATAATTTTCGCCCAGACCGGGCAAATCGCGGCGCACGGAAATCCCATGTTCGGCCAGATGTTCGCCCGGCCCAAGCCCCGAAAGCATCATCAGCCGGGGCGTGTTCACCGCACCGGCGCAAAGGATCACTTCGCGCCGGGCCGTCACCGTCCGATCACCGCTTGCGCCTTTCATCCGGTAGCGGATGCCGGTCGCGCGCGCGCCATCGAACAGGATCTCGCGCGCCATCGCATCGGTGCGCACCACAAGGTTCGACCGCCCGGCGGCCCCGCGCAGATAACCGCGCGCCGCGCTGTAGCGCCGGCCCCGGTCGATGTTGTATTGATAGCGCCCGACGCCGGTTTGTTCGGCGCCGTTGTAATCGGCGTTATAGGGGATGCCCTCGCGTTCGGCGCTGGCGATGAACGCCTCCACCAGCCCGTTCTTCCATGCCAGATCCATCACCGGAACCGGGCCGCCGCGCCCGCGAAAGGCGGGATCGCCCTCGCCGATGCGGCGCTCGATCTTCAGGTAATGCGGCAGGATATCATCGAAGGACCAGCCCGGATTGCCCTCTTGCGCCCAGCCGTCGTAATCTTCGCGCTGGCCACGCACCCAGACCATGCCGTTGATCGAGCCGCCGCCGCCCAGAACCTTGCCCTGAATCACCGGCAGCTTGCGCCCGTCAATCGCGGGGCCGGGTTCGGTCTCATACCCCCAGGTGAAATTCGGATCGAAAATGACCTTGATGAAGCCGGCGGGGATGTGCAGGAACGGGTGCTTGTCCGCGGGCCCGGCCTCAAGCAGGCACACCCGGACGCCCGGCTTTTCGGACAGCCGCGCGGCCACGATCGCCCCGGCCGAGCCGCCGCCCACCACCACATAATCGAAACTCTCGGTCGTATTCGCAGTCATGTCGGTCACTTTCGAAGGGGCGTCAGGCGTCATGCGTGGCGGCATAGGCCTTCCAGCTTGGCAGGGCTTCGGGGAAATCGGCGGCCTTGGGCCGGTCATAGGCGCGGTTGCGGTCGGTCTGGCCCAGAATGCCCGGATAATCCGCCACCGGCACATAATAGAGGTAGAGAATTTCGCGCTGCGCGAATTTCCACCCCGCATCTGTGCGGCGGTATTCATCATTATAGCGCAGGCCAACGATCATCATCTGGCCGTTGCGCCACAGTTCCGCATGGCCTGAAACCTTGCCGCGCGCGGTGGTGTCGCTGTCAAAGCGGATTTCGTGATCATGCATGAAATGCATCCCCGCACCCAGCGCCCGGAAACGGCCGCGATACTGATCGATCAGCGCATCGCGCCCTTCGGCCATCATCACCCGGTCGCCCGACATGACCACCGCATCTTCGGTGAACAATTCGGCCACGCCATCAAGGTTGCGATCGTCGATATCAAAGGAATAGCGCGAAACAAGCTGGCGGATCTGGGACTCGGCCTCAAGCCGGGTAAGGCGGGCCTCAAGCGTCGTGGTCATTGCTGCAATCCTTTCGTGTGGGATAAACGGGGCGGTGTGCCCGCCCCGTGCATGTTTCAGTCCGACGGGCGGCTGTTGCCGGTCAACACCACCGGACGTAACAGCGCAGGCATCGCGATCATTGCGAAAGCGGCACGAAGGCCTGATCGTAATAGGCGCTGGCGAAATCATCGGGCGATTCTGCATCAAGCCGCGATACCCAGAAATCCCAGCCCTCTTTGGTGCCTTCCATATCGGGGATGAAGGCGGCCACGACCTGGGGCAGGTTTTCCTCCCACGCGGCCTGATCGAGTTCGGGCAGCCAGGCTTGCTTATACGCGGCGGCATAGCCAAAGGGATCGGCCTGCAATTCGGCCACCACATCGACAAAGGCCGCCTGCACGCGGCGCAGCAATTCTTCGTTTTCCGCCGTCCAGTCCGAATTCGCATAAACCGCCACATTGGGCACGGTGCGCAGGAAAGGGATGTCGTCATTGGCAAGGCTGATAAAGCGCGCGCCGGTGCCATCGGCCTGCGAAGGCGACATGCCGCCCACGCTCCAGATCGCGGCGTCGATGCGGCCGTTCGCAAGGCTGGCGTTCATCGCCGTCAGATCGGCCAGCGGCTGATATTGCACATCGGCAACCGTCAGCCCGTTTTCCTGCAAGATTGCGTCGATCAGATAATGGTTCGTCGTGCCCGGCGGCGGGCCGGCCACCCGCAACCCTTTAAGTGCGGCGATACGTTCGCCAATCGGCGCATCGGGGGTGATGCCCAGTCGGTTCATCGTTTCGGTTGAAATGGTGATTTCGGTGATCTGGCCGATCTGCTGCATGAAGCCCTTGAAATCGCCGCCTTGGGCGATGGCGTTCATGCCCACGGTGATCCCGTTCTGGCACACATCCGCCAGATCCGAAATGATCGCGGCGATGCAGTTCGTCACGTTGCCGCCGAAATCGACGGTGGTGAAATCAAGCCCGTGGCGCGCCTGAATTTCCTTGTCGAGTTCAAGCGCCGGGGCCACCATATGGCTGAGCGAGGCATTGACCGCCACACCCCAGCGCACCGACATCACATCATCTTGCGCCATGGCGGGGGCTGCGGCCATGGCAATGCCCAGGATGGCAGGCAGGCGCAACTTACTGTAGTTCATCGTTATTCCTCCCAATGCGGGCCGAGGCCGCGCGATAGACCTGTTGTTTCGTGGCCCGGATTATGGTGGCCGGGCATTAGCTGAATCTATGCCGGCAGGCGCCGCCAGACTTGTTCAAATCTATCTTTTTCTTGTGCCAGACTATGCGGCCAAGATCGTTGCGAGGGCGGGACTTATTCTCTAGCCTGAATGCCAGTCTCTATGGGGTAAGATGTGAAAGCCCCCGAGGCCAGGGATTGCCATGCCGTATCCGGGAGGAAGGGTCATGCAAAGGCAAATGAAAGACACGTTTGACGACTATTGCCGCAAGGTCGGCGAAGCGTTTTATCCGCTTGAGGTCAACAGCCGGCGCGGCAGCGGGCCACTGGCGATCCGGTTTTCGTCGCAGCGGCGCGGGTTGCTGCGGCTGACGCGGGGCTCGGTGCATCATGATGCGCCGATTTCCGGTTTCCGGGCCTGGCGCAATATCACCACGACCACGCCGGATGAATTCATCCTTGTCACGCCGGTGTCTACATCGGTGGCCTATCGCCAGTTCGGCCGCCGGGCCGAGGTGCGCCAGGGCGGCAATGTGTTGCTGGATGCGCGAAACCCCTATGAATTTGAACGCCACGCCCCCGGCGCGATCATCTGCCACCATATTCCGGGCGTATTCCTGCGCGCCGTGACCCGCCACCCCGAAGACCTGTGCGCGATTGCCATTGCGCCTTCGGGGCTGGGTGCGGTGATTCAGGCGCTGATCGGGTCGATCTGGCGCAATATCGATGAAATTGATGAAACCGAGCGTAACCTGCTGATGGCGAATGTCGCGGCGCTGATGCCTACCGCCTGCCGCGCCGAACCGGCGCCTGCCACACCCGCGCGCGAACCGCATCTGATCCGCGCGACCCGGTTTATCGAAGAACGGCTCGAAGATCCGGCCTTGTCGGTGGCATCGGTTGCCGAAGGGATCGGCCTGTCGCTTAGCCATTTGCACGCGCTGGCCCGGCGCAATGGCATCACCATCGGCGGCATGATCCAATCGATGCGGCTGGAACGCTGCGCGCGCGAATTTCGCGAAGCGCGGCTGGCCGAACCGCGTATCACCGATGTCGCCTTTCGATGGGGCTTTGGCGATTCGGCCCATTTCAGCCGGGCGTTTCGCCGCCATTTCGGCATGTCGCCAAGCGCCTATCGCAACCATCACCGCCGCAAGAATTGATCCGGCGCGATCCACACCAATGACGGATATTTCCATGACTGTTCACCACGATGCCTTTGTTCTGCCCCGCCCGGTTCTGGTGGCGGGTGACAAGGTTTTGCACTCGGCCAGCCTGGGGATGATGCCCCATGTAAACCCCGCCACCGGCAAGGTGCAGGCAGAACTGCCTGTCGCTGGCCGGGCCGAGGTGGATATGGCCGTGGCCGCCGCCCGCGCTGCGCTGCCCGGCTGGCGCGCCACCCGGCCTGCCATGCGCCGCGATCTGTTGTTCAAGCTGGCCGATATCATCGATCGCGACCGCGAATTGTATGCCTGGGTCGGCGCGATGGAAATCGGCACGCCGATTGCCATGGTGCGCGCGATTCCCGACAAATTCATCGCCTGGACGAAATATGCCGCCGGCTGGGCCGACAAGCTCGAAGGGCGGGTGGTGTCATCGTTCCAAGATGATAGCGTGCTCGATTATACCTTGCCCGAACCCTATGGCGTGATCGGCATGATCATGACCTGGAACGGCCCGCTGATGGGGCTGGCGATGAAAATCGGCCCGGCGCTGGCCACCGGCAATACCGTTGTGATCAAGCCGCCGGAAATCAGCCCGTTCACGCCGTCATTGTTCATGCAAGCGGTCGAGGAAGCGGGCATTCCCCCCGGCGTGGTCAACCTTGTGACCGGCGGGGCCGAGGCGGGCGAGGCCCTTGTAACCCATCGCGACGTGGCAAAAATCGCCTTTACCGGCGGCACCGTCACCGCGCAGCGTATTGCCGCGGCCATTGCCCCGCAGTTGAAACCGGCGATTTATGAGTTGGGCGGCAAATCGGCCAATATCGTGTTTGCCGATGCCGATATGGCGGTGGCCGTGCGCCATTCCGCCCGCCAACCGCTGTTTTTATCGGGGCAGGGCTGCGTGCTGCCCACCCGCCTGCTGGTCGAGGAAAGCATCGCCGACACATTCGCCGAAGCCGTGGTCGCGGAAATCCGGTCCCTGCGCGTGGGTGATCCGATGGATGATGCGACCGAGCTTGGCCCCGTCGCCACGCAATCGGCCCAAGAACGCCTGTTGGCCACGATTACCCGCGCCAAGGCCGACGGGGACGGCGAACTGGTGCTGGGCGGTGCGCGCCCCGCGGCCCATCCCGACGGGTTTTATATTGAACCCACTGTGTTCAAGGATGTGAAACCCGCCAGCCAGCTTGGCCAGCAGGAATGTTTCGGCCCGGTGCTGTCGATCATGACCTTTCGCACCGCGGATGAGGCTGTGGCCATCGCGAATGGCACCCCCTTTGGGCTTGGTGCCTATATCCACAGCCAGAACCTGAACCGCACCTTGCAGATGGCCAGTCAGTTGCACGCCGGTTCGGTGCAGGTCAACGGCGCACCCACGGCGCGCGAAAATGCGCCTTTTGGCGGCATCGGCATGTCGGGCTATGGCCGCGAAGGCGGGCGCGACGGGCTGCAGGAATTCATCCGCATCAAGAATGTGGCAATCAACGCAATCTAAGGGGCTGACATGACAGAACTTGAAACCCGCCTGCGCCGGCTAGAGGACCGCGAACAGATCCGCGCCCTGATCGGCACCTATTCGGTCGCGATTGACGATCATGATTTTGACCGGCTGGCCGCGTGTTTTGCGCATGACGCCACCTATGGCCGGCATGGCGATACGGATCTTTTGCACGGGCGCGAGGCGATTCGTGCCTCGATGATGGAAAAGCTGGGCGGTGCCGGACCGTCGTTTCACGTGAACCACGACAGCTTTGTCACATTCGACGATAGCGACGCCGATCGGGCGACGGGAATGGTGCTGTGCCACGCGGAAACATCGCATCTGGGCGGGCATCGCATCGCGGCCATCCGCTATCACGACAGCTATGCGCGTGTGGATGGGAAGTGGCAGATTGCGGCGCGACGGCTGAAATTTCTCTATTTCGTCAAGGCCGAAGACTATGCCGGGGCGCTGGAACGCGCCCCGGGCTAAGACCCGGCCACAGGGCGTGCACAAATCGGCCGGCGGCGCGCCGTTTCGCGCCGCCCGGTGGCGCATGCGAAATTTCTTGCCCGGCCCCCGGAAACATGATCACGTCATGTAAAAGTTCCGGGGAGGAAACAAGGGATGGGTATTCGGGCGATTGTCTCGGCGCTTTTGACCTGGGCGATTTACGCGGGCCATGATGCCATCGTCAAATACCTCGGGGCGAGCTTTTCCACCTATCAGCTCATCTTTTTCACCACGTTGTTTTCCTTTCCGCTCGTGCTGTTTTTGCTGCTGCGCGATGGGACGCCGGGCACGTTGCGGCCGGTGCATCTGAAATGGAATCTGGCGCGTATGTTGTCGATGGTGGCGGCGACGGCGCTGGCATTCTATGCGTTTACCACGATCCCGCTGGCGCAGGCCTATTCGCTGTTGTTCATGACGCCGCTGATCGTGACGCTGCTGTCGGTGCCGATGCTGGGCGAACGGGTCGGGCTGCACCGGGGGATTGCGGTGGTGATCGGGCTGGTGGGCGTGGTGATCGTGCTGCAACCGGGGGCCGCGCCGTTGCAATTGGGGCATCTGGCGGCGCTGGCGGTGGCGTTTCTGGGCGCATTTTCCATGACGATCGTGCGCAAGATCGGCAAGGATGAACGCCCGATCCTTTTGATGCTTTATCCGCTTTTGGCGAATTTCGTGATCATGGGCGCGATCATGCCCTTTGTTTATCTGCCGATGTCGCCGTTTGAAATGGGGCTGATGGCGCTTATGGCGTTCATGTTCTTTGTGGGCGGGCTGTTGTTGATCGATGCGTATCGCTTTGGCGAAGCGGCGCTGGTGGCGCCGATGCAATATACCCAGATCGTCTGGGCAAGCATCATCGGCTATGTGATCTTTGGCGATATTCTGTCGATCTGGACGGTGCTGGGCGCGTCGGTCATTATTGCATCGGGGGTCTATTCGCTGATCCGCGAAACGATGAAGAAAGCCCCGACGCCGACACCGGCGGTAAAATCCGTCGATCTGGCCGCATGAGGGGCCTTGTCAAACCCCGCGCGTGGCTGTAATCCGCGCCTACGGTCGGAGTGTAGCTCAGCCTGGTAGAGCACTGTCTTCGGGAGGCAGGGGCCGGAGGTTCGAATCCTCTCACTCCGACCAATTGGCATATATATCAGGGCTTGGCCCGGCGTGGCCATGCCAGAACTGCGTCAGCATTTCGGCCAGCGGTGCCAGGTGGTTTTGCGGCAATGCATGGCCAAGGCCCGTGATTTCAACCAGGTGCGCATCGGGGATCAGATCCGCCAGATGCCGTCCATGCGGCGGCGGGTTCAGCGGATCGTCCATCGCCTGAATAACCAGCACCGGCAGCCGGATTTGCGCCAGCTCGCGCCCGCGTTCCAGCGGGATCGGCGTGGCAGCGGCATGGGCCGTGGGCGCGGGGATCACGCCGGCATGGCGGATTTCGGCATCCTCGCGCGCGCGAAAATCGGCGGCGTCAAACGGGGCGCCCGGTGGGCTGAGCAGCCGCCATTGTGCCACGCGGCGGTCAAGCTCGGCCGTATGATCGGCAAGCGGCGCGGCAAAGGCGCGAATCACCTCGGCGCGCGGGCCGGGCAGAGGGCCGGCCGCCGGTTCGCCCGCATAGGCGCGCGCCCAGTTGCCGGCAAAATCGACATCAAGCGCCGCCCCCATCATCAACGTCAGGCTAAGCAGGCGGTCCGGATGATCCAGCGCCAGCACCTGCCCCAAAGTGGCCCCCAGCGACAGCCCCACCACATGCGCCCGCGCGATTCCCAGCCCATCGAGCACGGCCACCGCATCCGCTGCCAGATCGGCAATCCCATAGGGTGGCCCGCCCCGGCTGGACCTGCCCGTATCGCGGTGATCATAGCGGATGACGCGATACCCCGCCGCCGCCAACATGGCGACAAACGCATCGGGCCACATCAATCCCGACGCATTGGCCCCCGCGATCAGCAAAACCGGCGGGCCTTTGCCGGCTTCGGATGCCCAGATGCGCAGGGGACCGTGGGTGATGAATTGTTCGGACATGGGCGGATGATAACCCGCCTGCGCCCGAATTACAGGTAAAACCACGGTTTCGCCGGGGCTGGCCCTGCGATATGATCGGCAAAACGCCAGCGGGGGAAGCCATGGATCGCCTTGCCTGCGACAGGATGTTTGTCGCTGTGATGGAGACCGGCAGTTTCACCGCCGCCGCCGCGCGGATCGGCACGACATCGGGGCAGGCGTCAAAGCTGGTTTCGCGGCTGGAAAGCCATCTGGGTGTGCGGCTGTTGAACCGCACCACCCGCGCCGTTTCCCCGACCGAGGCCGGGCAGGCCTATTTCGATCGTCTGCGCCCGTTGCTAGAGGAATTCGACAGTCTCGATGCGGCGCTGCGGGATGTGACGCAGGAACCACGCGGGCGGCTGCGGCTGACGGCGCCGCTGACATTCGGCGGGCTGGAACTGACGCCGATGCTGAATGATTTCGCGCTGCGCTGGCCGGATATTGCGCTGGATGTGAATTTCACCGACCGGGTTGTCAATCTGGTGGACGAAGGCTTTGACATGGCGATCCGCGTGGGAAAACCGGGGGATTCCAGCATGATTGCCCGCAAATTATGCGATGCGCGGCTGGTGGTCGTGGCCGCGCCCGAATGGCTGGATCGGGTGGGCGTGCCGCAGGTGCCGCAGGATCTGGTGGGGCGCGAATGTATTCTTGATGCCAATTACCGCGATCCGGGGCGCTGGCTGTTTGGCGATCCGCCCGCCAGCGTGCCGGTGCAGGGGCGGCTGCGCTTTTCCAATGCCGAAGCCTGCCTTTCGGCGGCCGAAGCGGGGCTTGGTTTTGCTTGCCTGCCCAGTTTCGTCGCGGGCGATGCGCTGCGCGCGGGCCGGCTGCGCCAGGTGCTGCGCGAACACGAACCCGCGCCCTATGGGGTTTATGCCATTTACCCGCATAGCCGCCACCTTGCGGCCAAGGTCAGGGTGCTGGTGGATTTTCTGGCCGAACGCTATCGCGGCACGCCGCCTTGGGATATCGGCTGGTAGGATTGCTTCCATTTCGGCAGCAATCATCTTCCGCATGGCTGGATTATCATTCCGCTGCACTGGTGTCACATTGCCTGTATCGAAACGTAACCGATGCCTGCGCATCGACAGGAGATATCAGACATGACCTATGCTTCCCCCACCGCTGAGCCTGCGCGCGTGATCGCCAGCGTCAGCAACGCCGATCTTGCCGCAACCATCCTGCGCGTCACGATGGGCATTTTGTTCATCGCCCATGCCTGGATGAAAATCGTGCTGTTCACCCCCGCAGGCACGGTGATGTTTTTTGAAAGCCTCGGCTTTCCCGGATTTCTGGCCCATGTGGTCATCCTTGCCGAAGCTTTGGGCGGGCTGGCGTTGATTTTGGGCGTCTGGACGCGCTGGGTTTCGATCGGGCTGTTGCCGATCGTGGTTGGCTCTATCTATCCGCATTGGGGCGCCGGCTTTTTCTTCTCCAACGAAGGCGGCGGCTGGGAATATCCCGCGTTTTGGGCCGTGGCGTTGATCGTGCAGATCCTGCTGGGCGGTGGCGCCTGGGCGCTGCGTTCGGAACGCTAAGGCGACTGGCCGGTGCAAGGGCGCCGGCCGCGTAACCCATTCAGATCAAAGGTGCAATCATGACAAACGAACTTTTCAACCATGCTCTCGCGCCGATGCGCATTGGCCGGGTGCGCCTGCGCGTGCGCGATCTGGATGCGGTGGCAGGGTTTTATCAGCGCGTGATGGGGCTGGAACCTGTCGCGTCGGCGGATGGGCGGATCACATTGGGCCATGACGGGCAGGGCCTGCTGGAACTGGTGGGCGATCCCGCCGCCGCCGCCCGCGATCCGCGCGATGCGGGGCTGTTTCACACGGCCTTTTTGCTGCCGAGCCGGGCCGATCTGGGCCGTTGGCTGGCCCATGTGATCAAATCGGATATCCACCTTGAAGGGGCCTCGGATCATATCGTTAGCGAAGCGATTTACCTTAGCGACCCCGAAGGCAACGGGATCGAGGTCTATGCCGATCGCCCGATGTCGCGCTGGCGCGGCGGTGACGGCCAGATCCATATGACGACCGAGCCGCTCGATATCCCCGATCTGCTGGCCGCAAGCCCCGGCACCTGGGACGGCTTTCCCAAGGGCGGCATCATCGGCCATGTGCATCTGCAAGTGGGCGATACCGCACAGGCCGACGGGTTTTACCACGGGATTTTGGGCTTTGACATCGCCAGCCGCTATCCGGGGGCAAGCTTTTTCGGCAGTGGCGGCTATCACCACCATCTGGCCGGCAATATCTGGAATTCGCGCCGCGCGGGCGCGCGTGCGGCCGGTGCGGCGGGGCTGGAATCGGTGGAAATCATCCTGCGCGACGGGACGGCCGAGGCCGGTATCCTTGAGCGCGCCGCACAGGCAGGCGCAGTGGTAGATACCCGCGGTGGCGCATCGGTGCTGCATGATCCATGGGGCACGGCGATTATCCTGCGGGCGGCGTGAGCGCCCGGTGTATCGGCGATGACAGGGGGCCAACCGGCCCCCTTTGCCGCTAAGCGCGATCTGGGGGGCGTCATGGCGCTTTTCAGCGCGCGACCCTTGGGCTAGAGACAGCCCATGCCACAGCCCCCGTCGCCCAATGATATCCGCGTCATCGCACCCAATCTCAAACGCCGCCTTTCGGGTGTGACGGCCACCATCGTGCGGCTGGTGCCGGTGCAGGCGCGGCGGATCGGGATCGTGGCCACCGGCCCCGGCCTGCCAGATGACGTGCCGCATCTGCCGCTGTGGCGGGTGGCGCTGCTGGGGCGCGGGCGCTGGCGTGTCTGGCATGCGCGGCGCAATACGGAAATGCTGCTGGGCCTGCTGCTGCGCCATGTTTTGGGCCTGCCGCTGGTGCTGCTTTTTACCTCGGCCAGCCAGCGGAGGCATACCGGCTATACCAGATGGCTGATCTCGCGCATGGATGCGGTGATCGCCACTTCCGCCAGAACCGCGCGCTACCTCGAGCGCCCGGCGCGGGTGATCCTGCACGGGATCAATACCGAAAGCTTCACCCCGCCCGCCGACCGCGCTGCATTGCGCGCCCGGCTGGGCCTGCCTGACGGGGTGCTGATCGGCTGCTACGGGCGGATCCGCGCGCAGAAGGGCACCGATGCCTTCGTGCGGGCGATGATCGCGGCGCTGCCGTCGCGGCCGGACGTCACCGCGCTGGTGATGGGCCGGGCGGTGGGCCGGCATGGCGCCTATCTTGAGGGGCTGAAGGCCGAGGTCGCGGCCGCCGGGCTGGCGGAGCGCATCCTGTTCCTGCCGGAAGTGAGCGTCGCGGCCATCGCCGACTGGTATCGCGCGCTGGATCTTTACGTCGCGCCGCAGCGGTGGGAGGGCTTCGGCCTTACCCCGCTGGAGGCCATGGCCTGCGGCGTGCCGGTGGTGGCCACCCGCGTCGGCGCGTTCGACGAGATCGTGACCCCCCGGACTGGCGCGCTGGCCGCCCCCGATGACATCCCGGCGCTG
>Ga0265293_10003240_pt1 | contig 30567 bp, 28 predicted proteins | sample Munlanlewell138R_FD_192505 | JGI IMG/M metagenome (GOLD analysis project Ga0265293, IMG submission 192505) | Leachate microbial communities from a municipal landfill in Southern Ontario, Canada - Leachate well 138R | ecosystem: Engineered > Solid waste > Landfill > Unclassified | place: Canada... | reverse complement strand
AAATGTAGCATTATTTGGCATGACAGCACAAGAATGGCGAATGAGAAACAAAGATCTAAAAGGCAATATACGAGATATGGCAGATGTAAATCAATTAGTATGTCTAGCAAATCTAGAATCTATTAATGCACATTTTATAAGCGAGGGACTTTCTCAAAGTGAGAGACTCAAAAAATTAAATATTATTGCAATCAGTCAAATGAAAATATTGAGTTCCAATGATAGAAAGCATATAGATAATATTTCATTTTGAGATAGTTTTATATTTATCATTAAAATCTTCTTTTATGGAAGCATAATCATCCAGGATGATAGGAGAAGCGACGAAGAGTCTCATTAAGTATAAACCTTTTTGGAAATTATATACACATTGTGACATATTTCTATTCATATTAGTTGGTTTTGGGTATGATATTATTTAAATAAATCTACAATGGGATTTAAAAATGACCAACAAAACTACCATCAAATGCCCAAATTGCGGCTTCGAAATAGATATCAATGAAGCCTTGTATCATCAGTTAGAGAGTAAGCACCGCCAAGAGTGGCTAGCTGAGAAGAAAAAGCAAGAAGCAGAGATAGAAGCCAAACGCAAAGAGTATAAAGCTCACCTCGATACGCTCAAAGCTCAAGAAGAAGCTTTGGCAGAACAAAAAGAACGATTCGAAGACAGCGTGCGTAAAGCAACTGCTGAACAGTTACGGATCGATAGACTCAAAATGCAAGAGAGCATAAAACAAGAAGTTATTACAGAGCAAAGCGGTGCATTGGAGTCTATGCGCAAAGAACTGGCAGCCAAATCAGAACAAGTCAAAGAGCTGAATAATAGCAAAATTGAGATAGAACGCTTGAAGCGTGAAAAAGAGGAGATGGAGTCATCCATCAAACTAAAAATAGAACAAGAGATGGGCGAAAAGCTAAAGCTAGAGCGAGAGAAAATACAAAAAGCTACGGATGAACAATATGAGCTTAGACTCAAAGAAAAAGAGAAACAACTCGAAGACCAAAAACGCCTTACTGATGAAATGAAACGTAAAATGGAGCAAGGAAGTATGCAGCTCCAAGGAGAGGTGCAAGAGCTTGCCATCGAAGAGTGGCTCTCAATGCAATTTCCTTTTGATACCATCAGAGAGATCAAAAAAGGCGCATTTGGAGCAGATTGCGTGCAAGTAGTGCATACTAGAGAAGCTCAAAACTGCGGTGTGATATGCTATGAGAGTAAAAATACCAAAGCATGGAGCAGTGATTGGGTGCAAAAGCTCAAGCAGGATATGCTAAAGGCTGGTGCCGATATAGGGGTGTTGGTCACTGCTGTATATCCCAAAGATATGGAAAGAATGGGATGGGTGGATGGTGTGTGGGTATGCAGCCTAGATGAGTTCAAAGGCTCGGTCTCGCTTATGCGCCAGTCTCTTATCAATACCCACAAAGCTGTACAAAAAGAGGACAATAAAAGTGACAAGATGAGCCTGCTCTATAATTATCTCACAGGCAATGAGTTTGCTATGCAGCTGAGCGCTATTGTAAATGGATTTAGCGTGATGCAAGACGAGCTAGAAAAAGAAAAGCGTTCACTCATGGCTAGCTGGAAACGACGTCAAAAACTCATAGATGGAGTGCTGGCAAATACCACCGAGATGTACGGATCGCTTCAAGGTATCGCAGGAAATGCGATAGGGCATATCAAGGCTTTGGAATTGCCGGATATAGATGAAGATGAATAGATAGTGTGATACAATAAATTTAGTCTTATAAACGAAGATGTTTGAGCGGGTTATAGAGTTGTAGATTATAGAAAGGTAAATAATGAGCAAAACAGGATTGGACAAAACAGAACTTACAATAAAACTAAATGAATTATTAGACGATGCAAAAAATCAAGAGGGTTTTGTCCTTTCTTTAAATGGAGAATGGGGTATTGGAAAAACTGTATTTTGGAAAAATTATTCTCAAGAAAATTTAATCAAAAATGACAAAGAAAAAGTCGCATATATCTCTTTATTTGGTAAAGATTCACTAGAAGCAATTAACTCTACAATTTTATTAGAAATATCAAAAAAACAAGCAAATGTTAAACTTTTAAAAAATTTAGGGCAAAAATACAGTGCTGCTCTCGGCGCAATAAACAATTTAACATACGGTATTGGTGGGGTTTTGGGTTCAGCATTATTGAGTGCACTTGATAATGATTTCTTTGAAAATAAAATCATATGCTTTGATGACTTTGAACGAATCTCCGACAATTTATCACATAAAGACATCATGGGGCTCATATCAAATCTAAAAGAAGATAAAAAATGTAAAATTGTCATGATAATGCATCAAGATAAAATAAATAATCATACAGACATTGAAAAGAACAATGAATTTAATGAATATAAAGAAAAATTAGTAGATATCGAATTATTTTATTCACCATCGATTGAGAATCTTTACTCTTTAGTTGAAAATAGGGTAGAGCATGAAAACTTCAAAAGATATATGCTTAAATATTTGATTGATAAGGATATAAAAAATCTTAGAATTATGAAGAGAATTATTAGGGCTCTGAATGATTTTTCTTTCATTTTAGAATGGGAGTTTTTGAATGAACAAGTAAAACAAGAAATTATTGAGAATATATTAGAGATATCATCGGTATATGCACGTTTTCATTTTTCTAATTTTAATGATTTGAGCAAGTATATGCATGATAAGACAATGACAGGATTCTTTAATAAAGAACGTAAAAAAGACTTTCAGACAAATGAAAAATATGAAGAGATGCTTGGATATATCTATCATAATATTGAATATCCAATTACTCCAGCAACTGAAGTAGTAACAGAATATATAAAAACAAATATTATAGATAGAGATAAGCTTGAGTATGTTGCAAAAGAAAAGTCCAAAAATCAAAATAGTTCCAATTTGGCAGATGAGATTCGTACACTACAAGATGATTATTTATTTAATTTACAGTACAAAAATGAAGATTTTTCAAAACAAGTGTACAAACTATTTAATGAAAATAAAAAAAATATCATCAGTATCTTAAATCCTAACAATTTTATTTTCTATATAGAACAATTAAAAAGTATAGATAAAGGAAATATAGATAGATATGATAAGTTAGCCATGAAAGCTGCAAAGTTTTACATTTGTCATTTTCTTAATAACAATTCAAATCATAAATCATATTATTCTCGATATTTTAAGCATATTAAAAAGAACATAGAAGGAGCCGGTATCTTTGCCGATAAAATTTACTCCAGACTTATAAAAAGCAAAGTATCGAATATAAATAATATTAGAACTGCTATAAAAGATATCAATGAAGGCAAATACAATAGTGGAACTATAGATATGCTAGCTTCTTTATCCAAAGATGAGTGTAAAAAGCATATACTTCAAGATGCCGAAATTACAGAGGCTGTGTTTTATTGTCTAAGATATGTAAATATAAGTGAATTGGATGAATTTAAAAAAATATTAATTAGTGCATTAACAGATATAGGTAATGAAAATCCAGAAATGAAATATAGAATTGATAGAATATTTGAACTTATTAATAACAAATGACCCTTTCCAAATCCCTCTACACACGCGCCATCAAATGCCCGAAATTCATCTGGCTGAAAAAATACAGCTATAAGATTTTTATCAATCTAGATGTTTTAGAGTTGCCAGATATCAATGAAGATGAATAGATAGTATGATACAATTATGCAATTTTTAAAAGAGTAAAAGAATGGATAAAAATATAATATTAATAGGTTTCATGGGTGTAGGCAAGGGTTCTACGGCTCGTGCATTTGTCAAGAAATACGGCGTATACAATATAGATACAGATGATCTCATAGAGTCCAAAGAAAACAAAGAAGTCAAAAGAATTTTTGAAAAATACGGTGAAGAGTATTTCAGGGCTGCTGAACAAGCAACGGCAAATTGGATAGAACAAAGCGTAAAAGGCACACTTATCAGTTGCGGCGGCGGATTTTACAAAGTAAATAATCTAAAAAAACTAGGCACAGTAGTACTTCTTGACGCTTCGTTTGAATGGATACACCGTAGACTCAAAAATGCCAAAAATTCCAAGGCGAAATTAGCCAAACGACCATTGTTTGCCAAAGAAAAAGAGGCAAAAAAACTCTATAATCAAAGAGCCGAGATATATAGACAAGTAGCAGATGTCATCATAGATATGGAGAAAAACAGCCCACAAGAAATAGTAGAACTAATAGCAAAAGCAGGGAGTATAAACAAAAATGTCACACAAAAGTAAATTAGCAATTATCATAATATTTATTTTATCCAATACCCAAGTTTATGCATTAAGTATGCAAGAGCGGACAGAAATATTGTCTGCACACAACAAACTGCGTGACAAACTGCGTCTTCCTCGTCTCAAGTGGTCAAATAAATTAGCAAGCGTAGCAAAAGATTGGGTTTATACCCTCCAAGAAAACTATCAGTGCCGAATGATGCATAGCCGTATACCTGGACTTGGAGAAAATTTATATTGGGGGAGTCCAGTAAGATATGGTGCGGGTAGAAAAGGAGTGCAAAAAGTAAGCCCTGGTGAGGTTGTAGGGCTTTGGGGCAATGAGCGTAAATATTATAATCATGATTCAAATCGTTGTGCTTTTGGCAAGGTATGCGGACACTATACTCAATTAATATGGAGGGATACTACAGAAGTAGGATGTGCCAAAATAATATGTCCGGACAAATCACAAGTATGGTCTTGTAATTATAATCCGCCAGGCAATTATAGAGGCCAAAGACCATACTAAGAAATCTGCATAAAATATATACACCTTAATTAGCAATTTTGGTATATATATTATTTTATCCTATTTGGCTATAATTTCATCATAATTTACCTAGTGCGGTAATAAAATTCAGGATAAAAAATGCAACGATTTGAATCATACCTAAAATCCCATCTATTGCAAGTATCAAGCTTTCATCCTTGTTACGAAGATGCGCTTAGTGCTATGTTAGATGCTGGAGGCAAACGCTTCCGTCCACAATTGCTCTTGTATATCGTGGAGGCTCATGAGCCGTTGCTTTACAATTCTGCACTTCCTGTGGCATTGGCTCTTGAGGCATTTCATACTTATTCGCTTATTCATGATGACCTGCCTGCTATGGATAATGCATATTTGCGCAGGGGGATGGAAACTTTGCATGTCAAGTACGACGAAGCAACTGCCGTACTTGCCGGGGATGCCCTTAATACTGATGCCTTTTTGCTAATAGCCAAAGCCCCTTTAAGAGCAGATGTCAAAGTAAAGCTCATTGAGATATTGGCGACAAACGGCGGATCGGCAGGTATGGTACTAGGACAAGCTTTGGATTGTTACTTTGAAAATCAATCTTTGAGTCTGGAGCAAGTAGAGATATTGCACCAAAACAAAACAGCCAAACTCATAGCTGCTAGTTTGCAAATGGGAGCTGTTATAGTGGGATTGTCAAAAGATACCCAAAATGCACTTTATGATTTTGGACTTGACCTTGGTCTTTTGTTTCAAGTGCAAGACGATATCATAGATGTAACACAAAGCTCACAAGAAGCCGGCAAAACTACATCCAATGATGAGGGCAAAAACAGCTTTGTTACCCTTTTGGGTTTAGAGGAAAGTCTCGAGTATGCAGATAATCTAGCCAAAAAACTTGAAGAGAATTTGCAAAATTTTGATAACAAAACAAAACAAGCACTCCAAAATGCAGTAGCCCATTATCTATGGCGCCATAACAATTAAAATTAAAAGAAGGAAAAATATGCCAAATACACCAGAAAATATAATGCGAAAGAAGATGGCTGATACCATTAGATTTCTAGCAGCAGACATGGTGCAACAAGCAAACAGTGGCCACCCCGGAGCACCGATGGGATTAGCAGATATTGTAGTAACTCTAAGCGAACACCTGCGCCATAATCCACGAAACCCGTCATGGCTCAATCGTGATAGATTGGTATTTTCAGGAGGACATGGCTCTGCACTGATATACTCATTGCTTCATCTTTGGGGATATGATATAAGCCTAGAAGATCTAAAAAGTTTCAGACAGCTTGATAGCAAAACTCCGGGACATCCTGAATATGGACATACCGCAGGCGTTGAGATAACCACTGGGCCTCTTGGGCAAGGGATCGCTAATGCAGTAGGTTTTGCAATGGCAGCAGCCTACACGGCAGGTCAAGTAAATTCTGATACATGTTCATTTATAGATCATAAAGTTTATTGTTTTTGCGGCGATGGAGATTTGCAAGAAGGTATCAGCTATGAGGCATGTGCATTGGCAGGCCATTTGAAACTAAAAGATCTAGTGCTTATTTATGACAGTAATTCTATCACTATAGAAGGAGATACCTCTATAGCTTGGAGCGAGGATGTGGAGCAAAGATTTATTGCCCAAAATTGGAATGTCATGAAGATAAACGGACACTGCTTCAACGATATAGACAAGGCGTTAAATGAAGTCAAAAATGCAACCAAGCCTACTATAATTATCGCAAATACAATTATCGGAAGAGGTTGTGAGCTTGAGGGCAGTCATGAGACCCATGGTGCACCGCTTGGAGCCGAGATCATAAAAGCCGCAAAAGCGAAAGAGGGATTTGACCCAGAGCTTCATTTCCATATTCCAGAAGATGTACTTTTGCGCTTTAGATGTGCACTTGAAAAAGGTGAGATGTATGAAAAAGAGTGGCTGCATAGACAAAAAGAAGCTCCGCTTTTAGAGCAAAACGAAGTACTTTCTCGTCTTCTTAATCCTGATCTTGATTCTATCGAATTTCCTGACTTTAGCAGTGAATCCGGCATGGCCACTAGAGATAGCAATGGCAAGATACTTAATGCCATAGCAAAAGCTATTCCTTCGTTTATGGGTGGTTCAGCAGACCTTGCGCCATCAAATAAAACAGAGCTCAAAGGTTTTGGTGATTTCCCTAAAGGCAAAAATATCCATTTTGGTATAAGAGAACACTCTATGGCAGCCATTACTAATGCGATGGCAATATATGGCACAATAATCCCATTCAATGCTACATTCTTTGTCTTTAGTGATTATCTCAAACCGAGTGTCAGAATAGCTGCATTGACTAAGATTCAAAACTTCTTTATCTGGACACATGATAGTATAGGTGTCGGTGAAGACGGCCCTACTCATGAGCCTATTGAGCATTTGAGTCAATTTAGAGCATTGCCGAATTTCTACGTATGGAGACCATGTGATGCTATTGAAAATGCAGAAGCATGGAAAACAGCTCTAAGCATGAAGGTTCCCCATGGGTTTGTGCTTAGCCGTCAAAAATTGCCTATCGTTACCACAAACAAGGCTTTTGGTGATGTGAGTAACGGTGCATATCTTCTTAAAGAGAGTGAAAATGCCAGAATTACACTTATGGCGAGCGGCAGTGAAGTGAGTATTGCATTGGATGCAGCTAAAGCACTGGAGAGTGAAGGAATAGCTGTAAATGTAGTTTCTGTGCCATGCTTCGATCTTTTTAATGAGCAAAGCAAAGAGTACAAAACAAGAATAATCAATAAAAACACAAAAGTATTGGCAATAGAAGCTGCAACAGCCAGCGAATACTATAGATATGCAGACGATGTACTCGGCATGGAGAGTTTCGGTGCTTCCGCTCCTGCTGAATTACTATTTGAAAAGTTTGGATTTACTGTAGAAAATATCACAAGAAGAGTATATAGTTTACTCGAATGGAACTAAAAAAAACAGGTTGCTTATTTGGCAGCTATTAGCTAAGTGTTAATCTTAGCTAAGCAACCCTTTGATCCCTTCTTCATCTATTATGTCTTTTTCATATTTGATAACTACAATATTTTCTGTCTCATTAATATAGCATTCTGAAATAGCCTCATGGTTTTTAATTGCCATGACTTTTTCTCTATCGAAGATATCCAGAGATAAGTAGATATTGCCTCTGTTGTTTGGATTTGGCATAGTAGCTACCCAGATAAACCAGAATACAGAAAGTACGGCAACACTCACGGCCAATGTAGATCTGTCGTAATGCTGCATGATATACCCGGCAAAGAGACCCCCCATAAAAATCCCAATGTATGCAAAAGTATTTGCTACACCCAGAGCAGCACCTTTTTGATGAACTTTTGCAAATTTGCTTACAAAACTTTGCAAAAGAGGCTCAAACATATTAAATCCGATAAAGAAAAGTACAACTCCTATGATAAAGATCAAAGGAGAAGTGGCAAATCCCATTGCGATAAAGCCAAGAAATATCACTGCAACCGAGACCATAAAAACTTGTTTGCCTTTACCGTATTTTTCACCAAGTACGGCTGCAGGCCCCAATGCCAAAAGTCCGAACACCATTGCAGGCAGATAAACTTTCCAAAGTTCTGCTTTTGCCCAGCCAAACCCGCCTGAAGAAATATCTTTCGTCATAACAAGAGGGATGATGAAAAATGCCATTGTCATGATAGAAGAGTGAAATAAGAAAGTGATGTACATTCTTGTTAGTGATTTGTCTTTGAAGACTTCAAACATCTTGGACTCTTCTTCTTGATAGCTATGTATGATCTTCGGCGGTTGCGGTACGGCTGTAAAGAGAATTCCTATAGCCATAACCGACAAGATAGCAGTGAGCCAGAAAAGTTTATCTATGCCCCAGTGTCCGCCTACAAGAGGAGCTATGATCATCGCTGCTGCGAAACTAAGCGCGATCGTTCCTCCCATGATCGCCATTGCATGAGCTCTTTGTTCCTCTTTGACAAGATCGCTTATCATAGCAGTAACTACAGATCCTATGGCTCCTGCACCTTGCAAAAAGCGTCCGATAAGAAGCATATAGATGTTGTCGCTAAGCGCGCAGATCACAGAACCTACGATAAAGATCAATAATCCAAATAGCAATGTTTTTTTGCGCCCTATGCGGTCACTCATGAGACCGAAAGGAACTTGAAACAGTGCCTGTGTAAGCGCATAACCGCCCACAACAAGGCCTGCTAGATATGATGTGGCTCCTTCCATCTCTAAAGCATAGATCGAAAGCACGGGAAGGACAATAAAAAGCCCAAAAAATCTAAGTCCGATGATAAGACTCAGAGGAAAAATCCGTTTTAACATTATTATTACCTCAAATTGGATAAAATTTCTCCAAATTATAGTAAGAAATCATTAATTAAAGGTTAAAATCGTGCAATTAATTTTGGCGACATCAAATCAAGGTAAAGTAAGAGAATTTGGTCAATTTTTTGGCGAGAAACTGGTACCATATTGTGATATAATACCGGCTTTTGAAATAGTAGAAGATGGGGAAAGTTTCGCGGTAAACGCACTTATTAAAGCCAAAGCTATATATAATAGATTAGACAAGGATGCTATAGTAATCGCAGATGATAGTGGCATAAGTGTACCGATTTTAGGCGGTGAGCCCGGAATTTATAGTGCTAGATATGCAGGGGTTAGTGCTAGTGATACGGACAATCTCAATAAGCTTATCGATGAACTAAAAAACAGGGGTGTCAAAAAAACACCTGCTTTTTATACTGCTGCATTGGCTTTGGTGTGCAAAGAGGGCGAGTTTGTAGTGCATGGCTGGATGCATGGGGATGTTATTGATGAGGCTAGGGGGGGAAGCGGATTTGGCTATGATCCGATTTTTATTCCTGCAGGATATGAGCAAACTTTAGGCGAATTGCCAAATGATGTCAAAAAAGAGTTTTCGCATAGAAGCAAAGCCTTGAGATTATTGCAACCGATATTACAAATGATAAAGGAGAAAAGATGAATAGATTTATGCAAGACACACAAAAGATTTATGATGAATTGACCGCTAGACAAGATAATCTCAATAGCTATTTTAGATTAACTCATGAACCGCACGATGAAGCCGACAAAGCAGTAGATGAATTTTTGAGTTTTATCGGCGCAAAAAGAGACAAAGACAGCACGATGGCGGCACTTACCCGCATAGTAAATTTACGCGAAGATGCCTTGGAGCAAGTATTGCAAAAGATGGGATATCACAGTGACGACATAATAGCCAAAAAAGAGTTGGCTTATAAGTGGGTAAGTAAGATGCATACAGCTAGACATGAATCGCTTTTAAAATGGATAGAAGAACATGGACTTTTAACACTGTTTTATCGCACTCTTTTAAGAGGTGTTCATAATGTAGGTATTGCTATGAGTGCTTGGCAGAGCGAGTGGACAGATCACATCATCCATACTATTAATCGTGAACTTTTAAGACAGTTTGAAGGCGATGATAAGGCCGTATTAGCCTACCTGCATGAGTATAGTTTGCTAGATAAAGATACTTTTGGCGTAGTAAGTGATAGATGTTATTCTGTTTTGGATAAAGATATAGATGGGAAGCACTGTGCAGTTGCTTATAGTGAAGCATTCAAAGATGAGGTAAGTAATGTATCTGTGGCGCTATCAAATTTGATAGCGCAATTGGAAGTTTTAGAAGATGATATTTGGAGCCAAAAAGAGGCTTGGATAGGATATTTTCAAGCTATGAATGATGCGCTTTTGGAACGTAATGTGTCACATTTATTATTCAAATGGCAAGAGGTCGATAGAGCTTGGATGAGTATAGTAACTCCACTGCAAGTAGGCCATCCGTTGGAATACTATGAAGATCATTATCGTAAAGCAGTAGCTCTTGAGTGGGATGCAAGGATAATCAATCCAAAGCTTCAGCATGGTTCAAAAACACGTGAAAATATTATAGGATTTACAAAAGAATTAGCCGGCATAATCGGCGCTCATGCCGAGCAAACAGCTGTTAATAATATCTTGCAGGTTTCAAAAACACAGCTTTATATCGGACAGCCGATGCTTTACTATGCAGCTGAGTTTAATGGACTGTTTTCTGCTCAAGTGGTCCCAAATGATAAAGTAGTTTCAGATAAATACGGACATAAGATATTCGCATATAGCGATTTTGTCTTGGCTTCAAAATTAGCAAAACCAATAATGAAATTAAGCGTTGAGATCATGGGCGAAGAGTTTGTAAAAAATAGCAGAAATTTTGCCAAGTACAGTCCTGAGCTATGGCATGAAATTTATGATATCTCTACCATTGGACATGAATTCGGGCATATTTTATGGCTAGACAATGAGACAGAAGGAGCCATGAATCAAAGCGGACAATTCAAGAATATAGAAGAGTTCAAAGCAACTGCCGGTGGGCTAATGGCGTTTTTCCACAATGAAAAAGAGTATATAAAGAACCATATAATTGATGACCTTGTGAGCAGGTCTATCGGACTTATGGCATGGAGAGAGGTTGGCGAAGTGCTGCCTTATTATTGCGAAGGACTTATACACTTACATATATTGTTCGTTTCGGGCATTATTGATTTTAAAGACAAAATAACAATTGATTACAGCAAATATGAAGAGATGAAAAACGCATATAAAAAAGCATATACTAAACTAGCCTCACATTATATATCCAAAAAAGATGCAAGCGAATATCTATACCAATATGCTCTCAAAGAAACAGGGGTTTATTTGCCTGTAGAGCCGCAAGTAAGGGCATTTGTAGAGTACTATTACGCCAGATACCAAGAGATTGGTCAGCAAACAATCGTATTATAGCCATCATACCGAACTTGAGATGCAGTATCTATGGATTCCTGCCTTCGCAGGAATGACATTACTTTTTTGACAAAAACTTATTTAGTCCGTCTGCAAATGCTCTGACGGTTTTTGTATCTATTGCTTTAGGGCCGCCTGTGATCTCACCGCTGCTGCGAAGTTCATCCATGAGATTTCTCATTGCAAGAATATATTTTATGTTTTCTTCATCATATATGGTCCCTCTAGGATCCAGGGCAATTGCACCTTTGGCAACTATCCTGTCTGCCAATGGAATATCGGCCGTGATCACCAGGTCTTCCGCTTCGCAGAGTTCTACTATGCGGTCATCGGCGACATTGGTTCCCAATGAGACTATCTCCATAGAGATATGTTCAATATCCGGAATACTTATATTTTTATTGGCTATGAATATCGTAGTGATAGATCTTTTCAACACAGCGCGAAGCAGTATCTCTTTGAAGGCATTAGCAAAAGCATCGGCATCAACGAGGATCTTCATAGCTACCTTCTGTTTTTATCTCTGCTGTGTGTGCTGCCGTCTCGTTTTTTTGGTGTTGAGCCATTATTTGATTTAGGACGATGATTATTCCCGCGGCCTCTGCCTCCACCCAAAGATATCGGCTCTGCTTTGATTAAAGGATCGGGCTCAAATCCGCTTACTGTACTTTTGTCCAGATCCATTTTTATAAGCTTTTCAATGCCGCGAAGATATTCATGCTCATCTACACACACGAGCGACAGTGCTTCACCCACATTCCCGGCTCTTCCTGTTCTGCCTATACGATGCACATAATCTTCAGCGATGTTTGGAAGTTCTAGATTGACCACATGCGGAAGCCCGTCTATATCCAAGCCTCTAGCCGCAATATCTGTAGCCACAAGGACTCTGACATTGCCCGCTTTAAAATCGTTCAATGCTTTAGTTCTGGCACCTTGGCTTTTGTTGCCGTGAATTGCAGCAGAAGTTATGTTTATCTTTTGCAGGTATTCAGAAAGCTTATTCGCTCCATGTTTTGTACGTGTAAATACTAGTACTTGTGTCCATTTGTTTTGATCTATCAGATGGCCAAGCAATGCGCTTTTGCGTTTACAATCGACCAGTATAACACTTTGTTTGATAAGCTCGCTTGATTTGTTTCGTCTAGCTACTTCAACAATAGCCGGATTGCGCAATATAGATTCACATAGTTTTTTTATCTCATCGGAGTAAGTCGCAGAAAAAAGCAGGTTTTGTCTTTGTTTCGGGAGAAGAGCGATGACTTTACGAATATCACGTATAAAACCCATATCCAGCATTCTATCGGCTTCATCCAAGACGAACATTTCTACACGGCTAAGATCAACAGCTTTTTGAGATATTAGATCCAATAATCTTCCTGGAGTTGCGATTAGTATATCTACGCCATTTTTTAGTGCATTTAATTGCGGATTTATACCAACCCCGCCAAAAATAACAGTACTTTTAAAAGGAAGATATTTCCCATAAGTCTTGACACTTGCTCCGACTTGGGCAGCCAGTTCTCTTGTAGGAGTCAAGATCAAAGCTCTTATGTGATGTCTTTTTGCCTGAGGCAGATCATGGGATAAAAGTTCTAGCATAGGCAGCGTAAAACCCGCTGTTTTTCCGGTACCTGTCTGAGCACCTGCGAGCATATCGCGCCCGTTTAATATGTATGGGATCGCTTGTGCTTGGACGGGTGTTGGTGTAGTGTAGCCTTCTTCGGCAATAGCTTTTAGTATAGGTGCACTTAGATTTAATTCTTTAAATAACATTTTAATTTCCTTAGAGGGGGAGAAAAAGCATAGAGATGAGATTTCAGTTGTATTTACTTAGTTCAATAAATAGAAGTATACCCGATTTTTTTATATAAATGCTTGGTTGATTTGCAGGCTATGTTTTTACCATTTACCAATCTCTAAACACATTTGAGATATAATCATTGCGATTATTACATTTTACTAAGGAAGAGAATGTTACTCTTTACACCCGGACCAACACCTGTATTAGAAACTGTTAGACAAGCGATGGCTACAGTTACACTGCACCATCGTACCCCCGAATTTGAAGCAATTTTCGGTCAAGCCAGAGATCATTTGATGAAACTTTTGGGCATGGATGAGTGCGTGATGCTAGCAAGCAGCGGCACAGGTGCTATGCAGGCATGTATGATAAATTTATGCCAAACAAAAGCACTTACAATTAATTCCGGTAAATTTGGAGAGAGATTCGGCAAGATAGCCGACGCTCTTAACATCCCAAAAGTTGAATTAAAATACGAATGGGATACACCAGCTAGCATAGCTGATGTAGAAAATGCAATTGCCGCCAATTTGGATATTGACGCCGTATGTATCCAAATCTGTGAAAGTGCGGGAGGGCTTAGACATCCTGTTGAAGCTATCGCAGCTAGAGTAAAAGAGATCAACTCTGGTATTATGGTCATAGCAGACGGTATTACTGCAGTAGGCGTGGAGCATGTTGATGTAACCAATATCGACGCGCTCATTACAGGCAGCCAAAAAGCCCTCATGCTTCCTCCGGGTCTTGCAATGATAGGCTTATCAGCTAATGCAGTAGCCAAGATAGGCAGCGGCAAAGATTATTATTTCAATCTTGCTACCGAGATCAAAAATCAACAAAAAAATACAACTGCATGGACAGCGGCTACGACTCTCATACAAGGTTTAAATGCGATGTTTGCCGAGATAGAAAAAGACGGCGGCGTAGAAAAATTATATGCCGATACAGCAAAAAGAGCAAAAGCTACACAGCAATCTCTTATAGCTTTAGGGCTTGCTATTTATCCTACTGTTTCTGCGCTTGCCATGAGTACAGTTATAGATGATGATGCAGAAGCTATTCGTAAACTTCTCAAAAACAGTTACGGAGTAAATATCGCAGGCGGCCAAGACCATCTAAAAGGCAAGATTTTCCGTATCAATCAAATGGGGCTTATTCCTGTATATGAAAGTGCATGGGTAGTGAATGCTATAGAATTAGCACTTGACAATATGGGACGCAGAGCATTTGACGGAACTGCCAGCAGGGTCTTTAACGAAGTATATTACAAAGGGTAATCCAGTATGATATTCGAACACGAAATTCCTAGTAGTCATTTGCTTGAATCGCTTGGATTTGAGGAGATTGTAACTCCTGTGTTTTCTTATCATCAACATGATAGTTTTGAAGACCAAAGTCAGCTTATTAAGCTCAATGATGACCATAACCATACCGTAACTTTAAGAGCAGATTCAACTCCGGATGTGGTACGTATAGCTACAAAACGCCTAGGAAGAAGTATGGAGTTTAAAAAATGGTTCTACATCCAACCAACACTGAATTTTCCTACTCAAGAACAGTATCAAATAGGCGGCGAAGTTTTACAAGGAAACTTTAGCGAAGCTTTGGATGTGACAATCTCGCTTCTTGGGGCTTTAGAGTTGCAGCCAATGCTCCAATTGGCAAATATACGCATCCCTCAGCTTTTGAATGAAAAATACGGCATATCCTTGGATCTTTTGAAATCCATGCAGATCGAAAAAATTTTAGCCAATGATCTGCCTTGGATCGAAAGATTGGTTGCCATTCACACTATAGATGATCTCTCAGATCTAAATATGTTTCCAGACGACATCAAACAAGAGTTGCTTAAAATTAAACTAGAAGCCCAAAAATTAGAATATAAACCACTTATCATATCGCCGCTCTTCTATGCCAAGATGCGTTATTATGACTCTTTGACATTTAAGATGTTTAGCGGCAATGCCTTGTTAGCTATGGGTGGAGAATATGTGATAGATGACTTGAAAGCTGCAGGTTTTGCGATATATACCGATGAATGTATAGCTATGAAAATTAATAAGGAGAATAAGTGAGTCAAGCAGATATTGTCGTAGGACTTCAATGGGGCGACGAAGGCAAAGGTAAAATCGTAGATCACATGGCACGTAAAAATGATTTTGTGTGCAGATTTGCAGGTGGTCATAATGCAGGACATACTATCGTAGTAGGCGATAATAAATATGCTCTTCACCTTGTGCCGTCAGGAGTATTGAGTGATAGTACAAAAAATATCATCGGTAACGGCGTAGTGCTTTCGCCAAAAGATTTTATAAAAGAGTTAGAACAATTTGGCAGTCTAGAAGGGCGATTGTTTATATCAGACAAAGCCCATTTGCTTTTACCTTATCATGCTCTTATAGACCAAGCGTTTGAAAAATTAAAAGGTGCCAGTGCCATCGGTACAACAGGCAAGGGCATAGGGCCTGCCTATGAAGATAAAGTTGCCAGGGTAGGACATAGAGTAGGAGAGTTGCAAGATACAGCTAAATTGGCCGCTAAAATTATGACACACCTAAATCAACACAAAGCTGTGTTGGATATTTTGGGTGTTGCGATACCAAATGAAGCTGATCTGAAAATAGAACTAGATGGGTATAAAAAAGCCTTATCCTCGTTTATCATAGATACTACGCTTTTGGTTTGGGATGCACTTAAAAATGATAAAAAAGTTTTACTGGAAGGTGCCCAAGGAACTATGTTGGATATCGACCACGGCACTTATCCGTATGTTACAAGTTCTACAACTATAAGTGCAGGAGCTTGTAGCGGACTTGGGCTTAATTCAAAGGATATCGGCAAAGTCACAGGTATTGCTAAAGCATATTGTACAAGAGTAGGAAATGGGCCTTTCCCAAGTGAAGATATCGGATCAGATGGCGAATTATTGCGCACAAGAGGCCAAGAGTTTGGTACAACTACCGGCAGACCTCGCAGATGCGGATGGTTTGATGCTGTTGCTATGAGACATGCAGTCCGTATTAATGGTGTTGATGGTGTTGCATTAATGAAACTTGATGTTTTAGATGGATTTCCAGAGGTAAAAGTTTGTACAGGCTATGAGGTAGATGGCAAAATAATAGATTATGTACCATATGATCTAGATGATGCCAAACCAATATATACATCGTTTGCAGGATGGGAGAAAACAGAAGGAATAAGATCTTTTGAAAACTTACCTGATACGGCAAAGGATTATATACTTGCACTTGAAGAGATGATAGGTACAAAAATAAGCATTATATCAACAGGTCCAGATAGAGACGATACTATTATTAGATAAAGGAGCAAAGCATGAGATTAAAACCAAACCAAACGAGATATGTTGCCAGCAAAATAGGGATCGATTTGGCAAATGCCCCTTTTGTACGTATGCCAAAAGGCAAAGAGGCAGTCGTTGAAGCTTGTAAAGCTATTATTGATGCCAACTTGGAGCAAGAGAGAGCTCTTGATCAAAAAGTCAAAGAGTTGCTTGAAGACAACTTGGAACAAATAGAATTCCAACATGCAGATGAGAGACAACTATTTTTTATGATCAAAAAGAAGATGGCTTCTGAGTATGGTGTTATCATGAACTATGATGACAGATATAATGATCTGGCGCACAAGATATTAGACGAATTATATGAAAATTATTTGTTAGAATATGATGTCAATGAAAATCAGATAAAAAATATTATTTTTAAATCTTTCCGCTCTTTTGCAGATGCTTACGAAGAGATAGATGATATAGTATACAAAAAGATCAAGCATATGAAAAAAGATATTGTTCCTGGGTCTCAAGATTATGAATTATTGTATGAGAGACTGTATCAAGAAGAGTTGATCAGACGAGGGATGCTGTAATGAAAAAGATTTCAATTTATCTAGAAAATGGGTTGTTTTTTGAAGCCAAAAGCTTTGGAGCAGATGGTACAAGCGTAGGGGAAATCGTATTTAATACTTCTATGACCGGATATCAAGAGATTATTACAGATCCTAGTTATGCTGGACAGTTCGTTACTTTTACTATGCCTGAGATCGGAAATGTAGGATGCAATATACAAGACATGGAAAGCATCGGAGCATTTTGCAAAGGCATAATCGTCCGTAACTATCAAGCAAGACCGTCAAATTTTAGAAGCGAAGAGACACTCGATTCTCTGCTAAAACGTTTCGGAGTTTTGGGAATATGCGATGTAGATACAAGATACCTTACTAAGTTATTGCGTACAGAGGGTGCTATGATGATGGTAGCTTCTACGCAGATCCATGACAAAGATGAGCTTGCAGCTATGCTAAAAAATTCTCCAAGAATAGAAGATGTAAATTATATAGAGCAGGTTAGCACAAAAACTTCTTATATTCATCCTCATAGCAGATATGATATATCATCTTTCGATTATGCCAAGCCTAACACTAGCAAAAAGATCATAGCACTTGATTTTGGGATCAAGAGAAATATTCTAAATGAACTTACAAATGCAGGAATGGAAGTAGAAGTAGTACCGAATGCCACCAGCGCACAGAGTATTATAGATAGATATAAAGCAAAAGAGATAAGCGGAGTATTTTTATCAAATGGTCCCGGGGATCCATTGATCTTAAAAGACGAACATGTAAAGATCAAAGATCTTCTTGGTGCTAAAGTACCAATGTTTGGTATCTGCTTGGGACATCAACTGCTTTCGATAGCACATGGTTATGATACATATAAGCTAAAATTCGGACATCATGGCGGAAACCATCCTGTTCAAAATGTAGTCACAGGAGCAGTTGAGATAACCGCGCAAAACCACAATTATAATGTCCCAGATGAGATTTCCTGCATAGCAACTGTTACGCATACCAATCTATTTGATGATACGATCGAAGGGCTTAGATATAATGATTCTCCTGCAATCTCAGTGCAGCATCATCCAGAAGCTAGCCCAGGACCGCATGAGAGCAGTTTTATATTTGGCGAATTTTTTGATATGCTCGATTAGGGTTTGATTTTTGTATTGTAAAGAAGGGTAATATTTATGAGTATAGCAATTTTATTTGGCGGATCTAGCTTCGAGCATGAAATCAGTATTGTAAGTGCAATTACTATGCAAAAGGTATTCAAGAGCACAACTCTTGTTAATATTTTTGTGAGCAGTGATAGGGAATTTTTTCTAATTGAAGCCAAAGATATGAAGTCAACTACGTTTAGCTCGGGAAATTACAAAAAAAGTAAAAAACTACAGCTTCAAAAAGGCGGATTTGTAATTAGCGGAATGTTTGGAGACAAAAAAGTAGATGTCAATGCTGTATTAAACCTTGTGCATGGAAGGGACGGTGAAGACGGCAAGATAGCTGCTCTTATGGAATTTAACGGTGTGCCGTATATCTCTCCAAGACTTGAAGCATGCGCAATGAGCTACAATAAGCTATACACTAAGTTTTTTGCTGCAAGCATAGGAGTTAAGACACTGCCATATGAACTTTTGAGCAAAACATCAGAACGAAAGATCGCTACTCCATTACCTGTGATAATCAAACCCGCACGACTAGGAAGCAGCATCGGAGTTAGTATTGTCAAAGATATAAGTGAACTGGAGTATGCCCTTGATGTGGCATTCGAATTTGATACCGATGTACTCATCGAACCATTTATGGATGGTATCAAAGAATACAATCAAGCAGGATGCCTGACTGACAAATGGGAACTCTCTATTATAGAAGAACCTCATAAGGTAGAATTTTTAGATTTTGAGAAAAAATATATGGATTTTTCTAGAGACGGCAAGGTAACTTCCGCCGAAGTCTCTTCTGAAATTGAATTAGGCATTCAAAATAGTTTTAAAAAGATATATGATCCCCTTTTTAGAGGTAGTTTGATCAGATGTGATTTTTTTGTCCAAAATGGAGAAATTTACTTAAATGAGATAAATCCAATTCCTGGATCTATGGCAAATTATCTTTTTGAAGATTTTGAAAGTATGATTGGCCGCTTAGTCAAAACACTTCACACAGAGTCAAATATAAAAGTTGATTATCAATACATACACTCTATACAAAGCGCCAAAGGCAAGGCATAAGTTCAACTATTCTGTGCCAAAAAATATTTTGGCACAGAATAGTCTTAATAAAATATTAAATATTTATATTATTTTTATTTCTTTCACAATTTAATCGTATAAATCAAAAACTTTCAGATACTTTTACTCTTATTTACTTTTTTTAATTTTTTTAACATACTATCCCAAACAATATTTTTATCTTCTAATCGCCTTTAAAGCCCCTATATAGCGTAATTAGTCCTATAAATATATATTTAGTGTTAAGAATGTGTTAAAAAAATATTCTTAATATCATCTGTTTAAGTTTTATTTATAAAAAAAAGTATTATAATACATCTTGAGTGCTACGACTTCGGTTTTGGCATACAATTTTTACAAGGGGGTATTGCATGCAATCAAACGCTGCATTAGAATATGACTATTCTGTAGCAAAGTTGTTTACTTATACAACAATTTTGTTTGGAATCATTGGTATGTTTGTGGGTACGCTTATAGCTGCTCAATTGGCATTTCCACAGTTAAACTATCTTATAGGTGAATATGGTACTTTTTCTAGACTTAGACCACTTCACACAGATGTTGTTGTCTATGGATTTATGTTGAGCGGTATTTGGGCAACTTTTTACTATGTTGGACAAAGGGTATTGAAAGTATCTATGGCTGAATCAAAATTTTTGATGTTCATGGGTAAATTTCACTTTTATCTTTATTTCGTAGGTGCACTTTTAGCTGTTGTTACACTTTTGCTTGGTATTACTTCATCAAAAGAATATGCAGAGTTCGAATGGCCAATTGATATAGTTGTTGTAATTATTTGGGTATCATGGGGTATTTCTCTATTTGGTTTGATAGGAATCAGAAGAGAAAAATCACTTTATATCTCTATGTGGTACTATATAGCAGCATTTTTGGGTGTCGCTATGCTTTATCTATTCAATAATATGGCAGTACCTACTTACTTCGTAAGCGGCGGTATAGGTAGTATTATGCACTCTGTTTCTATGTATGCAGGAACGAATGATGCTCTAGTACAATGGTGGTTCGGACATAATGCTGTTGGATTTGTTTTCACTGTTGCTATTATCGCTATGATTTACTACTTCTTGCCAAAAGAGTCTGGTCAAGCTGTTTATTCATATAAACTTTCACTTCTTTCATTTTGGGGTTTAATGTTTGTATATCTTTGGGCTGGATCGCACCATCTTATTTGGTCAACTGTTCCAGACTGGATGCAAACAATGGGTTCAGTGTTCTCAGTAGTTCTTATTTTGCCTTCATGGGGTAGTGCTATTAATATGCTTCTTACTATGAAAGGTGAGTGGAATCAACTTACTGAAAACCCACTTATTAAATTGATGGTACTTGCATCTACATTCTATATGCTTTCTACTATCGAAGGTCCAATTCAATCAATCAAATCAGTAAATGCAATTGCGCACTTTACAGATTGGATTCCTGGACACGTTCATGATGGTGTACTTGGTTGGGTTGTATTTATGATTATGGCAGCACTTTTCCATATGGCTCCAAGAATGTTCAAAAGAGAGATTTATTCTAAAAAACTTATTGAAATTCAATTCTGGATTCAAACTACCGCGATTGTACTTTACTTCACATCTATGTGGATAGCAGGTATTACTCAAGGTATGATGTGGAGAGCAGTAGATGAATATGGTAATTTGATGTATAGCTTCATAGATACAGTAGCTATTTTACATCCATATTATGTGATCAGAGCAGTTTCTGGTGTGCTATATCTCGCTGGATTCTTCTTGTTCGCCTATAATATGGTCAAAACTATGACTTCTTCAAAAGCAATTTCTGAAGAGCCACAACATAAAACGCCTATGGCTGCGTAAGGGAGGTATGTAATGTTTCATTGGTTAGAAAAAAATCCATTCTTCTTTGCAGTAGGAGTATTTTTGGTTATAGCGTTTGCAGGTCTTATAGAGATTTTGCCAAACTTTGCTGAGGCTTCTCGCCCAGTAGCAGGTCTTAAACCTTATACAGTACTCGAACTTGCTGGTAAAGAGGTTTATAAAAAAGACAACTGTATTGCTTGTCATTCACAATTGATTCGTCCGTTCAAATCAGAGACTGACAGATATGGTCAATATTCACTTTCAGGTGAGTATGCTTATGATAGACCATTCTTGTGGGGTTCAAAAAGAACTGGACCAGATTTGCACCGTGTAGGAAATTATCGTACAACTGATTGGCATGAAAACCATATGTGGGATCCACAATCTGTAGTACCACAATCTATCATGCCTGCTTATAAGCATCATTTTACCAACATGGCTGATATTGATACAGCTTATGCTGAAGCAGTAACTGTTAAAGCATTATTTGCTACACCTTATGATGCACCAAACGGCACACCACTTGGTACACATGAAGAAGCTAAAGCCGCAGCTCTTGAAGAAGCTAAAGCAATTACAGCAGATATGAAAAACCAAGGTGTTAAAGATGCAGTAGCAAATGGTCAAATTCCTGAGATTGTAGCGCTTATTGCTTACATGAACAGATTAAAATAAGGAAAAATAGATGGAGCTTAGAGAATTACAAGGCTATGCTACTTTCTTTATGACCATCTTTTTGGTAGTGATGTTGTATGGTTATATCATACATCTTTACAGAAGTGAAAAAAAAGGTGAGAAGGATTATGAGAAATATGGGAATATTGCACTCGATGATGAGATAGACAGTAAGCCTATAGAAAAAAATCCTAAGCTCTCCAAAGAAAACGAAGGAGCAAATAAATGAATAGTTTAATGATTAAAGCATTAGCATTTGCAGTAGTATTGATACTTGCCACAGTTGCAGTAGTAAAAGGTATGAAAATCGACTTAAGCGATCCTGTCAACCTTCTTACTATGCTTGGCGCTATTGGAATTGCTATGATAACTGCCGGCGTTACTACAAAGTACATCGGTCAAATGAAAACAGACAAGTCAACTGGCGAGCTTGTTGGTGATAAATGGGATGGTATAGGCGAGTATAAAAATGAATTGCCTTCAGGTTGGGCATTCTCATTTATGGGCGTAATTATTTGGGCATTATGGTATTGGATCGCAGGATATCCTGTAAATGCATATAGCCAAATAGGTGAATATAACGAAGAAACAAAAGCATTTAATGCTAAATATGAAGCAGCTTTTGCTAATCCGGATCAAGCTACACTTACTGCTATGGGTGAGTCTGTATTTTTGGTACAGTGCGCTCCATGTCACGGTGAAACTGCGGACGGATTATCTGGTAAAGCACAAGATTTGACAAACCGCATGAGCAAAGAGCAAATTCTTGATGTAATTGCAAAAGGTTCAAATCAACTTGGTTACCCAATGGGCGCAATGCCTCCAATGCTAGCTCAAGGTGCTGATGCTGAAGCTATTGCAGCTTATGTGGCAGGCGGAATGCAAGGTACAGCTCCAGCAGCATTTGCTACGTGTGTTGCATGTCACGGTGCTGATGGAAAAGGTAATAATGGTGCTGCACCAAATATTGTTGAATATGATGATACTATTGTATCTCACGTTCTTCAAAATGGTAAAAAAGGTGCTATCGGTGCTATGCCTTCGTTTAAAACTAGATTGACCCCAGTGCAAGAAAAAGCATTGTCAACCTATCTTCAAACACTATAAGGAGTAAATTATGGCAGAAAATACAAAAAGAGGCGTTTTTAGCCTCAATGGTGTAACTGGTATGTTAATTGCTACCGTGCTTTTACTTTCTATTCTGGGAGTATTAACTGTATGGGGTATTTTGGTACAACAAGCAAGCGCATCACATTATTATGATGCAACACCAATTACTGGCAGCTTAGATAATGTCAAAATGAAGAGCACAGCAAATGCAGACTATGCATTTCAAGATGCGAAATAAGGATACATGATGATTAAAGTAATGAATAAAGTAATAACTTTATTGCTAGTAGTATCTGCACTTTATACTTTGTATGCAGTTGTTACTCCAAACCACCTATATATAGGATAACACATGATCAAAACATATGCAAGGCTTGCCTTGCTTGTTTTGGTTTTCTCTTCTTCTCTCTTTGCGACACCAATTATCAAAGACGAATTGCTAAAACCAAAAGCTAAAGAACAAGTCATTACTATGGCCGATGAACTTAAGCAGAAAACAGGCATAAATGGATACTTGATAGCCACCAATGATGCACTGCCTAGGGGCACGAGCATGATAGAATATGCAAAGAAGTTTGAAGAAAACTTAAACAAGCCGTATATAATATTTATTTTTGCTCCACATAATCAAAGAATTGGTATTATATCGTCGTCTCCAGAGTTAAGTAATCTCTATAATGAATCGGATGTAAAAGATGCTGCGATCAATGTAGTCAGAGATGAATACGATGGTAACTCTGTAGAAGATAAATATAACATAGCTGTTGTGCAAGCATTTTCAGAATTGGCTGACGAAGTAGCCAAAGCCAAAGGTGTGCAACTAACCACAACAATACCAAATGAGACACATTGGATAGTTAATATTCTTAGAGTGATTATCTATGCAGGTGCAATAGCGGTATTATGGATTTTTATCGGACAGCCAATTTTTCGAAGGATAAAACGTGGAAAAGAGTAAAAAAACATATTGGCCTCATATGATAGTGGGTTTTCTTTTGTTAGGATTGACGCTTGGGTATTGGACTATCAAATCTGCCTCTTCTATGCCAGTAGAAAAAGAGAATGCCTATATGATGTCATACCAAAATGCTGATATGAATATTAATGAGATTATGGCGCAACAAGAAGCATTTAATGTTAAGTATTCAATCGAATTGATAGATAAAAAAACTATAAAAGTAGATGAAAACAAAAACAGTAAACGTAAACATGTGGATCCTGTGGGTCTAAATGCCGGGACAAATCAATTTGCATATCGTATAGTTGATAAAAATGGGACAGAAATTAAAGATGCTAAGGTGTCTTTCATGCTTACAAGACCACATACTGATCTTGATGACAAAAAAATAGAAAACATTGCTTTTAATGGCAAAGCCTTTGAGACACCAAAATTTGACATCACTAAAGCAGGAAGATATACTTTGGTATTGAAAGCCAAAATAGGGGATGCTGTAGGTTTTCTTGAAACTCCAGCATATTTAGTTAAATAATTCAGAGGTATTTATATCTTTGAATGGATGAACCTTTGTGTTCGTCCAAAATTTATTATTGCAGCTAGGTACTCCTAGTTTTACAACTCTTTAAATTAAACCGCATCAAACCAATCCCTAACTCCTAATATGCTATACTATTTCAATGATTAAAGCACCAAATACATCCAATTCACTTATTGTTTATCCAACCTCTCGAGCATTACGTTTTACTACAGAGTCTTTTAAAGAAATAGATCGACTGCTGCCGACGCTTATGCGAATGGATGAGTTTGAATCTCGTTCTATTAATGTAGGGATAAAGAGTCAGGTTGATGCAATGGAGCGAATATTGTTGCTTAGAGATGCTGCATCATTTGAAACATTTGATAAGCTCAAACTAAATTTGGATCTAGTGAGATTTTTTACCAGAAGTGATGCGATATTCAAATTTTTTGAAGAATTGGCTAGTGAGAAAGTTGAGTTTTATCAGCTTGAATGTGCTGATGCATATAGCGAGTTTGATGAACATATACAAATACTAAAAACATTAAAGGAGAGATATGAAACCCTTCTTAATGAGAGAGGGCTAGTAGATAAGGCTTTTTTGCCGGAAATTTATACTTTAAACGAAAGTTTTATTGAAAGATATGCTACTATAGAGGTCTATTTGGAAGGATATTTAAGTCGTTTTGAATTAAAGCTTCTTGATAAGATTTCCTCCAAGACCACGCTTATTTTACACTATTCCACCAGTAAATTCACTAGAAAAATGCAAGAAAGATTCGCAGAGTATGGGCTTGAGTTGCCAAATGATCATGATATATCTATTGATTTTAGCTCTAAACAGATTATCTCTTGTTTGCCATTAAACAATAATATAAATGCAAAAGTTTTAGCCACTCAAGAGAGGTATGAACAGATACCTTTGGCATTTAGTGCCATCCAAGATATGGTAAATATTGGAATTGATCCAAAAAATATTGTACTCATTTTACCAGATGAGAGTTTTAAGGATAGTTTTACACTTTATGACAGGTATAATAATCTTAATTTTGCTATGGGACATGATTATTCTATGGGTCAAATTTACAAAAGCCTAGAAGCTATCAAGCTTTATTGGAAAAGTTTTGACTCTAATGATAGACATAGACTTATAAGATATGATATAAAATGTGAGATATTAGATGATATAGATATATCTCAAAAGATAACAATTGAAATATTTTTCAAATTTTTGAATGATCTTGAGTTGCTTGATTGCCCCCTCGAAGGTGAGATCTTGCCTTCCCATAACGATAAAGTATATGAAAAATATTTACTAATGCAGAGGATTTTTATATCACATAAGCTTAGTTATGCAGATTGGCTTTCTATATGGTTAAAAGCTACCGGAGAAATTACAATAGATGACACTAGAGGCGGAAAAGTAACCGTAATGGGTGCCTTGGAGACGAGGGGCGTTATTTTTGACGGTGTTGTTATTGTAGATTTCAATGAAGGGGTAACTCCTGCATTGCCTAGCAAAGATCAATTTTTAAATTCATCCGTAAGAGTAGGTGCATCTTTGCCTACCAAAAGCGATAGAGAAGCATTGCAAAAACAGATATATAAAAGAGTGTTAGAACAAGCTAAAAAATCTGTGATTATTTATAGCACAAGCAACAATAAACTTCCTTCCAGATTTATCTATGAACTAGGGTTGCAAAACAGTATACAAGAACAAGCAGCCGATTATAATTTATTGTATGATACAAGCTCTCAAATTAAAGATGATTTGGACCCCGTTGTTGTATTTGATGCTACAAAAATAATTTGGTCATCATCCATGCTTAGTACATATTTGACATGCAAAAGAAAATATTATTATAGGTATATAAAACAGATCATAGCCAAGCCCGAAGAAGAGCAAAATGAAGGTAGTTTGATGCATGCATTGCTTCAAAAAGTTTATGAAAAACATAACTTTTTTGACCACACCGATGCGCTGGCAAAAGAGATCAATATACAAATAAACGAGTTAGTGCCTCAAGATGATGCAAAAAGTCGTTATAAAAAATTATTATGGCAAGAGAAGCTTAGAGGCTTTATTAATGCTCAAATATCTCATTTTAAAGCAGGCTGGAGAGTTGTGGAGCGTGAATTTGGGATAGACGGAGAGATAGGCGGACTTAAATTTAGAGGACGTATTGATAGAATAGACCAAGATAGTACACATACTTTTGTTTTGGATTATAAAACCGGCAAGACAAATGAGGCAAATAAAGAAAAGAATTTAGAAGATTTTAGTGATTTCCAGATGAGTATCTATCGCCAATTGTTGCTAAAAAAATATAAAAATATCAAATTGGCATTTGTAAAAATTTTTGATAGCGGCAAAATAGAAGAGGCTAGAGCATTGGAAGAAAAAGATGAGTTACTATTTACTCATATTGCACAAATAAAAAGCACTAAAACCTTAGTTGCAAGCAAATGTGAAAATTTGAAAATATGTGAATATTGTGAATTTGCACTTGTATGCCAGAGAGGGGAATATCTATGATGTTTGAGCCATATCTTGCTTATCTTGCCAGTGCCGGAAGTGGAAAGACCTTTGCGTTGTCCGTACGTTATTTATCATTATTGTTTTTAGGCGAATCTCCAGGCTCAATATTGGCAGTGACATTTACCAATAAAGCAACATCAGAGATGAGAGACAGAATACTTAAAGATATTGTTAATTTCACAAATCAAAACGATCCCAAGATGCGAGCCGTGGTTGAAGAGGTATCTAAACAGACCGGCAAAAGCAAAGAAGAGCTTTTTGCTATGCAGCCAAGTGTACTTGACAGGTTTTTGACCAGCCCTAACCACATAACAACACTTGACAGTTTTTTTGGCTCTATACTTCGTAACAGCTCGCTAGAAATAGGAATTGAGCCTGATTTTGTGACAAAAGAGAATAAAGATATACAGAAACTGGAAAATTACTTTTTAGATGAACTTTTTCATAGTGGATTGTTGAGCAGGCTAGTTAAATTGGCTTTGGAGCTTGAGGATAAAGAGCTTAATAAAATAATACCAAGACTTAAAGCTTTTTATATCATAGATCCGCTTCTGCCTGATATCAAATATAGCGAAATCGATATGGCGGATATAGAAGAGAGGATAAACATAGTAAGAAGTCGTCTTAGAGCCCTAGTTGAGCAAGCGGGAGGTTCTAAAAGTGCCATTGAGTATTTTGGCCCGTTAGAAACTAGTCAATATTTTACTAGAACAATATTTAATTATCCTAGCTTGCATGACCATAAATATTTCAAAAAAGCTTTAGTTAGAATACCACAAATCGAAGAATATTTTCAAGAGCTGAAATCTCTTCTTCTTGAGTGGATAGAAGCCAAAGAGTCTAGTGTTCTTTTTCATTTTTTTGAGATATATAGCCACTATAAAAATGCAGTTATCTCTGATGTAAAACGTAGCGGAGTTATGGATTTTAACGATATGGCATATTTTACTTTTAGACTCCTTCATGAATATATCTCTAAAGAGTTTTTGTATTTTAAACTTGATGCCAAATTTCGCCATATTTTATTAGATGAGTTTCAGGATACTTCGATGCTGCAGTTTTTGCTGCTCGCCCCCATGATAGATGAAGTGATGGCAGGCAGTGGTCAACATGAAGTTAAAAGTCTATTTTTTGTGGGCGATACCAAGCAAGCCATTTATCGCTTTAGAGGCGGAGCAGAAGAGGTTTTTGGACTTGTTGCCAATAGATATGATATTGAGCCAAAACCGATGTTTATCAATTATCGTAGCAGTAAATATATTGTAGAGCAGGTCAATTGTTGGTTTAGCTCAAAGATGCCTGATTTCATTCCTCAAAAAAGTAAAGACGGTGCACCTTACGGTTTTGTGCAGGTTATACAAAGCAATAAAGAATCGATTATAACTGAAGCTTTAATGCAAGCCAAGAGATTACTGCAAGCAGGAGTTTGCTTAGATGATATAGCTTTTTTGGTTATGACCAATGATGACGGTACTAATTTACAAGAGGTGTGTGAAATAGAAGGAATAGATACCGTACTTTATACATCAAGCTCTCTCAAGACTTTACCTCAAATTGCTCCATTGGTCGCCATGGTAGAATATCTATTTGATAGAGAAAAGATAGATGCTTTGGCAATGCTGGAACGGAGCGGGATAGAGACAATCGATAATTCATGGTTTTCGCCGTTTAGCGAACCTGCAGCAGTCATTGATAAACTTATCAAAGAGAGCAAATGGATTTGCGATGCAAACATATTGAAGCTTTTGGAGTTCGCTTCTAATTTCCATGATATCCCAACGTTTTTAGAAGAGTTTGCTAGCAGCAACATAGAAGTAGCCAGCGGCAGCATACATGGTGCAAAAATAATAACAGTGCACAAATCTAAAGGCTTGGAATTTAAGTATGTGATATTACTTGATAAATTCAAAGGCGAGAATAATAATAGTGATCCTTTTATATTTGAATATAATGATGACCTTTATGTAGATAAAATATTTTATAAAAAATCAAAAAGAGAAAACCTTGATCCGCTTTATGTAAAAGCACAAAACAAAGAGTTGCAGGCAAAAGAAAAAGATCATAAGAATATGCTTTATGTAGCACTTACTAGAGCAGAGGATGGAATGATAATTATCAAAAAAGATCAAAAGTCCAGGTTTGATATGCTAGGAATAGAACCTATGGAGTTAGGAGAGCTTATTGTAGAGCAAAAAGCACAAAAGCCGAGCCCTATACCAAACCCAAGCACTGTGGTTTTGCACTCTTATGGCTCACAAGAGAACACAACAATAGAAGATAAGCAAGTAATATCATCTGAGGCTATTATTTTTGGAACAGCACTGCATTATGGACTTGAGATGCTGGAGTCTTTTGATTTAGATTGTATTTCATCGGCTTTGGAGGCGGTCTCTTTTAGATATGGCAGGATTTTAGGAGCAAATATGATGGATGATATAAAATCTCGTATTGAATCGCTTATAAAAGATCAACAATTTGTTTCGCTTTTAAATGGAGCTTTAATTCGCAAAGAAGTCCCTTTGAGTTTTGATGGCAACATCAAACAGATAGATTTATTACTAGAGTATACGGATAGATGTGTTGTAGTTGATTATAAAAGTTCGTTAAAAGAACAAGAAAAGCACATCAAACAAGTGAATGAGTACTGCATGGCAATAGAAAAAATCCTGGGCAAGCCAACTGTTGGAGAGCTGATATATTTATTTGAAGAAAAAATAGAGATACTTTCCTTAAAATAAACTAAATTTCAATAAATTTTAAGTTTAAGTGGATAGAATTCGCTTACAAAATATAAAACTCTTTATTTTGTTGAATTAAACTGAGCCAAAGGCGAAGCTTTAGTGAGAGGAATTGAAAATGTAGCTTTGCTGCTTTTCAAGGAGAGTTATTAAGGTTAAACTGAGCCAAAGGCGAAGCTTTAGTGAGAGGAATTGAAAATGTAGCTTTGCTGCTTTTCAAGGAGAGTTATTTAAATAAAAAAGGAACTATCATGAAATTGACATCTGTCGTAAAACCTCATGAAGTAGTACGTGATTGGGTCTTAATAGATGCTGAAGGTAAAACCTTTGGTCGTATCTTGACTGAGGCCGCTACACTACTAAGAGGCAAACATAAGCCATCATTTACTCCAAATGTAGATTGTGGAGATTATGTAGTAATCATCAACGCTGAAAAAACAGTTTTCACTGGTGCAAAACTTGATGATAAAGAGTATTTCCGTCATAGCGGATACTTTGGAAGCACTAAAAGTACAAAACTTAGAGACATGCTAGAAAATCATACTGAAAAGCTATATATGCTTGCAGTTAGAGGTATGCTTCCTAAGACTACTCTTGGCAAGCAAATGATTAAAAAACTTAAAGTATATGCAGGCGCTGAGCATCCTCATACTGCACAACTTAGCAAAGGAAAATAAAGATGGCAACAATTTACGCAACAGGCAAAAGAAAAAGTG
>Ga0265293_10003239_pt1 | contig 30587 bp, 24 predicted proteins | sample Munlanlewell138R_FD_192505 | JGI IMG/M metagenome (GOLD analysis project Ga0265293, IMG submission 192505) | Leachate microbial communities from a municipal landfill in Southern Ontario, Canada - Leachate well 138R | ecosystem: Engineered > Solid waste > Landfill > Unclassified | place: Canada... | reverse complement strand
AAGGGTCTATCTCACAAATTGGTATTTCTTTTTTTTGAATAGGTCTAAAGTTTTTAAAGTCTCTAAGGTCATTAAAGACTTTATACTCCTTAGGAGGAAGATGATAACCACAAGAGTTTTTATGGTCACATATTCCCACATTCTCATTTACATATTGTCCACTCTCAGTGTCAATATATCTTGTAAAGCACTTCGCCCTACCACAAGAGGGACAAGTTTGCTTCGATTTACTACTGTATTTTTCTAATTTGTATTTGTAATCTGTCATTATTTGTTTTAATTTTAAAATCTTTATTCACTTGTTATATAGATTATTATATTAAATATATTCAATATTCAAATATTCATACCTATACATATAATATGAATGCATATTCATATTGAATAATATTCAACTTAGAATATATCCCCATACAGAGTATGGGGAATATTGCATATTTTCTCGTTGAGATATGATTATTCATTAGATTGAATTTTTTTGATTAATCTACTTACACGAGTTTGGTTGATTTTCTCATTTGGAAATTCTTCACTCAATAATTCAATAATTTCTTTTTGGAGAATTTTTGGGTTAGTCCTTCTGTATTCTTTGATTTTTTCAATTAATTTAGAATTAATACTTATCCTATAAGAATCCATACCAACTTGATCTGATGAAATCCTTTCCCCAGTATCAGAGAATGTAAGAGTATCTTCAATAAAATCTAGGATATAAGATGTTTGTAAAAATTTGTAGCTTTCGAAATTAGCTTTAACGGGAGTAAGATTACGTCTAAGTGGATTACTTGCATCCTCTCTTAATTCGTAAATAACCCTTGGTATTGCGTTTAAAGCTTGACTACCTGCTAAATCTTCTCTACTTGGTGCTTTATCTCCAGTGTACTTTCTCTTATGCATTACTACTGTTATAGCTACATTATATTTATTAGCAAGATTAGCTAAAGCTTTAAAATATTGTCTTATAACTGTACTATCATTAATTGAACCTGGAAAACTATCCTGTGGAGTATCGATAACAATCCAACAATATTCTTTCTCTTCAATTATTTTAGTAATTACATTAACAACTTCATCCTCTACTGAAGAAATAATATCAAACACAGGATTTTCAATTGTTTTATACTTATCAAAATACCTTGCTTGATTTTTAAACATTGGCTTTAAATTCCTTGCAGATTCTTCAGTAACAATAAGAGCTACTTTCCTCTCAATTTTTTTTACTAAAATCTCAAAATCTACGTATGAAATCAAACCAAATGAAACAGCAAATAATAAACATCTCATAAAAGTTGATTTTCCACATCCAGCATTACCATAGATCATACTAATTTCACCACGAGGAACTAATTTATTGATTATATACTCAATTTTATCATCTCCCGAATTAAGCATATCATCAAGTGTATTGATTACAGCACCATACTTATTGACTTGAAGCAATTCATTCTTTTTAACAAGAATTGTTTCTTCATTTTCTTTCCTTTGCTCAAACTCTTTTTGGAGATCTTCAAAAGCCTTTATTATATCATTATTTTTCTTTTTATTACTTTCCATACTTTTGCTTATTAAATTGATTAATGGTTAGATAATTGCATTTCAAGCAATCACGATTAGTTGTATTTCGGCATAAGTCGATATGAAAATTAAAGCATATTTCAGAGATATACTCAACATTATATTTGTCTTGATACTCCTTAATATCCCTTTGTTCCATTAGCCTTAGCCTTTGTTTGATAAAAGGTTGCTTAAGCATACCACCTACAACACGTTTGCTAAGCTTTCTAAGCCTTGAAACAAGACCTTGTTTTGAAATATTTAGCACCTCTTGAATTGTGTAATGTGGTGGAAGAATCCAAATACCTAATTTAGTAGAATATATCCCAAAGCGATTAGGAGACTTAGGGCTCTGCATAATCACAGAGCCGAAAGTATTTTTGTTTTTACTCTTCATACGTACTACAATTTTTTAAATTCGTACATACAAAGTTCTTTATGCAATTCATCTATATATAAATCCTTACATCTAATGCAAGTCTTATCTTCTGAATCAATACATAAAGGTTCAAAATAGTTTTGGCAGAAATCGACAATAGTTCTATAAGGATAACCATCAGTTATTTCATTAATAGAAATATCCTCAGCCTTATCAACTCTCTCTCTAAAAGCCTTGTCGTTCTCAAGAATATCCTTAGCAATATCTTCCCTTGCCTTGTTTAATCTATTTAGAAAATCCCCTAAAGGAAATTCCTCAGCCTCCTCTTTGGTCAGCTCCTGTGGAAAAATAGGCATTAAAGTTAAATCACTATTAATATTATACCTATTTGCATTTATGCTTGAGCGAGTTTCAAAACACTCACAAGCTCTTTTTCTTTGATTTCTCATCATGAATAAATTTTAATTTTTACTTTTGTTAATTATCCAATCAAGAAAAGAGGGTTTAGTTTTTTACTTTATATATAAGTTCAAATTACAGCGCTATAATTATCCTTTATTTTAAGTAAGGTTTGCAAACACTCAGCCAAACCCTTTTTCTCTGTTTTGGATTGCGATTTTGAAATTGATATCTCATAATCACATTGGCAAAAATAGATGGATATATAAAGTAAAACATACCCCTTAGTGGTATATTAAACAAAAGCCCATTTATTTTCAATTCGCAAAATTAAAAAACATGATAGTCAGCTTAAAAAAGGGAAATTGGGAAAAAAAGAAAACCCTTACAATGTAAGGGCTAAAGTACAAAAAGGGAAAAAGGGAAAGGGAAAAATCAGGGAAAAATTATTGATTATATATATATTCATAAGTATCCTTTAGCTTTTTAAATTGCTTTTTAATTTGATTTGGTTTAATTGTTGAAACTCTCCGATTTATTAATGAACAAAACTCTATATACCATTTTCTTGGGGTTGATGGCTTTTTACTATGATGTAATCCTCCACATTCATATATGATTTTTGAAATAGCTAAAATATCACTTTTATTATATCCATTTAAGCTACCTTTTAAATCTGTTATTAATCTATTGAATATTGAATCTTCACTTTCAGATGTAAGATTTGGTTTAAAGTATGCTTTAAAAGCCTTTATATCTATATTGATACTATTTTTAATATCATTATCTTGATTAATATTATCTAAACTTGGATTTTCAACTTCTTTTTCTATTGGTATATATTTAGAAGTTGTATCATAAGGAATATACATTTGTTTTTCTAAATCAGACATTTTTGAAAAATCATTATCATCAAATTCATAATACTTTATCAAGATATTATTCATTAACTTTTCTGTATCCTTTTGTCTCTCAATAATTATTCTTTTAATAATCATTTCTAAATTCTTAATATCCTCTTTTACAACATTTCTATTTATATATTCAAAAAATAATTCGTATAGATACCAAAAAAATTCATTTTCATTTGATAGTATAGCTCCATCATAATTAGCTTCAATTGAAAAAATATCAAAGCATCCTTTTTCTCTCACAGAATCTAATATTCTATCTATAAACACCTGTTTGTTTTCGTAAGGATATTTAGTTTTCTTAACATGCATTAATCTTCTTTGAAGGAATTCCTCAATTTCATCTATAGTTAAATATTCATATTCACATTTATCTTCAGAGGTAACTTGCATTTCACCTACTTTATCAATATATGTATCATAAAAGCATAAAATACACATGTCTGGAATAGAAATATTTTTATAGATAAGAAATAAAGCCGATAGAAAATCACAATCTTTCTTCTTACAATAAAGTTTAATTTCTTTCATCCTATTATAATAATCTTCAAGAAAACTTTTTTCCCACATTAAAATAATATCTTCACATTGCTTTTTTTTTAAAGAATTGTATAGTCTAACATATTGCTTTTTTTCTTCTTCCATAACATTAAAAATTTAAAGTTGTAAAGTTACAAAGAATTATTGAAGCTCAACCAAAATCTTACTTAAATTTTTGAAGCAACACAATAATTACTCTCTCTCTTTATTGCGAGACATAGGCATTGCTTATCGGTTTGCTGCTTTAGTCAGAAAGAATCCTGATAAACAAAATAATTTAACTCTATGATTTTTATTAATTATTATTTGTATCTTTGGGGATTGAAAAAAGAGAAGAAAAATAATTACAAAAATATAAGTGTATGACAAGCACAACTCAAAGGGCTGAATTGCAGGCTAAAATTTGGAAAATAGCGAACGAAGTTCGTGGGGCTGTTGATGGATGGGATTTTAAACAGTTTGTTTTAGGGGCTTTATTCTATCGTTTTATTAGCGAGAATTTCTCCCTTTATATTGAGGCTGGGGATGATAGCATTGATTATGCAAGCCTAAGGGATGATGTAATTACTCAGGAGATTAAAGATGATGCTGTAAAAACAAAAGGCTATTTTATTTATCCAAGTCAACTTTTTGTAAACGTTGCTAAAGCTGCCAATACAAACCCAAATCTAAATACTGATTTGAAATCTATTTTCGATTCAATTGAAAACTCTGCTAATGGTTATCCTTCTGAAGTGGATATTAAAGGCTTATTCGCCGATTTCGACACAACAAGTAGCCGCCTTGGCAATACGGTAGAAAATAAGAATAGACGTTTAGCAGCCGTTTTGAAAGGTGTGGAAGCATTAGATTTTGGGAATTTTGAAGACAATCAAATTGACCTTTTTGGTGATGCCTATGAGTTTCTTATTTCCAATTATGCAGCAAATGCAGGTAAGTCGGGAGGTGAGTTCTTTACTCCGCAATGTGTCTCTAAGCTTATTGCTCAGCTTGCCATGCATAATCAGAAAACTGTAAATAAGATTTACGACCCAGCAGCTGGTTCTGGTTCCTTACTTTTACAAGCTAAAAAACACTTTGATAATCATATAATAGAAGATGGATTCTTTGGGCAGGAGATAAATCAGACTACTTATAACCTTGCTCGTATGAATATGTTTTTGCATAATATCAACTACGACAAGTTTAATATGGTTTTGGGAGATACTCTTCGTGACCCACATTTTGGAGATGAAAAGCCTTTCGATGCCATAGTCTCAAATCCTCCTTACTCGGTTAATTGGATAGGTAGCGATGACCCAACTTTAATTAATGATGACCGTTTTGCTCCTGCTGGAGTTCTTGCTCCCAAATCCAAAGCCGATTTTGCTTTTGTGCTTCATGCTCTAAGTTATCTTTCAGGCAAGGGTAGGGCTGCTATTGTTTGTTTCCCTGGTATCTTTTATCGTGGAGGAGCTGAGCAGAAGATTAGAAAATACCTTATTGATAATAATTTTGTAGAGACCGTTATCTCACTTGCTCCAAACCTATTCTTTGGCACTTCCATTGCGGTAAATATTCTTGTGCTTTCAAAACATAAAACAGAGAATAAGACTCAGTTTATTGATGCAAGCGGAGAAGATTTCTTTAAGAAAGCAACCAATAATAATGTGCTTGAAGATAAGCATATCAAAAACATTATGCACCTATTCGACACTAAGGCAGATGTTGAGCATGTAGCAAAAACAATTGATAATAGCAAAATAGCCCAAAACGATTATAACCTATCAGTAAGCTCGTATGTAGAGGCAAAAGACAATCGTGAGATAATAGATATAAAAGAACTAAATTCCCAAATATCCCAAACAGTAGAAAGAATAAACACTCTACGAGAAGATATAGATAAAATAGTAAAGGAGATAGAAGCATGAGCTATTTAGATAAATTACTCGAAGGCGTAGAGGTAGAATGGAGGACTGTTGATGATTTAATAAAAGAAAAAGCAATATTAAATATTTCTGCTCCAAAAAAACTCACAAAAAATAAATATAATGAAATTGGTGAATTTCCTATTATAGACCAAGGACAGAATTATATTATAGGATATACTGATGATAATGATGCTATTTTAGAAAAGGATTTATATGTAATATTTGGTGACCATACAGAAATAATAAAATATGTTGATTTTGCATTTGCTCAAGGTGCAGATGGAATAAAAATACTTTTATCAGATAATAGAAAATTAATTACAAGGTATTTATATCACTGTTTGATGTGTTTTTATATTAAGACAGGTAAATACACAAGACATTTTAGTGTATTAAAACAGACATTAATCCCTATTCCCCCATTAAACGTTCAAGCTGAAATAGTCCGTATTCTCGATACCTTTACAGAGCTTACAGCAGAGCTTACAGCAGAGCTTACAGCAGAGCTTACAGCTCGTAAAAAACAATATGAGTATTATAGGGATAGGTTATTGAGTTTTGAAGAGGGTGAAGTGGAATGGAAGAGTTTGGGAGAAGTAATTTATTCACTTAAAACAGGATTAAATCCTCGTCAAAATTTCCAGCTAAATACAAATGATGCACAAGGTTATTATATAACTGTACGAGAAATACAAAATGGTCAAATAGTATTTCTTGACAAAACAGATAGAGTTAATGACAGAGCATTAGAACTTATAAACAACCGTTCAAATTTGGATGCAGGCGATATTTTATTTTCTGGTACTGGAACAGTTGGTCGTACTGCTGTAATAAAGTCTAAACCTCTAAATTGGAATATCAAAGAAGGTGTTTATGTAATTAAACCAAACCCAAAAGAAATTAATTCATGTTATCTTTCATATCTCCTAAATTCCAATGAAATTGTAAAAGAATACAGTAAAAAAATTGTGGGTTCTCCTGTTATTAGTTTGCCTATGAGTGAATTGAAAAAACTCCTAATCCCTATTCCCCCATTAAACGTTCAAGCTGAAATAGTCCGTATTCTCGATACCTTTACAGAGCTTACAGCAGAGCTTACAGCAGAGCTTACAGCAGAGCTTACAGCTCGTAAAAAACAATATGAGTATTATAGGGATAGGTTATTGAGTTTTCCGTCATTGTCTGAATTATGATTAAAGGATTAATGGATTGAAGGATTAGATTGAAGGATTAGATAAATGATTAATTGTCTGAATTATGATTAAAGGATTAATGGATTGAAGGATTAGATTGAAGGATTGAAGGATTAGATAGAAATAAAAATCCTATAATCCTAAAATCCAACAAATCCTAATTCTGACATAATATATATAATAATGAAACACGAGGAGTTAACTCATAAAATAATTGGTTGTGCGATGAGGGTTCATGGTACACTTGGTAATGGATTTCAAGAAGTTATTTATCAGCGTGCTTTGGCTATTGAGTTTGAGAAGCAGGGCTTGCGTTTTCAACGTGAAATGGAAATGAATATTTATTATGATGATATTAATATTGGGACAAGACGTGTAGACTTTTTTGTAGAGGATTGTGTAATGGTTGAACTAAAAGCTTTAATAAATTTGGAAGAGGTGCATTTGGCACAAGCCATGAATTATTGCCAAGCTTATAATTTGCCTATTGGCTTATTGATAAATTTCGGTTCAAAGAGTTTAGAATTTAAAAGAGTATATAACCTAAACCACCCAGAAAACAAAGAATACAAAACAAATAATACACGAATCCTAAAATCCTTTAATCCAACAAATCCTAATTCAGACAAATAAATCTTAATTCAGACAACATATGAGTACTTATAAAACAATAGCAGAATCGAATAATTTTATTGTTCTTGATAAATTTACTAAGTATTTGGAGGTTAATGAGGCTTCGGCTGTTTATCAATCCGAAGCGACATTGGAGAGAGAATTTATTGAGGACTTAATCAATCAAGGGTATGAATATCCTAAAGATTTAAACACACCTGGGGCTATGTTGGCAAACGTTAGAGAACAACTGCAAAGGCTTAATGATGTTGTGTTTTTGGATAGTGAATGGGCTCGCTTTGTGGAAGAGTATTTGGATAAGCCAAGTGATGGACTTGTTGAGAAAAGCAAGAAGATACACGAGGATTATATTTACGATTTTGTTTTCGATGATGGGCATATTCAAAATATTTACTTGGTTGATAAAAAGAATATCACTCTTAATAAGCTACAAGTAATTTCACAATTTGAACAAAAAGGGACTCATGCCAATAGGTATGATGTAACAATATTGGTTAATGGTTTGCCTTTGGTTCATGTGGAATTGAAAAAACGTGGGGTTGCTATTCGTGAGGCTTTTAATCAGGTTCATCGCTATTCTAAAGAAAGTTTTAACAGCGATAATTCACTCTATAAATACATTCAGATTTTTGTAATATCTAACGGTACTGATAGCCGTTATTTTGCTAATACAACCAAAAGAGATAAAAACAGCTTCGACTTTACTATGAATTGGGCAAAGGCTGACAATACCCTTATTAAAGATTTAAAGGATTTTACAGCTACCTTTTTTCAGAAAAAAACTCTTTTAGAAGTATTGCTAAAGTATTCTGTTTTCGACACAAGCAACACATTGCTTGTTATGAGACCTTATCAAATTGCAGCAACTGAGAGAATACTTTGGAAGATTGAAACTTCCTACCATGCAAAGAAATGGTCAACCAACGAGGGTGGTGGATTTATTTGGCATACTACGGGTTCAGGAAAAACATTAACAAGCTTTAAAGCTGCTCGATTAGCAACTGGACTTGAATTTATTGATAAAGTATTCTTTGTTGTTGATAGAAAAGATTTGGACTTTCAAACTATTAAAGAGTATCAAAGATTTTCGCCCGATAGTGTTAATGGCTCAGATAGTACAAGAGGTTTAAAGCGAAATATTGAAAAGGATGATAATAAGATTATAGTTACTACCATTCAGAAACTAAATAATCTTATGAGAGGTGAGGATAAATTAGATATTTATCAAAAACATGTGATTTTTATTTTCGATGAGTGTCATCGTTCTCAATTTGGTGAAGCTCAAAAGAACTTGAAAAAGAAGTTTAAGAAATACAATCAATTTGGCTTTACAGGCACTCCAATTTTCCCTCAAAATGCTTTAGGAGCTGAAACTACTGCAAGCGTATTTGGTCGTGAATTACATTCTTATGTTATTACCGATGCCATCAGGGATGAAAAGGTCTTGAAATTTAAAGTGGATTATAATAATGTTAGACCTCAGTTTAAGAGTATTGAAACAGAAATTGATGAAAGAGAACTAAGCGCTGCTGAAAATAAAGCTGCTTTGCTACATCCTGCCCGAATTAGGGAGATATCGCAATATATATTAAAGAATTACAAGATAAAAACACATAGAAACAAAGTGGGTTATAATGGTTTTAATGCCATGTTTGCAGTTAGTAGTATTGATGCTGCTAAGGCTTATTATGAGGAATTGAACCTATTGCAAAAAGATAACAATAAGCCATTAAAAATTGCAACAATCTTTTCATATTCAGCAAATGAAGAGCAAAATGCAATAGGTGAGATAGTTGATGAGGGGTTTGAACCATCTGCAATGGATAAAAGTGCAAAAGAGTTTTTGACCAATGCTATCAATGACTATAATCAAATGTTTAAAACAAATTATGGTGTTGAAAGCAATGATTTTCAGAACTACTATCGTGACCTTGCTAAGCGTGTAAAGAATAAGGAAATTGATTTAATTATTGTTGTGGGTATGTTCCTAACGGGTTTTGATGCACCAACTCTAAACACTTTGTTTGTTGATAAGAACCTTCGCTATCATGGTTTAATTCAAGCCTTTTCACGTACTAATCGAATTTATGATTCAACAAAAACCTTTGGGAATATTGTTTCGTTTAGAGATTTGGAACAATCTACCATTGATGCAATTACTCTTTTTGGCGATAGCAATACCAAGAATGTTGTTCTTGAAAAGAGTTATAAAGAATATTTGGAAGGATTTACCGATATTGCTACTGGAGAAGCAAGAAGAGGTTTTATTGAAGTTGTAAAAGATTTGCAAGATAACTTCCCTAACATTGGTGCAATTGAAACTGAAAAAGACAAAAAAGAGTTCTCAAAATTGTTTGGGGAATATTTGCGTATTGAAAACATTCTTCAAAACTATGATGAGTTTACTTATCTTAAAGCTCTTCAAGAAATAGATATGGAGGATAAAACTGCTGTTGAAGAGTTTAAGGTGGAATACTTTGTTAGCGATGAGGATATCGAAAACATGAAGGGAATTGAATTGCTTAAGGAGAGAACCATTCAAGATTATCGTTCAACTTATAATGATATTCGAGAATGGCTAAGAAGAGAGAGAAGCGGTAAGGAAACAGAAGAATCGAAAATTGATTGGGATGATGTAGTATTCGAAATAGACTTACTTAAATCACAAGAAATAAACCTTGACTATATTCTTGAACTAATATTTGAACATAATAAAAAGATTAAGGATAAAGGGGCATTAATAGAAGAAATTCGACGTGTTATAAAGGCAAGCATAGGTAATAGAGCTAAGGAAAGTTTGATTGTTGATTTTATTAATGAAACAGAACTTGAAACAATAAATGACAAGGCAAGTATTATTGAATCATTTTATAAGTTTGCACAAGCTAAATTGAAAAAAGAAGCTTTGGACTTAATCGAAGAAGAGAAACTAAACGAAGAGGAAGCAAAACGATATATAGCAAATTCTTTAAAGCGTGAATATGCAAGTGAAAACGGGACGGAGCTTAACTCTATTTTACCTAAAATGAGCCCTTTAAATCCTCAATATTTGACGAAAAAGCAGAGTGTATTTCAAAAGATTGTTTCGTTTGTAGAAAAGTATAAAGGAGTCGGCGGGGAGATATAATGAAAGAAGGAAGTTGATACCATAAAGTCGCACCTCTGGTGCTTTTTTGTTGATTTTAAATTGTAATTTTTAAATTATGGGGTGATTCAGGACTGGTATGGAGTTGTGAATAATCCATTTTTGATTGGGGGATATATTAGTCCTCCCGTCGTGTGGTATTTCTTTGCCGTGCAAAGCGACTAAGTCGATAAGGAATGTTATAGAAATAGCAATATAACTTTTTTTATTTGTTATATCAAAATAATGTGTATTTTTGTGAACTGTAAGTACGAAATATTCGTACCTTTAGTTCACAAAATAGTAGTATGATTTTAGATATTTATAATGATTCGAGAACTGTTTTTAGCTTTAATAGTATTGCTCTCCTTATTGGTGAAACTAATAGTTTGGTCTTAAGGAAAAAGCTTAACTATTATGTTAAAACTGGGGAGAATATCAATACCTAAATTAAAAAATGAGGTATTGGCAAATACTATTGGAATTAATAGAGAAAATAATATTAATATTGCTATAAATCTTTGACCCTTTCAGGGTCGGATAACGATATTACAATTTAGAGATAAGATTTCTATACTCAATCTTACTTCTCTTTTGAGGATTGAGCTTCTGCTTTTAGTCGTTTTTCTTCCTCTAATTGTGCTCGGGATTTACTTTGGGTTACTATGTATACTCCCATAAATACAAGTATTGTGGATATGATTTTCTGATAGCCGAAGACCTCGGAGGTGAAGAATACTGTTACTACTGCTGCTATTATTGGTTGTAGGTAGTTATACATCGATAGGGTTGTTGGTCGGAGGTTCTTTTGTCCTATTGGGATTAGAAGATAGGTTGTGAATGTTGCTCCTATTATTACATAGCCTATTCTAAGTATTAGCTCCAATGGAAATTCTCCACTCATCGCTCCTTGAACTGAGTTAAATGTAAATGGTAAAATTATTATTGAGGAGATTAAAAACATCCATTTCATTATCTCTATTGGATGATAGGTTGAGATGAATTTCTTGAAAAACACTAAGTATAAAGCATATGAGAATGAACTTGTAAAGACAAGGGCATTCCCAAGAAAAGACCTTGAACCATTGCCTAAACTATTACTTGAGAGGATTAGCAATATTGCTCCTATAAATCCTATAAATACTCCAATAAATTTCTTAGTTGTTATTGGCTCCTTAAGATAAAGAGCTGATACAAGCATGGTAATTATTGGAGTAAGTGTGATTATAAGGGATGCATCTATTGGGGAGGTTGTCTTTAGCCCTACTATAAATGATATTTGATTAATGCTTATTCCAAATAATGCTGCAAGGATTAGGGTGAGTATATGTTTCTTTTCAATTCTTTTTGTTTTTATAAATAATGAGGCTATCCAAAATATTATTGCTGCTCCTGATATCCTCAGAAAACTAAGTGCAAGGGGATCAAAATCAAAAACTCCCAATGCTTTTTTAGCGATAGGAATATTTAATCCAAAAATAATATTTACTATTAGAATAGCAATATGAGCCTTAGTTATGTCTTTCATAAAGGAATTGGGTTTATTGAGCTTTAATTTTAAAGACAAACTCCTTATCTATCTTATTTCTTAATAGATAAATCAGGTAATAATAAATCACTAATGAGGTTATTGATGAAAGTGCAAGATATATATCTAAAACCTCTGGGAAAAGGAATTTAATTAGAAATATTAGTGATATCATAATCAGAAAAGGGAGTAAAAAGCCAAGGAATACTGCTTTGAATCCAAGCTTTCTATCCATATAGACAGTTACATTATCATCTATCTTATATTTATTATAATCCTCTGTTTTAACCTCTATTTCTTTATCCTTTGAATCCAACGCCCCACAAGCTCCTTTTGCATGGCAGGATGAACACATTGAGGATGAAAGAATACTTACAATAACCTTTCCTGGGCGAATATCAATTACCCTACCACATTGTTCTACGTTGTTTTCCATATTCTAATCACAATTCCAAGCACAATTGCCCTTGGTGTTTATAATAAATGCCTCATTATTATGTCTAACGTATGCAAAGCCTTCTTTAAATGGTGCTGCAAATTCGTAAATCAAATCAATTGCAACCTCTCCTTTGGTATTGATATATCCTGCTTTCCCATTTTTTGTAACAGGTATAAGCCCCTCTGAATGACGCTTAGCTGCCTCATATTGGAAATCAGCTACTACCCTCCCCTTTTTGTCTATTAGTCCATAAAAATGATTTTGCTTTACAACTGCATATCCTCCATAGAAATTATAAGTCTCATAGCTCACCTCTATCTTATCGAAGATTAGCTCAGTCAAATCCTTACCCTTATTGTTAATAAGTTTCACCTTAGAATCCTTCTCAACAAAGGCTAATCCCTCTTTAAAATCACTTACCTTATCGTAAATGCAATCAACTACTAATTTGCCCTTATTGTTTACATATCCCCATTTCCCATCTTTTCTAACAGGCATCATCCCCTCATTAGGATTTAATACTGTATCGAATTTTCTATCAATAATTCTCTCACCCTTATTGTTTATAATCTCCCAATACAAATCATGATAATAAACATGATAACAATGATTAGCTATATTACAACAATCATCGTCAGGACCAACAGGTACGACTTCTTTTCTTGCATTCATTACTCCAGCCATTGATTTGCTGAAATTCGTTCCTAAGATATACTTCCTTGGTATTACTTCTCTTGCCTTATTATCATAATAGCCTATCAATAATTCCTCATCTACAAAAATTGATATCTTTGTCATCCCTTCGGTGTAATCCTGAATACCTTCATACTCGAAAGGTATAATTAGATTCAAATCATAATCAATAACTCCAGATTTTCCATTTACAGAACTAATAATAAAACCACCATCTTTTCTGATAACATTAAGGAGTTTTTCAGGATATACATCCAATTTATTAGTCCTTATCTTAGCTATATTGATTGATGTATCTGAATGAATTGTAAAAATTCCTTTACCATAATTAATAATATCTCTATAAATAAATGGAATAATGACTTTATTCTTCTTATTTATTACCCCCCATTTCCCATCCTTCTTAACAACGCAATAACCATTATCGAAAGCTTTTCCATACTCATATTGTGGTGGAATTATCTCTTTGAAATTCCTATCTGCATATCCATACAATCCATTATTACAAATGCGGATAATATCATCATGAATTACAAACTCAGCAATACATTTTGTCTGAGCATTTAGCCCTATGGAAAAAATAATAAAAAGGACAAAGCCCATACTAAAAGTCCAAATCTTATTCATATCTTTTGAATATTATATTATTACAAAATGTTTTTTCATTCCCCACACTTCCTTACCATCTTCCAATCTTAGTTTATACCAAGCATCCAAATCATCTATTATTTTAACCTTTTGTCCTTTATAAAAAGATAACCCTGAGTCTATCTTCGAGTCTATTGAGTCTTTTCCTTGAACATTATCATCAAAAACAATTGCATAAGAGGAATCGTTTAAGTAATTCTGACGAGATAAACCCAATGAAAAAGATAATACACTAAGCAAGGATAGAGATAAGAACGTATAAAAGAATAATACTTTTCTATCTATCGCATAATAGTAGATAATAAAGCAAATACCAGAGAGCAAAAATAGAGAAATAGTTAGGATTATCCAAGTTTTAGGCATAAAAGAATTATAAAGGGATTTCCATAAATCGAATAATAAGAAATTACTTAATATATAAGTATCTCCCTTAAGCCTTGCTTTTACAACCTTTAGATTATTTTGAATACTTTTATTCTTGGGTTCTAATTTCAATGCTCTTTCGAAATAAAGTATACTATTAGCATAATCGCTTAATCGAAAATAAGTATTTCCAATATTATAATATAAGTCAGCGGATATAGTATTTTCGTTTTTTATCTCCAAATACTTATCCAATGCTAAGGCATACTCTTTTGATTTATATAAATCATTAGCCTTAGAGAATTTCTCCTCAATAGTTTCTGCACTTAGATTATTAACAGATATACAAGTTAATAATAAAACTAAAATATACTTCTTCATAGTCCTATCTTTTTATCTGAGATTCAATTTGAGAAATTGTTTCTATCGACTCGTTATATAGTCCCACTAAGCCCTCTTCTTGTTTACTATATCCAAAACGGACAAATTCACATGAGTTAAGTAGAGTGATAAGTCTTTCTATGGTTTGTGAATCTATATTATTACTCTTTAAAGCATCTTCTACATTATCGAAGCTTAATTCTTTCTTTTCAATCTTAAACCTATCTAAAAGATAATTCCAAAGAGCCTTAGCCACCTCATCGTAAAACTCTTCCTTCATATTAGCATTCATATATGCCTTAGCTTTTTTAAACCTTCGATTAGCCAACTTTCTTGCTGTCTTATACCTTAGATTTACTACATCCTTCGAGCTTTCTAATTTCTTATTTTGTAGAAATATAAAAACTATAACGGATAATAGAATTATTGCAAGGATAATATATAGATAGGGATGTGAGAAATAGAAAGAATTGAAGCTTACAGGTCTTATCTTTTCAGTTTTAATATATTCAACATCCTTATTCTTATAGATTTCTCTTTCGCTTAATTGTTTTTCATAAGAACCTCTATCTGCTTTCCCTTTTTCTATTTCAAATTCAAAATCATTAGTAGATATTGTTTTGTACTGCTTAGCATTTATATCAAAATAAACAAAATCAACCTTAGAAACCTTAATCCTCCCCTCTACCCTTGGGATAATAATATACTCAAAGGTACGACTACCCTTTATCCCTGATTGAGTTTTATTATAGTTGTCAATAATGTTTGGGTCATAGCTTTCAAACTCCTCTGGAAGGTTTAAATCAATCTTATCAATTAAGCTTAAATTACCCTCACCACTTATTGTATATCTTAAAGTAATTGCCTCATTGGTCTTACATTTCAAAGGATTTGCACTTGCCTTAATACTAAAGCTACCTATCCCTCCTGAGAAATTCAAATTAGTATTAGGTAAAGGTTTTACATCAACGCTAATCGAATTTGATTTAATATTCTTCTTTACACTTTCATATCCCGATTGCATTGATTGGAAAAATGGATCGTTAAAGAAAGAATCGAAGAAAGGGTCTCCTGTTGAAACTCTTTTATTCCGATTTACTTTAATCATTGCTTGAACATCAATATCCAGCGGAGCTATTGTAAGTTTCCCACTTTCTTGAGGATATGCTATAACCTTTCTTAGAGTTGCAACATGGTAAACCTTCCCATCAATTATTTCCTCGCTTATACTTGGATCTTTCGACATATCCAATTCCTCAATCCAAAATCCCCTATTTACAGGCATCTTATTTACTTGAAATTCTGATACTGGAACAAGTGTGTATAGTTTGTAAGTAATAATTATCTCCTGACCAATATAGGCTGTTGATTTATTAGATATTGCCTTAACGAATATTGCCTTATCGTCTAATACTGTTACATTATTCTGCTGGAAACTTGGCTGAGCTTGAGGTCTACCTTGATATTGCGACCTTTGAGTTTGGGTAGGATTCTTTGATACATTAATCTTAAGTGCATTTGATTTTAAAGTACTTCCTTCTACATTTATTCTCGAGGGTCCAATTGTAAATGTTCCTTCCTTATTAGCAACTAATATGTATGTTAAGGTAACGGATGTGTTATGAGTTTGCACTCCATTGATATTAGAGCTATAGGAACTTGAACTTTGCATTGGTCCTGCTACAACCTGAAATTCTCCAAAGTCAGGGGCAACGAAGTTTGATATTTTTTTAGAATTAACTGTATAAACAACTCTAAACTGCTCTCCAACACCAATAGCAGTTGGTCCCTCTGCTCTAAAACTATTTTGGGAATATCCAGAGAAAAAGGCTATCAACGATAATAAAGATATAAATATATACTTTTTCATACTAATTATTGCTTTTGATTTGTTTACCAATCCTTATCTGTTCTATACCTGTTGGACTTTTGGTCTTTATCTTTTTTCAAATTATCCAAAGTTCTCTTTTCATTATTCTTTAATGCCTCCAACATTCTTTTCCCCTCTTTATTTTTATCGGATTCCATTAACATTTCAGCCTTGTTTTCACTATCCTTTTTGTCCGATTTCTTCATTTCTGCACTTTGAGGCTGACTTTGTTGTTGCTGCTCTTGCTTTTTATCCTTATTATTCTTCTTATTCTCCTCTTGTTTCTTTAATAGATAACTTGCAAGAGATAGGTTGTATTTTGCAGCACTATCATCTGGGTTTATCTTAAGACTCATCTTATAATCCTCTATTGCACTTCTTAGTTTCTTTTCCATTTCCGATTTCTCAGCACTTGAATCCATTAATGCAAGAGAGAAATTCGTGTTTCCCTTATTATAATAGATTTGAGCATACGAATTAGAATCTCCATTAAACTTGCTCTCCAAGGCTCTATTATAATAGAGTAGAGATTTCTCAAGATTTGATTTTGAATTATGTCTATAATTTGAGTTCCCTATATTATAATTAGCCTTCATATATAAAGAGTCTTCCCCTAAAGCCTTTAAATAACTATCCTCAGCCTTAGTGTATTTCTCCTTCTCAAAATACTTATTACCATCTCTTAAATTATTCTTTGCTTTGTCGCAAGAGATAAATAATAGTAATAATCCTATCAATAATCCTATTCTTTTCATATCTTACCTCCCAAAGAAAAACTTCCTATTAATATATTTATTCTTCCTTTCAAAAACTAAGTAATCAATAACTAATATAAGCAAGGCAATAAAAGCAAATATATAAAACCTGCTTTCATATTCTTTATATATTACTGCGTTATACTCGTTTTTCTCCATCTTATTAATCCTTGCAAGTATATTATCAAGCCCAATACTTGCGTTATTAGCCCTTAAATACTCTCCATTGCCAACCTTTGCAATATCTTGTAAAAGCTCTTCATTAATTCGAGTCATAACATAGGAGCCATCAGATGTCTTTTTGTAATCTTTTTTCCCAGCATTTGTAGTAATCGGAATTAAAGCTCCTTCTTTTAATCCTAATCCTATTGTATTTATTACTATTCCTTTTTTGGCTATATCTTTTGCCGTAGCAATAGCCTCCTCATCGTTATCCTCACCATCAGAAATAAGTATAATACTTTTACTCTTATCATTTACTTCTTCTCCAAAGCTTTCCTCTGCCATTTTCAATGCTTGACCAATTACTGTTCCTTGGTTAACTATCATCGAGGGGTCGATAATATCTATAAAAGTTTTAGCAGCTCCATAATCATTAGTAATTGGTAATTGAACAAAGGAGCTTCCCGCAAATACAACTATTCCTATCCTATCTCCATTCAATTGGTCAACTAATCTATTCAAGGCTTGTTTTGCTCTTGATATTCTATTTGGTTTAATATCCTCGGCATACATACTATTTGATATATCTAAGCATATCATTAAGTCGCTACCCTTTCTTTGGCTTTTCTCCAATGAAGTCCCTATTTGAGGATTTGCAATAGCAACTACAAGAAAGAAATAGGCAATTAGAATTAAAATAAACTTTAGCCAATGCTTTCCAAATGATAGCTCTGGAATTATTGCCTCGCATAAACCCTTATCGATAAAAGAGTATAATTTTCTTTTCTTCTTTCTTATATATAGAATGTATAGAAATACAAATAGCGGTATTAAGATTAACAAATATAAAACTTCTGGCGTTTGGATTCTAAACATAATTACACTCCCTTTCTTAAATAAGTTTTCCTTAAAACAATCTCAATAACTAAAAGCACAAGTACAAAATAAAGAATTGGAACACCTAAATCCTTCTTATCCTTATAATAAGACACATCGATAATAGATTTCTCCATCTTGTCTATTTCAGTAAAAATTTCCTTTAGAGATTCTAAATCTTTTGAACGGAAGTATTTTCCTCCTGTAATATTTGCAACCTCAGAAAGTAAGGGCTCATCAATCTTAACTTCAATATTTTGATATTGCTTTCCAAAAGGTGTTTGAACTGGATAAGGTGCTGTTCCCATCTTGCCTATTCCAATTGTATATAATCTAATATTATACTCTTTTGCTAATTCGGCAGCTGTTATTGGGTCAATTGAGCCCATATTATTTACTCCATCGGTTAATAGGATAATAACCTTGCTCTTGGTCTTATTGTCCTTAACCCTATTTATTGCTGTTGCAATTCCATCTCCTATTGCAGTTCCATCGGATATGACTCCACTTTCAACTTTTTCAATTAATTCAATAAGTATTTTCTGGTCTGTTGTTGGAGGACATTGTGTAAAAGCCTCACCAGAGAAGACTACAAGCCCAATATTATCGGTATTTCTTGAAGTAACAAAATCCTTGGCTACCTTCTTTGCAGCCTCTAACCTATTTGGGCGAAAATCCTCAGCAAGCATTGAGCTTGAAATATCCAAGGTTAGGATAATATCTATCCCCTCAATGTTTTTCTCATTTTTGGATAAATAGCTCTGTGGTCTTGAAACTACAATTATTAATAAGATAATAATTATATAACGAAGCACATCCGGCAAATATCTTAACTTATACTTTAGAGATTTGTTTTGGGTCTTTAGGAGTTGCAATTCGGAATACCTAATTTGGGTATATCTCTTCTTATTATAATAGTATTGCCAAAGGATTAGCAAAGGAATAATAATTAAAGATATTAGGAAATAAGGATACTGAAAGCTTAGACTACTTAACATCTTCAACCTCCTTTTTTAACTCATCATTTTCTTCTTTCTTAGTATTATTTACAAACTCAAGGGAGTCCTTTATTACCTTATCATCGGTAAAAGAATCTGGAATTAGCTTTGCAAACTTAACTAAGTCTGATTTATTGAGAATTGACTCTAAGATTAGTTTATTGGGTGTATCAATCTCTTTAATACTTTCTATTGCAGAGAATATCTCATTACTTGTCATTTCCATAGCTGCAATTGAAAACCTTTCAGTGATATATTGGCGAAGAATGTCTGAAATCAAAGAATAATATCTCTTATTCTCTCCCCTTTCGCATAATCTTTCTTTTCTTAAGTTTTCTAATGCCTCTATTGCAATAATATGTGCAGGTAATTGAATTTGAGGTTTTGAGAATATCTCCTTTATTCCTTTCTTATTATTCTTTTTCCAATATTTATATAGATAGTATGAAAGAACAAGCAATCCTATTATCAGAATTGCCAAAAGAATAACTGGTAGAATCTCTCTAAAAGTATATGGTTCCTTAGCGTTTGCCTTAATATCCTTAATCTCTATCTTAGTTGTATCGATAGGAAAACTCATCACCTCTATATCCAATTTGTTTGAGTCAATATCATAAATACAGTAATTTCCCGCTGTAAAGGATATTAATTCATACTTAATCTCAATAATATCCTTATCATCTACTTTTGTTGTATCTATCTTTTTTGATACTATCTCATAATTTTCATTTGGAATAAGTCTTTCCTTTAATACCTCATTTTTCTTTGAATCATCGATCTTAAAGGTATAGGTAAACTTATCTCCAATATATAATTTATCCCTGTCTAATTTTGGGTTTTGAGAATAAATAGAAGGGATGAATAATATTGAAAAAACTAAAACTAACAATGATAATCTTTTCATTTTCTTCCTCCTTTTTGAAATAATTGCATAAGAAGTGGGATATAATCCTTATTTGTTTCCACATTTATATAATCAATACCTATCCTTTTAAATTTATTTTGGAGTTTAGAGCTTCTTTCCTCTGAGTTTTTCCTATATGAAGATATTAGTTTCTTATCAGAGGTATCGACCCATATATCTTCGTTGGTTTCATTATCATGCAATAATACCAAACCCAAATCAGGTATTTCTCTTTCAGCTATATCGTTTACAAGGATGGTTGATAAATCATGCTTACGAGAAAGAATCTCAAGCGAATCGTCAAACTCTCCCAGTCCATCGGTTATTAAAAAACAAGTGGATTGCTTCTTGATAACATTATTCATAAACTTCAAAGGCTCAGAGAATGAAGTCTTGGAATCGGAATGTTTGTAGGTTATCAACTCTCTTATTATTCTAAGTATATGTGAGCTTCCCTTTTTTGGAGGGATATATTTCTCTACCTTATCGGAAAAGAAAATTACTCCTACCTTATCGTTATTCTGAATTGCGGAGAAAGAAATAACCGCTGCTATCTCGGTAATTATATCCGATTTGAGATTGGATTTAGTTCCAAAAAATGTAGAACCACTTACATCTATTAATAGAATAACAGTAAGCTCTCTTTCCTCTTCAAATACTTTCACATAAGGGTGATTATAACGAGCCGTAACATTCCAATCAATCGAACGAACCTCGTCGCCAAACATATATTCCCTTACCTCCGAAAAGGCCATACCTCTTCCCTTAAAAGCACTATGATATTGTCCGGAAAATATATTCCTCGACAATCGCTTAGTCTTTATCTCTATCTTTCTTACTTTCTTTAATAAATCTTCCGTCATAATATATTAAGGAACATCTACTCGATTTATAATATCGTTAATTATATCCTCGGTGGTAATATTTTCTGCCTCTGCCTCATAGGTTAGTCCTATTCTATGTCGCATTACATCCAAACAAACTGCTCTTACATCCTCAGGAATTACATAACCTCTTCTCTTTATAAAGGCATAAGCTCTTGAGGCTAAGGCAAGATTAATTGTTGCTCTTGGCGATGCTCCATAGCTAATATATTCTTTTAGCTTTTCTAAATTATATTGCTCTGGAAAACGAGTTGCAAATACAATATCAGTAATATAGTTTTCTATTTTCTCGTCAATATAAATTTGTTTTACAACCTCTCTTGCATGAAGGATTTGCTTAGTGTTTACAGCTGCTTCTATCTTTGGTAATACAGCTCCAATTTGTTGCCTTAAAATTAGTTTTTCTTCCTCTTTCTTTGGATAAGTTATTACGACTTTCATCATAAAACGATCTAACTGAGCCTCTGGCAATGTATAAGTTCCTTCCTGCTCAATTGGGTTTTGGGTAGCAAGGACTAAGAAAGGCTCTTCAAGCTTATAGGTGTTTTCACCAATAGTTACCTGCCTTTCTTGCATTGCTTCTAAAAGAGCTGACTGAACCTTGGCTGGAGCTCGGTTTATTTCATCTGCTAAAATAAAGTTGGAAAATATCGGACCTTTCTTTACAGAGAAATTTTCATCCTTAGGACTGTAAATCATTGTACCTATTAGGTCTGCTGGTAGCAAATCGGGGGTAAATTGAATTCTCGAGAACTTAGCATCTATTGCTTTGGCAAGTGAGTTAATTGCAAGAGTTTTCGCAAGCCCAGGAACCCCTTCCAAAAGTATATGTCCATTTGAGAGTAGTCCTATTATCAATCTTTCTATCATTTGCTTTTGCCCTATAATGGATTTATTAATCTCATTATTAATTGCATCTACAAAAGCACTTTCTAAATTAATCTTTTCATTTAATTCAATAATATCTACCATATTTACTTGTATTTTAGATTTGATTATTTCTTAGTTTTTAGAATATATCAGTTTAAATATATTATTAAGGTATAAGCTTCTATCAAAACCTAAACCAATACTATGGTTTAACGACAAATTGTCATATTTATTATTAAAGAAATAAAAGAGAAAAAAACTATATTTTTACTCCTTAATTCAATAATTTTTCTTATCTTTGCAATTACAAGAGATTAAGTTCGTTAAATCCTTAAGAAATCACCTATTTTTCAAAATATACATTATGGTAGCTACCATAACACTCGTGTGGTAGGTACCATAACACTCGTGTGGTAGGTACCATAATGGTGTTGTCATAGCTACCATAGTGGTATTTAAATCAAATAAAAATTCTTTTAAGTCAAATAAAAATTCCACGAAACTTGACTTTATTAAATTCTTCCTTGATTTAATTTGGACTAAATCAAATTTATCTTCCAAAAGGTAGGTAATATAAAGAGGCAATATAAAGTTCTTTTTATTGAATTAAATTACAGATTTTTATATCCAAAATAGCTAATTTATGTATCTTGCTAATACAATGATAATTAATCAATATTTCCCTACTCCAATAATAAGTATATTAGCAAAAAAGATAGATTTCTAATTGTATTATTCAATTATTTTGTATCTTTGCTCACTTGTAAGCGAATATTTTTATTAAAATCAAACATACAAATTTATGAAAAACAAAAAGTTACTATTTGGATTAGTAGTTTTCGTGCTTGGCAGTATTGCAAGTTTTTCTGCAATTGCACAAGATTGGATTTCACTTGGACCTGATAATGTTAGTGGTCGTTCAAGAGCAATTGTCTTTGACCGTTTTAACGACAAAGTAATTTATGCTGGCGGTGTTGCTGGTGGACTTTACGTTAGTGTTAATGATGGTAAGAACTGGCAAGAAATCAATTTAGGTCAAGGTGCCAACCTTGCTGTAACATCTATTGCTCAAGACAATAATGGTGTAATTTATGTAGGTACAGGTGAATCTGCATATATGAATACAGGATTTGGAATTAATAACGAAAGAATAGGCATGTTAGGTGGCGGGGTTTATAAATCAAACCAACCAAGCCAAACTAATTGGAGCTCAACTTTAAGCAATGACCAAGATAAATATAATTGGATTGCTCAAAACCTTAACTTTGAAATCCTTGATTTTACTGTTCCAGAGGCTTTCAATAATGGTGATGGAAAAGCATTTATTAATAGTATTGCTGTAAATCAAATAACAAACGATGTTTATATTGCTACTCATGGAGCTGGTCTTTTCAAACTAAGTCAAGACGCAAGTAGTTGGACAAACGTAGCGATAATACCTAACACATCATTTGTTGATGAAATTGTAATTTCTAAAAATGGTAATATTGCTACTGCTTATAATGATGGAGAACTTAAGGTAAGTCTGTCTACTGATAATTTTACAACAAATCCTGTAATCTTCGGTGCAAATCAAATCAAACCTTTTGACGCTAAGTTTATGATGCTTTTCCGCACAAGACTTGCATACGGAATTAAAAATCCTAATAAACTTTATATTTACACAGCTTATGCTGATTCAAACGTATACAAAGATGTTTTATTTAGAACTGATGATGTAACAGATATTCAATGGAAACAAACTACTCCTGCTTCTTATTCTAATGCAGCTGGAACTTATCAATCAATGTCAATTGCAGTTGATGACCGCGCTGAGATGGAAGTTGTTTATTTAGGAGGAAGATTAGTTTATCGTGGATATAATGCTAACAATTCTGATATTTATTATTGGGAAGGAATAAGTAGATATACTAATTTACCAAATGATGTAAATGGGGTTAGAACTTCTCCAAGTTTTGTAAGCTCTGGAGTAAACCAAATCATTATTAAAGAAAACCCACAATCACTTTATGATTCAACATATATAGCTGTTGCTACTAATGGTGGTATCCATGTTTATTCTTCTGACTCTATGACTTTCCAAACTCGTTGGAGATTATCAACTAAGAATATGATTACAACTCAATTCTATAGTGTTGGTGTTGCTCCTGATGCGTCTGTAATCGGAGGTACTGAGGCTAATGGTACTGTATATATTCATAATCCTAACGAATTAGGAACAATCAAAAATGGAGATGTAATTTGGACAGTAAACTCTCCAGGTTATAATCCTTCTACTTCTGCAGAATTTACAACCTCTGGAGGTAATGTGGCAGTAAGTCAATTTGAAAGAATTCTTCCTACATCAAGAAAATCATTTATTCTTTCAAGACCTTATTTAGGAATGGCAAGAACCTATGGTGATAATGGAGATTTCACAAATGTTAATGACCAAGTTTGGAATTACGGACCAACCCTTTTCTATTCTGGTATTAACGATAATGCTACAATGGCTCAATTTGAACCTACTGTTACTCCTATGCTTTTATGGGAATCTACTACAGCTACAGATGCTCTTGATTCTGTAAATATGGTAATTGATGCTAATACTGCAGTTAATGGTCAATACAATTCTGAATGGAGAGAAGGTTCATGGATAGTACCAGGAGATTCTGTATTAGTAAAGAGTATGAATATGGGATATCCTTTCTGGCATACATTTGCTGATTCATTACAATATAATCAAGACACTGTTATCTTAGTTCAAAATCCTGTTCAATCAAGATTATTCTTTGCAAATTCTCAATCAGTATATATGAGTTTTAATATTAACGACTATACTGCTTCACCTTTGCAAAGTGCTACAAATAAGATTAGTTTCTTAAGAGTAAAGAATATTCCTGCACTTCCTATTCCAGGGTCTAACCCAGTTGTATATGCTCCAACAGAAGAAGTTATTACTTTCGGAGTAACTAAAGATGGCAATACATTATTTATAGCTTCAAGAATTGCTGGAACTGACTCTTCAAATCTTTACAGAATAAATATTGGAGGAATTGACTTTAGCAAGGTTGCAAGAGATAAGGGAGATTTAAACTTACCTAATGAAGTTATTAAATTCCCAAGACTTATTACATCTATTTCTGTTGATAGAAACGATGGAAACAATATGTTAGTTAGCTTTGGAAAATATCTTAGCTCTAATTCAAACTTAGTTCTTTCAACAAATGCTCTTGCAGTTCCATTCTCTTCTGCAGTATTTAGCGAAGTAGTTAATAAGGATATTGAAGAAGAGGTTGAAATTTCTAAATTCATCCCTAATAATAAACCAGTTTTCTCTACATTAATTGAAAGCGTTAAGAACACAAGCTCTAAGGCTTATATCGGAGCTGAGGATGGTATTTACTATACTCCAGACTTCAAAGGAACTCCAAGTACAACTCAACCTGGTAAGGTAGAAATTTCTTGGAAAAAGATAGACAACTTCCCTAACGTGCCTGTTTTCCAATTAACTCAACAAACAATGCGTTTACCTTTCTATCAATTCTATAATAGAATAGGACAAAACGTTACTCAAACAACATTTGCAAGAACCGAATTACCAGGAGCTATTTATGCTGCTACCTATGGTAAGGGTCTTTATGCAACTCTTGCAGATACAATCGAGGCTGACTTAAATCTTATTGGAATTGAAGACCAACCAAGCACTGCTGTTAACTCTACAATGAAGATATTCCCTAACCCTGCAACTAACCAAACTACTATTCAATATTCAATTGATAATACATCAAATGTAACCCTTATGGTTTATGATATGAATGGTCGTTTATTAAGTTCTCTTGATAAGGGACGTCAAGCTCAAGGTATTCATACTATTCAAATGAATTGCCAAGGAATGAATAAGGGAGTTTATATGGTTAAGATAATAACTGGAAACACTGCAAAAGCTTCTAAGCTTATTATCCAATAATAAGAATAAAGAAACATTAAATATTAAAGCTGCCTATTTTAGGGCAGCTTTTTTTTGATAATGAAGTATTATGAGTATAGAGACAATTGGATTAATAATATTTATTATCACCTATATAGGAATAATATTTACACGACTTCCTAAGGTAAATATCGACAGACCCTCAGCAGCCTTTACTGGAGCTGTTGCAATGATAGTCTTTGGAATAATAAGTTTTGATAATGCTATAAAGGCGATAGACTTTAATACTATTACTTTATTATTAGGGATGATGATAATAGTATCTACACTTAAGTTCGAGGGATTCTTTTCTCTAATTGCATCCAAAACTATTTCCTATTCTCATTCTCGAAACAAACTTTTAATTATTATAGTTTTTATTACAGGTATTGCATCTGCATTTTTAGTTAATGATGCTGTTGTTTTATTATTCACTCCTATTATAATTTCAATTTGTCGCAAGACCAACCTTAACCCTATCCCCTATCTAATTGCTGAAATACTATCTTCCAATATTGGCTCTACAATGACCATAACCGGCAACCCTCAAAATATGCTAATAGGTATTAGCTCTAATATTTCTTATTTAGATTTTCTTATCAAGCTCCTCCCTATCTCAATTATTGGAATGATAATAATTGTATTTATAGTAAAACTATTCTATAGAAAACATTTTAACGATAAGAGTATATTGGAATTTGAAACCGACTATAAATACGATTTTAAAAAGATGAGGATATCTGTTCTTATATTTCTATTAGTAATCATAGGCTTTTTCTTTGGAAAAATACTATCCTTATCCATCCCTATTATTGCATTAATTGGAGCAAGTTTAATACTTCTCTTTGGAAAAACGAAACCCTCCTCAGTAATCAAAGACGTAGACTGGGTATTACTTCTTTTCTTTGCCAGTCTATTTATATTAGTTTCCTCAATCCAATCCTTAGGACTTTTGGATAGCTTTATCAATATTGAATTAAACGAAAACCTTAGCAGCATTATAGGCTTGCATTCTCTAAGTTTGGTAATGTCTCAAATCCTAAGTAATGTCCCATATACAGTTTTGATAACCCCACTTATGGATGTATTAAATAATGAAAACCTATGGTTAGCCCTTGCCTCTTCAGCAACACTTGCTGGAAACGCTACAATAATTGGAGCTATGGCTAATCTAATAGTAATTGAATCCGCAGAAAAAGAAAATGTAAAAATAAGCTTCTGGGAGTTCTTTAAAATAGGAATCATAACAACCCTAATAACCCTAATCCTATCAATTCTCTTATTCTATATATACAGCATAATCTAAATAATATAACTCATGAAAACGAATATACTTTTAATTCTTTTTAGTTGTTTTGGCTTACTTACCAATGCACAAAACATTGATAAATTAATTTCTCAGACAGAAAAACTCTTATCTCAACACGAGAATATTTCCTATTTAAGTGAGGGAATATCAACAAAAGATTTTGATTTTACTGAGGAGGAATTGAAGGATGAAGAAGGTAATACTAATTTTGAGGATGGAATAATTGATCCATACTTTGCAAGAGAAATAATTCAGAAAAGGATACTTACTAATATAAATAAAATAGCATACCATAAGGATTTTCCTAAAAAAGGCAGGGGCTTATTTATATCTTCTCCAGACAACAAAGTATTTAATTTTGTAATGGACGAAAATACAGGAGGGACATATAGGTCAAGAATTTCTGTTATGTATTATAAAGTAGATGGTAAAATACTATTTCAAGAAAGTGGAATAGAGCAAAACACTCAAAACATTTTTAATATTGATGGCTATGCTTATATAGATAGTATCCAATCTGACACATGTGTTAAATACATATTTCAAGGAAGTGTTATTGGTTGCGGAACATGTTTAGGAGAATATATTAAATTAATGCATTTCAGCTCTGGCGTACCCATAATTGATTTTGAATATTCTTTAAGTACAAGAATCGGAAGCGTTAAACAATTTGATTATAATTCAAAAGACAAAACAATAACTATCGAGTACGAAGAAGACGACCTTAATGGGGAATATAATTATGAAAACGAATGCGGAGATTACCACTTTAAAAAATATAAATTCAATGGAGCAACCTTCGAACCAATAGAAAAACGCTGGGTAAAATGTAATAAATCATCCGAAAAAGAATAAATATATCTTCCCTGATTGTTTATCTTTACATTTATCCTTAATCTATTAATCGCACTTGAATAAGTTTTAAAGTATCATTTAAAAATAATAACTCAAGAGAGTCACAATCAATAGAGTCTATTCTTTGTTTTTTCTCACATTGACAATCAATATAATATTCAAAACTAACGGCATCTACAAATAAAATATTCTTTGCCTACTTGTTCCTTAAGCTCTTACTAATTGAGTCATAATATCTTACCTCAAATTCATAAGGTCTTAATTTACTTAAATCATATTCACCATAATAAAAATTTATCATTGACTCTGCTGTGTCTTTTGAATATTTTCCATCAATAAACAAAGGCTCATATTGAGTTAAATTAAGACTCATATCTCTAATACTTGCTTTTATCTTTGGCACTTCATCTTCAGAGATAAGCATATAAAGATATTTATAACTTGGTTTATACTTCCCTGCAAGATAATTTTGGAAATGCTCGCTATTTTCTTTTATATATTCTTCCCATAATAAAGGTGCCACATCTCCAAGTTTTGGAAGATATACTTGAACGGGTTTAATTTCAAGAAATATAAGTTTAGCATTTTTGTACTCATTTATAATATTATTTATATCGGGTAAATAAGATGGAAGAGAATCTTTTTTAATTTCAGTATAAGATAAAAAGTGACAAAGTAAATAACAATCATCCAAAAACCTATTATTAAAGTCATACTTATAATAATTCTCAAAAGTATTAATAACTTTTTTAGAGCTTGTTCCATCCCAAGTAGGATTTAAATCTCTATATCTTTTTTTAGGAGCAATTTTAGTTTCTCTGTAGCTATTACAACCTATTGCCAAGATAATAACTAATAGAAAAAATATCTTTTTGTTTATTATGGTATTCATTTTGTATCGCATTAAAATAAATGTTTCTATATTGTGTTTAAAGTCTTGCGGAAAAGATTATCTGATACATCTTTATAATCTATAAATACTATACATAGATAATAAATACATGAAATTTTCTTTTTTACTTTCCCAATGTTTGTCTTTCTTTAGCTTATTTACTACAATTTCATTGATTTCATTATTTTTGAACTTTAAAAGCTCATCCACAACCTTATAGTAGTTTGTAATTCCTGTTGTGCTGAAATCTGTATCATTTATATATCTTATAAGAGCTACTTTTATCTTCTCATAATATTCTGCTTTATGCCAATTAGATAAATAAAAAATAGCTTCATCATACCCTTTTTCAAATGCAAACTCTTCTATTTTGGTTTTATAAGGTTCTGAATAAATTCTATTTTCTAAAGCCCTTGTTAATAGAAGCCAATAAACAGAATCACTAAATAGAATTATACTGTCAAGTTCTTGGAGAATTTTGTCATTCTTTCTGTTATTAACATCAATTCTACTCCAATACCTATGATATAATACTGAAGAAATATAATTTTCAATAAGAATACATCCCGAAAAAGTTTTTGCTCTTCGATTTTCTATAAGGAATTGTTTAAAAATTGATTTTAAATCAGAATAAGAATAATCAGCTAATGCCCAGCTTGCATAACAGGCAAGAGTTGAATTTGAGCTTTTAGTTAGTTGAACAAGCTCTTCAGTGGTAGCATACTCTTTTAACTTTAAAAAGTTTTTGTAGTTCTTACTTTCTTCGCTTGCAAATCCTACATATTCATATTCAATAATATTAATAAAAGATATACTATCAATTAATCCCTTTAAATCTCTTGACTGACCAAAACAAAAATTAGAAGTCAATACAATCACTAAATAAATGCTAATCCTTAACTTATTCATTATACTTTCGTTTTATCTATTTGAAATATCCAACGACAAGATACATTTTTATTCTTTTGGCAAATATACAACTTATTCTTTCGTTTTCAAGCTTTAAACTAATATATTCTTATTCTGAAGTAGTGGAATTTGATTATAATCTGATATAATGCCATTATTTGACTGATATAATGCCATTATTTCCTCCATTTAATGGCATTATATTGCAAGTATAATGGCATTATATTAAATTGTAATTTGATTCTGTGAGTTTGTAATTTGATTCGCTTAGTTTATAATTTGATTTTATTTATTGATTGAATCTTTGTCAAAGTCAACAGAATAATTGAAAGCAAAAACTGATTATTTCTTTCTTTTATTTTATTGATAATAAAAGAGTGAGAAAGTGAGATAGAAAATAAAATTTAATTTTTTATTGAAATAGTTTGGTAGTTTAGAAAAAGGTTGTATTTTTGCACTCCCAATTGATTGAAACGGGATAAAAGCAGAATGAAAAGTTGTGAGCTTTTAGTCAAATTTAAACAGGGGATTGAGTTCATTGAAATCATAGAAACCAAGGTAGCGAAGTAGTATAAAAGTTTTATAACTGATATACGACTTAAATGAGTAAAAGGTAAATAAATTAAGTAAACGATATATATACAATGAAGAGTTTGATC
>Ga0265293_10003237_pt1 | contig 30602 bp, 31 predicted proteins | sample Munlanlewell138R_FD_192505 | JGI IMG/M metagenome (GOLD analysis project Ga0265293, IMG submission 192505) | Leachate microbial communities from a municipal landfill in Southern Ontario, Canada - Leachate well 138R | ecosystem: Engineered > Solid waste > Landfill > Unclassified | place: Canada... | reverse complement strand
TTTACGCGATGCGATGAGGACATGACGAACCCGAACCCGAACCCGAATCCGGACGACCCGAACCGCGGCGAGTCCCAGCAACCCGCCGACCCCTTCGCGCCGATCGACTACCCCTCGGGTTATCCGGACCCGCCCGCGTACGCGCCGCCGCCGGACTATCCCCCGCCGCCGCCCGGGTACGGGGCCTATCCGCCACCGCCGGCGGGCGACTACCCGCCGCCACCGCCGGGTCCGCCCGGCTACGGCGCCTACCCCGGCGGGTATGGCGCCCCGTACGACCCCTACGGTCCGCCGGTGCCGATGGGCACCAACAACCTGGCCACCGCGTCGCTGGTCACCTCGATCATCGGCGCGCTGCTGAGTTTGTTCTGCTGCCTCGGCGGTTTTCTGCCCGTTGTCGGCATCGTGCTCGGCATCGCCGCGCTCAACCAGATCCGCCAGACCCATCAGCAGGGCCGCGGCATGGCGATCGCCGGCATTGTCATCGGGGCCATCACCGTGGTGCTGCTGATCGTGCTGTTCATGGTGGGGGTGGCGATCGGCGTCTCCGGCGAGAACTGGTCGCCCTAGCAATAACCGCCTGCGGCGCAGGCTATTTCGGCGGTGAGAACGGTTCGGCCTGGCGTTGCATACCGGCCGCACGACCCTTGCCCGCGATCACCAGCGCCATCTTGCGGCTGGCCTCGTCGATCATCTCGTCGCCGAGCATCACCGCCCCGCGGGCTCCCCCGGCCAGCGAGGTGTGCCACTCGTAGGCCTCCAGGATCAGCTCGGCGTGGTCGTAATCGGCCTGGCGCGGGCTGAAGATCTCGTTGCCGGCGGCGATCTGATCCGGGTGCAGCACCCATTTCCCGTCGTACCCCAGCGCCGCGCAGCGACCGGCGACCCGGCGGAACGCCTCCACGTCGCGCACTTTCAGGTACGGGCCGTCGATCGCGGCGACGCCGTGCGTGCGGGCCGCCACCAGGATGGTCATCAGCACGTGGTGGTACGCGTCGCCCTCGGTGTAGCCCTCAGGCTGTTCACCGACGACCAAGGTGCGCATGTTCAGGCTCGCCATCAGGTCGGCCGGCCCGAGCACCAGCGCGTGCACCCGCGGGTGCGCCGCGATGTCGTTGATGTTGGTCAACCCGCGGGCATCCTCGATCTGCGCGTCGATGCCGATCTTGCCGACGGGCAGGCCGTGGGTGTGTTCGAGCTGCGTCAGCAGCAGGTCGAGCGCGGTGATGTGGGAGACGTCGGTGACCTTGGGCAGCACCACCACGTCCAGCTGCGCGCCGGCGGCGGCCACCACCTCGATGAGATCGGCGTGGGTCCAGGGCGTCGTCCAGTCGTTGACCCGCACGCCACGCAGCTGGTTGCCCCAGCCCGGCTCGGCCAGCGCGGCGGCCACCTCGACGCGCGCCTGCCCCTTGGCGTCGGGGGCGACGGCGTCCTCCAGGTCGAGGAACACTTCGTCGGCGGGCAGGCCCTTGGCCTTGTCGATCATCTTGCGACTGCTGCCGGGGACCGACAGACAGGTCCTCCTCGGGCGAACCAGTTGGTCTTCTATGCCGGGTCGATGCGCGCTGTTCACGGTTCCACTCCTACCCTTTGAGCTATGGCGGCGGTGAACAGGGTGTACGCAGCACGGCTCGCCGGGTTGGTGGTATTGGGACCCGACGGTGAGTCGCTGGGGCGGGTGCGCGATGTCGTGGTCAGCATCAGCATCGTCCGCCAGCAGCCCCGCGTCATCGGCCTCGTCGTCGAACTACCCACGCGCCGAAGGATTTTCGTCCCGATCCTGCGGGTCACCGCCATCGAACCGCACGCCGTCACGCTCACCACCGGCAACGTGTCGCTGCGCCGGTTCGCCCAGCGTCCGGGCGAGGCGCTGGTGCTCGGCCAGGTGCTCGACACCCGGGTGCGGGTCAACGACCCCGAACTCGAGGAGCTGGCCGGCACGGATCTCAACGTCGTCGACCTCGGGATCGAGCAGATCCGCTCCCGCGACTGGCTGGTCACCCGCGTCGCCGTGCGCAACCACCGTCGCCTGGGCCGGCGCAGCAACGTCTACGTGGTGGACTGGCAGAACGTCTCCGGCCTGACCCCGTCGGCGCTGTCGATGCCCGGCCAGGGCGTCGCCCAGCTGCTGCACCAGTTCGAGGGGCAGCGTCCGATCAAGGTGGCCGACGCCATGCGCGAGCTGCCGCAGAAGCGGCGCATGGAGGTGGTCAACGCCCTCGACGACGAGCGGCTGGCCGACATCCTGCAGGAGTTTTCCCAGGACGAGCAGGTCGAGGTGTTGCAGACACTGGGCACCAAGCGCGCGGTCGAAGTCCTCGAGGCCATGGACCCCGACGACGCCGCCGACGTGCTCGGCGAACTCAATCCGACCGAGGCCGAGCTGCTGCTGGCCCGGATGGATCCCGAGGACTCCGACCCGGTGCGACGGCTGCTGCAGCACTCCCCCGACACCGCCGGCGGTCTGATGACCTCCGAGCCGGTGGTGCTGGCCACCGACACCACCGTGGCCGAGGCGCTGGCCCGGGTGCGCGACCCCGACCTGACCCCGGCGCTGGCATCGCTGGTGTTCGTGGTGCGGCCGCCGACCGCGACCCCCACCGGGCACTACCTCGGCGGCGTGCACCTGCAGCGGCTGCTCCGGGAGCCACCCGCGGCGCTGGTCAGCGGGATCCTCGACGACGACCTGCCCGCGCTGGCTCCCGACATGTCGCTGTCGGCGCTCACCCGCTACTTCGCCGCCTTCAACCTGGTGTGCGGCCCCGTCGTCGACGAGGCGGGGCATTTGCTGGGCGCGGTCAGCGTCGACGACGTGCTCGACCATCTGCTGCCGCACGACTGGCGCGCCAGCGCCGACGAGCCGGAACTGGATGCGGCGCAGTGAGCAACCGGCTGGACACCCCCCGCGTCTCGCGGCGGCCCCGGTTCAACGTCGACGCCGAGGCCGTCGGCAAGTTCAGCGAGTCCATCGCCCGCTACCTGGGCACCGGCCGCTACCTGATGTGGCAGACGATCATCGTCATCGTCTGGATCGCGCTGAACCTCGGCGCATTCGCCTGGCAGTGGGATCCGTACCCGTTCATCCTGCTCAACCTGGCGTTCTCGACCCAGGCGGCGTATGCGGCCCCGCTGATCCTGCTGGCGCAGAACCGCCAGGAGAACCGCGACCGGGTGTCGCTGGAGGAGGATCGGCGCCGCGCCCAACAGACCAAGGCCGATACCGAGTACCTGGCCCGCGAGCTCGCCGCGCTGCGCCTGGCGGTCGGCGAGGGCGTCACCCGCGACTACTTCCGCAAGGAGATCGACGAGCTGCGCGAACTGCTCGAGACCCTGCAGCCCGCGGTCGTCGACAAGGCGGAGAAGTCGAAGCCGCGCAAGGGCGACGGGGCCGAGCGGCGCGGCCCCAAACAGCAACGGGACGGGCAAGCGTGACCATTGTTGCCACAGCGGCCATAAGACTAGGTATGGTGACTTGGTTCACAAGTCCAGGCTTGGACGAAAACGGCAAGCTACGAAAGCCACAGAGGACGGTCGAGTGCGCATAGGGGGCGGCTCGGGTGCACACCCGGCCCTGGTGACGGCGCTGAGTTCTGCGCGCAATCGGGTAGCTCGCGCTACCCGCTCACCGGCTCTCGGCGTCGCCGTCATCACCCCGCTGGTGCTGGCCGCCGCCGTCGGCGCCTCCGGACCTGCGCCCGCCCCGGCACCCGCCGAGGTCGCCAACACCGACGTCACGCCCATGGTGGCCGTCGCACCCACGCCCCTGGACACCTCCGGACCCACCGTGGTCGCGGTGGCCCGGCCGGTGACGAGCTTCAGCGTCGCCGCGGGCTCCACCTCCGCGCCGCCGCCCGCCGCAGTGGTCACCGCGCCCGGCGCGCTGCGCATCCCGTCGATCGCGCTGAGCGCCTACCGCAACGCCGAAGCCATGATGACCCGCGCGCTGCCCGCGTGCGGCGTGAGCTGGAACCTGCTGGCCGGCATCGGCCGCATCGAATCCGGGCACGCCAACGGCGGCGCCACCGACACCCGCGGCAACCCGGTCAAGCCGATCTACGGGCCCGCGCTGGACGGCACCCTGCCCGGCAACGAGATCATCGTGCAGAGCGTGCAGGCCGGCCGCGTCACCTACGCGCGGGCGATGGGCCCGATGCAGTTCCTGCCCGGCACGTGGTCGCGGTACGCCTCCGACGGCGACGGCGACGGCGAGGCCGACCCGCAGAACATCTACGACGCCACCCTGGCCGCCGCGCGCTACCTGTGCAGCGGCAACATGAACCTGCGCGACCAGGATCAGGTGCTCACCGCGATCCTGCGCTACAACAACTCGATGGCCTACGCCCGCAACGTCCTCGGCTGGGCGGCCGCCTACGCCACGGGCGTCGCGCCGGTGGATCTGCCCCCGATCAACGGCCCCATCCCGGCGGTGAGCGTCGCCCAGCACGTCAACGTCTTCAAGGGCCTCGGACCGGACATCCCGGGCACCGTGCAGTCCCTGCCGGCGACCGATCCGCTGGCCCGCAACCCGGTGCTGGCCCAGACCGACGTCGCCAACCAGCTGCCCGTGCCGCCCGGACCCGAGTCGCTGCCCGGCACGCCCGGCTCCGCCCCGTGCCAGGTGTTCTGCCTCAGCGAGAAGCGTCCGCCTGCCCCGGCGTCGACACCGGCGGCGCCGGCACCGTTCGCGCCGCCGTGGATGGCCCCGCCGCCGCCCGCCGCACCGCCGGCTCCCGCCCCGTTCACCCCGCCGTGGATGGCGCCCGCGCCGCCGGCACCGGGCTTGCCCGCGCCGGGCGCGCCCGACCCCGCGACCCCGCTGGGCCCCGCCCCCGGCCCGGCCGCCTGATCCCGCGTCAGCGTCGAAAAGAGCGTCCCGCCGACCAGCGGTAGGAGCGGTACTTTCCCGTCGGCCTAGACTCGTCGGTGATGACTGACAGTCCTGAACTCGTGGCGGCGGTGCGCTCCGCACTGGCCAAGGTGATCGATCCGGAACTCCGCCGGCCGATCACCGAAATCGGCATGGTGAAAAGCATCGATGTGGGCGCCGACGCGGCCGTCCACATCGAGATCTACCTGACCACCGCGGCGTGTCCGAAGAAGTCCGAGATCAGCGACATGGTCACCCGCGCCGCGGCCGACGTGCCCGGCACCGGCCCGGTGACCGTCAGCCTCGACGTGATGAACGACGAGCAGCGCGCCGAGTTGCGCAAGCAACTGCGCGGCGACTCCGCCGAGCCGGTGATCCCGTTCGCCCAGCCGAACTCGCTGACCCGGGTCTACGCCGTGGCCTCCGGCAAGGGCGGCGTCGGCAAATCCAGCGTCACCGTCAACCTCGCGGCGGCCATGGCTGCGCGCGGGATGTCGGTCGGCCTGGTCGACGCCGACATCTACGGGCACTCGGTGCCGCGCATGATGGGCACCGACGACCGGCCCGTGCAGGTCGACTCCATGATCGTGCCGCCCGTGGCGCACAACGTGAAGCTGATCTCGATCGCCCAGTTCACCCAGGGCAACACGCCCGTCGTGTGGCGCGGGCCAATGCTGCACCGCGCGCTACAGCAGTTCCTGGCCGACGTGTACTGGGGCGATCTGGATGTGCTGCTGCTCGACCTGCCGCCGGGCACCGGCGACGTGGCCATCTCGGTGGCCCAGTTGATCCCCACCGCCGAGATCCTGGTGGTGACCACCCCGCAACTCGCGGCCGCCGAGGTGGCCGAGCGCGCGGGCGCCATCGCGTTGCAGACCCGGCAGCGGGTGGTCGGCGTGGTGGAGAACATGTCCGGGCTGGTGTTGCCCGACGGCAGCACCATGGCCGTGTTCGGCGAGGGCGGCGGCCAGCAGGTCGCCGAGAGCCTGTCGCGGTCAGTGGGCGCCGACGTGCCCCTGCTGGGCCAGGTGCCACTGGACCCGGCGCTGGTGACCGCCGGCGACACCGGGATTCCGCTGGTGCTCTCGGCGCCCGATTCGGCGGCCGGCAAACAACTGCAGTCCATCGCCGACGCGCTGTCCGCGCGCAAGCGTGGGCTGGCCGGGATGTCGTTGGGCCTGGACACCGCCCGCCGCGGATAACCGCCCGCGATCAGGTGGCGTCGGGGTCGAACTTGGTCGGTCGCTGCGGCGCCGGGGTCGACGGCTCCACGCTCGGCGGTTGCGGTTGCGGTCGCGGCTCGGACCCGTCGAACTTGCCGGTGAAGATCGAATCGTCGCCGTCGAGAAGGTGTTTGGTGATCGCGGCGCGCGGCGTCATCCCGCGCAGCTTGTTCAGTTCGCTCAGCGGCTCGCGGAATTCCTCGAACTCCGGGCCGAAGTCCTCGCGCAGTTGGCTGGTGGCACCGGAGACGTAGTCGCGGGCCTGCCGCAGCGCGGTGCCCGTCCAGCGGATGGCGCCGGGCAGCCGCTCGGGCCCGAGCACCACCAGGCCGATGACCACCAGCACCAGCATCTCGGCCCAACCGACGTTGGCGAACATCTCAGTTGTCCGGTTGCGGGGTCACCCGTAGGACGACGTTGCGGCCGTCGCGGACCACCTCGATCTCGGCTTCCTCGCCGATCTTGAGCTTGCGTACCGCGACGATCATCTCGTCGGCGTCGTCGACCTTGCGGTCGGCCACCCGGATCACCACGTCGTTCTCGAGGATCCCGGCCCGCTCCGCGGGGCTGCCGGCCTTGACGTTGGCCACCTGCGCCCCGGAGGCGAGGTCGTTGCTCACCGACCGGGCGCTCAGGCCCAGCGTGGGGTGCGCGATCCTGCCGTCCTCGATCAACGCCTCGGCGGTCAGTTTCACCTCGTTGACCGGAATGGCGAAGCCCAGGCCGCTGGCGCTGTCGGACAGCGACTTGCCGGCGGTGTTGATGCCGATGACCTCGGCGTTCATGTTGATCAGCGGACCACCGGAGTTGCCGTGGTTGATCGAGGCGTCGGTCTGGATGGCGTCGATGACAGTGTCGGTGTCCGAGCCGTCGCCGGACAGCGGGACCGGCCGGTCCAGCGCGCTGATGATGCCGTGGGTGACGGTGCTGCGCAGGCCCAGCGGGGCGCCGGCGGCGATGACTTCCTCGCCGACCTGGACCTTCTCCGAGTCGCCCAGCCGGGCCACCGTGAGGTTGTCGACGTTGTCGACCTTGATGACGGCGAGGTCGGTCTTGGGGTCCCGGCCGACGAGATTGGCCGGCACCTCCTTGCCGTCGTTGAACACGACGGTCATCTTGTACTGCGCCGGGTTGCTGGCGGCCTCGGAGATGACGTGGTTGTTGGTGACTATGTAGCCGCGGCCGTCGATGACGACCCCCGAGCCCTGCGAGCCGGACTGGTCGCTGACCGCTTCGATGGTGACGACGGAGTCGGCCACCGAGCGGGCCACCTCGGCGAAGCGGCCGGCCGGTTCCTCGCCGCCGCCGCTGCTGGTCTCCAGCGTGACCTTCGAGGTGGTGAACGCCTCCACGACCTCGGCGGTCTTACGGCCGAACCAGCCACCGACCAGGCCGATCACCAACGCCAGGGCCGCCAGGACGGCCAGCGCGCGGTAGGAGACGCGGCCGCCGAACAACACGTCGCGGACCCCGAGTTGCTTGGTGTCGGCCGCGACGGGCTGATAGGCCTGCCGCTCGACGGCGGGGCTGCCCAGGGCCGCGGGGGCCGCCGGGTCGCGCCACGGGTCGTCGGGGGCCTCGGCCTCGCCGTTCTGGCCGTCGAGGGCCCCGGCGTCGATCGGATGCCGCTGCAGGGAGTCGGCGCCGGCGAAGGGGCGCCCGAAGGCCTCGGCCAGCACGGGATCGGGCGGCAGGTCGCGCGGCGCGAACTCGTCGTCCTCGCGGAACTTCTTGGACCGCAGATGCTCCTCGACGAAGGACCCGGAAACACCCGCGGGCCGGCCGAAGGCACGGCGGGAGGCGTCGTCGACGGGCGGTCGGGATACGGGACGCGGCGCCAGGCGCGGACCGCTGGACCCCGGCGCGGAGTCTTGGTTAGGGCTCAAGTCATCCTCTTCTGGCGCTCACGGAGCACGGGCTGGTTTCCTCGGCGCCCGGCCGTGCAGTGGGTCCGGCGTCGTCCACCCTACCGGCGGCGGCGCCAGGCGCGGGTCCGGTCGTCAGCCAAGTGCTCGTCGAGTGGGCCCACGGCGTCGTCCGGGGGCGTCAGCGGGGCGTTCGGGATCTGCGACAACGCGGAGAACAAGGTGCTCGGCATGCTGATCGGGCAGGACGACTCGCGCAGCGTCTCGCGCGTCTGCTGCTGCGCCTCGACCTCGGCGGCGCACTGGGCGCACAGCGACAGGTGGTGGGCGGCACGCAGGTGGGCGTTCATCCGCAGCTCGCCGTCGACGAAGGCGGCCACGGCCTCGATCGACAGATGCTCGGTGGAACCGAACTGTCGCGGCGCGCCGACGGGCGTGTCGCTCTGCGAGGCGAACTGGGCGGGTAGCCAAGAGAAGGCTCGGCGGAACAAATGTCCACGCTCGATCATCACCCGCACTCCTCTACCCTCGACTCGGCGGTGGGCCCGCCTGACAGATCCACTTCGAATGTAGCGCGCTGCCCGGGCAGCTTGATAGCGATAGTCCACTTGCACAGCCGACTTTCTGGCCTCAGGCCGGGTCGGCCGCAGCCTCGTTGGCCGCCAGATAGTCGCGGATGGCGTTCCGGCCGCGGTGGATGCGGCTGCGGACCGTGCCGAGCTTGACGCCCAGCGTGGCGCCGATCTCCTCGTAGGACAGCCCCTCGATGTCACAGAGCACCACGGCGGCGCGGAACTCCGGTGGCAGCGAATCCAGCGCGGCCTGCAGGTCGGCGTTGAGCCGGGCGTCGTGGTAGATCTGCTCGGGGTTCGGGTCCTCGGCGGGCACCCGGTCGTAGTCCTCGGGCAACGCCTCCATGCGGATCCGGCTGCGGCGCCGCACCATGTCCAGGAAGAGGTTGGTGGTGATGCGGTGCAGCCAGCCCTCGAAGGTGCCGGGCTGATAGTTCTGGACCGACCGGAACACCCGGATGAAGGTCTCCTGGGTCAGGTCCTCGGCGTCGTGCTGGTTACCGGAGAGCCGGTAGGCCAAGCGGTACACCCGGTCGGCGTGTTGCCGCACCAGTTCGTCCCAGGACGGCATGGTGGACAGGTCGCCGGTGGCGTCGAACACGGCGGTGCCCTGCGGCTCGTCGCTGGGTTCAACCCAGGCCGTCGTGTCCTGCTCGAGGTGGGCCATGCTGGTCGGGGCCATCAGTGGGGTGGTCGTCGCATCCTCCTGGTCGTGGCTGCGGAGTGAAGTCCGCAGAGCATTGCCCTCAGCAACATCGAAATGCGCGGGGCTATTCCCGGGATTGTTTCCCGACCACCGTGCGCCACGTTCCATGGCAATACCGTCGTTGATCGGCTTGTGGCGGGGGTGTGAGCAAACTGAAGTTTCACTGAGAATGCCTTCGCACCGCCCGTCAGCTGCGAAGATGCACCCGCCGAGGGCGATATTCGAGTTCGCCACCGGGAGTGTCGACGGGGGGCTGTGACGGGCGCGCCTGTTCCCCGCCGCGGCGGATTGGCTCTACGCTGCGGGAATGGCCTCTGATGACGAACCGAGCGGCACCGCGGCGCCCAGTCGCGCCGAGGCGATGCTGGCCCACGCCGAGGGCTCGATCTCCGAAGACGCGGTGCTGGCCGCCGCGCGGGAGCGCTCCGAGGACACCGGCTGCGGCGCGGTGACCCCGGCCGTCGGCGCACTGCTGAGTCTGCTGGCGCGGCTGTCCGGCGGCAAAGCCGTCGTGGAGGTCGGCACCGGCGTGGGGGTCAGCGGACTCTGGCTGCTGGCGGGCATGGGCGACAGCGGCGTGCTGACGACCATCGACGTCGAACCCGAGCATCAGCGGCTGGCCAAGCAGGCCTTCGCCGACGGCGGTATCGGGCCGTCGCGGACCCGGCTGATCAGCGGCCGCGCCCAGGAGGTGCTGACGCGCCTCGCCGACGAGTCCTACGACCTGGTCTTCATCGACGCAGACCCGCGCGATCAGCCCGAGTTCGTGGTGGAGGGCGTTCGGCTGCTGCGGGCCGGCGGGGTCATCGTGGTGCACCGCGCCGCCCTGGGCGGTCGGGCCGGCGATCCCACCGCCAACGACGCCGAGGTCACCGCGGTCCGCGAGGCCGCGCGACTGATCGCCGAGGACGAGCGGCTGACCCCGGTGCTGGTACCGCTGGGCGACGGCATCCTGGCCGCGGCGCGCGACTGATTTTTTGGCCGAGCGTGCAAGCAGTGCACGCTTTTTGCCCGGGAAGCGTACACAGACTGCACGCTCGTCGAACCGCCAAAGGATTGACCGGAGACTGAACGCACGTTTAGACTACTAAACGTGCGTTCAACCGAGGATCTGACCACCACGGCCCGCATCCGCGACGCGGCCATCGAGCAGTTCGGTCAGCACGGCTTCGGCGTGCCGGTGCGCGCCATCGCGACCGCCGCCGGGGTCAGCCCCGGCCTGGTCATCCACCACTTCGGTTCCAAGGACGGCCTGCGCAAGGCCTGCGATGACCACGTCGCCGCGGCCATCGCCGAGGCCAAGACCGACTCGATGCGCACGTCGGATCCGGCCACCTGGCTGGCCGCCATGGACGAACTCGAATCCTTCGCCCCCATCATGGGATACCTGACCCGCAGCCTGCAGACCGGTGGCGACCTGGCAAAGATGTTGTGGCGCAGGATGATCGACAACACCGAACAGTATCTCGAGGAGGGCGTGCGGGCCGGCACCATCAAGCCCAGCCACGACCCGAGGGGCCGGGCCCACTACCTGACCGTCGCCGGCGGCGGCGGATTCCTGCTCTATCTGCAGATGCACGACACCCCCCACGATGTGCGCGCGGTGCTGCGCGACTACGCGCGCGACATGACCGTGCCCGCCCTCGAGCTCTACACCGAGGGGCTGATGGCCGACAGCACGATGTACGACACCTTCCTCGCCCAGCAGCGGGCAGACACGGACGGCACAATCCACCACGACTGACGGGAACCGCCATGCCAAACTCACCGCACACCATCGAAATCGAAGGCCTGTCGAAGAGTTTCGGGAAAACCAGGGCCATCGACGGCCTGGACATGGTCGTGGCACCCGGGGAGATCGCCGGCTTCCTCGGCCCCAACGGGGCGGGCAAGTCGACCACCATCCGCGTCCTGCTCGGCCTGCTGCGCAGCGACGCGGGCACCGTGCGGGTGCTCGGCGGGGACCCGTGGCGCGACGCGGTCGATCTGCACCGCCGGCTGGCATATGTGCCCGGCGATGTGACGTTGTGGCCCAACCTGACCGGCATGCAGGCCATCGACTTCCTGATGGGCCTGCGCGGGCAGCCCGACCCCGACACCCGGCGCCGCGATGCGCTGATCGACCGGTTCGAACTCGACCCGCACAAGAAGTCCCGCACCTACTCGAAGGGCAACCGGCAGAAGGTCGCCATCGTCGCCGCGTTCAGCGTGCCCGCCGATCTGTACATCCTCGACGAACCGACTTCGGGCTTGGATCCCTTGATGGAGCGCGCCTTTCAGGACTGCGTCGCCGAGGTCGCCGCCGAAGGGGCCGCCGTGCTGCTGTCGAGCCACATCCTGGCCGAGGTCGAAAAGCTCTGTGACACCGTCACGATCATCCGGGCCGGTCGCACGGTCCGGTCCGGGACGCTGACCCAGCTGCGGCATCTGATGCGCACCACGGTATCCGCACGCACCCGACGCGATCCCGCAGTCCTGCAGAGCATTCCCGAGGTCCGCGACCTCACCGTGGCCGACGGCACCGTCCAATTCACCGTGGACCGCCCCGATCTCGACCGGGCGATGGGACAGTTGACCGCGCTGGGCCTCACGGAACTCACCGTCACCCCGGCCTCCCTCGAGGACCTGTTCCTGCGCGAGTACCAGGGAGTCGGCCGATGACCGCCACCGCCTCGACCCGGCGCCCGGCCCGGCATCAGGCCCCCGCGCGCGGGTCGGCCCTGACCGGCACCTGGAGCGTGCTGCTCCTGGCGTTGCGGCGCGACCGCCTCCGGCTCACGATCTGGATCGGTGCGGTGATCCTGCTGGTGGCCTACACGCCGGGCGCGCTCGAACTGGCCTACCCGGACGAGGCGGCCCGCATCGCCCGCATCGATCTGCTCAAGACGCCGGCGGCAATGATGTTGGCCGGCCCGATGTTCGGCATCAACGAGACCGACATGGGCGTCATGATGGCCACCGAACTCACCCTCACGCTGATCGTCGCGGCGTCGATCCTGGCGGTGCTGACGGTGCTCCGCCACACCCGCGCCGAGGAGGAATCCGGTGCCGCGGAGTTGGTCCTGGCCTCCGTCGTAGGTCGCGACGCGCGCACCGCCGCCGCGCTGCTGCTGGCCGCCGGCGTCAACGCGGTGCTGGCCGCGCTGATGACGACGGCGCTGACCCTGAACGGCTTCGCGCCACTCGACAGTGCCGGCCTGGCGCTCGGAGTGGGCGCGGCCGCAATGGTGTTCGCGGCCGTGGCGGCGGTGACCGGGCAGCTGTGGCGGCAGTCGCGAACGGCCACCGGCGCGGCGCTGGCCGTGCTCGCGATCGCAGTGCTGGTGCGCGGCGTCGGGGACGTCATCGACAGCTCCGGCAGCGCGCTCTCCTGGTTCTCCCCCATCGCCTGGACCCAACAGATGCGTCCGTTCGCGGACCTGCGCTGGTGGCCGCTGCTGCTCCTGGTCGGGCTGACCATGGCGCTTGGGGCGCTCGCCGCCGTGCTGCAGAGCCGGCGCCAGTACGACGCCGGCACGTTCCCGTCGACCGGCGAGCGACCGAACGCCCGGCCCGTGGGCGGTGTCCTCGGTCTGCACCTGACGCTGCAGCGGGGGCAGGTACTGGGCTGGTCGGTCGGGCTGTTCCTGGCCGGGCTCTGCGTGGGCTCGCTGACCAACTCGATGCTCGAGGCGGCCGAGGGCAACGACCTGATCACCCGGATGCTCGCCGCCGACGGCACCGACGGGGTCTACACCACCATGACCCAGTTCCTGGCCGCGGCGGCCTCGGCGTTCACCGTGGCGGCCGTGCTGCGGTTGGCCGCCGACGAACGCACCGGCCTGGCCGAACCCGTGCTGGCCGGTGCGGTGTCGCGATGGCGATGGCTGCTCACCGCGGTCGCCGCCGCCGTGGTCGGGTCGACGGTGCTGATGCTCGCCGCCGGCGCGGGCAACGGTCTCGGCGCGGGCCTGGCCCTCCGCGAACCCGCGACCGTCCTGCGGTTGACGGCGGCCGGCCTGGCCTACGTGCCGGCGCTGGTGGCCATGGCGGGCGTCGCCGCGCTGGCGGTCGCGCTGCGCCTGACCTGGATCGGTTGGGCCGCAGTGACGTTCGTGGTGGCGACGCTGTATCTGGGCGCGCTGCTGCGACTGCCGCAGTGGCTCATCGACCTGTCCCCGGTCGGGCAGATCACCGCACCCAGGGACCTGTCCGTCCTCACGCTGGTGGCGCTGACCGCGGTGGGGGCTGTGCTGACGGTGCTGGCCGGCTACCTGTACCGGAACCGTGACGCCACCTGACTCAACAAGCGATTTCGGCGTGATCTCACACGCTGGGCGTGTGAGATCACGCCGAAATCCCAAGAGAAAGGCAGCAGCGTGAACCTCAACCTTCGCGCGGTCGCCGCCAGTGTCGTCGGTCTGGTGGCCACCGTGGCGCTGCTGTTCTGGCCGGCGGGTACGTTCGCCTACTGGCAGGGCTGGGCGCTCATCGCGGTGATGGTGGCCCTGAGCACCCCGTACACGGTGTACCTGGCCACCAGGCATCCGCAGGTGCTCGAGCGGCGCCTGCGGGTCGGCCCGGCCGCGGAGACCCGAACGATCCAGCGCCTCGCGGTATTTGGGCTGCAGGCCTCGGTCCTGGCCGCGATGGTCCTCAGCGCGTTCGACCATCGATTCGGGTGGTCACACGTGCCCGTCTGGCTCTGCGTCGTCGGCCTTGGACTGACCGCCGTCGGGCTGGGGGCCTCGATGCTGGTTGTGCTGCAGAACAGTTGGGCGGCGGGAACCATCGAGATCCAGACCGGACAGGAACTCGTCGCCCGCGGGCTCTACGGGATCGTCCGCCATCCGATGTACTCCGGCGCGACGCTGATGCTGGTCGGCATCCCGCTGGGCCTCGGATCGTTCTGGGGTCTACTGCCCGGCCTGCTCGGCGTGGTGGCGCTGATCGTACGCACGGTCGACGAGGAGAAGCTGCTGGTGCAGGATCTGCCCGGCTATCCCGACTATCGGGCCCGGGTGCGCTACCGGATGGTGCCCTACCTGTGGTGATCCGGCACCCGGCGGGGCCGTTGTCCGCATACTGATCCCATGGAGCAGCTGCTGACCGGCCTCGGGCTGTCGACCGCGGCCGGCCTCAACGCCTACATCCCGATGCTGATGCTCGGCGTGTTGGCGCGGTTCACCGAGATCGTCAGCCTGCCGCAGGGCTGGTCGTGGCTCGAGAACGGTTGGGTGCTGACCATCGTGGCGGTGCTGCTGGTGGTCGAGGTCGTCGCCGACAAGGTCCCGGCGCTCGATTCGATCAACGACACGGTGCAGACGTTCGTGCGCCCCGCCGCCGGCGGCATCGTCTTCGGCTCCGGCACCGCGGCGCAGACCGCGGCGGTGTCCGACCCCGGCCAGTGGGCCCAGTCCGGGCAGTGGGTCCCGGTGCTCATCGGAGTTGTTGTGGCGCTGGTGGTCTCGCTGACGAAATCGGCGGTCCGGCCGGCGGCCAACGTCGCCACCGCCGGGGTGGCCGCGCCGGTGTTGTCGACGGTCGAAGACGTCACCAGCTTCGGGCTGGTGTTCGTTGCGTTGCTGCTGCCGCTGCTGGTGCTGGTGATCCTGGCGGCCCTGATCTGGGCCGGCTGGCGGTTGTGGCGGCGCATCCGGCGCCGCAAGAAGGACGCGCGCTACGCCCCGCCGGTCGACGTCGCCGACGATTGGCACGAACCTCAGCGATAGGGCGCGAGCGTGCGCAGAATACGGAAACTTGCCGGCGTGGCGGCCGGGAACATGCACACTCGCGGAGAAGCCGCGGGCGTCAGATCCAGATGCCCTTGCCGACCGCGACGATGCCGCCGGCGCTGATGGAGAACCGTTCGCGGTCCTTCTGCAGGTCCACCCCGACCATCTCGCCCGGACCGACCACCACGTTCTTGTCCAGGATCGCCTTGCGCACCACCGCGCCCCGCCCGACCCGCACTCCCGGCATCAGCACGCTGCCCTCGACGATGGCGCCGTCGTCGATCGCGACGTTGGAGGACAGCACCGAATTGCGCACCGAGGCCGCCGAGATGATGCTGCCGGCGCCCACCACGGACTCCTGCGCCGAGCCGCCGTTGACGAACTTGGCCGGCGCCAGGTTCTCCGACCCGCCGCGGATGGGCCAGCGCTTGTTGTACAGGTTGAAGATCGGGTGCACCGACACCAGGTCCATGTGCGCGTCGTAGAACGCGTCCAGGGTTCCCACGTCGCGCCAGTAGCCATGGTCGCGCTCGGTGGCGCCGGGCACCTCGTTGTTGCTGAAGTCGTAGACCGAGGCCATTCCGTCGGCCACCAGGCGCGGGATGATGTCGCCGCCCATGTCGTGATCGGAGTGGTCGTCCTCGGCGTCGGCCCGGATCGCGTCGATGAGCACCTTGGTGGTGAAGATGTAGTTACCCATCGAGACGAACGCCTGCTCGGGGTCGTCCGGCGTGCCGGGCGGGTCGGCGGGCTTCTCGATGAACTGCCGGATGCGCCCGGAGTCGTCGGCGTCGATGCAGCCGAAGGCGGTGGCCTCGGCGCGCGGCACCCGGATCCCGGCGACGGTGGCGCCCGCGCCGCTCTCGATGTGCTGCTGGACCATCTGCTCGGGGTCCATCCGGTACACGTGGTCGGCGCCGAAAATCACGATGTAGTCCGGATCTTCGTCATAGATCAGGTTCATCGACTGGTAGATCGCGTCGGCCGAACCGGTGTACCAGCGCGGACCGAGCCGCTGCTGGGCGGGCACCGGCGTGATGTACTCCCCGGCCAGACCGGACAGCCGCCAGTTCTGTGAAATGTGACGGTCGAGTGAATGCGACTTGTATTGCGTGAGAACGCAGATGCGCAGATACCGGGCATTGACCAGATTGGACAGCACGAAGTCGATCAACCGATAGCCGCCGCCGAAGGGAACCGCCGGCTTCGCCCGATCCGCGGTCAGCGGATACAGCCGTTTCCCCTCACCTCCGGCCAGCACGATGCCCAGCACATGTGGCGCTTCCCTCATGGGCTCAAACCTATCGCCACCCGCCGGATGCGGCTAGGCCAAACGCCGAAGGCACCTCACCCCGTCATGGATCCGCCCGCCGAACCCCGGGCGGCGGTGCGCGCTCGCGGCGGCGCCACTACCGTCAAGCACTATGCGGGTGGCGATGATGACTCGGGAGTATCCGCCGGAGGTCTACGGCGGCGCCGGTGTGCACGTGACCGAGCTCGTCGCGCAGCTGCGCCGGCTCTGCGAGGTCGAGGTGCACTGCATGGGCGCCCCGCGTCCCGGCGTCACCGTCGCCCAGCCCGACCCGGGCCTGGCGGACGCGAACGCGGCCCTGGCGACGCTGTCGGCCGATCTGGTGATGGCCAACGACGCCGCGCACGCCACCGTCGTGCACTCACACACCTGGTACACCGGGATGGCCGGGCACGTCGCCGCGCTGCTGCACGGCGTCCCGCACGTGGTGACCGCGCACTCCCTGGAGCCGCTGCGGCCGTGGAAGGCCGAGCAGCTCGGCGGCGGCTACCGGGTGTCGTCCTGGGTGGAGAGCACCGCGCTGGGCGCCGCCGCGGCCGTGATCGCGGTCAGCTCCGGGATGCGCGAGGACGTGCTGCGGGTCTATCCGGAGCTCGATCCCGGCCGCGTGCACGTGGTGCACAACGGGATCGACACCGACGTCTGGCATCCGGTTTCCCCCGCGGCGGTCGCCGAAGAGTCGGTGCTGGCCGGCCTGGGGGTCGACCCGTCCCGGCCGATGGTGGCCTTCGTCGGCCGGATCACCCGGCAGAAGGGGGTCGCGCACCTGGTGGCCGCGGCCCATCGCTTCGCGCCCGAGGTGCAGCTGGTGCTGTGCGCCGGCGCCCCCGACACCCCCGAGATCGCCGCCGAGACGGCGGCCGCGGTGGCCGAACTCTCCGCCGCGCGCAGCGGGGTGTTCTGGGTGCGGGAGATGCTGCCGATCGCCGACATCCGCGAGATTCTGTCGGCGGCAGACGTTTTCGTCTGCCCGTCGGTGTACGAGCCGCTGGGCATCGTCAACCTCGAAGCGTTGGCGTGCGCCACCCCGGTGGTCGCCTCCGATGTCGGCGGGATCCCCGAGGTCGTCGACGACGGCAGCACCGGAACGCTGGTGCACTACGACGCCGCGGATCCGCGCGCGTTCGAGTCCGGCCTGACCGAGGCGGTCAACGCGTTGGTCGCCGATCCCGCCCGGGCCGCAGCCTATGGCCGGGCCGGCCGCCGGCGATGCATCGAGGAATTCTCCTGGTCGCGCGTTGCCGAGCAAACGTTGGAGATCTACCGAAAGGTGTCGAGCTAGCCGCCGCGGGGGCGATCAGCTCGTGACGTTCTTGAGTTCCTCGCCCAGGGCCGCCGCTTCATCCGGCGTCAGCTCGACTACCAGGCGGCCACCGCCTTCCAGTGGTACCCGCATCACGATGCCGCGCCCCTCCTTGGTTGCTTCCAGAGGACCGTCTCCAGTCCGGGGCTTCATGGCCGCCATCGAGTGCTCCCTCCACATCTGAGCCGGTCCATGGGTCCGGACCTGGTCAGCACGAACTGCCGATTGCCTGCTCCATTCTTCCCTATGCGCGCACCAACGTGTGCAAGACCCGGCCGTTAAACCGCTTCGACCGTCGGAACCCAGCAGGTCACGACGTGATCGTCGACCATTCCGGTGGCCTGCATCAGCGCATAAGCAGTGGTAGGACCGACAAACCGGAAGCCGCGGCGCTTGAGTTCCTTGGCCATCGCCGCCGACTCGGTGGTCGTGGCCGCCACCTCGGCCAGGCTCGCGGGCCGGGGCCGCGGCGCCGGCGCGAACGACCACAGCAGCTCGGACAGGTCGCCGTCGAGCTCGGCGATGGCGCGAGCGTTGGCAATGGTCGCGTCGATCTTGGCCCGGTTGCGCACGATGCCGGCGTCGGCCATCAGCCGCGCCACGTCGGCCTCCCCGTAGCCGGCCACGGTCTCGATGTCGAAGCCGTCGAAGGCGGCCCGGAAGTTCTCCCGCTTCTTCAAGATGGTCAGCCACGACAGGCCGCTCTGGAACGCCTCGAGGCTGATCCGTTCGAACAGCGGGACCGTGCCGCGCAGCGGGCGGCCCCACTCCTGGTCGTGGTAGTCGCGGTAGAGCTGGGCATCGGCCGCCGAGGCCAGCTCGGCCCACCCGCACCGGGTGCGGCCGTCGTCGGCGGCGCTCACCGGGCGTCCTGGCGGCTGCGGTCGGCCTCGGCCGGCTCGTCGTCCCCGTCGTCCCGCTCGGCCGCGGCGGGGTCCGGGTCTGGGTCTGGGTCTGGGTCGAGCTCGCCGTGCACGCCGCGCAGGATGGCGAGCTCGCCGCGCAGCGAGTCGAGTTCGGCGCCAAGGCGTTCCAGCACCCAGTCCACCTCGCTGGTCTTGTAGCCGCGCAGCGTCTGGGCGAACTTGACGTCGTCGACGTCGGCGCCGGTGATCCCGGAGGCCGGCAGCACCGTGGCCGTCGTGCCGCGCGGCAGCGGCGGCAGTTGCTCACCGCGACCGAAGATCACACTGGCCACGCCGAACAGCACCACGGCCACCAGAACCAGCACCACGAGGTAGAGCAGAACCATCGTCACACCGTCGAGTTTGCCTCATCGGCGTGACACCCGAGGGCGCCGCGGCGAGCGCCTGTGGATGAACTCCGGGCTCAGCGCAAGGTGTTCATCGGCGGTCGATCCTGCAGCGAGACCGTCGAGGTCCGCGGCGTGAAACCGTCACCGTCGGCGAAGAACTGGGTCAGCCCCACCCCGGAATCGGGCACCCCGCACCGGGTCAGCAGCGTCGCGATCACCTGTCGGCTCATCACCGCCAGCTCGGTCACAGGGCGGTTGCGGTGCGCGCGCACCCCGAGGTTGACCTGGGCGATCGCGGCCAGGCCCAGCCGGTCGTAGGTGTCGATCAGCAGACCGATCTCCACGCCGTAGCCGGGCGCGAACGGCAGCGCGGTCAGCAGTTCGCGGGTGGCCGCGTACTCGCCACCCAGCGGCTGCAGCACGCTGCCCAACTCGGGGCGCAGCGCGGCCAGCAACGGGCGCGCCACCAGTTCGGTGACCCGTCCGCCGCCGTTGGTGTCCTCCTCGCCGCTGACCTTGAGCGGACGACGGTAATACCCCTTGACCAGGTGGATGTTCTCGCCGGTGAGGATGGGCCCCACCAGCCGCGGGACGAACATCGGGTCCGGGTCGATCAGGTCCGAGTCGATGAACACCACGATGTCGCCGGTGGTGGCGGCCAGCGAGCGCCACAGCACCTCGCCCTTGCCGGGCTGCGGCGGCACCTCCGGCAGCGCCTGTTCGCGGCTGACGACCCGCGCCCCGGCGGTGACGGCCCGGATCTCGGTGTCGTCGGTGGAACCCGAGTCCAGGACCACCAGCTCGTCGATCAACCCGCCCAGCATCGGGGAGATGCTGCCGACCACCGAGGCGACGGTCTCCTCCTCGTTGAGCGCGGGCAGCACCACCGAGATGGTGCGGCCGCGCTTGGCGGCGACCAACTCGGCGATGGTCCAGGACGGCCGGCTCCAGCTGTGGTCGCTGCACCAGGTGTCGCCGGGTGAGGCGTTCTGGGCGGATAGCTCCGGTGTCGTCGTCATGCCAGTCCCCTCACCGTGCGCGTCGGCCGACGCCTGCCTTGGATCGACGCGACCATGTCGAGGACGCGCCGAGTGGGACCGACCTCGTGCACCCGGAACATCCGCGCCCCGTCGGCGGCCGCCAGCGCGGTCGCCGCCAGGGTGCCCTCCAGGCGTTCGGTCAGACCCACCCCCAGAGTCTCCCCGACAAAATCCTTGTTGCTCAGGGCCATCAGGACCGGCCATCCAGTGTTTACAAGGTCTTTCAGGTGCCGCAACAAACTGAGGCTGTGGTGGGTGTTCTTGCCGAAATCGTGAGTGGGATCGATCAGGATCGCGTCCCGGTCGACCCCGACGGACACCGCGTGCTCGGCCGCCGCGGTGACCTCCCGGATGACGTCGTCGACGACGCCGCGGGTGGTGGTGCCGTAGTTGACCCGGAACGGGCGGGTCCGCGGCACCGCGCCGCCGGTGTGCGAGCACACCAGCCCGGCGCCGAACTCCGCGGCCACCTCCGGCAGGCCCGGGTCGGCCCCGGCCCAGGTGTCGTTGATCAGGTCCGCACCGGCCGCGCAGGCCAGCTTGGCCACCGAGGCGCGCCAGGTGTCGACGCTGATGACCTGCTCGGGGTAGGCCGCGCGCAGCCATTCGATGAACGGCACCACGCGGGCGATTTCCTCGTCGGCGTCGACCACCTGCCCGGGGCCGGCCTTGACGCCGCCGATGTCGACGACGTCGGCGCCCTCTTCGACCACCCGGTGCACGGCCGACTTGGCGGCCTCGTCGGTGAAGGTGGCTCCCCGGTCGTAGAACGAGTCCGGTGTGCGGTTGACGATCGCCATGATCAGGGCGCGGTCGCCCGCCACCGGCTTCCCCAGGAACGTCGATTGCACGCTGCCCAGGTTAGTAGGCGAGTGCTCAGCCCTTCGGACGCTGCCCGGCTCGATGGGCCAGCGCCCCTTCAGGGCTTCGTACCTCAGCCCTTCGGACGCTGCCCGGCCGCGACCTGCTCCGGGTACTCGTCGTGGAACGGGATGTAGCCCTCGCGCCGGCCGGCCAGCACGTACAGCGGGTCGGTGACGTCGTCGCCGTAACCCTGTTCGCGCAGGTCCACCTTGCGGCTCTTGAAGGTCGTGGTCTGCTCGAGCTCCTCGACCACCCGTACGAACAACGGCACGGCGTAGACCGGCAGCTTGTCGTAGAGCGTCTCGGCCAGCTCGACGCCGTCGAACTCGGCGCCGTCGCGGATCTTCACCGCGGCCATGCCCGCGCGCCCACCGGTGCGCGGCACCTCCACGCCGAAGACCGTGCACTCCTCGATCTGCGGATCGGCCGTTAGGGCCGCCTCCACCTCGGTGGTCGCGACGTTCTCGCCCTTCCAGCGGAAGGTGTCGCCGAGCCGGTCGGCGAACGACGCGTGGCCCAGGCCCTGCGGGTTCATCACGTCCCCGGTGTTGAACCAGACGTCGCCCTCCTTGAAGGCGTCCCGGATCAGCTTCTTCTCGCTGGCCTTCTTGTCGGTGTAGCCGTCGAAGGGCGAGAGCCGGTTGACCGGGCTGATCAGCAGGCCGGGCTCGCCGGCCGGGACCTTGCGCACGCGGCCGTTCTCGTCGCGGGTGGGCTCGCCGGTGTCCGCGTCGTACTCGACGTAGGCCAGCGGCATGAAGGAGATACCGGTGGTTTTCGGCACGTTGAAGATGTTGATGAACGCGGTGTTCGCCTCGCTGGCCGAGTAGAACTCGCAGACCCGGTCGATGCCGAACCGCTCGGTGAACTCGTCCCAGATCTCCGGACGCAGCCCGTTGCCGGCCACCACCCGCACCTTGTGCGCGCGGTCGGTCGACTTCTCCGGCTGGTTGAGCAGATAGCGGCACAGCTCGCCGATGTAGACGAACGACGTCGCCTCGTAGGCGATGACCTCGTCCCAGAACTTCGAGGCGGAGAACTTCTCGCCCAGCGCCAGCGTCGCCCCGGCGTTGAGCACCGAGGACACCGCGACCGTCAGGGCATTGTTGTGATACAGCGGCAGGCAGCTGTACAGGGTGTCGTCGCTGGTCAGGCGCAGGCCCAGGCCGCCGAAGATGGCCAGCGCACGCAGCCACCGCTGATGCGTCATCACGCTGGCCTTGGGGTGGCCGGTGGTCCCGGAGGTGAAGATGTAGAAGGCCGGATCCTTGGCCAGCACCGCCGATGCGGACGCCGGATTGTTGGTCGGAGCGGTCTCGGCCAGGCCCTCGAACTCCGTGATGGAAACCTGTACGCCGGAGTCGAGTTGGACCCCGGATTCGGTGACATGGTCGGCCAGATCGTCCTCGACCACCAGCACCTTGGCGTCGAGCAGGCCGATGCTGTGCTCGAGCACATCGCCGCGCTGGTGGTAGTTGAGCATGCCGGCGACCGCGCCGCACTTGACCGTGGCCAGCATCAGCAGCACCGCGTTGGGCGAGTTGCGCAGCATGATCCCGACGACGTCGCCGTGGCCCACCCCGCGGGTCGCCAGCACCGCCGCGTAGCGGTTGACGGTCTGGTTGGCCTGCTCGTAGGTCAGCTGCTGGTCGCCGAACTTGATGAACACGTTGCCGGCGTACTTCTTGGCGCGTTCCTGGAAGACCTTGCCGATCGAGGTCTTCGAGGTCGGCCGGGCGAGCAGGCCGGTGGTCACGCCGCGCAGGATGGACGGGGTATCCATCAGCACGCCGGGCACCTGGGTGGCGATGTCGAGGAGGCCGACGGAGCTACGGGCATCGGTGGCTGACATGGTGCTCAGCCTAATCAGAGGATGTGACCGGCGGTACCGACCGGGGGGCGCAAAGATCCAGCGCAACGTCGAGCTCGCGGACCACCAGCAACCGGTCCAGGGACCGCTGCGCGACGTAGTCGGACGCCACCAAACCCTCGAGCCAGGACAGCAGCCCGTCGTAGTGGCCGTCGGGGTCCAGCACCACCACCGGCTTGTCGTGCATGCCCAGCGATCCGGCGGTCCAGGTCTCGAACATCTCCTCCATGGTCCCGATCCCACCGGGCAGGGTGAGGAACGCGTCGGCGTGGTCCTCCATGACCTGTTTGCGCTGCCGCATGGTGTCGGTGACGATCAGGTCGTCGGCGTGCACATCGGCGACCTCGCGGTGCACCAGCGCCTTGGGGATCACCCCGATGGTGCGGCCGCCGCGGGCCCGGGCGCCGTCGGCCAGGGCCCCCATCGCCGAGACGTTGCCGCCGCCGGAGACCAACGCCCAGTTCCGGTCCGCGATCGCGCGGCCCACCTCGGTGGCCAACGCCAGCAGCTCCGGATGTCTCGGTCCCGATGCGCAATACACGCACACCGCCCACTCACGCCGTTGCACACGGTGAGGATATTTGGGGCGATCACCGGTCTGTGCGGGGCCTCGCCAATATGATCCGCACGGTGGGGAAGCAGTGGAGCGTCCCGCGCCATGCCGACGCACTCGAACGCCTGGAAGCGGCGCTGACCGACGTGCCCGGGGCGGTGCTGACCGGCGCCGACGGCATCGGCAAGTCGACGCTGGCGCGCCAGGTCGCCCAGCGGTACGCCGCGGCTCATCCGGCGGCGACGCTGCGTTGGGTGACCGCCACCCCGACCGAGCGCGCCGTGCCCTTCGGCGCGTTCAGCCATCTGGTGGACCTCGCCGACATCGGCAAGCCCGCGGCGCTGTTGCGGGCCGCGCGCCGGTCGCTGCGCGCCGACCCCGAGGACCTGCTGATTGTCGACGATGCCAATCAGCTCGACGCGCTCTCGGCGACGCTGACCTATCAGCTGGCGCTGGCCGGTCAGACCCGGATGATCGTGACCGCGCGCACCGACACCGCCCCGCCGACCATCCGGGCGCTGTGGGACGACGCGGTGCTGCGGCGCGTCGATCTCGAAACCTCCGACGCCGCAATCGACGTCGGCGAGTTCCTGGCCGATCTGCCCGCACCGGCGCGCGACGTGCTCGATCACCTCGCCGGGCAGGAGCCGATCCCGCTGGCCGACCTGGAACAGCTGACGTCGGCCGAGGCGGTGGCCGAGGCCGAGCGCCTGGGCGTCGCCGAGATCGTCGACCAGGGCGCCGAGCCGATGGTGTTCACCGCCCATCCGCGCTTCGCCGAGTGGGCGCTGGACGCGCTCGGCGACGGCGGCGCCCGCCGGTTGCGCAGCCGGCTGCTCGAACCCGCGCGGCGCCGGGCCCGCGACCATCCCAGCGACCGGTTGCGGCTCGCGGTGCTCGCCCTCGACAGCGACGATCCGCTGCCGGCCGACCGGACCGTGGCCGCCGCCGGGGAGGCGCTGCGCCTGGGCGACCTGCCGCTGGCCGAACGGTTGGCCCGCTCGGCCCTGCAGAGCACGGGCAGTCTGGACGCGCGGCTCTTGCTCGGGCACGCGCTGGCCTGGCAGGGCCGGGGGCGCGACGCCGACAAGGTGCTGTCCGCGGTGGACCCGGGTGTCCTGTCCGAATCCGAACTGCTGGCCTGGGCCCTGCCGCGGGCCGCCAACCAGTTCTGGATGCTCGGCGAACCGGAGCGCGCCACGGCGTTCCTCAACACCACCCGCACCCGCCTGCCGGCCCCCGCCGACCGGGTGACGCTCAATGCGCTGACGGCCACCTTCGCGATGAACGCGGGTAACCCGCAGCGGGCGCTGCAGATCGCCGGCGAGGTGCTGGCCGCCCCCGAGGCCGGGGACACCGCGGTGGCGTGGGCGGCGAGCGCGGCGAGTCTGAGTTCGGCGCGGCTGGGCCGCCTGGGCGACGTCGAGGACTTCGCGCGGCGCGCCGCCGGCGCCGAACATCCGGGACTGCTGCGGTTCACCGTCGGCCTGGCGCTGATAACCACCCTCCTGATGGACGACGACGCCGAGGGTGCCGAGCGAATCGCTCAGCAGTACACCGACTTTGCCGAGCTGCAGCAGCCCGGCCGGGCCATCGGCGAGGTGCTGCTGGCCGAGGTGCGGTTGGCCCGCGGGGATTTCGCCGGTGCCGCGACCCTGCTGGGTCCGGCCTCGGTGACGCTGGACCGCACCGGCTATTCCTGGGGGCCACTGTCGCTGATGCTGTCGGCGACGGCACTGGCGCGCCTGGGCGAACTCGCCGAGGCCGCAAAGGTGTTGTCGCGGGCCGAATCTCGACACGGCACCAAGTCGGCACTGTTCGCGCCCGAACTCGGGATCGCGCGGGCCTGGCGGCTGGCCGCCGGGCGCGACGAGCACGGCGCGGTGGCGGCCGCGCGGCAGGCGGCCGGGATGGCCGAACGGTCCGGTCAGCGGGCCGTGGCCGTGCTGTGTTGGCGCGACGCCGCGCTCCTCGGCGATGGGCGGGCGCTGGCTCCGCTGCAGAATCTCGCGGCGGTCGTGGATTGCACGGCGGCCCGGGCCGCGGTGCGGGCGGCTCAGCGCGACAGGTAGGCGCGCAGCGTCTCGGTGACGGCGGTGATCTGGGCGATCTCGACGTTCTCGTCGCGTCGGTGCGCCAGGTTGGGATCGCCGGGGCCGTAGTTGAGCGCCGGGATGCCCAGCGCGGCGAAGCGGGACACGTCGGTCCAGCCGTACTTGGCCCGGACCTGTCCGCCGGCGGCCGCGACCAGGGCCGCCGCGGCGGGTTGACCGAGGCCGGGCAGGGCGCCGGCCGCCGAATCGGTCTGCTCGATGCGCACCGGCAGCCCCTCGAAGACCTCGTGCACGTGGGCCAACGCCTGCTGCGGGGAGCGGTCGGGAGCGAAACGGAAGTTCACCGTCACCGACGCGGCATCGGGGATGACGTTGCCCGCCACTCCCCCGTCGATGCGGACCGCCGAGAGGCCCTCGCGGTATTCGCACCCGTCGATGTCGACGCGGCGGGGCTGATAGTCGGTCAGGCGGGCCAGCACCGCGCCGAGCTTGTGAATGGCGTTGTCGCCCATCCACGAACGCGCCGAATGCGCGCGCGTGCCGTCGGCGCTGACCACCACGCGCAGCGTGCCCTGGCAGCCGGCCTCGATGAAGCCGCCGGTGGGCTCGCCCAGCACCGCGACGTCGGCGCGCAACCAGTCGGGCAGTTCGCGCTCGATGCGGCCCAGACCGTTGGCGGCGGCCTCGATCTCCTCGCAGTCGTAGAAGACCAGCGTCAGGTCGTGCGCGGGGTCGGCGACGGTGGCGGCCAGGTGCAGGAAGACGGCGTCGCCGGACTTCATGTCGGAGGTGCCGCAGCCGTACATCCGGTCGCCGTCGATGCGGCTGGGCAGGTTGTCGGCGATGGGCACGGTGTCCAGGTGCCCGGCCAGTAGGACGCGGCTGGGCAGGCCGCGGTTGGTGCGGGCCAGCACGGCGTCCCCGCTGCGGATCACCTCGAAGCCCACGGTCTGCTCGCGCAGCGCCGCCTCGACCGCGTCGGCCAGACGAGCCTCGTCGCGGGATTCGCTGGGGATGTCGACCAGCGCGGCCGTCAGGGCGACGGGGTCGGCATGCAGGTCGAGGCGGTCCACGCGGAGGTCAGGCACCCGATCAGGGTATCGGTGATGGGCACGACCCGGCGCAAGCCCGCCCCGGTAGCCTGTAGCACCGTGACTGGAGCTTCGGGTTTTGGATTGGCAACGCTGGCGGCCGACGGATCGGTGCTCGACACCTGGTTCCCGGCACCGGAACTGGGATCGTTCGACAGCACCGGGACGCAGCGCGACCCCGAGGGGGCGCCCGCGGAACTGGCGGCGCTGACCGGGCGCGACGAGGATCGCGGCACCGAGACCGTGCTGGTCCGCACCACGATCGCCGACCTGGACGCCAAGGCCGTCGACACCTACGACGTCTACCTGCGGCTGCACCTGTTCTCGCATTGCCTGGTCGCCCCGCACAAGCTCAACGCCGAGGGCTTCTTCGGCCTGCTCACCAACGTGGTGTGGACCAATCACGGTCCGTGCGCCGTGGAGGGTTTCGAGACGGTACGCGCCAAGCTGCGCCGCCGCGGCCCGGTGACGGTGTACGGCGTCGACAAGTTCCCCCGGATGGTCGACTACGTGGTGCCCAAGGGCGTGCGCATCGCCGACGCGGACCGGGTCCGACTCGGCGCGCACCTGGCCGCCGGCACCACCGTCATGCACGAGGGCTTCGTCAACTTCAACGCCGGCACGCTGGGGTCCTCCATGGTCGAGGGCCGCATCTCCGCAGGCGTGGTCGTCGACGACGGCTCCGACATCGGCGGCGGCGCCTCCATCATGGGCACGCTGTCCGGCGGCGGCAGCGAGGTCATCTCGGTCGGCAAGCGGTGCCTGCTCGGCGCCAACTCCGGCCTGGGGATCTCACTGGGCGACGACTGCGTGGTGGAGGCCGGCCTGTACATCACGGCCGGCACCAAGGTCGCCACCCCGGACGACAAGTCGGTCAAGGCGCGGTCGCTCTCCGGCGCCAACAACATGCTGTTCCGGCGCAATTCGGTCAGCGGCGCCGTCGAGGTGGTGGCCCGGGGCGGGCACGGCATCACCCTCAACGAGGACCTGCACGCGAACTAGCTGGGGCCATTCGGCGGCCTGTTCTCAGCCGTCGAGGATCCCGGTGGTGATCGTGGTCGGGTGGCGCAGCCCATGGTGGGGCCCGCCTTCTCCGGGGTTCGCTGCTCTGCACGCGGCTCCTCGACCGAAACACGTCACCTCGGGGTGACAGTCATGCACAGCTGGGGCGGGCCCGTCAGTCACCCTGTGGATATCCGTCACCCGAGGATGACGCCATTCGATCGAGAGACCGTCCGGAGACGCCCCGCCGCTACCCAGGCGGGGCTGGTCCACGGTTAAGCCCAGCTAACCCACAACTAGCTGGGCTTATTCGGCGGCCAACACGCAGAACTCGTTGCCCTCGGGATCGGCGAGGACCACCCAGCTCTCGTCGCCCTGCCCGATGTCGACGTGCCGGGCGCCCAGAGACACCAGCCGGTCGACCTCGGCCTGCTGATCGTCGGGCACGAAGTCCAGGTGCAGCCGGTTCTTCACCACCTTGTCGTCGACCACGGTCAGAAATTGCCATGGCGGCCCGGAACCGGCCGGCGGGGTCAGCCTGACGTCGCCGTCGGAGTCGGTGTGGTGCGGCCAGCCGAGCACGTCGGCCCACCACAGTCCCAGCGCCTCGGAATCCCGAGCGTCGATGCAGATCTCGGCGAATCTCAATCCCATTGCGCCAGCTCCTTCTTGAGCACCTTGCCCATCGCATTGCGGGGCAGCGCACCCACCAGGCGCACCTCCCGCGGGCGCTTGTGGGCCGAAAGTTGTTCGGCCACAAACTGGATCAGGTTGTCCGGGTCGGTGTCGCCGACGACATAGGCGACGATGCGCTGGCCGAGATCGTCGTCGGGCACGCCGACCACCGCCACCTCGTCGACGCCGGGGTGGCCGAGCAGCGCGGTCTCGATCTCACCCGCACCCACCCGGTATCCGCCGGTCTTGATCAGATCCACCGATTCGCGTCCGACGATGCGGTGCATCCCGCCGTCGTCGATGACGGCGACGTCACCGGTGCGGTACCAGCCGTCCTCGCCGAGCACCTCGGCGGTGGCGGCCTCGCGATTCAGGTAGCCGTCGAACAGCATGGGACCCCGCACATGAAGGTGGCCAATGGTTTCCCCATCGTGCGGAACAGGGGCGCCGCCGTCGTCGACCAGCCGGGTCTGCACCCCGTCGAGGGGCAGTCCGACCCAGCCGGGCCGGCGTTCGCCGTCGACCAGGGTGCTCAGCGTGATCAGCGACTCGGTGCTGCCGTACCGTTCGACGGGCGCGTGACCGGTCAGCGTCGCCAACCGGTCGAACACCGGCACCGGCAGCGCCGCGCTGCCGGAGACCAGCAGCCGCGCCGACCGCAACGCCGCGGCCGCGGCGGCATCCGAGACCACCCGCGACCACACCGTCGGCACCCCGAAAAACAGTGTGCCGCCGGACTTCTCGGCGGCCTGCGCGTAGCCGTCGGGGGTGGGCTTGCCGGTGTGCACGAACCGGTTGCCGATCCGCAGCGAACCGAGCAGGCCCAGCACCAGGCCGTGGACGTGGAACAGCGGCAGCCCGTGCACCAGCGTGTCCTCGGGCGTCCACTGCCAGGCCGCGGCCAGGGCGTCGATGTCGGCGGCCACCGCGCGGCGACTGGTCTGCACGCCCTTGGGCGCGCCGGTGGTGCCGGAGGTGTACATGATGTAGGCCGGGGCGTCCGGGTCCGGTTCGACGTAGCGGTGCCAGGACCGGGCGTGCAGCCGGGCCGGGACGTGCTGCAGCCCGCCGGTGTCCGCCGGCAATTCACCGAGCCAGGCCTGCGCGCCCGAGTCGGTGAGGATGTGGGTGCGCTCGGCGGCGCCGACGTCGGCGGGCACCGGGACGAACGGCACCCCGGCGATCAGGCAGCCGGTGACGGCGAGCACGGTGGTGACGCTCGGGGTGGCCAGGATCGCCACCCGGGACGCGCCGCCGACCCGCTCGGCCACCGAGGTGGCGGCGCCCACGAGGTCGCTGCGGCTCAGCGCGGTATCGCCGATGGTGACGGCGTCGGACAGATCGGCTCCGCCGGCGACGGCGGCAGGGTTCAGAGAGGCCAACAGCACGCCTGTGACCGTACCGCGATACTGGGCGGGTGGATCCGATCGAGCGCCTCTCCAGCCGGACCGTGTACCGCAACGACTGGATGACGGTGCGCGAAGACCAGATCCGCAGGCCCGACGGCAGCCCCGGCCTCTACGGGGTGATCGACAAGCCCGACTACGCGTTGGTGATCGCCCAGGACGGGGACCGGTTCATGCTCGTCGAGCAGTACCGATACCCGCTGGGGCTGCGGCGCTGGGAGTTCCCGCAGGGCGCCGCGCCCGGACAGCTCCCGTTGGCCCCGCTGGAACTCGCCGCGCGGGAACTGCGGGAGGAGACCGGGCTGCGGGCCGAGTCGATGATCGAGCTGGGCCTGCTCGACGTCGCGGCCGGGATGAGCAGTCAGCGCGGGCGGGTGTTCCTGGCCACCGGCCTCACCGAGGGCCGCCACGAGCGCGAGCACGAGGAGCAGGACATGCGCTGCGCGTGGTTCCCGCGCGCCGACCTCGAGGCGATGATCCGCCGCGGCGACATCACCGACGCCCAGACGATCGCCGCCTGGACACTGCTGAGGTTGTCCGGACACGACTGACGGCAAAGTCTCGGTCCGACAACGCCTCCGACAAGTCCCGGCATCGACTCCGTAACAACTCGTGCCATCGCTGCGCCGCGGGCCTATCGTGTCGGATCGCGCGGCTACCGTGAGGTGGAGAAGCCCCTCTACCTGCAAGGATCGCCATGTCTGCCCGCCGTCTACGTTCCGCGCTGCGCGGTTGCCCCGCGCTGGGGATCGTGGTCGGTCTCGTCGCGGGTCTGTTGCTCGCCGGTGCGTCGCCGGCCCAGGCCGCCCCGCAGGCGTGGACGGGTCAGTACTCGATGGTCACCTACGCCTCGCAGAAGGGAGGCACCAGCGCCGCGGCGCGGCAGAGCGAGGCCGACTTCGGCGCGGTGTTCGTGGTGTCGACGTCGTGCTCCGGCGGCGCGTGTGTGGCGACGGCCCACGGCCCGGCCTCGTCGAACCCGACCGTGCCCAATCCGTTGCGCTACAACTGGGACGGCCAGCAGTGGAAGGCCACCTACGACTGGGCGTGGCAGTGCGCGGCCGACGGGGCGGAGTCGCAGTGGAGCCCGGCCCGTTCGTTCACCTACTACGCCCCGCATTCCGACGGTTCGCTGCGCGGCATGTGGCACACCGACATCGCCTCCGGCGCGTGCCGGGGTTCGGTGGTCATGCCGGTGGCGGCCATCCCGGCCTGATTAGCGCCCCG
>Ga0265293_10003236_pt1 | contig 30638 bp, 17 predicted proteins | sample Munlanlewell138R_FD_192505 | JGI IMG/M metagenome (GOLD analysis project Ga0265293, IMG submission 192505) | Leachate microbial communities from a municipal landfill in Southern Ontario, Canada - Leachate well 138R | ecosystem: Engineered > Solid waste > Landfill > Unclassified | place: Canada... | reverse complement strand
ATATTACCGACTACCTAAAGGACGGCGAAAACACCTTGAGCGTGACTGTAACCGACCCGTCCGATACGGGCAACCAATCCAAAGGCAAGCAAAAACTAAAGCGGGGCGGCATATTCTACACCCCCCAATCTGGCATATGGCAAACCGTGTGGCTAGAGAGCGTGGCAAAAGAATATATTAAAAGCATAAAAATCACACCCGATATAGACAGCAACAGCGTGCATATTGCGGTTAGCGGAATAGAAAGCGGAGAGATAACGATTTTTGACGGCGACAAGCTTATGCTAAAAACCGCATTTAGCGGGGGCAAAGCAAGCATACCTTTTGCCGATTATACCCTATGGTCGCCAGAGCAACCCAAGCTATATGATATGCAGGTAACGGCAGGAGAGGATACCGTAAAGAGCTATTTTGGTATGCGTAAGTTTGGTTTAATGTTAGATACAAGCGGATATATGCGCCTTGCGCTAAACAACCAACCCTACTTTCACAACGGACTGCTAGACCAAGGATATTTTTCGGACGGGCTATATACTCCGCCGTCAGACGAGGCTATGGTATTTGACATACAAACAACCAAAGATATGGGCTTTAATATGCTAAGAAAGCACATAAAAATAGAGCCGTTGCGGTGGTACTATCATTGTGACCGTTTGGGTGTTTTGGTTTGGCAAGATATGATAAACGGCGGTGATGGCGCAAACAACCTACTACTAGGGGCTACCGCCTTTGTGGGGGGCAAGATAAATGACAGCCGTTATTCACTCTTTGGGCGAAGTGACGCCAAAGGCAGAGAGGAATACTACATAGACACCAAGAGAACGGTAGAGCTACTATATAATACCGTATCGCTAGCGTTGTGGGTGCCGTTTAACGAGAGTTGGGGGCAGTTTGATGCAATTAAGGCATATGATTTTGTAAAAGAATTGGATAATACTCGCCCCATAGACCACGCTAGCGGTTGGTTTGACCAAGGCGGGGGTGACTTTAAGAGTTTGCACATATATTTCCGCCCTATCACCATAGGCAAGGACGATAGAGCGATAATTTTATCCGAGTTTGGAGGATTTAGCGTAAAAGTGGAGGGGCATATATACAACTTGAAACGCTCCTTTGGGTATAGAAAGTTTAAGTCACTTGAAAGTTTTGAAAACGCATACCACAAGCTATATGAACAAAGCGTGATACCAAATATAAAGCAAGGGCTTGCCGCTACCGTATACACCCAAATTACCGATGTGGAGGATGAAATTAACGGGCTAATCACCTACGATAGAGCGGTTATAAAAGTAGACTTAGATAGAATTAGGGAGCTTAACAAAAAACTCACGCTTTAATGCGGTATATTAAACTATAACCTAATGAATTTAAGCTAAAAAATCTTACGGCTCACTCGGCGGCTCACTCGGCTCTATATGCTGGGTGAGCTGTACTGTTATGCTGAGAGTTTCCAAGTCCAAATTCTTGTAATCATTAAGATTTTCTAGACTGCCGAACATATCAGGGCTGGCAATCTTTAGATAGTCTAGCATTTCAAACTTTATGGTAAAAAATACGCTTACTTGCAAGCTAGGCTGAGGATTGAAGTTTCTTGCCGGGGGTATATTTTCTACGGTGGCAAACGATACCCCTTTCTCCATACCCATTTGAGCTACGCCTGTGCTATCTATTATATTGCCGTCCTCGTCATATACCCTACTTTCTATGGTAAGCACTTGCGAATAATGCTTTTCACCCACCTCAATGTCCTCAAAATCAAAATATACCAAAAGGTCACCTGCCAGTGTACCGCTGTTTTTTATATCTAGCCTGTATTGGTACACATCGCCCGGCTTAATGTTTTCTATATTGAGTTGGGTTATTTCCCTAGCAACAACAGCGTCATTCACAATATCCAAACTCCCGTCATTATCGAAGTCCTCAAGATAATATAGTGTTACTTCCGACTCCACATTCCCTGTGGTGATAATAAAATCTCTAAATGTTGAGCCTTCGGTAAACCAACCCCACACGACTGCAACCAATGACACGGTGGAAAAAACAAGGAGCAGTATAGAAATAATCAATTTTCTTTTCATATCCTAACTCCTTTTAATAAAGAATATTTTGTGAGCTGTTTCCCCCCCAACCGTTACGCTTGCATATAGTTCATATGTTCCTGAGCCAATAGAGTGCGTAAAGGTAATTATGTCATTTTGGGCGGGCGGGGCGGGGGTCGAACTAAAGTTCACAAAGTCCCAATCTATTTCGTAGTTACTGCCACTAGTTGTTGAACCCACATATATTTTAGACGGCACGACTATGGTAGTGGTGGTGTGGGAATTGAGCATTATACTCTCTAGCACCGCTGATGCCTCGGCAATATAAGCATTTGGAACATACAACTTTGGTTCATCGTTCTCAAGGCTATTATAAATTTTTACTCCACGGTTTACAAGCAAGTTATAGATGGATATATTATATTTGCCTTCTGCGCCGTAGTCATTAGTATCACCTTCGATTGTTTGACTGTATAGATAAACGGCGTCCAAGCCCTCCATTTCTTTTAGGGTATCAAAAAGCCTAATTTCGTTGTTTTGAATATATAGCGTTTGCACAGTGTCATAATCTTGCAATTTGTCTATGTTTTCTAGCCCCGTATCATCTAAGTCTAGGGTATGGATGGTGTGGCTCATCTTTAGTTGATTTAGATTGGCAAAGCTGTTGCCGCTAAGTATTAATTCCTCTAAATAATCCAAATGTTCAAACGTATCAAGGTCGCTCTCTGTCAACCCAGAATTGCTAAGGTCAAGAAAAGTTAGTACTCGGTTATTTTGCAAATATACCGCATCCGACTTGGCAAAGCTATTGCTTTTTAAGCTAAAACCCCTTGTTCGAGTTAAAAACTCCAAGCCTTTAAAAGTGTTTTGCACCGTCGCACTTTCCTCGGGGAGAGTGAACTTTGCTTTTTCTGCCGCCGCCTCTGCGGTGGTGAGTACCTCGTCTTCGTCAATATCGTATTCGGCTACTATAGCATTATAAAGTACGGTATCCAGTATCCCAATCTCGTTATTATTGATTATTCCCGGCAGCGTAAAGAAGGAAAATTTTGTGTAGTCCTCTGTTTGCCCTTGGAAGCGATAAATGATAATTATCGTTGTGTCGGTAATGGGGGCTTTGGTTGGGTCGATATCAAATAGCGAAATACTTTCGTCCGAAGTGATTACTATTGGGGCATATTCGCCCTCAGGAAAACCCTCGGGGGTTTGTAAATAATACTCCACATCATAGCCCAAAATTTCTACTGGCATACTAAAGCTTTTGTATGTTCTGCCGCTTGTTCTCTCGTTTACCATTTCATTTAGCAATATATACATAAGCGCATATCTATCTAGGCTTTCATCACCCGACAGCCCAGACGCATCAATATAGAATATTTGCACATCCTTTTCCACATATTCGGGGGTGTTGGTAACAAAGCTAAATCCCATTCTTACATATATTTCATCACCCGTATCAGGAAGAGTGTTGACTTTTATTAGATATTTTCCCAATTCTTCGTCATACTCAAGGCGATAATAGCCGTCCTCATTGCCAACAAAGCTAAAGGTAGGTTGTTCTTTTATGCCGTAGTCTGCCAAATCCTCATAGGTGGGCAACTCTATCACCGTTTCTTCGTTGGACACAAGGTAGAGTTCTAAGTCACTCACTATGTTGTTGGCAATCTCCAAGTTGTCCTCTACAATCACGGTTATGTTAAAGTTGATGCTGTCCTCGTCTGTGCCACTCTTTACCGTGGCGGCAAGAGTGATGCTTCGGGTGAGCATATTTTTCTTTAAGACATATCCGCTAGTGTCTAGGTCGGGCGCATATTCACTGGGGGGGGCTATTGGGTCAATGACTTGATAGCTGTATGCTAAGTCGTAATAGTCGTTACCTTTTAGCAGCCAAGTATCACGATAAATATATATTGTATCCGTGCCGTACTTGTGCGCATCAAAGAATGCGTTTAGCTCCTCAAGGCCGTAAGAAAGCCTATCATCCTCTGCGCCTATCTCAATAGGGTAGTCTTGTGTATGTTCTCCCTCAAACAAGGGTGAGGTGAGCTTTAGGGTCATTGTTACCGTTTGTGCGTTTTCTTCAGGAAACGCTACAATGCGTCCGCTACTCGCAACAATTTGGGGTGCGCTACTAGTCCATTCAAAGTTGATATCATAGGCGTAATAGTGGGTAAGCAAGGTGATATCTTTATAATAATGCCCGTGCAGTGTGGCAAGAGAGAAAATTCGCTCTACAAGTTGCGCCTCTGTGGGGTCGATGTTCCATATTAAATTATTGTCATCACTTATTTTTACCATATTAATGTTGGTGTGCGGAGTGATTAGCGTTATCACACCGCTTTTATCCCCTGTGCTGGTAAAGGAAGTTATGCCGTCTGTTCCCTGCAAGGTCAATGTGCCGTGATAGGGATGTTCTATGAATATAGTGTGTCCGTTAAGGTCTATCGAATACTGCCCTAAGTCAAGATTGATATCTCTATTTATCACAAGGTCGTAACTTAAAAGTATGTTTGATGTGAGGCGCAAACTCTCCCTTGCCCCTTGGTTGTCCTCTAAATCATACTCGGATACAGGGTGGTCGGGGTTGTGATAGCGGTCAAATGCGTAGAGGCGCAAATCATACTCATTGCCAATTTCCACTACTGATGTTTCCTCGTCCGCAGATATCTCTATGGGGTCTGCTTGGGTAATATCGGTAAAAAGGGCATAGGAAACTCCCGCCATTAAGATTGCGGTAAAAATCAAGGATATGATAATTATTAGCAGTCGCCTAGTCACCTTGATACCTCACTTGGAACAATCTTTCGTAACAGCCGTAGCTGTAACTTTCTAGGGTCTTACCTTCCTCAATATCGCCTTGGAAGTAGCTTATTCTTGCCACAAGGCTAAAGTCTTTCTCAAAAGCATCTTGGGTTATCGTGAGTTCGTTGCCCGATATTGTTAGCTTATCCGACATTCTCACCCAAGTAATATCGTAAGTTTTGCCTTGATAGGTAACCGTTTCGGGCAGAGTTATTGTGTTTGTTTCATTAACTAGTTGGGTTAGGCTGCCTGCCTCTAAATCTATCTCTATTGCATTTAGAATAGTAGAGGCATATTTTTCGTCCTGCGTGCTAATGTAACTGTCATTTCCCATTTGTGAACCAATATCACTAAAGCGATTGTACATTCTTGCATAGGCATAGGAGTTTCTTGAGTATAATGCAGTCTTTCCCCCACTAGTTGTGCCGCTAATTGTATTTATGCGGGTAATGCTAGGATTTTCCATAAGAAAATTGTAGTTATGCAAACCTAAGCTGCCAACGGTTAAAGTGTTTAAACTCTCCATCTCCTTGAACACAGATGTATCACGAATTAGCATATAAAGACTGTTTATTGTTAATGTTTGCAAGTTGTCCATATGCGCAAAAGCAGAGAGGTCGTCGGTATAAATATAGTTTAGGGTGAGTGACTCTAAAGCACTTAGATATTGTATACCCTCTATACTGCTTATTCTTATTGCGCTTAGGTTAATGCTTAGACTGGTAGTTGCTGTTAGTTCCGCCACACTCAAATGCCCGTCTTCGTTTGCATCAAAATTAGCGTATAGTATATATCTAATAAGAGGGTCGGGAACATAGTCTTCAATATTTTTGTATTCTCCGTCTATTTCTATTGTACCTTCCATACGGTAGTATAGGTTGCTTGCATCTCCCTCTTTTAGAGTGATTATGTCCAAATTCTCTGCCCAAGTATAGTGAGTAGTGCCGTCCTCTACATAGCTTGCCTGCGCAGTTATGGGAACAGTCATATCGGCATTCGGGCTAACAGTAATATAATACTTGTCGCCATTTGGGGATATCGTATAGTTATTTCCTGTTATTGCCGTCCAGCGTATACCATATTCTTTATCATACCCCGGCAGCTTGAAAGTGGAGGGGAGTTCTCTTGCCACTCCGTCTGCGGGATAGGCGTCTAACCTAATAATATCCCTCAATATATAGTTATCATATGAGAAGTTAGCAAGAGTAAGCCCGTTTTGACTATCCAACACAATGCGCTTATATTGTGTGCGGTTATCGTTCGCATTCACGGTATGGTTAGATACATTAAAATAATTGATTGTTTTGTATAACGGGTGGAACACATCAAAGTTAGCAATCCTCAAGCTTCTTATATCCAAATATGTGAGCTTAGGCATATTGGCAATATGCGTATACTGCTCATCTGAGAACGAAAGGGATGTATATAAATCGAGATGCGTCAACTTATCTGCGAGCGACACATAGTCTGTGCCTTCTTCGCCGTCGGCATCATAATGCAGGTTGGATAGGTCGCTTAGGTTATAAGCATATCTAAGTCTTAGGCGATAAATTAAGCTGTCTTTAGAGATATACATTTTAGGCAAGGAGGTAAAGCTTGTATAGTCAATGTTCCAAATAGTCACCCGTTTAAATAGCTCCATACCCCTCAAGTCTGTGATAAAACGATTGGTTAAGCTTACAGTTCCCGTACGATTCCTTTCGTTATTAGCGGTCACAATATCCAAAATATTATTGTTGTTGGTATCATAATTATAAAACATAAAGTTTCTGAATGTGGCATCAGGAATTATTAAGTGTGCTGGCAAAATATGGTTATCAGCTTGATTTCCAAGATTTTTATAAGGGAGAGCATCACTTTCATAATCCTTGTATGCCGTATTAAGTTCAAAAGGAGTAATCTCCACCCATAAGTCATAATCATCACGATTGCCTTGAACATAAATATTTAAGTCTATTAGGCGAGATATAGGAGAATTAACACCTGATATTGAGGTTTCTACCCTTACCGTTATCGTATGGTTGCTGTGGGATATTTCGGGACTTATTGAGCTAACCACACCCGCACCCGAAAAAGTGATATTATTGTCTGAGCCGTGCGTCACCCAAGTAAGAGAATAATCATTCCCGTTGGCATTAATTGATGAAGTGAGAGCGGTGTCTACGCTTACTTCCGAGGGGGTGGTTATTGTTTCCAAAGCCTCTATCACACCAAAAAACTCGTTCACTCTTGCATAGTTGTTTAAATTACTGTGGTTATTAATAAGAATTAGGTTTGGCTGAGGTGCAATAGTCCTATCTTTCCTCTCATTCCACCACGCTTTTGCCATTTTGATAATATTTTCGGGGTCGTCATTTACTAATACAGCGGGGAAATATGCTATCTCACCTTGATATATGCTTATCGTATTTAGGTTAATTAGGTGTGCCGCATCTCTTGGTGTTGATTCTGTTTTATACGCAATAGGCAAGTAATCTTGTATAAGCGAGTTATTATATAAATCAACCACCGCAAGGTTTGGTGTATTATAAAATATACTTCTTGTTTCTCCGCCAATTGTTGCCCAAAGATTGTCTATGCGGTTTTGATACATACGCAAGTTTACTAAGCTTGTAAGGTAGTAAATCTCACTAATATCTGTTACCGTATGGAATCCCAAATTGATGGTTTCTAATCCAGTAAAGTATCTTATACCTTTTATATTATAAAAAGTTGTGGTAACCGTGGCAGCATTGGGAGCGTGATTATTAATTATCGTGATTCCCTTTACAGAACTCTCTGTAAAAGTTCCCGTTGTGCCGCTTTCAGTAGCAAGCCCTAGCATATACAAAGCAAAGCGATGGTCTAAAAACCTATCGTTTTCCATAAACGCATGGTTGATGTCCAACACGCCCGCAGTAAAGCCTGTCGTGCCTGCTGTTTTTAGGGAAACGAATACATACTCAACCTCTGCGCCGCCTATATAGGAACGAGGGTTGCTGCCTGCCACATATAGCTTACCAGTTAAGCGTGTCAAGGTAGTAACGGTAGTCGGTGCAGAAAAAGTGAACACTGTGCCATTAACCGTATAGGTTGACTGCCCTGCCGTAGCAACCCACTCTATATTATCCACACTGCTGTTATATCTGGTGGGAAAATTGATAGTGATGCTACTGCCTGCCTGTTGTAAGTTTAAATATGTTACCGCATAGGGGTATGGCATAACCGCAGTCCCGTCTTGAACAAAGGTTACCCCTAGGTCACTTATGTCTAACGACTTAGGTGTCCATGGGGTGTTGGCATCAAGTATGCGGTAATCTATTTCTCTGCCAAATACATTTTCATATGCTTCCCCTACATAATAGTCGGTGAGCGTCATATTGGCAAGAGCATTGCCATGCAACCTTAAATATATAACATTTTTAAGTTCTTGCACCGCCCAAAAATCTCTCACTTGAGAGTTGGTTATTGTCACGCTGGTAAGGGCGGTAAGATGAGTAAAAACACTTTCTCTTTCCTCACCGTCGGGCGTCCTATCCATAACCACTTTTCTGGCATTATTTACGGTAAGGGTGGTGAAGTCAGTAACTTCCTTTAACTCAAACAAGTCAACAACAGAGTTGTTAATAGTTATCGTACGCAAGGAAGGATAATCGGCGCTGTTCAACACATCCAAAGAAAGGTATCCGGAATTGGTGAATATAGTATCCGAAATACTGCCTTCAGTATAATTGGGTTTAGTCATATATCCTGTGAGGGTAATTGTTGTAAGGGTGGTACTTCCCTTAAAAATCTCTAGCCCTTTCACTCCATAAATACCTTCTCCCGTGAACGATATGCTTGAAAGTCCTAGGTAGGAAGTTCTTGATATATATCTTATTTCATTGCCTTGATAGATCGTTGCTGATGGACCGCTGGTATTATTTAAACGACCAAGAATCAATCTTCTTGCCGCAGAATTGGGAACAACTTCATGTAAAAGCTGAAAGTAAGTTTGACCCCCTTCATCTAACATTTCCAAGTGCATCTCTGTGTCATATACGCTAATCACTGTAAGCTCTCTAGTAACGCTTGTTGAACCAATAGATACCGTTGCATTAAGTCTGCCATATTCGTCTTGTGCGGGCATTGCATTGTATCGAAGCCGTATCCATGGTTCATTATCTATTGATACAATCCCATACTGCCCGCTCAGGCGTGCATAGGTTACATCAAGCGGAACTATATCGCCGTTATACATCACGGCGGTAACACCCGTTGCAAGCTTTTGCATCTTGTCTTGGGTATCGCCGGCAAACAAAAGATATATGCCCTCTAGTTTTTTAAGAGCTGTCGCCAATGGCTCAATATAAGCATCCCATATGGCATCTAGAGAATCTTTATAAATCGTAAGTCCCGGGTTGTTTAGGTATATTTGATATAGCGTGGCAAGATTTGCGTCCGTATTGATATCCTGTACCCCAAATATTTGCAACAAACTCAAGCTATTATTTATGGCAAGCAGTGCGTCAAAATTATCCACCTGTCCATCTATTCTCAATGTGGTAAGCCCTGTCATCTTGCCAAGCTCCGCAACATCAGTGAAATCGTTGTTTCTGAGGTCTAGCACGGTTATGATGTCTTTAAAGTACTCAAGTCCCGTTAAATCTTTTATACCTTTGCCAGAAAGGTCTATATCCCCCTGATGTGTTTGCATTTCTGTGGCGTCCAAGTTCTTATTGCCATCCGTATCAAACTTATCTATAAGATAGTACCTTAGCCTTTCATCGGGTATAAGTTCAGATGACGGGCGCATTTGCACGCCGTCATAAATCATAGAGGGAAGCGTGTCGTCGCCCACCGATAGCACATCAAAATATCTGGTTATAGTAATAGTGCCATTTACTATCTGAGCGGAAAGTTGCACATTTACATCGGCAACAGGTCTTTCTATATAGGCACGGCTACCCTCAAATTTAACGATGTCGGGGTGAGATACCCCCCAAGCAACATCATAGGATACCCCATTATATATTACAGTAGGCGGGAGGTATATTACATTGTGAAACTCATAGATGGGTGTAATTGTGTTTACAATAAGGTTGGTTGCCCTATGATTATTAATGTTAATGACTTGTCCTGTAAAAGCTATTGTGCCACCGGAGTTTTGGTCGGCGGTAACAATAACATTTATGTTTTTTACCAACTCTGACGAAGTGGCGAGAGTAGAAGTAATATCCGCTCTTTCCAAAGAAGGCATATACGCAATGGCGGTAAGGTCGCCCAAAAAGTTGTTGTTATTTAGAATAAGGTCGGTGATTGTATCCTTGTTTTTTAGTGAATTGATGTTGGTGATAAGGTTGTTGGATAGGTCAATATAGTTGAGAGCATTAAGCGCCTTGAGGGGGTCTGTATCCACAATTAAGTTGTTGCTCAAGACCAATTTTTCCAATCCTACCAAAGAGGATAGCGGAGATAAGTCTGTGATATTATTATTACTCAAATCCGCATCGGTAAGGGTGGTGAAGTACTCTATCCCCTTTAAAGAACTTATGTTGTGACTGCTAGCGACCAAAACACCTGCATTATCGCCAATAGGATTTGCCGCCTCTTGGGCGGTGATAATCCAATCATTATTGATGTCATATTTGCGTCTTAGCTCTTGATACAAGTTAATATCGGCAATATCATCGTCGGCATAGTGTATCACACCGCTAACGCTAAAGCGGAAGTATCGTATTTCTTCTATTTCGTCATAAGTAATTTTGGCTTCTACCGTAACGATTGTGTCTTCCCGTGGGAGTTTTTCCACAACGATATCCAAGCCGCCGTCCTCTCTTACCTTTACAAAATCTTGAACATCATCTGGGTTAAAGTAAGGTCCAACCTCGCCGGGACGGATAATATATTCTATGGTGGTGTCCGTCTTGTAATCGTCGGGGAGTGCAAATCCCTCTAGGGTGTTCTCGGAGATAGCGGATAAATATGTCATAATGCTGCGATAAGCCGCATCGTGGAAACTAATATTGCTTAGGATATTTATCCTAATACTTACCGTAGATGAAACTTGGATTTCGTCAAAAGTACCTATAACGGTTAAATAGGTGTTTTCTATGTCCGTGCTTTCTAACAGCTTTAATGTTGCATTGTCTAAATCCAACTCAAAAATGCCCTCTATTGTTGGGGGCAAGGTGTATGTCAAAGCGGTTAGCCCCATATGCTCAAATTCCGCCGCTTGGAATAACTCTCTCACTTCTCCCGACTGTGTGAACACAAGGATATCGTGCATAATGCTTATCTCTCGCATTTTTTCTTCGGGCGTCTTGGCTATTGCCGTCAATTTGAATGTCTTTAATATATTTATCCCGTTAACACTTATCACGACAGAAAGTTCAAACTCAACATCCTCATAGGGAGCGGTATATTTACCTTCCTCGGTTAGCACATCCCTATTGGATGATATCCAAGTTATCGGACTTTCCGAATTTCGGGAAATTGTGGGCAGGAAGATATCGCCGCTAATTGGAATACTTGTTCCGCTGTCAATTTTGTACTCTTCGGGAAGGAAAAAGAAGTTGTTCTCTATAATCGTATTTGCCGCCGCAACGGGGTCACCGCCCCAAACTTTTACATCGTATTCAAGGGGAATAAAGCTCGGGAAACTTATAGTAAGACGGGTAAACGCCGTATAATCCGCTGCGGTAATTGCAAGAGTGGATTGGTCTATCAACCCTAAATCGTCAGATATGGCTACCGCAAAATGGTCTATGTATATCCCAAATAGTCCTTTTAAGTCGTCACCCTCTCTAAGTCCGCCTTTGATTACTTCGTCAAGGTAAACGGCGTAGGCATCTTTGACCGCTTGCTCAGAGGCGGAATTTATTGTTAGGGTCGCACTCTTTGTGTGGTCTAACAGGTACGAATTTGGCAAACTTACTTGAACCGTTCCGCCGCTTATCCCTCCGCTGCTGCGGGAGTTGAGTATAGCGGACGGCAAGCTGTCACTATAAGCAAATATAAATTGCTTGTCGTTTAGGTTGAGGGTATGCCCGCCTAAATCTAGGGTTACGGGCTTAGAGATAGTTATGTTTTTGTCTAGCTCGATTTCCCCCGTTAGGCGCAGTGTATAGCCTTCATAGTTGTAGTTAGCTAAAATTTGCTCCAAGTCGTAAAGAGAGCTTGCAAACAAGTATTTATCACTGGTTGGTACTAGTTGCTTTGCACTTGCGCTTACTGTGAGTTCAAAATCGGAATCAGCAAAATATCCGTTTGCGCCTATATGATATTCAAGCTTAATCTCGTGCGATATATTCTCCCCCGAATATAGCGGGTGCGGCATAGGAACATTAAGCGTGCCTTCACTCCCCACAGCATCGGCAAGCGTACCTAAAAATTTGCCGTCTAGGTATAGCAATGTTGCTTTGGCAAGATTGGGCGGATTTTCCTCGCTGTCCAACTTTATAGAAAATACAATTGAATAAAAGAATGCGGCACTCCCATTGTTTTTCACATCAAAGTTATATGTATAAGTATCGCCCTTCTTCTCAAAATCTGAACTGTCAATGGTAACATTTTCAAAAACTATATTAACTTCGCCTGTGCCGCTGCCGTCCTCAGCAGTTATCTCGTTTTGGTGAAAAAACTGCGCAAAAGTTACCGCTACGCCGCTCATAAGCAATACGGTAACGGTGATTAATAAAAATTTTCTTAGTCTTGCGCTAGTCTTATTCATTACTGCTCCTTTTATTTTTTATCTGCACAGCGACCTTTATCGAATATTTTACTGCTATAAAGAGTGCGCCTGTGGTAACGGCTAAAAACATCAGATTTCTAAAGTCTGTCATAAAGCTAAACACTTTGCCTATGAAAGCGGAGCTATAAACATACCTGCCCGATATTTCTCGCACGGGGTAGCGGTCTGGGACTGCGCCCTCCCTTATCCCTGCGGTTGTTAAGTATCTGCCGTTCTCGTCCTCGCCTATTGCAAGCACGCTGTGTATGATTACCTTACCTTCAAGCGTAGGGTCGGGGGAGTCATACACCACATAGTCGCCCGTTTCCACCTCGTTTATATCCGTCTGTTTGGCAAGTACAAAATCTCCTTCATTGATTTCCGGCGACATAGAGTCGGTGACAACTATGTGCAGCGAGTAGCCAAACAGAGTGGGTATCTCGTCTTTGTATCTAGATAATGCGGCGGTAACAAGGATGGTAGCGGCAATAAATAATATTACGACTATCAGCGCCATATTTATTAAATATATCCATTTCTTCATATTAAGTACCGTTTAAATACCGCTCGATTACCAAAGTATCTATGTTAAATTGCCTGCCCTGATAAATATTCAAATCTTTGCCATCGGGCGGGGTAGACAAGAACCTCAAGGCAAAGGTGATAATTATATTGTTGCTAGAGGAAAGAGGAATGTCGTCTACTATTATATACCCTTCTTCCTCCATTTCGCTAATGGGTGTATAGTCTTCCTGCTTAAATTCCTCGGGGTTTTCCACCCCTTCTACAGCGGTTACTTTTACCCCCATTATATCGCTCATATTGCCGCTTATCCCATTGTCGCTAAACGCTCCGCTCGGGTTTACAAAGTATACTCTTATGAATCCCGCCTCTGAGGGAGAAATAGTGATTTTAAACTCATATTCCTCACCGGGGGCAATATTTTTAAGGCTCAAGCCCGTAGTGGCATATTGGTTGCCGTCTATCTCTAGTGATGCCTGCACGCCGCCCACAACAACCACTTGAAAAGGCTGTTGCACGGGGTCATTCCTTATGGCAAACCACCCAAATATCGTGCTTAAGGCAATCGAAAGGGAGATTACCAATACGGCGGCGGAGAGGATAAGACCGCCCGCTCCCTTTATTTTTGTTATTAGTCTTCCCATTTATCCTCTTGCTGGCTAAGTATCTGCTTGGCAATCTCACGGATTTTACGCTGTTCTTCCCTTGCTTTTTTCAAGTTTTCTAAGCGCTCCCGCTCTTTTGCCAATATAGTTTCTTGCCGCTTGATTTCTTTTGCCATACGCACAGATTCGTCCCTTTCTGCTTTCGCATACAAATCGGCAAGCCGTTTTTCACGGTCGGCAACAGATATAGTCTTTTTCTTGGGTTTCTTTTTCTTTTGACCCTCTTTTTCCAAAGCCAACTCATAGTTAAAGCGCAACCTTTCCAGCTTGATTTTTTGGGTGTTTTCTCTAGATAGCGTCTTGCTAAGCTCGGCGGCTTTGAGGCGGCTTAGTATTACATACTTCCTATATAATTCATCCTGCTTGCGATAGGCGTGTTGTTTTTTTTGCAGGGATGTGAGTTTTCTTATTGGTTCAGGGTATCTGGACACACCTAGGATATCGTTAAATATCTCGTTGCTAAAATTGGTGAGAATACGAAATACATTTTGGAATGTCTTGCGTATGGTAACCATATTTATCCTGTCATTTGTTCTAAGGCGCTCTTGCTCCTCTATTATTTCCTTAATTTTATCAAAATAAAATTGGTTTACCGCCTCTTTATTGTCTAGCCCTGCCACCCCTCTAAAGCTTGGCTCATAATCTATGCGGCGAATTTCTCTATATCTCTTTTTAGGTCTGCGCCTAAACGGTGTTTTTTTATACAGGGTTTCCCGTATTGAGTTGTTGTTTACCATAGTCTTTATGCCTAGGGCTACAAGCATAGCAAGGTCGTCGTAGTATTCGGTGTCTATGGGCATTCTCTTATCGGAGACATCAACGCTAAAGCCTATTGTGTTGTAGGAGCTAATAAACATCCAAAGCTGATATGCCGCTTGATAGTCCTTTTGCATATTGATGATATTTGTCTTCATTATTGGCGGGTAAACGGGTTTTGCCTTGGATAATGCCTTGTAAAACTGCGTGCCACGGAGAATGAGAATGCGCTTTCTTAGCACTTCAATTTTCCCTAGTAGGTCGTGGTTTTTTTGCAGCATAATGCGGTTAGCAGTTTCGTTTCTCACCTTGATATTAATATCGTACTCCACTTCTCCACGATGAATATTAAACTTGGATTTTAGCTTTAGGTTGGTGGTGTCGTAGGTGTCAATTTGCTCTTTTATAGCGGTATAGCGTTGCTCTATAAAAGTAGTTAAGCGTTCAATTAGCGAAAACACAAAACGGTTTTCGTATATTAGCAAGTCCTCATTAATTTCTTTTACTTGCAGTTTGCTTGGTTGAATAAAGCCGTCGTCACCAATGGCACGAATATAGTTGGTATGAGAGGCTAGATGCCTAATTGTTTCCGCATCGGTTTTTTTTGCCTTCTCTACATTTACGATAATTCTTTCGTCTATTATAAACTTTTTGGGGTCTTTTACAATTCTCTCTACGGAATATATTAGGGACTCTATCGTCCTTATCCAAGCGTCATCGACAACCATAGTTTCCACAACACGGCTTTGTTGCAGCTCGGTTTTGCCTGCGGCGATATAGTCAAGCGTCTTGGTGAAAAAGTCGTCCTCTAGTTGAAGTTCATTGAAAAAATCTTTTAAATTTCGTTCCGTCATAGCCCACCATCCCTATTAGACATTCTTTTGCAGTTGCTTGAGGTAGTCTATGGATTGCTCAAACTGATTCTTTCCAAACAGTCTTTCTATTAACGATATGAGTTCGGAAATTTCTTTGGTTAAAAATACCAAGTTAAGGGCATTAAACTTCTTTAAAATTTTGGTTGCAAGCATAAAGTCCAGTGCCTCGTTCTCTGTACCGCCGCAAGCGATAAACACGGGTACGAACACATAGATTTGCTTTAATATACGGTTACCGAATGCAACCTTGAATTTAGTGCGAATAAATTCGTCTAGCTTTTCTAGCTTTTCCGTAGCCTTGCGGGAAACTTGATTTTCGCTCTCCGCCTTGTCAAACAAGCTCTGCACATAGTCGTAAGACATATTAACGCTGTCGGTAATGGGCGCATCAAAGTACTTGCCTTTCTCGTTTAGGCTAATAGCAACCGCCCTATCGTACACTTTGTCGGTAATGGTAAAGGTGGAGTCGTCTTGGTTTGCCGTTCCCACAAACCAAACATTTTGCGGCACGGTAATTTTGCCGTCCGAAATATTTTTGGGGTCGCCCGCATCGGGGCTTGGCACAAGGTCAATCTTCCATTCGGAAGTGTCGGGCATTTCCATAATAGATAAAAACTCTGCAAAGTAATACTCTATTCTTGCAAGGTTCATCTCGTCTAGTACTATAAGATTGATGTCATCCCTATAAGTTGCATCATAAAGAGCGGCAAGAAAGTCGGTTTCGTTAAACTTCTTAGTAAACTCATTGAGGTAACCAATAAGTTCCGCCCTATCCCGCCAAGAGGGCTGAACGGATACCATTGCTGCGTTGTTGCCAAAAAACTTTGACATAGCATATGGCAAACTAGTTTTACCCGTACCGCTTATGCCCTCTAGAATCATAACTTTAGATGTGGCAAGCCCTGCAAAAAACAGTCTTGCAATGTGGGGGCGATAATAAAGTTTTAACTGTGAGGCGGCAAAGTATACAAATTGGTCTACTATCTCGGCAAGGCTTAGCATATCCGAATCACGCATATTGATGAACGGTTGTTGGAATGCGTATTTGTTATCAATATTTATTAGTTTGGTAAAGCGGCTGTCGATAGCACAAGCGGTGTCGATATCGGCAACAGCCGCCTCCTCACGAAGGGCATCTGACAACTCAAACGGACTTAACTCTTTAAGCTTTAAAGAGAAAATCTTGTTTTTCTCTATTGCAAGCTGTTCGGCTTGCTCTTTCATTTTGGCAAGCTCCTCTAGCAGCTCTTCTTTTTCAATCTCTTTTTTGCGGAAGAAAATATATTTGCGCAATGTAAGAAATGCTCTGTAAAAAATAAAAAAGGCTAGCAAAACATTGATAATTGTGACGAAAAACAAAGTAATCCATCCCAACACATCAAAGCCTTTTATAGCCTCTCCTAAACTAAAGAAGTATGATGGTATATCTTTGGAGAATATCCCGCCAATAGCGCCAAATATTGCGGAGAAAAAGGAGAGGAAGTTTTTGCCTAAGCTCCATATAAAGTCTAAATAATATTTAGCAAACTCTGCCATCCGTTACTCCCGTGGGATACAACCACCTGCCGGGGGTGCTTTCCCATCAATCTTCCTTAATTTTCTCCTGCTCTTTCTTCAACTCCTCAAGGAGTTCAAGACGCATTTTTTCTTTTTCTGCGGCAACATCGTCCGCTTTCTTTTCCTTATTAAAGCCTTTTAGGTTAATCGCAAACAGATATACGCAGTACCCTAAAGCCAATATTGAGGGCAAAACTACAAATACAAGAAAGCCTGTGTTGCTTTGCATAAAGAGTAGTATGTTGCCAACGCCTTTAACTTTGAATTGATACCTTGCTATAACCGTATCGGAAGTTGCCTCTAGGGGGTCGTTGCCAGTAGTCTTATCTCCCTTGGTAACAAAGGATTTTGCACCTCCGCCCGCCTCTTTAACTTCTACGATTCTGTGGGTATTGAGTACCTTCTTGCCGTCTTTCATATCCCAGAAGGTGATAATATCGCCCTCTTTGAGTTCTGCTTTTTGCTTGTCGTTTAGTATTTTTGCGACAACCAAATCCCCCTCGTTGAAAGAATCTTTGTTAGGTCCTTCCATTGAGTCGGTCTTTATTGCAAGTATGGTTGAGCCGAATAGGTTGTTATACCCGTTTTTTGCATTGGTGATAGCCATAATAGCAAAGAGAAGTACAAAAATGGAAATCACTACAACCAACACATTAGCGGTGATGTTAACTATCGTCAAAACTTTTTTCTTGTCGATTTTTTTGTTATCGGTTTTCTTATTCATTGTGCCCATAAGCCGCCTGTTATTATTCTCCTAATATATGCGCACACGCACATATATATAGAGTAATAACATTATAACATATATTTTTATATTGTTAAGCGGGAAATGCGATTTTCCCGCTTAAATTTTGTGTATTTTATTCCAATTGATACTAAAGTACCCCTTGGAATACTAATTCTGTGGTGATAATGTCGGAAAGTACGCTGTTTAGAGCGTTTGCATCCCAACCCTCTAGCCACAAAGTTATAGTTAGTGTGCCGTTATATTGGTTGGTTGTTTCATTTAGAACAAGCGTTAATAGCGTTGTTGGGGTTGCTGTTGTGTTAACATTGCTCTCCACTATGCTTATTACTTGGTCTACAGTGCCACCGCCGTCAACTTCGGGCACATCGGCATCTATGGTATCGCCAAACTTAGAGCCATGCTTAAAGTTATGGTGGCGAGCGGCAACATTGCCCATATAAGTGTTATCTGTAAACCCACTTGTTGGATTGGGGTCCCAAAAGAACCTATTTGTGCCATCATAGAAAGCAATTCTCACTGCGTCCTGCGCCCTTGCGGCTATGGCATGACCACGGTCAAATGCAGCGGTAGTGCCGTCTTTAGCAAAACTCAAACCGTCCGCCCAAGCCTCTATGGGGGCAGGCGGGTTTTCTCCCTGAACAGATGTCACAGCGCTTTTACTATCGCCCGTTGTCTTTAAGGTAACCTGATATGCGTTGGCGGAGCGGAAGTATAATGTGAACTCATAACTAGTTGTTTCCGTACCGTCTGTGTTCATTTGGGTTATCTTATTGTCTGCGGGTATGTCATAAATACCGTCACCTTCAGTTGTAGCATGGGTAAGTTTTTTAAGCACTTGAGTCGCATCCTCGCCCTCACCAACAGTATAAGAGAAGTTTGCCAAGAGATGGTTGGTGATTTCCGTGGTGGAAATATATTGCTTAAAAGTTCCCTCATCTCCGCTTAGCGATATATACAGCCCGTCTACGGAGGTTACATTTAGGTCAAAGGTCTCCACCTCGGGGGTGTTGTTCATGGTAAACCAAGCATAAGTGGTCGCTGTTGCAAGAGAAACTGCCGCTAATAGTATCATTATAGATATGAGCAGTTTTTTTGTTGTCTTTTTCATTGATTTTTTCCTCCTCTTAACTTATTTCCCTTGCTGGCTAAGGACGAATGTCCTTAGCCAAACAAGAGTAAATAAATATTTTAGGATGATAAAAGTGTTTAGCCGTTATCTTTAGGGAGTGGGTACAAGGTCGCCTTTGAATACTAATCTGGTCGTGAATATATCACCAAGCACGCTGTTGAGAGCATTGCCATCCCAGCCCTCTAGCCAAATAACAACATCTAGGAAACCTTCGTATACGCCAGTTGAACCAGTCTCTTCAAGAGTAACAAGAACTTCGTCAGCATCAACGACTGCAGTTGCGGGTGCAGTATAGGTAAGCTTATCAACATTTACATGGTTGTAGTACATAAATGCTGCATTCTCATATACACCGTCTATTGGGTCGGGGTCGGCATCTGGGTCTGCTGCAACATAATCATCGCCAAAACCTTCGCCTGCGTTGGGGTCCCATATTTTCATACCTGCAGCAGTAGCGGAATTGCCAAATGCTATACGCACTGCGTTGGCTGCCTCTGCTTCAATATCGTCACCCACTGTTCCGCCTAACTCATTACCTGTCCAATATTGCACTTTGGGCAATGTGCTTGCGGTTTGGGTTGTTACAGAACTCATAAGGTTTGCATCTTCGCCAGTTTCTGTTGCCAATTTAAGACTTACTTCATATTGGTTGTTGGAGCGGAAATAAATCCTAAAGCTATAAAAAGCAGTTTCATTATCTCTAACTCCTACAACACTTGCGTGGGGCTCTATGGTAAATGCAGGTTTTTCATTGACACTTGTGCCGTGGGTGAGCCTCTTCAAAGTCTCAGTTTCGTCTACCTCAAATTGCCTAAGAAGTTCATCCATAATCTCTTCATTGGTTAGATAAGATTTGAATGTGCCGTTTGCACCGGTTGCATCAACGCCGTATTCACCAGAAACGGGAACAAGTGATATGTACAAGCCGTCTACTGAGGTCACTTCTAGGTCAAAGCCTGCAACTTCGGGAGTGTCGTTCATTGTGAACCACGCATAGGTTGAGGTAATGGCAAGAGATGCCGCTACCATTAATATCATTATAGATATTGCTAATTTTTTGGTTACTTTTTTCATTTAAATCATCCTCCGATTTTATGAATTTTTTTTGTTGTTTTGTTGTTTTGTTGTTTTATATGGTTACTTGTTACTACCTTATATTAATTGCCTGCCTCGAAAGCCTTAAAGCGCATTTCCATTTTCATTGTAGCGCCCTTTATGTCGTCGGTACATTCTCTGTCCCAACCTTCCAGCCACATAACAATAGTGTATTTATTTACTGCGCCGCTTGGGAAGTGGGTTTCCGACTGCCGCATTATTGTCACCACGGACAGGAATGGGATTGTCGTATAGTTTACCTGTATGCCCGTTCCCAAATGGTCTTCTGGTTGCCCTACCTCGGACAGGGGATATTCCTTTGCCTTGGCGTATATGGACATTTCGTCATTTTTTATCACCATTACCCTTAGTGCCGACTCTGCTCCCTGTGTTGCTTTGTTAAAGATAATCTCCGCTGTGTAGTTGAGTATTGTCTTAGAAGTGTTTTTGATATAAAAGCTATAAGCGAAGTATCTTTTGTTCTCCTCGTCGTTTTGTGAGCCATATCCCTCTGATATATCCTCTGGGATATCGGAGTAGGTAGCGTGGGTTTGGTCTTTTAGTCCTATTGCGGCAAGCCTAGAGGTTTGGTTTTCGAAGTCAGGTGTTTCGGATAGCGCCAAAGCAAGCTGAACATCGGTTTCTACTGCGACAACAAAGTTTCCTACATTTTGCCCGTAGACTGTTACAAGTATTATGATAAGCGAAAGAATGGCAAGGATAGCTATTATTAAGTTAACAAGTTTTTTTCTCTTTTGCTTTCCGTAATACTTTGTTACGCTGCTCAATTCCTCACCTTCCAATAAAAAAAGCCACCCGTGTTGAATACATTACACTGATGGCAACTGGCTGACTGCGAGAGTCCCTCTAGTTTTGTGTCATTACCTTGCGATAATTTTACCCTTCTTGTTTATTTAGTTTTATTGCACCACAATGATACAAGAACATAGTAACATAGGGTAAAAAGTCTGTCAAGTGTTTTTTTGAAAAAGATTTTTTTTATTTTTCCCTAAAAAACATACAAGTTTGTTTCCCGTTGTGGAAAGCTAAAACCCTATTTAGTAACATTAATATATATATGCGAACAACTCGGTATGATGTGTTAACTTTTGACAAAACAGCAAACTAATTTTGCTCACCGTGCTATTAGTTGAGCAGTTATAAAGTTTAGTTGGTAATAAACTTTACAGTTACGCTTTCTCCATTCTCAAAAATAACGGTGAACTCCCCGGGAATTTCGTCGCCGTAAGGATAAAGCACATCTCTTACCCCCTCGCATTCCATTGCGGCAGTTGAACCTAACATATAAATTAAGTTTTTCAACATTCTACCCTTCTCCTCACAAAATCTTGGATTTATTATAGACTAAAAAAGCTAATTTTTCAAGTTAATTATGCTAATTTGAATTAAATTTTAGTAAAATAGTCACTTTTCATTGAATTTAAATATATTTGGCAAATTATACATTTATAGTGTTACTTTATCGCTATTATATTGATAATGTTTTAATAAAATAGTATAATTTGCTATAACTAACTCACCAAGAGTAAGCATTTAAATTTATAACTTGAATTTATATTGTGGTTTTGGGAGCAGTTGCAGCCGACCACGGTGTTAGCACCACGGCATTCATAAGTTCCTTTTGGTCACCAGGGCGGGCAAACAGATATCCTTGCCCGTACTCTATCCCCAAAGTTTTTACATACTCAAAGTACTCCTCTTTCTCCACGCCCTCGGCAATAATCTTAATATTATTCTTTTTGGTATACTTCAATAGCATCGTGATAATATTATATGTCATCTCGTTGTTTTGCGCCTCGTTGATAAAGCTCCTAGCAAGCTTAATGATATTTACCGATAGATTAGTTAAACTCTGCAAAGAGGAGTGGGCGCTGCCGTAGTTGTCCACCGCCACCATAAAGCCCATTTGTTGCATTCTCACTATATTGTCCTTTACCATATCAAAGGACTCTAGCAGCGTAAACTCCATTATCTCCGCACAGTAATCGGCAGGAGTTAGGCGGTATTTCTTTACTAAGCGGCGCAGTTCGTCCGTCAAAAGAGGATTCATTAACTGTTTGGGGGAAAGGTTGAATGTTAGAATGAAAGAACTATCGGGGTACTGCGTTTTCCATTGTACCGACTGCTTAAACAGCTGTTCGATAGACCAAAAGCCCACCCAATTGATATCGCCCGTATGCTCCATAATATTAAGGAATGTGGACGGCGGCAACACACCTTTTTCCTTGTGTTTCCAGCGGAGCAGTGACTCCGCACCATAAACTTCCATAGTATTAAAATCGATAATCGGCTGATAGTACAGGGTAAACTCCTTGTTTTCTATTGCGCTCTTTATCTCCATATAGTTTTTGTATTCTTCGGTTTCCTTGTTGGCAAGGGCAATGTCATATGCGGCAAATTGGTTTATGCCTTTGCGCTTAGCGGCAACCATAGCAAGCTTTAGGTTTTGTTTAAGTTCGTCATAAGTTCTGCCCGCATCGGGATAGGACACCACGCTGATATTAATATCAAAGTCTACCTTGAGCGTGCCGGCAATGATAATACTCTTTTTTGATTCGCTTATCAATAAAAAGCACAGATGGTCTATAAATCCCGGGCTATTCTTAACTTTTAAATAAATATATATGCTCTCCTCGTTGCGCTTAGATATCCTAACCGAGCCATCCATTAGCCCCCGCCAAGAGTTGATTAATTGGGCAAGCGCATTGTTGTATTGCAACTCTCCCAGACTTTTCAAAAGTGATGCGCTCTCGGATATATCTATGCGAATCAAGCTAAAGTCCGTCTTTTTGTTGTGTTGGATATGGTCTTTTGCAATGTCCTCAAGATTTTCGTAAGAGATTAGCCCGCTCTGTTCGATCTGTTGTTTCCAACGCCTTCTTTCCTTTAATATCGACCTAATAAGCAAAAATATTGAACCTATCGTAGCCAATATTATCATAATTAAAAACAATACCATAACACCGTTGCTGAATGCAGCGCCTAAAAAACTAAACATCATTTATCTCCTTTTATCGGTGAAAAATTATCATCCATTAGCGCAATTGCCTCCTCGGGCGATACGGCGGCGCTAATATAAAAACCTTGTATTACATCGCACTCCAACCGCCTCAACGCTTCTGTTTGCTCTTGTGTTTCAACACCCTCCGCTATACTTGTCAATTTGAGATACTTGGCGGAGTTTGTAATAATATCCACTATCATCTTGCTATAACCATCGGTATCTATATCCTTTATAAATTCCCTATCTATCTTTATTGCAGTAATAGGCAATTTTTTAAGGTAGAGCATAGATGAATATACCACTCCAAAGTCGTCTAGATGTATATCTACACCCTCTTTGAATAATATATTGAGATTATCTAATATACCTTCATAGTTGGACATAAGAAAAGTTTCGGTAATTTCAATACATATGCTATGCGGTTTGAGGTTATGGCGGCGGTAGTACTGCAAAAAATTCTCTACAAAACCCTCTTGCATTAACTGCACGGGCGATACATTTAGGGATATCCGCACATTATATTTTTCTATGCTCTTGGCAAAAGCCATTGCCGATTTATAAACAAAGTTCCCAAGCTCTATAATACTGCCATTCTTTTCGGAAAGCGCAATAAACTCGGAAATCGTGATATTCATTTTCTTTTTGGTGCGTGTTAGCGCCTCAAAGCCTATAATCCTATTTTCTTTTAACGAAAATTGCGGCTGATAATGCAGCATTAGCAAATCATTATCTATAAGGTCGGTAACTGCCTTCTTGTTTTCGTACACAGTTGCATCACTTCTAAGCAGTGCATCAAAAAACCCTACAATTTTTTTATCTCTAGATAGTATTGCCGCCCCTAGCGCTTGGCGGGCATTGGTAAGCGCAGGCTCAAGCCCCACTCGCTCCCTGCCGAAAAACGGTTTGCAATGCCCCATCCTAAAATCCACTTTAACCAACTGATTGTCCACCTTGATAGGCGGCTCAAGCAGAGCTGTGTATTTATCCATATTATGGGTTAGATAGTGAGTCATATCCATTCCCCGTGTAAATATAACAAAGCGGGTATCGCTTATATGATATACGCTATCCTCAAACACACTTGCAAGCCTCCTTGCAAAGCGAGCCTTTAGCGCATCATAAAAGGATGCACCCATCATAACTTTGAACCGTTCCAATCCGATAATATCCAATACCCCAACGCAAAAGAGTTTCTCCTCATCCCTTTCGGTGACAAACAAAAAATCTCTTTCCAACTGCTCACGATTGGGAAGTTTGGTGAGATAGTCGCAGTTTGCTAAAAAACGAGCCTCTTTATAATCTGTCATAAATGTCGTGGCATCCGTACCGATTAACCTATATCCAAAGAGCGACTCTGCCGTCATAAACCTAATATACCTCTCCTCTCCCTCAATGTTGGCAAGTTTCAAGGTAATATCCTCGTTGGACTTTAGCGCCTTTGGTATATCTGCATTTATATCTATGGCATTTTCTATTATATCCACATTATCAAAACTCTTGCGGAAGTTCTTGTTGGCAAACCTAACCCGCCCAAACCTATCTATCATAAGGCTATATTTGTTTCTTGTGAATGCCCCCGTTAAATTCTTGTTGTTTAGCGCAAGATAGACGGAAATTAACAGCGCCGCCCCTATAAATGAAGTGCCAGCAACGCCCGCAACAAATATCAAACCGCTTTGCACATCCGAACCTATTGCGGCATCCGCCCGCTGCCCAGATACTATACTTAAATAATAAACCCCTTCTGCTTTAAGAGAATTCTTAATAAAATAGTGATTTGTGCCGTTTAATTCAAGATATCGGTTGTTTTCGTCCTCCACCAACCCAAACTCGTTAGCGCTGTAAACATCATATAAAGTAGTATAGCTAAATCCCGCCAAGGAAACAATTACCCTGCCATTTATATCCAAAAGCAGGACATTATCCAATAAATACCCCTCCATCTTTGTTTGAAACTCCGAATAATCTTCTAGAAGTACAAAGTATTCTTCGGGATAATTTTCGTTTCTTACCGCATAAATGATTAAATTATAACCAAAAAACTCGCCCCTTGATACTGCTTTACTTGGCATATCCCGTCTATCTTTACCCGTGATTGCAGCTTTTTGCTTGTCGGTTATTGAGGGGTGGGTGTCTTGCGCAATTTCCGACTCGGGAGAAAAATACACGCTTAGCGACTTGCCTTCCAGCCGCCCTATCCCTCGGTATCCCTCGGGTGTTTCAAGCGTTTTGCCATCCTCTAACGCTCCAAAAGCATGCTCCAATTTTTCAAAGGCTTGCTTGATTTCGGCATCCGTCTTTTCCGCAGAGTTTTCAGCCGCAGTCGCATAGATACCCTCATATTCCGTGCGATACTCGTGCCGTGTGTAAAGATAGTATATCGCCGATATACTCGTCACAGCAAGCGCAGTAATCGTAAATATTATTATTAGTTGAAATAGGTATCTTTTCATTGTCCTCTTTTGCTATGTATAGGCTTTGTGTAGCGTGGTTTTGGTACTTAGTGCGGTTTGGCAAGGGATTAGCACGGCGGGCAAAGCGGGGTCACTACCCCAAAATATTTAGTTGTCATTTCTTTCTAACTCCGATGTGTACAGCGTAAAAGTGTTCTTGCCCATTGCTTTTGAGGCATACAGCGCCAAGTCCGCTTTTCTAAATAGTTCGTGGTATGTATCGCCGTCTTTGCGGAACATCGATATGCCAATACTTACCGATACCCCTGCGCCCACAGCCCTAAACTCACGGGATACAAGCGCAAGCACCGAGCGAGCTTTTTTAAGGGCGTGCTTTTGATTGGGTATATCTTTGATGAAAATAACAAATTCATCACCGCCTATCCGCCCAATAATATCGGTGGAACGGAATATGGTTTTAATCGATTCTGTCATTTGTGATAACACTTCGTCGCCCTTGAGATGCCCATACTCGTCATTTATCTTTTTAAAATCATCCACATCAAAGAGAATGAATGCGGAAATCGCATCCGCAGCCGAATTTGCTTGCGCCTCCGACACCAAGGTTTCGGTGGCAAGTCTGTTGTATAAGCCTGTTAGCACATCACGCTTAGTTCTTTCGATTAAAAGTTGCTTTTCCTTGCGAGAGGCATCTACATCTATGATTTTGCCAAGCAGGCGTACAGGGTTTTTCTCTTTGTCATATATAGTGGACAATCTTATTTTGCACCATATATATTCTCCGTCCGCTTTTTTCACCTGCACTTCGGTTTCAGTATAGGGTATATTTTTAATATCTATATTGTTTAGCTTGCGCCTATCATCACACTTTAGCAATTCCTCGGACTTGACCCGTGATTTGAAATTACCGTTCTCAATCACATATCCAAACTTTTTTTCAAAATTCGAGTTAATATAGATTGAATCCGTAGCTATGTGATAGTCAAAAATTATGCTCTCCGACTGCTCTGCCACCACTCTGTATCGCTCGGCATCTATATCCTTTTCCTCATTTAGCCTAGCAAAGGGCATCGTATCTATTATTAGACTTTGCGCAACTATATTCTCTTTGCCCCGCTTGAAAGTTTTTGCAGGAGGGCTTACTATCGCTATCACCGATACCTTTCGCCCGCCTTTAGCTAACATATTAAAGAGAATTTGAGCATTCTGCCCGTATTGAGGCTCTCTATATTCGTTTACTGTACGCTCATTGTCCTCAGGCGCTATAATATTTACCAACTTGTTTTGGGTGACAGCTATAAACTCATCATACTCATAACCAAGATAAGATATTAACTTTTCACTGCAATACTTAATAGTCAAGTCGCTATCCAAAAAGCATTCAATATATCCGCCAAGCATAAATGCCGATATATCGCTAAAGAGCCGCTCCCCTTTCTCCCGTGAGCGCACCTTATTCATAATTAGTGAAAACATCCATCCCGCCCCAAATACAAGAATAGCAAGCGCACAATACGACAAAACTCGGTAGCCCAATTTGACATCGACAATAAAACAAACCGCCACTGCCGCCGTCACCGCTATACCGCCTATGGTATGAACTATTAAATATTTTGTTTTTAGTGTACCCATCAGCTTCCCCTTAAATGGGTTTTACCCGTACCATTATTATATTACTTGCCGCTCAAGCTGTTGCTCGGTGACATTTATTTTTACCGTTTTATCCGCACCATTATTATATTACTTGTATAATAATATATTATAGTGAAAAAAGCAAATGTTTTTTTGAAAAACCGCTCGTTCTTTGTATAATTTGAAAATATTTTGTATAATTTAACCTTTCAACGGTTGACAAAGGTTTGCTTGGTATGTTATTATCATTTTACTTTAGCGAACTAAAGCAAGTGGAGCAAAATTATATGAACAGCAATGACAGAATCACGCCGGAAGGCACAAAGGACTATTTATTTAAAGAATGCAAATTAAAACGCAAGGCAGAAAAAACACTTCGCAACCTGTTTGAAACACAAGGTTATGACGAGGTTATGACGCCGGCGCTTGAATATTATGATGTGTTTTCCAAGGGTATTGGGCGCATCTCACAAGACGAAATGTACACGCTAACCGACAACAGCGGCAGGCTTGTTACAATGCGTCCCGACTCCACCAAGCCTATCGCAAGGCTCTATGCCTCACGACTTAAACAGGCAAAATTGCCTCTCAAATTATATTATAACCAAACGGTGTTTCGCCGCAATATAAGACTTTCTAAGTTTTCCGACGAAATCACACAGATTGGCGTGGAGTTGCTGGGAGCGGAGGGATTAGCGGCGGATATCGAAATATTGCTGCTTGCCGCACAAAGTATGAAAGAGTTGTTTGGCGACAATTTCCGCATTGAAATTGGACATATGGGAATAATAAGCTCTTTGCTTGAACAGCCGAGTACGGGCGACAAAGACGCCTTAAGAAGCGCTTTGGCTGCAAAAAACTATCCCGAGATTGAGGCGATTGCCGGCGCAGAAAAGGACGGCATTTTTAGCAACCTTTTTTCACTATTTGGCGGTACAGAGGTGTTAGCACGAGCAAAGAAACTCTTCGATTATGACGGAGCGGCTAATGCGCTTGAGGAACTTACGCAAGCGGCTAATGCGCTTGAGGAAAAGGGATTTAAAAATAATATCATAATTGACCTTGCCGTGATAAATGAATATGATTATTACACAGGACTTGTATTTAAAGGCTATGTTGCAGGGCAAGGCAAAGAGGTGCTTTCGGGCGGCAGATACGACACCCTATATACCGACTATGACCTTGATTTGTCCGCAATAGGCTTTGCAGTGAATATTGACGAGGTTGTCAAGGTACTTGGCAATGAGGCTGCCACAAAGCAGGTTAAGGATACCTTTACTATCGCTTTAACAAAAGGCAGACTTGAGGAGCAAGCCTTGCGACTGTTGGAAAATTCGGGGCTGGACTGCTCCTCTATTAGAAATAAGGGTAGAAAACTTATCATTAACTTGGACGATAAATACGAAATTCTATTTGCCAAAGCCCGTGATGTGGTAACCTATGTGGAGTACGGTGTAGCCGATGCGGGAGTGGTGGGAAAGGATGTACTGTTAGAAATGGGTCGCCCCGTACACGAGGTGTTGGATTTGGGGTTTGGCAAGTGCAGGTTTTCACTTGCCGCACAAAAGGGGCAAGATTTTTATTCGGGCTACAAGCTAAAAACGGTGGCAACCAAATACCCCGAATTCACAAAGAGCTTTTTTAATAGCCGCAATATGGATGTGGAAATTATAAAAATAGAAGGCTCTGTGGAGCTTGCCCCGCTGCTATCCCTTGCCGATGGCATAGTGGACTTGGTGGAAACAGGCTCAACATTAAAAGAAAACGGCTTGGAAATAATAGAGGATATCTGCAATATATCCGCAAGGCTGATAGTAAATTCCGCCGCATTAAGGTTAAAAAAGCGGACAATCGAGGAGCTTATAGGGAGGCTTAGCAATGATTAATATTATCACCGCCAATGGCAGTTTGGAATTTGAATTTTTAGATGCGCTCAAAAAAAGAAGTGTAGAGGACGGCAAAGAGGTTGCCGAGCGTGTAAATAAAATAGTAGAGGATATCAAAACGGGAGGGGATGCTGCATTGCTCAGTTACAGTAAGAGCTTGGACAATGCCCCCAAAATAAAACGGTTTTATCCGTCTGATTTTAAAGCCGCATACGACAGCGTATCGGAGGACTTTAAAAAAGCGCTATGCTTAGCGGCAAAAAACATAACCGCTTTCCACCAAAAACAAGTGCGGCAAGGTTTTTCTATGCAAAACGGCGGCAAAATGGGGCAATTGGTGCGAGGGCTTGAAAGAGTTGCTATATATGTTCCCGGCGGCACAGCCGCTTATCCCTCCACTGCGCTTATGTGCGCAATTCCCGCAAGGATAGCGGGAGTTAAGGAGATAATCATATTTAGCCCCCCCAGCAAGGACGGCAAAGTAAACCCCGATATTCTTGCCTCGGCACACATTGCGGGGGCGGATGAGATTATTCTTGTGGGCGGCGCTCACGGTGTGGCGGCAATGGCTTACGGTACACAGACGATAAAAAAAGCGGACAAGATTGTTGGACCGGGCAACGCCTATGTTGCCGAGGCAAAAAGAATAGTCTACGGTGTATGCGATATAGATATGGTTGCAGGACCGTCCGAAATAATGATAATTGCCGACCAAACCGCATCCCCCGCCTTTATCGCCGCCGACCTATTGTCACAAGCCGAACACGATGAGCGTGCCTCGTCTATTCTCCTCACCACATCCAAAGAGGTGGCAAAAGATACAGCGGCAGAGTTAAAAAAGCAACTTTCCCTCTTATCTCGCAAGCAAACCGCACAAATTTCACTCCAAAACTACGGCGGGATTATTGTTTGCAGCGATAGGGAACAAATGATAACCCTTGCCAACCGCTTTGCTCCCGAACATCTTGAGATAATCACCAGCGATGCAGACAGCTACCTTGACGATATCGACAATGCAGGCTCAATTTTTTTGGGGGCATACACGCCAGAGGCATTGGGCGACTATCTTGCAGGGGCTAACCATGTGCTGCCAACAGGTGGTACGGCACGGTTTTTCTCACCGCTATCCGTGGATAGTTTTGTAAAGACCATACAATACATTAAGTATGATGAACAAGCGTTTCGCCTTGTTGCAGATGATGTAATCACCCTTGCCGAGCGTGAGGGGCTAGATGCCCATGCCGCATCGGTAAAAGTGAGGTTAAAATGAGTTATGTTCTTGACGAGCGCCTCTCTATGCTCACTCCCTACCAACCCATACAGGGCAACTACCGTATAAGATTAGATGCAAACGAATCCTTTATACCCCTTTCGGACAGCGTAAAGGAAAAGCTAAAAATATCGCTAGACAATCTTGACTTTAATCGCTACCCCGACCCCTATGCAAAAGATTTGATTGAGGCTTATGGCAAAGTGATTAGCACAAGCCCCAAAAACTTGGTTGCAGGCAACGGCTCAGACGAACTAATTGGGCTAATTTGCGGAGCGTTCTTAGCTGATAACGCAAAAGTGGTTACACTGACACCTGACTTTTCAATGTATTCTTTTTATACTAATATTAGAAAAGCATACACATATCCATTCCCTCGGAGCAACGACTTTTTGCCAGATGCGGATAAATTAATAAAATATATAAACGATACCTTGCCAACTATACTGATATTTTCCAACCCCAACAACCCCACAGGGGCGGCAATCGAGGTTGACACGGTGGAAAAAATAATAAAAAGCGTGTCCTGCTTG
>Ga0265293_10003235_pt1 | contig 30650 bp, 32 predicted proteins | sample Munlanlewell138R_FD_192505 | JGI IMG/M metagenome (GOLD analysis project Ga0265293, IMG submission 192505) | Leachate microbial communities from a municipal landfill in Southern Ontario, Canada - Leachate well 138R | ecosystem: Engineered > Solid waste > Landfill > Unclassified | place: Canada... | reverse complement strand
CCTCGGCCCGGAGCCGTTCGACATCCTCCGGTCGCCGCGCCGTGGCGAACACCCGGTAGCCACGCGCCTTGAGGCCGTGGGCCGCGCAATGCCCAATGCCGCTGGAGCAGCCGGTGATGAGGATGGTTTTCTGTGCGTCCGTCATGAGGCGATCCGGGGGCAGCGGCGCCGTCAGGCCAGCAGGGCCGCGACGATGCCGGTGATGAAGATGCCGTCGAAGGTGCCGGCCCCGCCGAGCGAGGCGATGGGCGCGCCCAGTTTACGGATGTCGGGCAGGCGCAGCAGATCGGCGCCGATGAGGACGCCCAGTGTGCCGCTGATATAGGCGAGCGCGGCGCCGTGTTCGACATTGATGAGCACGGCCGCGAGCGCCGCGGTGAGGGGGGCGATGAACATCGGCATGACGACCCCGAGCCGCGGTATGGGCCGGCTGAAGCCATAGGCCATGCCGGTGACGGCGGCGACTGCGAGCAGGACCTCCGCCGGCGGCAGCGCGATCTGGTACATGAGGTGCAGCGAGAACAACACCGGGATAATGCAGCCGCCGACATTGACTGCGATCAGCGTGGTTCCGGTAAACGGCTGCACCGGACCGCGCAGCAGGCCCGGCCAGGGCGGCGGTGCGTCGTCTGCGGGTGCCTCGGCCTGGATGCGCATCACCGGCAGATTGATCAGGCTGCCGAACAGCGCGCACAGCAGCAGCGTCACTGCCGACTCCGGCGACAGGCCGAGCTTTGCAAAGGCGATGGTCAGCAACCCGATCTGCACGAAGGTCAGCAGCAGCCCGAAGATCAGGACCATGACCAGCAGACGCAGAGGGGAGAAGGGCATGGGTCCGGGGTCTCCTCGGGACATTCAAGCTGAGCGCGGTAGTTGCCATGGAAGCACACGGCAGTGCACGGCCATGTGCAGGATCGTCATACCGACGTTTTCAGTACTGCTCAGCGGGTGAATACCCGCCGCGGCTGCCTGGGTAAGGATTCGGTATGGATATTGCTGGATTTAAGATATCAATGGGTTGACGTAGTAATGGGTTCTGGGGTGGCATCGGGCTCATGGCATGAGGCGCTGCCGGCATTGTACCGCCAGTCCGTCGCCCGCGGGGAGTCCGGGGGAGTCCGGGGGAGTCCGGGGGAGTCCGGGGGAGTCTGGCGCTGGCGCAGGCCCCGGTGGCAATCGATACGGTTCCGGCGGAAGATCGGAGGCGTACTGAGACGACAGGAGGCAGGTGTGATCGAGGACGACGATAAGGCAGGGGCGGCGGAACGGCGTGAGTATTTCCGGATCGCCGATCAGGTACTGCTCAAGGTGCGGCCGATCGACGCCAGTGGGGTCGATGCCGTCGTCGAACGCATCACTGATCGCGTACCGGACCGCTTCACGGTGGCGGTCAACTTTGCCGTGAATTCCCGTGCCACTGCCCGTCTGTTACATGGGGTCGCGGCCGACTCGCCGGACGCTGCCCGTTATATGAAAGCGCTGGATGCCAAGCTCAATCATCTCGCCCGGCTGTTTGTACTGGAAGAGATCGCGGCGGGCGATTTTCCGCAGCTCGATGTCACGCTCAGCGCCGGTGGCGTGGTCTTCCCCTCAGCGCGTGAATTCGCGCCCGGTGCGCTGCTGGAGACCCGGCTGGTGCTCTACCCGAACATGATCGGCATCCTGACGGTGTCGCTGGTGACCCGCTGCGAACGCGACAGCGCGGGTCCCATGGATCTGCCCTGGCAGGTGGCGGTGGAATACCAGCACATCCGCGAATCCGACCGCGATCTGCTGGTCAGCCATATCATGGCCCGCGAAACGGAACTGCTGCGTCGCCAGCGCGGTGAAGATCCCGGCTGACCGCAGCAGCGCCCGACGCGAAGGAAGAGTTCAAGAAAACCCTCCTGGCCACGGAAGCACACGGACAAAACCTTTTTTTGGCCACGGAAACACACGGAAGAACACGGAATGTAAACTCCGTTATGTCGACCTCTTCCGTGCCTGTCCGTGCGTTCTCGTGGTAAATTTTCGGCGTACCCCGTGGCTGTGAGGGACCGGTCGTGTAGGGTGCGTCGGCGCCAGCGACGCACCATGGCGTGGAACCTGGTGCGTCAGGCTGCGCCTCGACGCACCCTACCGATCTGCTGAGTGGGATCCTGCGGATAGCTTCATTGCGTTTTCAACAATGGATTTTTTCCGTGTTGTTCCGTGTGTTTCCGTGGCCAAAAAAAGGTCTTGTCCGTGTTGGTCCGCAGATTCCGTGGCCATTGCCCTTGGTTTTCCCGCCACGCACCTTCGTGTTGAAGATCGTTCTGTTCGGTGGCCGACGCTACGTCCCCAAGACCTCCAGCTCCGTATCGTCTTCGGCCGCGCGCTCCTCTTGTTGCAGGGCCCACAGCCGGCTGTAGATACCGTCTTTCGCGAGCAGCGCCTGATGGCTGCCGCGCTCGACGATGCGGCCCTGGTCCATCACCAGGAGGGTGTCGGCATCGATGACGGTCGACAGGCGATGGGCGATGACCAGGGTGGTGTGATTGGCGGCGACCGCGCCCAGCGCATCGAGGATGACCTGCTCCGAATGCGTATCCAGACTGGAGGTCGCCTCGTCGAAGATCAGGATACGCGGGTTTTTGAGGATGGCACGGGCGATGGCGACGCGCTGCTTCTCGCCGCCGGAGAGCTTCAACCCACGCTCGCCGACGACGGTGTCGTAGCCCCTGGGCAGGTCGGCGATGAAAGCGTGGATGTTGGCCAGCCGCGCCGCCTGCTCGACCGCGGCACGGGAGGCGCCGGGGCGCGCGTAGGCGATATTGTAGTAGAGCGTGTCGTTGAACAGCACCGTGTCTTGCGGGACGATGCCGATGGCGGCGCGCAGGCTGTCCTGGGTGACGCCGCGGATGTCCTGGCCGTTGATCGCGATATGCCCGTCGCTGACATCGTAGAAGCGCAGCAGCAGCCGCGCCAGGGTGGACTTGCCGGCGCCGCTGGGGCCGACCACGGCGACCTTGTGGCCGGCCGGGATGGTGAACGTGACACCGTGCAGGATCGGCCGCTCGGGGTCGTAGGCGAAGCTGACGTGGTCGAAGTGCACCGTACCGCTGCCAACCTCCAGCGGTACCGCATCCGGCCGGTCGACGATCTCCGGCTGTCTCTCCAGGATGTCGAACATCAGCCGCATGTCGGTGATGGCGTGCTTGAGCTGGCTGTAGACCACGCCGAGGAAATTGAGCGGGATGAACAACTGCAGCAGGAAGGCGTTGACCAGTACCAGGTCGCCGATGGTCAGCTCGCCCTTCACCACGCCCTGCGCCGCCAGGACCATCACACCCGTCACGCCCAGGGCGATGATGCCCGACTGGCCGACGTTCAGCGCTGACAACGAGGTCTGGCTCTTGACCGCCGCATCCTCCCACTGGCGCAGGGTGTGCTCGTAGCGCCCCAGTTCGTGGGCCTCGTTGCCGAAGTATTTGACCGTCTCGTAATTGATCAGGCTGTCCACCGCCTGGGTGTTGCCCTGTGAGTCCATGTTGTTCATGGTGACGCGGTACTTCATGCGCCATTCGGTGATCATGAAGGTGAAGCCGATATACAACACCACCGAACCGAAGCTCACGACGACGAACCAGATACTGTATTTGGCGAGCAGGATGCCGGTGATCATGAGCACCTCCACCAGCGTCGGCAGGATGCTGAAGACCATGTAATTGAGCAGGGCGCTGACGCTGCGCGTGCCACGTTCGATGTCACGCGACACGCCGCCGGTCTTGCGCTCCAGATGGTAGCGCAGCGACAACCGGTGCAGATGCTCCAGCACCCGCACCGACACCGTGCGCATGGCGCCGTGGCGTACCCGGGAGAACACCGCGTCGCGCAGCTCGTTGAACAAAGAACTGCCGAGCCGCAGGGCGCCGTAGCCGAGCAGCAGCGCCAGCGGCAACACCAGTTCGACGTGGGCCTTGCTGTCGAGGCTGTCGACGATGTCCTTGAGGACGAGCGGGATGCCGACGTTGGCGACCTTGGACAGGATCAGGAAGGCCAGGGCCAGCACCACCCGCCCGCGGTATTGCCACAGGAACGGCGCGAGCGCGCGCAGCGTCCTGACATCACTGGGTTTTGCATCAGGCATTTCGGTGGCGTGGGAGTAGCTGCGCATGGCTCGTGATCCGGACGGGAACGCCCATTCTCACAAAATCGCCGCTGCGGGGGAAACAACCCGCCTGCAACCTGGGGTATCCGCGTCGCTGGAAAGGCCTGGGCAGTGCGGTATACGGGCACGGCCCGCTCCCGGTGATCACGGCGGCCACGGTAAAGACACGGGGCATACCGTTGCGGCCGGGAGTTCTGTCCCATGTCCTGTCGTGCGCCTTCGTGGTGAACGGCGATTCTGCCGGGCACCCTTGACTTTCCCACCCCTGGACCGCATGTTTCGTGCCAGCATCAGCAAAGGGCCCCGCCCTTTCTCACAACTTCGATCCGAGGGTAACGTCATGCCGATCTACGAATACCGTTGTGGCAGCTGTGGCCACGCACTGGAGTCCCTGCAGAGGCTCAGCGATCCGCCCCTGACGGACTGCCCGGAATGCGGCAAGCCATCGCTGCAAAAGCAGATTTCGGCCGCCGCTTTCCGCCTGTCGGGCAGCGGTTGGTACGAGACCGACTTCAAATCCGGCAGCAAGCGCAACGTTGCGGAGAAGGACAGCGGCGGTGCGCCGGCCGCCGATAGCGGCTCCAGCTGCGGCTCGGGCGCTTGTGGGACATGTACCTGACAGGATTCAGCAACCGGGATTCGGGGGTCGGGGGTCGGGGGTTGAGCTGATCGCGGCAGGAATGCCGCTCCTACGGGGGCTGGGTCTGAGATTCAACATTTGGGATTCAGGGTATTGACACCCGAGCCGGGGCAGTCACACTCCTTGCCGAATCCCGAATCCCGAATCCCGAATCCCGAATCCCGAATCCCGAATCCCGAATCCCGAATCCCGAATCCCGAATCCCGGTTGCCCGCCTCCGCCCGACCCCGTACCATCCCCTCTTTTCATTTCCCGCATGCGCGCCCGGAGGCGATCACGTCCATGAGTTCCCTGCGTACCCATTACTGTGGGCGGCTGAACGCGTCCCATATCGATCAGGACATCAGCATCTGCGGCTGGGTACACCGTCGGCGTGATCATGGCGGCGTGATCTTCATCGACCTGCGCGATCGTGAGGGTGTGGTGCAGGTGGTGTTCGACCCGGACGCCCCGGAGTCTTTCCAGGTGGCCGAGCGGGTGCGCAGCGAATATGTCCTGCAGGTGCGTGGCACGGTCCGCCGCCGTCCGGCCGGGACCGAGAACCCGACCATGCCGACCGGCGAGGTCGAGATCCTGGGCGGGGCACTGACCATCCTCAATACCGCCGAGACACCGCCCTTCCAGATCGACGACGATGAGATCGGCGAGGAGCTGCGGCTGCGCTATCGCTACATCGATCTGCGCCGGCCGGTCATGCAGCAGCGCCTCCAGCTGCGCGCACGCATCGCCCGCCAGTTGCGCCACTTCCTGGACGAGCGCGGCTTTCTGGACATCGAGACCCCGATCCTCACCAAGACCACGCCGGAAGGCGCGCGCGATTATCTGGTGCCGAGCCGCACCCACCCCGGTGAATTCTTCGCCTTGCCGCAGTCGCCACAGCTGTTCAAGCAGCTGCTGATGATGAGCGGTATGGACCGCTATTATCAGATCGTGCGCTGCTTCCGCGATGAGGATCTGCGCGCCGACCGCCAGCCGGAATTCACTCAGCTCGACATCGAGACCTCGTTCCTCGATGAGGACGAGATCATGGGCCTCATGGAGGACATGCTGCGTGGGCTGTTCAAGGAGGTGCTGGACGTCGACCTGCCTGAGCCGTTTCCGCGCATGACCTACGCCGAGGCCATACGCCGCTTCGGCGTCGACAAGCCGGACCTGCGCATCCCGCTGGAGCTGGTCGATGTCGGCGATCTGATGCGCGCTGTGGACTTCAAGGTGTTCTCCGCACCGGCCGTCGATCCGCAGGGTCGGGTCGCCGCCCTGCGCCTGCCGCGGGGCGGCAGTCTGTCGCGCAAGGAGATCGATGACTATACACAGTATGTCTCGCGCTACGGCGCCAAGGGCCTGGCCTACGTCAAAGTCAACGACGTGACCAAAGGCCGTGACGGTCTGCAGTCGCCGATCCTCAAGTTTCTCCCGGATGCCGCCATCGCGGGCATCATGGAACGCACCCGGGCGACCGATGGCGACCTGATCTTCTTCGGTGCCGACCAGGCCCGTGTGGTCAATGAGTCGCTGGGTGCGTTGCGCATCCGACTCGGTCACGACCGCGGCTTGCTGATCGGCACTTGGGCACCGCTGTGGGTGGTCGGCTTTCCGATGTTTGAACGCGACGCGGACGACAGCCGCTGGGTGGCACTGCATCATCCATTCACCGCGCCGGACAGCGACGACGCCGAGGCGTTGCGAGGCAATCCCGGCGAGGCGCTGTCGCGCGCCTACGACATGGTGCTCAACGGCACCGAGCTCGGCGGCGGTTCGATACGTATCCATCGTGAGGCCATGCAGACGGCGGTGTTCGATCTGCTCGGCATCGGCCCCGACGAGGCGCGCGCGAAATTCGGCTTCCTGCTCGATGCCCTCAAGTACGGTTGCCCTCCGCACGGCGGCATCGCCTTCGGCCTCGACCGCCTGGTGATGCTCATGGCCGATGCCCACTCGATTCGCGACGTCATGGCCTTCCCCAAGACCCAGACCGCCGCCTGCCTGCTCACCGACGCCCCGTCGCCGGCCGACGAGAAACAACTGCGCGAACTCGGCATCCGACTGCGGGCGAAGGCGGCGGAGTAGGTTGATGTGAACCGCCAGGGCCGATGAGACGAACCGCCAAGACGCCAAGAACGCCAAGGTAAATCTTTTTGAACCGCCAAGACGCCAAGACGCCAAGAAAATACTTGTGTCAGGTTTTGCGTTGATTCTGGACGCAGTAGCCAACGGTCTTGGCTGTCGGTTCGTGATTCAACGCCTGCGAACGACTTGATCATTCTTGGCGTTCTTGGCGTCTTGGCGGTTCGTCTCGTCTTTCTTGGCGATCTTGGCGTCTTGGCGGTTCAAAAAGATTTACCTTGGCACCTTGGCGGTTCGCCTCATCGGCCCTGGCGGTTCGCATCGAATGACATCGCACGGTTTCAAGCGGCCCGAATCTGTCCTGGTGCTGGTCTACACCGCCGCCAGCGAGGTGCTGCTGCTGCGCCGACGTACGCCGGACGATTTCTGGCAGTCGGTGACCGGCAGCCTGGAGTGGGATGAGACGCCGGGGCAGGCGGCGCGGCGCGAATTGCTCGAAGAGACCGGTCTGGCCGCCGATGCGGCGCTGATCGACTGCCACATCACCCACCGTTTCCCCCTCCTGCCGGCCTGGCGGGGCCGCTATGCGGCGGACGTCACGCACAATATCGAGCATGTCTTCAGCCTGGAGTTGCCCGCCCGGGCAGCCGTCCGGATCGATCCCCGTGAACACCTGGACTACCGCTGGGTCGCCCGCAGCGAGGCGCTGGTGCTCGCGAGCTCCCATACCAATCGCGACGCCATCCTGGCCTGCGTCCCGGCCGCTCGGAGCGGATAGTGCACCGCCAAGGTGCCTAGGAAAATTTTTTTGAACCGCCAAGACGCCAAGAACGCCAAGAAAATCTTTTTGAACCGCCAAGGCGCCAAGACGCCAAGAAAATACTTTCTTTAGGTTTTGTGTTGATTCTGGACACAGTAGCGAACGATCTTGGCTGCTGGTTCGTGGTTCAACCCCAGTGTACGACTTGATCATTCTTGGCGTCTTGGCGCCTTGGCGGTTCGCCTCATCTTTCTTGGCGTTCTTGGCGCCTTGGCGGTTCGTCTCGTGTCTTTTGTGGCGCTTTGGCGGTTCAACTTGTTCCGGTGCTAGAATCAGCCCGTTCCGAACACCGAATGAGGCAGTCATGGCAGGTCACAGCAAATGGGCGAATATCCAGCACCGCAAGAACGCCCAGGATGCCAAGCGTGGCAAGATCTTCACCAAACTGATCCGTGAGATCACCACCGCCGCACGCAGCGGCGATCCAGATCCCGCCGCCAATCCGCGCTTGCGTCTGGCGGTGGACAGGGCGCTGGGCGCCAACATGACCAAGGACACCATCGAGCGTGCCATCAAACGCGGTGCCGGGGCGCAGGAGGGTGAGAACTACGAGGAGATCCGCTACGAGGGGTACGGCCCCGGCGGTGCCGCGGTCATGGTCGACTGCATGACCGACAACCGCAACCGGACCGCCTCGGAGGTACGCCATGCCTTCGCCAAGCACGGCGGCAACCTCGGCACCGATGGCTCGGTGGCCTACCTGTTCACTCCGCACGGCGTACTGAGTTACCCGGCCGGCAGCGATGAGGATCAGATCATGGAGGCGGCGCTGGAGGCCGGCGCCCAGGATGTCGTCAGCAACGACGATGACTCCGTCGATGTGCTCACCGATCCAGCCGAGTTCGGTCAGGTCAAGGAGGTCATGATCGCCGCCGGGCTTCCGCCCGAGCAGGCCGAGGTGACCATGCGCCCCAGCACCAGCGCCGTGCTGGACATCGAGGCCGCCACCTCCATGGTCAAGCTGCTGGATGCACTGGAGGATCTGGACGACGTCCAGCAGGTCTACTCCAACGCGGACATCGCCGAGGACATACTAGCGCAGCTGTGACGTGCAGCTGTAGGGTGCGTCGAGGCGCAGCCTGACGCACCGGACCCGCATATCCGCGGCACGTCGCTTGCGCCGACGCACCCGACACTCACTAGGTTCTAGAAGTCAGGGCCGGGGAAAATCACCGTCGGTATCCGGCTCATGCTACGATCCCTAGACCCTAGAACCTAGCACCTGATTTTATGCGCATCCTCGGCATCGACCCCGGCTCCCAGATTACCGGTTTCGGCATCATCGATGTCGATGGGCCGTGTTGCCGCCACCTGCATAGCGGTCACATCAAGGTCGACGGCGCGGCGCTGCCGGAAAAACTCGGTGTGATCTTCTCAGCAGTGCAGGCGCTGGTCGCGGAATGGCGGCCACAGGAACTCGCCATCGAACGGGTATTCATGGCGCGCAATGCCGATTCGGCGCTCAAACTCGGTCAAGCGCGCGGTGCGGCCATCTGTGCTGCCGTGGGTACGGTGCCCACCATCGCCGAATACAGCCCGAGCGAGGTCAAACAGGCCATCGTCGGCAAGGGTGGCGCCACCAAGGAGCAGATCCAACACATGGTGCGCGTGCTGCTGAAACTCACCACGCAGCTCCAGCCCGACCAGGCCGATGCCCTCGCCATCGCGTTGTGCCACAGCCACATGCGCCAGACACTGAGCAGGATCCCCGGTGCGCGCGCCGCGCGCGGCGGGCGTTTCCGGTGATCGGTTTTCTGTGTGGCCGGCTGGTCGTAAAACACCCCCCGGTGCTGCTCATTGACGTCAACGGTGTGGGCTACGAGATCGAGGCGCCCATGACCACGTTCTACGATCTGCCCGAGACCGGCACCGAGGTCACCCTGCATACCCATCTGGTGGTGCGCGAGGATGCGCACACGCTGTTCGGTTTCCTGCGCCTGTCCGACCGGGCGCTGTTCCGCTCTCTGATCAAGGTCAGCGGCGTCGGGCCACGCATGGCGCTGGCGATCCTGTCGGGCATGAGCGCCGACACCTTCGTGCGTTGCATCCAGGACAACGATACCGCCGCACTGATCCGTGTGCCCGGCGTCGGCAAGAAGACCGCCGAGCGCCTGGTGGTGGAGTTGCGCGACCGCTTGGACAAGGGGATGGGCGGCGTTACGGGGCTGCCGACGGCCATTGACAGCGGCCCGGTCAACCCGGTGGAGGAGGCGGTCAGCGCCCTGATCGCACTCGGCTACAAGCCACCCGATGCCGCGCGCATGGTCCGCGGCGTCGAGGCCAAGGGGCTGGGTGTGGAGGAGATCATCCGCCGCGCGCTGCAGGCGGCCGCGAAATAACCCGCTGCTCCTTACGGGGAGGCGATAGTCGTAGGCGTAGGGGGCGTCGAGGCGCAGCCTGGACGTGGCGCACGGCGGAGATCCTGGTGCGTCGCTGCGCCGACGCACCCTACGAAAACCTCTGCTGCGTCGCCGGTATCGGCGCATGGACAGGGTTCGCTTCCGGCCGCCTATCGGGTATCTTCCCCGCATGACCACCGACCGCCTGATCGACCCCCATGCCGCCTCCACCGACGAGGAGCGCATCGATCGCGCCATCCGGCCGAAGCTGCTCGCCGATTACGTCGGCCAGCCACAGGTGTGCGCCCAGATGGAGATCTTCATCGGCGCGGCGCGGGCCCGTGGTGAGGCGCTGGATCACGTGCTCATCTTCGGGCCGCCCGGCCTGGGCAAGACGACGCTGGCGCACATCGTTGCCAACGAGCTGAACGTCAATCTGCGCCACACCTCCGGGCCGGTGCTGGAGAAGCCCGGCGACCTGGCAGCCATGCTGACCAACCTGGAACCGCACGACGTGCTGTTCGTCGACGAGATCCACCGGCTCAGCCCGGTGGTGGAGGAGATCCTCTATCCGGCGATGGAGGACTACCAGCTCGACATCATGATCGGCGAGGGGCCGGCGGCGCGCTCCATCAAGCTCGACCTGCCGCCGTTCACCCTGATCGGCGCCACCACCCGCGCGGGCCTGCTCACCTCACCCCTGCGTGATCGCTTCGGCATCGTGCAGCGTCTCGAGTTCTACAACCAGGCGGATCTGGCCAGCATCCTGCTGCGCTCGGCGGGCATCCTGGGCGTGGCGACGACGCCGGAAGGCGCGCAGGAGCTCGCCAAGCGTTCGCGCGGCACCCCGCGGATTGCCAACCGCTTGCTGCGACGGGTGCGTGACTACGCCCAGGTCAAGGGCAGCGGCTACATCGACGCCGACATCGCGCATCAGGCGATGGATCTGCTCAGTGTCGACAGCCACGGTTTCGACACCATGGACCGCACCCTGCTGACGACGGTCATCGACAAGTTCGACGGCGGGCCGGTCGGCGTCGACAGTATCGCCGCAGCGATCGGCGAGGAGCGCGGCACCATCGAGGATGTGCTGGAGCCGTACCTCATTCAACAGGGCTTCCTGATGCGTACCGCGCGCGGACGCATGGCCACCCGCAAGGCCTATCTGCACTTCGGCCTGCAGCCGCCGGTACGCTCGAGCGACCCCGACAGCCCGTCGCTGTTTGACGCCGTCGAAAAATAGGCGTATATACTCGCGCCCGCGGGGAGCTGGTTTTTGTGCGCGACTCCCCGGGTGTCCCGGCGCTGCCGGGGACGATCATCTTTTGCTGGATCTTTCCCGAAACGTATGTTGCGAGTGCTCCCCGTAGTGCTCCCCGTCCTGCTGTGGATGCCCTGGCAGGGCCTGGTCGCCGACCCCCTGTACCCCGATGCCGGAACTCCCACCCGCTGGTTCTTGTCTCTCGACAAGGACCGGGACGGCTATCTGGACAGCCGCGAGCTGCAGCTGCACCCGGAATGGGCGCAGGCGGTCAGGACGGCGGATCGGGACCACGATTGGCGCATCGATCACCGTGAGTTCCTGTCCTTGCTGGATAGGCTGCGCGCGCGCCGGTAAGCTATGCCACTGAATCGCGGGGCACGGCACCCGCTGGGCTGCGGCATCGATGGGGACAGGCGGGGAGAACAGGCAGGATGCGAGGATTCCGCTGGCCGGTGCGTGTCTACTATGAGGATACCGACGCTGGCGGCGTGGTCTACTACGCCAACTACCTCCGTTTCATGGAGCGGGCCCGTACTGAGTGGCTGCGCAGCCTGGGGGTCGAGCAGGACCGCCTGGCCCGCGAGCAGGGGATCATCTTTGCCGTGACCGAGGCCGAGCTGCGTTTCAAGCGTCCCGCACGCTTCAACGACGCCCTGGAGGTCACGGCACGCGTCATCGAGCGCCGTCGCGTCAGCCTGCGCTTCGCCCAGACCGTGCTGCGTGGCGACGAGCTGTTGTGTGAAGGCCGTATCCAGATTGCCTGTCTGGACAGCGCCGTCTTCCGTCCCCGGGCCATCCCGAAAGAGCTGCTGAAGGAGATCGTCGATGTCGACTGATATGTCCATCCTGCATCTGATCACCGGCGCGAGTGCGGTGGTGCAGGTGGTCATGGCACTGCTGGCCATCATATCGGTCATTTCCTGGACCATGATCTTCCACAAATGGCGTGCCCTGGGCGATGCCCTCGAGGGGGCCAACACCTTTGAGAAGCGCTTCTGGTCGGGCGGCGACCTGGGGACACTGTACAAGGAGGTGTCCGAGGCGCCCGACGAGGCGCGCGGTATGGCCGATATCTTCGAGGCCGGCTTCAAGGAATTCGCCCGTCTGCGCAAGCAGTCCGGCAATGACTCCCAGGCACTGATCGAGGGCGTACAGCGCTGCATGCGGGTGGCCCTGTCGCGCGAGATCGATCGGTTGGAGATGAACCTGTCGTTTCTGGCGACGGTCGGCTCGACCAGTCCCTACGTGGGCCTGTTCGGTACGGTATGGGGTATCATGAATTCGTTCCGCGCCCTCGGCAATGTGCAGCAGGCGACCCTGGCCATGGTGGCGCCGGGTATCGCCGAGGCGCTGGTGGCGACCGCCATGGGTCTGTTCGCGGCCATCCCGGCGGTGGTCGCCTACAACCGCTACTCGAACGATGTCGAGCGCCTGATCAACCGCTACGACAACTTTCTGGAGGAGTTTTCCTCCATCCTGATGCGCCAGGTACACAACTGATGGTGCCGCTCGCACCCGCCAGCGCCGAATCTGAGGTGCCCGTCGCAGGCGTGGGCGGTGCCATCGTGCCAGACTGGGGCGCCTGAAGACATGGCCAGACAACGCATCCGCAAACGCCCCATGGCCGAGATCAACGTCGTGCCCTACATCGACGTGATGCTGGTCATGCTGGTGATCTTCATGGTGACGGCGCCGTTGTTGCAGCAGGGCGTCCAGGTGGAGCTGCCGCAGGCGAGCGCCACGCCGCTGCCGCCCGATCAGGGCGAGCCGCTGGAACTGAGTGTGGACGCTGAGGGTAATTATTACCTGAACGTGGGGGGCGACCCCAAGACGGCGCTCGACGAAGAGACCATCGTGCAGCGCACGGCAGCGGTGCTGCGCCGCAAGCCGACGACGCCGGTGCTGGTACGTGGCGACCGTAGCGTCGACTATGGCACGGTGGTGCGCGCCATGGTGCTGCTGCAGCAGGCGGGCGCGCCCAATGTCGGCCTGGTCACCGAGGGTACGATGCCCAGGCGTGGGCGCTGATCCATGTTTCAGGTCGTCAAGGATCACCCCCGTGCCTTCCTGTACGCTGTGCTGGTGCATCTGGCGCTGATCGGCATGCTCATTTTCAGCCTGGACTGGACCCTCGAGCCGGCCGGCGGTCCACAGCAGTCGCAACCGGTGCAGGCAATCGTCGTCGACGAATCCAAGCTCGAGGCCGAGTTGGAGCGCCTCCAGCAGGCTGAGACGAAGAAGGAACGCGAGGCGGCCGAGCGCCTGCACCAGATCGAGGCACAGACCAGGCAGGCGGAGGCCAGCCGCGAGCGCGAGCAGCAGCGCCTGCAGGAATTGAAGACGAGGCAGGAGGCCGAGGCGCAGCGGCTCAAGGAACAGGAGGCCCAGCGCAAGCTGGAGCAGCAGAAGACGGTCGAGGCGCAGCGGCAGCAGGAAGAGCTGGCACGCAAACAGCAGGCCGAAGAGAAGCGTTTGGCGGAATTGGAGGCCAAACGTAAGATGGAGGTCGAGGCCAGGCGCAAGGCGGAGGAAGAGACCAAACGCCGGGTCGAGGCTGAGGCGCAGGCGGCTGCCGCGGCGAAGGCCAAGGCCAAAGCGGAGGCAGAAGCCAAGGCCAAGGCGGAGGCAGCGGCCAAAGCGGAAGCAGAGGCCAAGGCCAAGGCCGAGGCGGAGCGCAAGGCTGCGGAGAAGGCCCTGCAGGAACAGTTGGCAGCGGAACGCGCGGCGCGGGACGCGGCACGCGCAGAGGCCAATCAGCGTTTGGTAAATCAGTATGTCGGCGCCATCCAGGCACAGGTCAGGCGCAACTGGCGCCAGCCGCTGAATTGGCAGGGCCTTTCCTGCACGGTGCAGGTACAGTTGATTCCGGGTGGCGACGTCGCGCGGGTGCAGATCGTGCAGAGCAGCGGCGATCCGGTGTTCGACCGGTCGGTGGAGGATGCGGTGTACCGCGCCGCACCTCTGCCACTGCCGCCCGACCCGGCGCTGTTCGAAAGCTTCCGGACGCTGCGCTTCGTATTTGTGCCCAGGTGATAGAGCAAGGATTGAGGATGATGCCAAGAATTCTACGTGACTTGATCGTGGCGCTGGCCCTGTGGGGTTTCGGGACGGCGGCGCAGGCCGCCCTGACCATCGAGATCAGCGAAGGTGTCGAGGGCGCCCTGCCGATCGCCGTAGTGCCCTTCGGCTGGGCCGGCCCGCAGGCCCTGCCGGAGGACATCGGTGCCATCGTCGCCGCGGATCTGCAGCGCAGTGGCCGGTTCGCCCCGCTGGCCCCGGCCGATATGCTGTCGCGCCCGACCCAGGCGGCCCAGGTGAACTACCGCGACTGGCGGCTGCTGGGCGTCGACAATCTCGTCATCGGGCATATCGAACCGGCCGGTGCCGACCAGTACACCATCCAGTTCCAGGTGCTCGACGTCCTGCGTGGCCGGCAGGTGACCGCCTACAGCGTGCCGGCGAGCCGTACCCAACTGCGTCGCGCCGCGCACTATATCGCTGACCTGGTCTACGAGGCGCTGACCGGCGAGCGCGGCGCATTCAACACGCGCATCGCCTATGTGACCGTCAAGCGTGCCGGTGACGCGAAGCAGTACGAGCTGCAGGTCGCCGACTCCGATGGTTACGGGCCGCAGACCATCGTGCGCTCCAAGGAGCCGATCATGTCGCCGACCTGGTCGCCGGACGCACAACGCGTCGCCTACGTGTCGTTTGAGAAACGCCGTGCAGAGATCTATGTGCAGGACATGCGCACCGGCACGCGTTCGCAGGTGGCGGCCTTCGCCGGCATCAACGGTGCGCCCGCCTGGTCGCCGGATGGGTCGCGGTTGGCGCTGACGCTGTCGCGCGACGGCAACCCGGAGATCTACGTGCTGCGCCTGGCGGACGGCAACCTGCGGCGTATCACCCAGTCACCGGCCATCGACACCGAGCCGGTATGGATGCCGGACGGGAACAGTCTCGTCTTTACCTCCGACCGCGGTGGCGGCCCGCAACTCTATCAGGTGGCCGTCAGCGGCGGTGCGCCCAAGCGGCTCACCTTCGAGGGTAACTATAACGCCAGCGCCGATGTCTCGGCCGACGGCCAGCGCCTGACCTTCGTGCACCGCGATACCGGCGGACGGTTCCGCGTCGCCGTACTGGACCTGAATCGCCGGCTGCTGCAGGTGATCAGCGAGGGCAGTCTGGATGAGTCGCCGAGCTTCGCGCCCAATGGTCGCATGGTCCTGTATGCGAGCGAATCGGGTAATCGCGGCGTGCTGGCGGCCAGTTCGGTCGATGGCCGCTTCGGCCAGCGGCTGAGATTCCAGGAAGGTGACGTACGGGAGCCCGCCTGGTCGCCGTTCCTGCCGCGTTAGGTTCCAGCTGCCAGCGTCGCGGCAAGCAGGTGCCAGTGCGAACCCCGGTTCTGGCACCTGGCATCTGGAATATGGATTTTGACCATCAACGATCTGAGGAGAGTGTTATGTACGCAATGTGGAAACCGGTATTGCTGGCCTGTGTCGTGGCACTCGTCAGCGGCTGCAGCAGCATGGGCAAGAAGGCCGACGGTGATGTCGCGATCGACGACCGTGGCATGGGGGCGACCCAGGAAGGCGCCGTGAGTGAAGGCTACGGCACCGGTGGCATGTTCCAGGGTATGTCCATCGACGATCCCGCCAGCCCGCTGTATCAGCGCGTCATCTACTTCGAGTTCGACAGCAGTGAAGTGCGTGGCGCCGACCGCGAGCTGGTGTCCAATCACGCCGCGTACCTGGCTCAGAACCCGACCGTGCACGTGGTGCTCGAGGGCCATGCCGATGAGCGCGGCTCACGCGAGTACAACATCGGTCTGGGCGACCGCCGCGCGCAGGCTGTGCGTAGCATGCTGGAATTGCAGGGCGTGAGTGCGCAGCAGATCAGCACCGTCAGCTACGGCGAGGAGAAGCCGGCGGTCGACGGTCATGATGAATCGGCGTGGTCCCAGAACCGACGCGTCGAGCTGATCTATCAGGGGCAGTGAGATGAGGGTCCGTCACGCGACCCGGGCAGTGGTGTTGCTCGCCGCGGCGCTGGGCAGCGCGGCGGTGCCCGCTGCGCGCGAGCCCAGCCTGGAGAGTCGGGTCGAGCGGCTCGAGGGCCTGCTGCAGAGCCAGGGGCTGGTGGACCTGCTCGCACAGGTGCAGCGATTGCAGCGCGATCTCCAGCAGCTGCGTGGTGATGTCGAGGTGCAGGGCCATACGCTGGAGCAGCTGCGGCAGCGCCAGCGCGACCTGTACGTGGACATCGACCGGCGACTGCAGCAGCTGGAGGCCGGTCGCCCGGGTGTGTCCACCGATCCGACCGTGGTCCCCGGCATGCCCGCCGCGCCACCGCCTGCATTGAATGATGTGGCCCCGGCGCCTCCGGGCATGCCGACCGCGCCTGCGCCGGCAGCCGCCGTTGCCGATGACCCCGCGGCCGAGGGGAAGGCTTACGACGAGGCCCTCACCATCCTGCGCGAAGGCCGCTATGCCGAGGCGGCGGAGGCCTATCGGCAGTTCCTGGCCACCTATCCGAACGGTCGCTATGCGGGCAATGCGCAGTACTGGCTGGCCGAAACCTATTACGTCACCCGGCAGTTCCAGCCCAGCCTGGACGAGTTCAATACGCTGATTACGGCTTTCCCCGACAGCCCCAAGGTCCCGGACGCGCAGCTCAAGATCGGCTACATCCACTACGAACAGGGCAACTGGAAAGAGGCGCGCGCCGTGCTCGAGGCGCTGGTGCAGCAATATCCCGACAGCACCGCCGCGCGGCTGGCCGGCGAACGCCTGCAGCGTATGACCCGCGAGGGGCGGTAGGCGTTATTGGTCGCGAACCTCAAAACCGGAGTTTTTACCACGAAGGACACGAAGGAAATCTTATTGCCACGAAACCCACGAAGGCCGATAAGGGTGGGTGCTGACTTTTTGGTTTTTTTTTGTGAATTACGGGGTTTTGCAGCCAATACGATTTTGGTTTCCTTCGTGTCCTTCGTGTCCTTCGTGGTAAAAGTCCGGTTTTGAGGTTCGTGACTATTGCTATCCCAGGGCCTTTCCGGAGCGCGGTACGCTTGTAGTAAACTGCGCATATGAACGAAACGGCGTCTGTAGTAGCAGATGTCCCGGTGGCGGGGCGTCTGCGGATCACCGAAATCTTCCTGTCGCTGCAGGGCGAGTCACGCAGTGTCGGCTGGCCGACGGTCTTTATCCGCCTGACCGGCTGTCCACTACGCTGTGGCTATTGCGACACCACCTATGCGTTCCAGGGCGGCGAGTGGCGGTCGCTGGATGACGTCCTGGCGCGCACGGCGGACTTCGGCGTGCGCCATGTCACCGTCACTGGTGGGGAGCCGCTGGCGCAGAAGGCCTGTCTGCCGTTGCTCACGCGGCTGTGCGACGCGGGCTATGCGGTGTCGCTGGAGACCAGCGGCGCCCTGGACGTGGCGCGCGTCGATCCGCGCGTCGTCAAGGTCATGGACCTCAAGACACCCGGCTCCGGCGAGGTCGAGCGCAACCGCTACTGCAATCTGGAGCACCTCAATCCCCGCGACCAGATCAAGTTCGTGCTCTGCGACCGTGCCGATTACGACTGGGCCCGGGGGCAGCTCGAAAAGTATGAGCTGCCGGAGATCTGCGAGGTCCTGTTCTCCCCCGTGCAGGGACGGCTCGCGCCGCGCGAGCTGGCGGACTGGATCGTGGCAGACCGCCTGCCGGTACGCTTCCAGATCCAGCTGCACAAATACCTGTGGGGCGATAGCCCCGGGAAATAGTAGGCGCGGGCTGTGCCGAGGCGCGGTCCGGTCGCAGCCCGGGTGCGCGGACAGACCAAATGGCCACGGAAACACACGGAAATACACGGAACGAAAACCCAACGCAGTAGCGTCTTCCGTGTCATTCCGTGTGTTTCCGTGGCCATTGAACAGGTTCGGCGCCAGGCCCGGGCGGGCCTGTCCGCGCACCCGGGCTGCGGATTGAAATCCCGGCGGCAATCCCGAAGGACTGCGCATGCAAGCCAAGGCCGTTGTGCTGCTCTCCGGCGGACTCGATTCCGCGACCGTACTCGCCATCGCGCGCGATCAGGGCTTCGCCTGTCATGCCCTGAGCCTCGACTACGGGCAGCGGCATCGTGTGGAGCTGGCGGCGGCGCGGCGGGTGGCGGCGGCCCTGGGCGTGGTCGAGCACAAGATCATCGGCCTCGATCTGGCCACGATCGGCGGCTCGGCCCTGACCGATCCGGCTATCGCCGTTCCGCAGGCGCCCACCGAGGGCATCCCCGTGACCTATGTGCCGGCGCGCAACACGGTATTTCTGGCCCTGGCCCTGGGGTGGGCAGAGGTGCTGGGCGCCCAGGATCTCTTCATCGGTGTGAACGCCGTGGACTACTCCGGCTATCCGGACTGCCGCCCGGAATATATCGCTGCCTTCGAGCGTCTAGCCAATCTAGCCACACGTGCGGGCGTGGAAGGTGCCGCCTTTCACGTCCACGCGCCGCTCATGCGGATGAGCAAGGCCGAGATTATCCGTACCGGGATAGGGTTGGGGATGGACTATGGTCTGACGCTGTCCTGCTATGCGGCGGATGCTGCGGGCCGGGCCTGCGGGTGCTGTGACTCCTGCCGGCTGCGGGCCGCAGGCTTCATCGCCGCCGGTGTGCCGGATCCCACCCGCTATGTGGCGGATTGAGTCGGCCGGCGGGTAATGGCTTATCATGCCGAAAAGGACATTTCAGTCACTGGAACACACGGAAGGCACGGGGAAACAGTACATTCCCGATGCTGAAGGCGCCTGTGGGGGTATGGCCTTGTCCGTGTGGTGCCGGTGGCCGGCCACCGGCGCTTTCTGGTAGAGACGGGTGCGTAGACGTGCCCAGCATGAGGGACTGACATCATGGTTTTCGACGATTTCGCCACGGCCCAATCGGCCTTTCTCTGGGGAAGCTTTGCGATCGCGGTGATCCTTGGCTTCGTGGTCAACAAGACCAACTTCTGTACCATGGGCGCGGTCTCGGATTGGGTGAATATGGGCGATACCGGCCGTTTTCGCGCCTGGGTGTTCGCCATCGCCATCGCCATGCTGGGGGTGGCCGGCCTCGAATACAGCGGGCTGGTCGCGCCGGGCGACGCCTTCCCACCCTATCGCGCGGGCCAGTTGATCTGGGCCGAGAATCTTCTCGGCGGCATCCTCTTCGGTATTGGCATGACGCTGGCGAGCGGTTGCGCCAACAAGACGCTGATCCGCATCGGCGGCGGCAACCTGAAATCGGTGCTGGTGCTGCTGGTGATCGCCGTGGTCGCCTACTTCATGGTCAACCCCTTCCCCGGCAGTGACCAGACGCTGTTCACCCTGCTGTTCTACGACTGGATCCGGCCGTTGGCGGTCAACCTCAAGACCAGCCAGGATCTGGGCGCGGTGCTCGGCGGCACCGCGAACGCCCCGCTGCTGCGCCTCGCCATCGGCGGGGTACTGGGTCTGGCGTTGCTGGTGTACGTATTCAAGTCGGCCGATTTCCGCGGCCGTTTCGACAATATCCTCGGCGGCCTGGTGGTCGGTCTGGCGGTATTGGGCGCCTGGTATCTCACCAGCAACGTACTCATCGATCTGGATGGCGAGCAGTATGCGCCGCGCGAATACGCCCAGCAGTGGGACTTCCTCGCCGACTCCCCCGCAGGCAAGCCGGCCGATACGCGACCCCTCAGCCCGCAGTCGTTCACCTTCGTCAATCCCATGGGGCAGACCCTCGGCTACGTGTCCGCGGGCATGAAGAGCACCTATCTGACCTTCGGTGTGATGTCGCTGTTCGGCGTGCTCCTGGGTTCGTTTCTGTGGGCGCTGGTCAGCCGCGGTTTCCGCTTCGAGTGGTTCGCCAGTGTGCGCGACTTCGTCAACCACTTCATCGGCGCCCTGCTGATGGGTCTGGGCGGCGTGCTGGCATTGGGCTGCACCATCGGTCAGGGGATCACCGGCATCTCTGTGCTCGCCATCGGCTCCTTCATCGCCTTCGGCGGCATCGTCCTGGGCAGTGCCCTGACCATGAAGGTGCAGTACTACCGCATGGTCTACGAAGACGAGGCGAGCCTCCCGGCGGCGCTGATCACTGCCCTGGTGGACCTGCGGCTGCTGCCGCAGGGCATGCGCCGGCTCGAGGCAGTCTGACCCTCACGCGCTGGGGCACGGGCCGGCCGGGGTGTTCGTGCAACCCCGGCTCGGGTATCATGTCCCGCTTTCCAACCACGGGGGTCGTTAGCTCAGGTGGTAGAGCAGGAGACTTTTAATCTCTTGGTCGTAGGTTCGAGTCCTACACGACCCACCAATTTATAATATAATTCATGGCGTTATAGTATTCTCGCCAAGGCATTTTATGTGGAACCGAGAGGCCGCATAGAAGCCCGCTCTCATTTCAAAAACGAAGTGGTTACCATGACAGTTGATCTCAATAGCCGTTACGGCTTGAATCCTGCGCATAGTGAAGTGATAGAGGCGTGCCAAATTATTGCGCCGTGTAATACGTTAGACATGGGCTGTTCAAATGGGCGTAATGCTGTGTACCTCGGCCAACTCGGGTTTAACGTTACGGCGATAGATGCTAACCCCGGTGCCATTGATATGCTGCAAAACATTATTAATGAAGAGCGGCTGACCAATATTAAGGCTGAAGTGTACGACATTAACCATGCGAGCCTCGGTGTGGACTATGGCTTTATTGCCTGCACGGTAACCCTCATGTTTCTTGACCCAGGTCGTGTTGATGCTGTGATTGCCGACATGCAAGAGCGTACTCTGCCCAGTGGTTATAACCTCATTGTTTGCGCCATGAGCACTGCAGAGCACCCATGCCCAGTTAGCTTTCCGTTTACCCTAAACGCAGGGCAGTTGCGTGAAGCTTATGAGGGCTGGGAGCTGATTAAGTACAATGAAGACGTAGGTACGATGCACAACGGCGCACAATTGCAGTTTGCGACCATGTTGGCGCGGAAGCCCAGTTAACTAAATTAATGATAAGGGCCGCCCGGCCTCGAAATAGCTAACTTTTTGCAAGAGACGACGTCGCCCCATCTTGAGTGGCAGCGTCATTTAGAGTCCAATTCCATACCCGGGGAATTACCTGGCGCTATAGATTATCGGCAAAAAAATGGCCATAGGCGTACCCATGGCCACGCTTGCTAGCTCCTTCGATGCCGCGATCTGATACAGGTTAGGCAGGCGACAGCAACGTCGGAGATCCGCGACTACATCGATTTGTAGATACGGATTTCTGGGTCAGCCTTGAGGTAAGGGCTCAGACCGCCCACGACATCCTTGGTAAACAGCTCGCTTGTCAGGTACTGCTGCGCCTCGGCCTCGGAAGAGAAACCGTGCAGAACCTGTACGTCGTCGGTGCGGATCAGCAGCTCTTTGGAGGTCGCGCCGGGGATTGTGTCCAGGAAAGGCTGCTTGTACTTGGTGTAGACAGCGGCCGCGTTTGCGCGATCTGCGTCATCAACTTTCAGTGTTATTTCCAGATACGCATCCGCCGCATAAGCTGCGCTGGCGAAGTGCATGGCGCCCAGTACGACTGCGAGTTTTGTGTAACGTTTCAAACTGGCAATAGTCATTCGTAGGATCCTCATAGAGTAGTGGAAAAAAGCAGCGCGAGCATAAACGATTGCGGCAACGAGGGTTATCCGGTAATTCCCTCATTCAATGGCGAGCATCGACGGTGCCGTGACGGTTGAGCGAAAGACCGGGGTTTGGGATCCGAGGACGCTGGTCAGGGGCAAGGTGGCGTGGCGGCTGAGCCTGCGGTGGTACCCGGAGCAAGGGCGGGCGAACAAGCTCTCTCCGCACACAGTGATCGTCCCGGACGACGATCGAGCCACGCCACCGGAGCACCCATCGAGCGTCGAGGTATATTGGAGGACATGTTTTGTCTGCTTGATTGTTATACGACACCATTTACGATATTTCGTCTGCCGCACCCCGCGCCATCGGGTGGCGCCGTGTCGAAAGGCCACAAAAAAGCCCGCATGCGAACCTGCGGGCTTTTTTGTGCCGGTCCGGCCTGTCCGTGTCAGCTCAACGGCGCGTAGCCCGGGTTGTCGCTCATGCCCTTGATGCGTGGTTCGTTCAGCTGGATGCCGCTGACGGTCTTCACATCGCGCAGATACTCCGCCACCACGTCCCAGACGGGCCTGTCGGTGTCACCGGCCGGCGTCTCCTGCACGCTGGCCCAGCCGGCGACCAGATACTCCTTGTCGGCATCGATGGGCTTACCGTCGAGTTGCAGGTCACCGATGCGGTGATTCATCTCCGCCGTCGGATCGATGCTGTACTGCAGGCCGCCCACACGTACCATGTCGCCGCCCTGCTGGTAGTAGGGATCCGGGTTGAACAGGTTGTCGGCAACGTCCTCCAGGATCTCCTTGAGGCGTGCACCGGTCATGGGGTTGAGCGTCGTATTCGGATAGGTGATGGCCGTCTGGGTCATCAGCTGGTCCATGGTGATGGGCTCGCCCGGCAGCACGCTCACGCCCCAGCGGAAACCGGGCGAGAAGGCGATCTGGGCACCGGTCACTGCCATCAGGCCGTCGCAGATGAGCTGGTCGAAGGTACCGTTGAAGTTACCACGGCGGTAGAGCAGATCGTCGGTGGTCGCGAGCTGTTCGTCGAGCTGGTCCTTGTAGGGTGCGCGTATCTGGTCGATGTAGGCGGCCATGTCGGCATCCGCCGGCAGCAGGTTCGAGAACACCGGCAGCAGTCGATACCGGTAGTCGCTGACCCGGCCGTTTTTGACGTCGAGGTCGAGGACCGAGAGGAACTTGCTGTTGGAGCCGGCGTTGGTGACCAGCGTCTTGCCACCGGGATTCGAGACCACGGCCGGTGCGGGTACGGCGTCGTGGGTGTGACCACCCATGATGGCGTCGATACCGCTGACGCGGCTGGCCATCTTGAGGTCCACATCCATGCCGTTGTGTGACAGCACGATCACTACCTGGGCACCTTCCTTGCGGGCCTTGTCGACCATCTCCTGCATGCGTTCGTCACGGATGCCGAAGCTCCAGTCGGGGATCATGTAGCGCGGATTCGCGATGGGCGTGTAGGGGAAGGCCTGCCCGATGACGGCGGTGGGCACGCCATTGATCTCACGGATTACGTAGGGTTTGAAGACCTGTTCGCCCCATTCGTTGTCGAGCACGTTCTGGGCGAGGAATTCGATGCGGTCCTTGAAGTCCTTGTCGATGATCTCGCGCACGCGTTCGGCGCCGTAGGTCATTTCCCAGTGCGGCGTCATGATGTCCACGCCCAGCAGGAGCTGGGCGTCGACCATGTCCTGGGCGTTGGTCCACAGCGATGTGGCGGAACCCTGCCAGGTGTCGCCACCATCCAGCAGCAGGGCACCGGGGCGCTGGGCGCGGATGCGCTTGATCAAGGTCGCGAGATGGGCGAAGCCGCCGACCTTGCCGAACTCGCGCGCCGCCGTGACGAAATCGAGGTAGGTGAAGGCGTGCGCCTCGAGCGTGCCGGGCTGGATACCGTAGTGCTTCAGAAAGGCCTCGCCGACCAGGTGTGGCGGTTGGCCGGCCATGCCGCCGACGCCGAGATTGATATTCGGTTCGCGGAAATACACCGGCAGGAGCTGCGCGTGGCAGTCGGTGTAGTGGAGTACGGACACGTTGCCGAACGATGGCAGTTCGTACAGATCGCTCGGCCCCTTGGCGGGTTTAATGCCACCGGAGGCCTTCTCGGAGCCGGAGTCGCACCCGGACAGATTGACGCCCGCGGCACCGGCGATCGCCAGCATCTGTAGAAATTCACGCCGTGAAATGGTCATTGCTGCTCTCCAGAAGGGCGGGGACTACGGAGGGACGGTGTTCGGCCGCCGGATGGCCTCGCCAATGGGCCTTGGCTCTGAGGACGAAGGAACCCGGCCTGGTCGGCCCAGGCCGGGTTCACGACGGATCGTGCTTACTTGCGGGAGCCCGGGCCGTTGACGGGGATACCGTTACTCATGTAGGACTCGAAATACTCGAGGGCCTTGTACTCCGCGCTCTGCGCGGGGTACGACTTCGCCCGCACTTGCTCGTTGCAGCCGCCATAACGGCGGTGCAGGGTTCCCAGTTCGCCCCAGTTGGAGCGGTAGACCGGGAAGTGCGTGACATGGCCCATCGCCGGGCTCAGCAGGTCGGCACGGACGTAGTTGCCGGCATTGGTGACATGGCAGTCCGCACAGGCCATGTTGAGCTGGCCACGTTTGGCATAGAAGTGCTGCTTGCCCCGCTCATAGTTGGCCAGTGCGCGGGGATCGTTGGGGACCACGATGTTCATCTCGTTGCCGCGTGAGGTGTAGGCCATGTAGGCGGAGACGTCAGCGATAGGGCCCTTCTTCCACCCATAGGGCTTTTCACCGTTGGCCTCACGGCAGGCATTGATGGCGCCCTCCAGCGTGACCAGCTCGCCGGTGGCAGCATCGAACAGCGGGTAGTTCTGGCGGATGCCGATGCCACCGTTCGGGAAACAACTTGCATAGGTCTTGCCGTTCTTGAAGGGTGTCTCGAACAGCTTCTTACCGTTGTCGATGTTGAGCTCGTAGGGAGGGAAGTCCTCGATGGACTCCCACTGTGCCCGGGATTCGGCATCGATGGCGTAGACGCCGTTGGCATACTCCTCAAGCGGCACGTTGGGGAAGCGCTTCTTGAAGTAGGCGTGGAAGTCCTTCAGGTCCTGCTCCGGGCTGGCATTGACCGTGTATGGCAGGGACGCTGCAATCCCCAGGGCCGCCAGGATGCTCAGGAGTTTTCTCATTGACGTTGTCTCCTCGGGTGGGGTGGTCAGAGCGCGCCTGGCGGCGCGATCTGCTCGTTTTTCAGTCGATGACGGTTTCCTGCGAGTCGCTTTCGCCGGTGTTATCGACCCAGCGCAGGGTCAGCTTGTCACCGGTCTTGGCGCCCTTGAACCGGAAGGACAGGTAGGGGTTTTTGGAGATGGCGACGCCCCACAGTGCGGTCAGAACGGTATTGCCGTTATGCTCGCAGACCACTTCCTGGATGAAATGTGCAGGGATGGCCTTGCCCGTCTTCTTGTCCTTCACAAGACCGGTGTCCATCGGGTGGCTGACCAGGGCCTTGACCGTGGTTACATCGCCGGCCAGCTTAGCGCGAACCTTAATCGTGTTTGCCATTGTATTGCTTCCTTTTGCGTAATCGTGTGAGTGTCAGGAACGGATCGGGCGTCCTCAGCCGCCGCAACCACCGATCGTGACCTTGACCTCTTTACCGGTGCTGTAGAGCTTGCCGCCGGCCTTGACCACGGCGATCACGCTCGAGGTCGCGCCCAGCTTGATGCGGGTGGCGATGAAGGGCTCGGTGCCGGCACCCAGGGTGTACGAGGAGGTCAGCGGTGAAGCGTTCTTCTCGGCGAGGATGCTGATCGACTCGACACCGTCCATATCGGTTTCGACCGAGACCGGTACCACGGAGCCGTTTTCGGCGATATCCGGCACCTTGATCTTGATCTTGTCGCTGCCTGTGAGTTGCGAACTGCCGAACAGGTCTGTCACCGCAGCGTCTACGCTCTTGGCCTCGAAGGCGTCTTTGGGCCACGCAGCCAGCACGGCCCGCGGGGTGAGCAGACCGGTACCGATCGCCATACCCACGGCACTGGCGGCCAGGGTTCCTTTAAGAAGGGTCCTACGTTTCATGTTCGTCACTGCTGCTTCTCCTAGTCGTTGCCGTGGTGCCTGGGGCTAAAGGGTGTAGATGTAGTCGACGACTTTGTCGATCTCGGCGTCGGTCAGTATCTTGTGGCGCCCGAAGGGCGGCATCATGCTATTGGGGTTGGCCTTGGTCGAATCCCAGATCTGGGCACGGAGTTTGGCCTTGTCCGGGAAGCGCGCCTGCATGGCCACGAGCGGCGGCCCGATGTTGCCGGGCAGTTCGCCCCCATCGACGTGATGGCAGGACAGGCAATTGCCCTTCCTGCGGTCGAATGCGATCTGCTTGCCCTGCTCTACGACGGATGCCGCGGCTGCTTCGGCGGCGACTGCTGCGGAGGGGCCCAGTGCCAGGCCCCCGAGCAGTGCTGCCAAGGAAGCGGCGGTTGAAAGGATGCTCGGGGATTGCCGCATCGTTGCCTCCTCAGTGGGTGTAGTGGTTGTGAAGGTTTGATTTATGACCGATGAGCCGTCTGGGACTTGCCGGCATCGTTATATAATAGAGATTTCGTACTGCGCGGCATACGCTCGGACTATAGCGCCGTGATCCCGGCGAGTCAAAACCCACAGGCTGTCTCCCGTCTGCCTCAGGGTCAGCTAACATACTAATAGACACTGCATTTATGTGTTGCACTGGGGAGTAGTCTCCGACGCGTCGTCGACAGTTAGACGGCATGGTCGATGGATATATTCCTTGTGCCAGGGTCGTTCAGTGCTGGTTTTTTTTCTCTTCCAGGGCGATGGCCTTGAGTTCCTGCAGCCGCGAGTCGATTCGTGAGGCCTGGTAGAAATTCTGGCCTGGAAGCTTGGCCGCCAGCGTCAACTGTTCGACGGCCGCATGGGTCTGACCATTCAGGTAATAGTATTCCGCCATGGCCTCATGCGCATCAACGGGATGTCCCATGCCGGTGCTGGCCTTCGCCAGCAGCTCATAGAGCCCGGGTTGGGGCAGCGCCTGGTCGCGCCGGAAGTCCTCCAGTACCCGCTGGGCCTCCGCGAAATGGCGGTTGTCGAGGAGTGCATGGGCGTAGCCTTGGACAATCACCGGGTTGCCGGGATAGAGGGTGAGCAGGCCCCGGTAGCGGGTCAGCGCGGCATCGTTGCGGCCAGCATCCTCATCGATCCCCGCCAGGGCAAGCTGATAGGCGATACGGTCAGGATCTGTCTTCGCCAGTTGTTCCAGGGCTTGCTGAGCCTCCGCATAGTGGCCCGTGGCTGCCAGGGCAAGGCCCCGGCCATAGAGGCGCGCCGCGTCCGGCATCGGCGGATCTGTGCGGGATTGCGAGAAATAATTCAGGGCCTGCTTGGGATCCTTCGCCGTCAGCACGCGCAGCTTGGCCTGGGCGAGATAGAAGTTCAGGCTGTCGCGCACCTTGTGGGGCCGCTCCTGCTCGGCGCGCGCGGTGGCTTCGGCGATCCGGTCGGTGGTGACCGGATGGGTGCTGAGGAAGGGCGGTAGCCGATCGCCGTAATAGCGGGTGCTCTGGTAGAGGCGCTCGAAGAACCCCGGCATGCCCATGGGGTCGAATTCGGAGCGCGACAGGGTTTGCATGCCGATACGGTCGGCCTCCTTTTCGTTCGCGCGGGTGAAGTTGATCTGCTGCTGGATCGAGCCGGCCTGCACCGACATGATCGCGGCCTGGCCGGCCTCGCTGTTCTGGGTGCCGATCAGGATGGCGGCAAGCAGCGCCGCGGCCGTGGGCAGGCTGAGACGACTCGCCGAATCGTAGGCGCGGACCAAATGCTTCTGGGTGACGTGCGCGATTTCGTGTGCCAGCACGCCGGCCAGTTCGCTCTCGTTGCGTGCTGCCAGGAACAGGGCGCTGTGCGTGCCGATGAAGCCGCCCGGGGCCGCGAAGGCATTGATGGCGTCATCTTTCACTATGAAAAAGGTGAAGCGTTGTCCAGGGTCGTCGCTGCTGGCGACCAGGGTGCTGCCAAGGCTGTCGAGGTAGGCGTTGAGTTCGGGGTCGTCGACGAACGGTACGCTCTGCCGCAGCCGGCGCATGAAGGCCTCCCCGAGCTGGTGTTCCTGTTCAGGCGTGATCAGGCGTTCGGCGGGGTCGCCGATGTTGGGTAGATCCACGGCAAAACTGGGATAGGTCGGCGGTAGGCACAACGAGGCCAGCAGCAGCAGACGCAGAAATGGGGACATAGAGGTCAGGCAGGGCTCTCCACGGCAGATGACGTTGCATCAGTAGACCACGATACGCGGTTGATTGTTCCTCCGCCACCGGAGTAGAGTCCTGCGCCGGGCGCGGATCCCGGGTGCTAGTCGCGGGTCGCCGGGTTGTGGCGATCGCAGGCAGTATATATTAGTGTGTGCTAATATGTCTGTTCCGATTCGGGGGAGTGCGCATGTTCGGAGTGCCGGAAATCGACAGCCAAGAGTTGGCCAGGATCCTGCGGGAAGCGCCGGACAGTCTGCAACTGGTCGATGTGCGGACACCGCAGGAAACCGCTCAAGGAATCATCGCGGGCGCCGAACGGGTCCCTCTCCACCTCGTACCGCTGCGGGCCGATGAATGGTCGCAGGATGAGCGGCCGATGGTCGTATGCTGTCGGTCGGGAGCCCGCTCTGCACAGGCCTGTGCGTTCCTGGCGGCGCGCGGTGGCGAACGCCAGTTCATCAACCTGCGCGGCGGGCTGCTGGATTGGGCCCGACAGGGGTTGCCGCTGGTCTTGCCGCAAGCCGGCAACGCCTGCGCCTGAGGCCCGGCGAATCAAGGGCCGTCATCGTGCTCAGGTTGCGTTTGACGGATAGTTGGCATATAAATGCAATACTTTTTACGATCCTGTGTCGCCGAACCCGGGTATAGCGTTGCCCACGAAAACTCACTTCAGTAATTCTTTAAAGAGGAGTCTCATACATGGCTAATTTCGACGAGGAGCTGGATGCATCCGGCCTGAACTGCCCGCTGCCCATCCTGCGTGCGAAGAAGGCGCTCGGCGGCCTCACCAGTGGCAAGGTTCTGCACATCATCGCGACCGACCCGGGTTCCGTTAAGGACTTCGAGGCATTCGCCAAGCAGACGGGCAATGCCCTGCTGGAGTCGAAGGAAGAGAGTGGCAAATATCACTTCCTGATCAAGAAGGCCTGAGAGGTCGGGACTTCGCAGACCTGATACCTGGACGAAGTCCCGGCCTTGTGCCGGTGGCGGTTCGAGGTAGTAGGGATTTTAAAAAACCGCCCGGCGTGAAGCCGGGCGGTTTTTTTATGCATCGCCCGCCCGACGCCGGGCAGCGGGCTTGTCTCTCAGAATGCCCAGTTTGCCTGGGCACTGAAGATGTTCACATCCGCGTCATACGTCCCGACGAGCGCGCCGGCCGTGGTTGTGGAGACGTCGATCGGTGTGTCGTCCACGAACAGATGGGCGTAGCCGACATCGACGGATAGTGCCGGCGAATACCGATAGTTCGCACCGAACGCCAGCCAGGTGCGGTCATTGCCGGGGATACGCGGCGTGCGATGCCGGGCATCGGGGATGGGTTCCTCGTCATAGGCAATGCCGGCGCGCAACAGCCAGGCGCTGTTGTAACGGTAGTTCACGCCGAGAGAGTAACGCAGGCTGTTGTCCCAATTCTCCGGGGTGACGCTGTCGGGCTGTGCGGAGGCGTAGTCGATGCGCAGCTCGTCAAAACGGCTCCAGCGGGTCCAGGATACGTCCGCCAGCAGTGCCACGTTCGGATGGATGACGTGGTAGAGACTCAGAGAGGTGGTTTCCGGCAGGGCGACGTCGGCCGTGACCGAGGTCGGTACGAAGACGTTCTGCATCGTGAAGGCCGGATGGGCATTCGCGAAGGAGGCATCACCCTCCAGTTGCTGTTTGATCTTCGACCGGTACGCGAAACCTATGCGGGTGTTCGCGCCGGCCTCGTAGATGATCCCGAAATTGTAGCCGAAGCTCCAGTCGTCACCCTTGACGGTGCCGGTGGCATCGCCGGTCACCGCTGCGCAGCCTGCTATAGCGCTGCCTGCGGGAACACCGGCCGCGACCTGACGGGCAACACAGACGCTGTTCTGGTCGATGGCCTGACTCAGCGTCGCCTCGATGTACTGTGCACTCACACCCACGCCCACCGACAGATTCGGCGCCGCCGTGTAGGCGATGGCGGGGTTGATGTTGACGGTCTTCACCTCGGACTCGATGGCGTGATAACGACCCACCCAGTCGGCGTCATATTCTGTCTTCAGACCGAAGGGGGCGTTGATCCCCAGACCGAAGACGAAACCGTTCGGTAACGGCTGGCTGTAATACAGGTTGGGCACCAGGGCGAGGTCGCCGGCATCGCCGCCCATACCGCCGCCGATCGGGGCGCCGAGTGCGTTGGTGGCGCCGCCGGAAAACTTGGCGGACGGTCTGACAAGATGCCCCGCGACGCTGACCTGGCTGCCGTGCAGATAGGTCAGCCCCGCGGGATTGTAGAAGATCGTCGAGGCGTCCTCGGCGCTGGCCGCGGCACCGGCATAGGCCGTGCCCAGCCCGCTGACACCCTGCTCGATCAGGGCGAAGCCGGCGGCGTGGGCCTGGGCGACCGCACCGGCAAGGATCGTGGCGACAAACATCCGGCGTTTGAGATACAGGTGACGGTATTCGGTCATGTGCGACTCCTCGGGGTTGGCGTTGTTGTAAGGCGTCCCCGGATATTGAAGCACAGAACCGTTAAAAAAACGTGGCGATCGGCCGTTGCTGTTGCTGCTCCGC
>Ga0265293_10003234_pt1 | contig 30653 bp, 21 predicted proteins | sample Munlanlewell138R_FD_192505 | JGI IMG/M metagenome (GOLD analysis project Ga0265293, IMG submission 192505) | Leachate microbial communities from a municipal landfill in Southern Ontario, Canada - Leachate well 138R | ecosystem: Engineered > Solid waste > Landfill > Unclassified | place: Canada... | reverse complement strand
GGTGGCGCCCAGGTGACCGGTGTCATCAGCGCCATTGACACCTCGGCACCCGCGGGAGCAGCGAGCAACCGCAAGACCCGGATCCTGGTCAACGACGTCGACTACACCCTGGACGAGAACGTAAACATTCAGGTGGAGGATGCCCCGGCTGATCCGTCGATCCTGGCGGAAGGCCAGGTGGTGACCATGGAAACGGCCACCGACGACAACGGCGAGAACCTGGCCACGGCGATTTATCTGGCCGACGAGGTGGAGGGCGTGGTGTTCGGCGATGTGACCCCGAGTGGCATGAACGTCATGGGCCTGAACGTCACGTTCACCGACAGCACGCGATTCGCGTGGCATCACCGCTCCACGCCCGTGGCTCCCACCGACATCGGGCACGGCTGGGTGGTCGAGGTGCACGGGTTTCCGTCGAGCAACGGCATTGTTGCCACGCGCGTCGAGGTGAAATCCAACGACTATCAGACGTACCGTGACGAGTTCGAGTTGAAGGGCACGATCAGCGCCGTCTCGGCCGATATCATCACCATCGGCAGCCAGCAGATCGGGATCACGAGCACGACTGATACCAGGAAGATGCCCAGCCAGAGGGCCAACTGGGTTGGGATGTATGTGGAGGTAGAGACAGACCGCAACCACATATTCCTGGGCGACACCATTGCCATCACCGCCACCGAGATCGAGCCCGAGGAACGGGAATCCCATCGTGACCACGACGATTACGACGAGGTCGAGATCCACGGCATCTTCACCTACGTGAACGGCGTGGCCAGGGTCAACGGTGACATCGTGCGCGTGAGCGACCGCATTCCCGTCCAGACACTGCGTGCCTTCGACGGCGAGTTCGTGGAAGTGGAGGGTCGCTACGAAAACGGCGTACTGGTTGTCTACGAGATCGAGCGCGACGACGACTGAGGCGCACCATGAAGCCGATCCGCCGCCATTCCCGCTCTCTCCCGCCCGACCGGCGGGGAGCGGGACGTCGGTCGGACCATTGATGATGTCCTTCCGCCGCCGCGACCGGGCGGCGGAAGCATGGTTTACCCGCCTCTCCGTTCCCCCCGCGCGGGAGGACAGGTTCAGCAGGACGGGGACGTTCATGCTTCCCCTCCCGTTGCACGAGGGTGGCGGGAGGGGGTTTTCCCCGGAAGAACAAGGTCGAAGACGGGCAAACCGCTTCGTGGCTTTCAGGAAACAGGTGAGTGGGATAATATTCCCAACATGCCCGAGTCCCTCAACAAAGCCCTGACCTCCGCCGTACTGCGCATCCTGCGGCCCCTGGTGCGCGTGCTGCTGCGCCATGGCGTGTCCTTCGGCACCTTCGCGGACCTGGCCAAGGCCGTGTTCGTGGATGTGGCGGCCAAGGATTTCGGCATCCCCGGCCGCAAGCAGACCACCTCCCGGATCTCCGTGCTCACCGGTCTCACCCGCAAGGACGTCGCCCGCCTGCAGGGTCTGGGCTCACCCGAGGACGCCGTGGCCGAACGGCGCTACAACCGTGCCGCGCGCGTGGTGGCAGGCTGGGTGCGCGACGACCGCTTCAGCACCGAGGCCGGTCCGCGCGAACTCGCCTTCGAAGGCGCCTCCGACAGTTTCAGCGAACTGGTGCGCGCCTACAGCGGCGACGTGCCGCCCCGCGCCATCTTCGACGAACTCGAGCGCGTCGGCGTGGCCGAGCGTACCGACGGCGAACGCGTGCGCCTGCGCATGCGCGCCTTCGTGCCCCAGACCGGCGACGAGGACAAGCTGCACATCCTCGGCACCGACGTAGCCTTCCTGATTTCCACCATCGACCACAACCTGCAACAGAAAAACGGCGCACCGCGCTTCCAGCGCAAGGTGTCCTACGACAACCTTCCCGCGGAAATCGTCCCGCTGTTCCACGCGCTCTCCCGCGAGAAGGCCCAGGCCCTCATCGAGGAAATGGACCGCTGGCTGTCGCAGCACGACCGTGACATCAACCCGAACGTCAAGGGTACCGGCCGCAAACAGGCGGGCCTGGGTATCTACTACTTCGAAGAAGATGTGCCCGAGGAGAATTCCAAATGAGAACAGGGATGGTTATTGGGCTGGCGCTGCTGGCGGCAATCCTCGGTGCATGCAACGGCGGCGGCCAGATGGCCGGCGGCGGCACGGGCGGCACGGGCATGGTGGCGGTGCGCGGGCAAGTGGCATCGACCGAGACGAACACCACGGTCGCTGGTGTGAAAGCGCTGGCGGGTGTAACGGAACCGGGTGTGAATACCATTGAGATCAACGGCATCACCTATGACATGAGCGCCGTCGACTATGACGGTACGCGCAGCATCGAAGCCGGCATGGTGGTTACCCTCGTCGCGGGCACTAATGCAAACGGTACCCGTACGGCCGAGAGCGCGTTCTACATGGGCGAACTCACCGGGCCGGTAAAGGGGGCGTTGGCCACCAATGTGTTCGAAATGATGGGTCATACCGTCTTCTGGGACGACCGCACGCAGTTCAGTGGCATGCCAAAAGACAACCCTTCGGCAGGTGTGTGGGTGGAAATCAGCGGTTTCTCCATGGATGACGGGCGCATCCACGCGACCTACGTCACCTATGCCGATGGTACAGCGGCGGAGGCCGTCGGCTATGTGACCAGCACGGCCGGGGCGCTGGTGCTCAATAAAGTGCTCACCGTCGAGGACCAGGATCCTGATTTCGATTCGGCGAACGTTCGGCAATATCAGGTCCTCAAGGTTCGGGGAACGTACTCCGAAGCCACGCGGACCATCGTAGCGACAGAAATCCAAACCCTTCCCAATATGGGTGATCTCGGCAACGGGGATGAAGAAGCTGAAGTGGAAGGCCTCGTCACGGGCGCGCCGGCACTGGTGACTACTTCGTCCACATTCTTCGTGGCAGGGCAGCCGGTGAGGCTTACGCCATCGACGGAGGTGTCCGGCGGTTTGCTCGGCGATATCGCGAACGGTGCCCATGTCGAAGTGGAAGGGCCGCTGGTACAGACGGATGGGGTTTATTACATCGATGCGGAAGAAATCGAGTTTGCCGATGCGATCGAAATAGAGGCACGCTTCGACGACTACGATCCCGCGACGCGTACCCTGTCGTTCTTCGGTGGATGGATCACCGTGCAGCTGGTCGATGGCACGCAAGTGAGTACGTCCCTCGACCTCGACAGGGACGTTTGCGTCGATGTTCGCGCGCGAAAGGCGAATGGCACCGCAGAACTGGTGGCAAGCCAAGTGAAGCCCGAAAGTGGCTGCGGCTCTGAAGCCGAACTCCAGGTGCCCGTCGAGGCAATCGATAGGGATCGCTTGACCTTCACCATGCTCGGGCGGGAAATCAGTACGTCGGGTCTTGACCTGAAGGATGAAGACAAGCCGGGCAACTTGTCGAGAAGTGATTTCTTCGACCTACTGAAGGTCGGCGACCTGGTTTCTCTCGAGGGTAGCCCCGTTCCAAACGGGATCCCTTCCTGGCATGAGGCAGAAATCGAGCGCTAGCTAGCTGGAGGTCGGGTTACGCGAAGCGGTAACCCGACTTTGATTCTCGGGTTACGCTTGCTGTGTAACTGGACGCAGAGGGCCGAGAGGCATTCTTTTTCTCCGTGGCCTCCGTGGTTTCAAGCTTCTTCCCCCCGGCCTTGCAAACCACGCCATCCGCTGGTTTAGTTAGGCCCTGATTTCCAGCCAGCGAGACCTGCCATGACCGCCCTCATCTGCGGTTCCTACGCCTATGACACCATCATGGTGTTCCGCGACCGCTTCAAGAACCACATCCTGCCCGAGAAGGTGCACATCCTGAACGTGTCCTTCCTGGTGCCCGACATGCGGCGCGAGTTCGGCGGTTGCGCGGGCAACATCGCGTACAACCTCAAGCTGCTGGGCGAGTCGCCCCTGCCCATGGCCACCGTGGGCCGCGATTTCGATGTGTACCGGCACTGGCTGGACAAGTGCGGCATCGATGACCTCCACATAAAGGTGATCGAAAATACCTACACCGCCCAGGCTTTCATCACCACCGACATGGATGACAACCAGATCACCGCCTTCCACCCGGGCGCCATGAGCTACGCCCACGAGAACAAGGTGAGCGAGGCAAAGAACGTGACCCTGGGCATCGTGGCGCCGGACGGACGCGAGGGCATGGTGGAGCACGCCGAACAGTTCGCGGAGGCGGGCATTCCCTTCATCTTCGACCCGGGCCAGGGCCTGCCCATGTTCTCGGGCGAGGAGTTGCTGCGTTTCGTGGAGCTGGCCACCTGGGTCACGGTGAACGATTACGAGGGCCAGTTGCTGGAACAGCGTACCGGGCTGCCGTTGCACGAACTCGCCGGTAAGGTGAAGGCCCTCATCGTCACCAAGGGTGCCAAGGGTGCACACATCCATGCCGATGGCCATCGCCTCGACATCCCCGCGGCCCCCGTGCGCGGCGTGGCCGACCCGACCGGCTGCGGCGATGCCTTCCGTGCGGGCCTGCTGTACGGCCTCATGCGCGGCCTGGATTGGGAGACCACCGGCCGCGTCGCCTCCCTCATGGGCGCCATCAAGGTCGAACACCACGGCACCCAGAATCACCACTTCTCCATGCCCGAGTTCGAGGCGCGCTTTCACGAGGCGTTTGGGTTCCATCTCTGACAACGCGGCGGGCGCGGAGACGTCGTAGGTCACGTTGGTGCGCAGCGCCTACGTGACGTGTACAGCACGCAGCTGTCACGTAGCTCCACAACGTGGCCTACGGCCTGAATTCACGCTGTGTTTTTTTCGTGTCTCCGCGTCGATGCGGGAGTTTTCGCCGTCCTCCGCGCCTCCGCGTGCTCCGCGTTGTCACCGGGCATCTTCTGGCCACCAGGGAAGACTCGTGTCCTTTGCGCCTTTGCGTTGAATTCACCCAACAAAAAAGCCGCGGCGAACCGCGGCTCTTTCCGCCGGCAGGCGCCCCGGGATTAGAAATCGCCCCAGCCCGATTTGCGACGGCGCAGCTTGGGTAGCACCAGGCCGAGCAGGATGCCGCCCGCCAGTACGCCGGCACCGGAGAGGAACCAGTCGCGGTAAGCATCGTCGCGCAGCTTTTCATTGGTGGTGCGCAACTGGGCGTTTTCATTTTCCAGGCTGTCGAGGCGGGTGCGCATGGCCTTGTTTTCCTCGTGCAGCTTGACCGGCGCGGCGGCCACTGCCTGTAGGTCAGCCAATTCCTTCTGCAGCGCCGCGTAGTCCTTTTCCAGCTGGGTGTTGGTCTTGCGCGCCTCGCTGCGCTCACCCTGTACGGTCTTGAGCTGCTCACGCAGCTTCTCACGTTCTTCCTGGAGCCCGGCGATCTTCTGTTCCGCCACCACCAGCCGGTCACGGGCGATGGGTTCCTTGCTGAGATACTGCTCCCGCATCCAGCCTTCCAGGCCCTTGGGGCCGCGCACACGCACGAACTCGCCTTCCCGTTCCAGTATTTCGACCCGTTCGCCGCTCTTGAGTACCCGCAGGATCTTGTAGCTGTTGCCCTGGCCGGTGCGCACCGTGACGGTGAGCGTATCGTCGACATACATGAATTCTTGGGCCTGGACGGCGCTCATTGCGAAAAGGAGCAGGAATGGAAGGACTCGTTTCATGCAGTGAGATCCGGAAGGGGTGGAATTTTCTGAACCAGGGATTTTATGCAATCCGTCCATGGTGGCCGTGGTTTGCTTCACAAAACCCGCCATCGCTCAGCCCGCCTGTCGCTGGACATTGAGCGATACCGCCTGCAGCAGGTCCGGCGTCGGCCTGCCCACATGATACCCCTGGGCAAAATCGATACCAGCCTGGTGCACGCAGGTGAGTACTTCCGCACTTTCCACGAACTCGGCAATGGTGCGGATGCCCAGTTCCTGCGCCAACGCGGCAATGGTTCTTACAAACGCCGCATCGCGCTGGTCGCTGGCCATGTTTACCACGAAATCACCTTCGATCTTGACGAAATCGATAGGGAAGCGCTTGAGGTAGTGGAACGAGGAGAAACCGGAGCCAAAATCGTCGATGGCGAGGCCGAAGCCTTCGAGCTTGAGCTCATTCACGAATTTTTCGAGCAGACCCATGTTTTTCACGGTGTCGCGTTCAGTGATCTCGAATACCACACGTTGTGGCTCGATACCGAAGCGATGGGTCAATTCGTTGAGCTGCTTGATGAATTCACCCATGACCATGGTCCGCGGTGACAGGTTGAGGAAGATGAGGCCGCCGTAGCCATGCTGTACCACCTGCTCGAAGGTCATTTCCATGACGATGGCGTCGAGTTTGTGGATGAGCCCCAGCTTCTCGGTCATCTCGATGAACTCGTGAGCGCCCAGCAGCCCGTCGGACAATTGAATGCGGCTCAGCACCTCGATGGCAATGACGCTGCCATCGGTCGAGGCCACGATGGGCTGAAAAAAGGGCACGATGCGCCGTTCCTCGATGGCATTGGAGATGATGATGCTTTTCTCACCGATAGTGCGGAAGATCTCCACCACGTCATCGTCGGTGGGCAGGCCGATGCGGTTCTTACCCTCTGCCTTGGCCTTGTACATCATATTGTCCGCAAACAGGAACAGGTCCTTCTCGTCGGTCGCGTGATCGGGGAACAGGGCCACGCCGATGGAAATGGTGGCCTTTACACGGCTGCCGTCGGGTGCCTGGAGCGTGAGCTGCGAAGCGCTCTCCAGCACGCGCTCGCTGAGGGTGTGGGCGAGGGTGATGGCTGTCTCGGGCAGGATGAGCACGAACTCGTCACCGCCATAACGCGCGAAAATGTCGCCGGTGCGCAGCACACCCTGGACGGCAAGGGCGAATTCCTGCAGGAACTTGTCGCCGAAGGCGTGCCCGTAGGTGTCGTTGATCGACTTGAAGTTGTCCAGGTCGAGGACCAGCAGGGCGAAGGAGTAGCCGTGGTGATTGGCACGTTTGATCTCGTAGCCCAGCAGTTCCCAGAACAGGCGCAGGTTGTAGAGGTTGGTGAGCGGGTCGCGCGTGGCGTAGTACTCCAGGTCGCGCGTGTACTTGTAGATGGCCTTGACCGAGCCCACCACGTTCAGCAGCGTGGACAGGATGCTTTCGGTGACCAGCATGCGGGTCTGATCCTTCAGCAGGTCCGCATGGACACCGATGCCGACGATACCGCCGATCTTGGGGGTCTCGACAATGAGTGACTTGGTATGCAGATCGAGTTCCTGGCGGGTGAGTACCACCGGCTCGCCGGGCCCGGCGACGTGGTGGTGGAATTCCAGCGAGGCGAGCGCACTGAAGGACGGGTGGGCATGCAGCGCATGCAGCACCGCCTGCTCCATCATGCGCCGCGTGCTTTCCTCCGGCGGGCGTACCCAGAACACCTCGAGGTCGAACAACTCGTCGTCCACCTTGAAGATGGAGAAAAGGGCGTAGGCCTCGATGACCTGATTGATGTCGGTGAGCAGATAGCCCACATACTCTCGCCAGTCGCGCACCACCTCGGAGGTGATGACGAACTTCTCCAGCAGGCGGATCTCGAACTCGAGCAGGTCCTTGTCCACGGCCACGGAACGCAGCTTGTCCGCCAGTTCGCCCACTGTGGAGAAGACGCTGTTGAACTCGGCAAAGCCGAGGTCGAGGTCACGGTGCTCGATGTTGCGCAGGTCCGAGACCTTGTTGATGGTTTCGATGTTCTGTTGCAGGAAGCCGATCGAGGCGTCCAGTTTGCGTTGGAAGAACCATACCGCGATGAGTGCCGCGATGATGGGAATGGGGCTTGCCAGCAACAGCGCGAACAGCAGGTTGTTGCGTGCCTGATCGGCCAGCATGCCCACGTCCTGGCGTACCTCGATGACACCGAGTACCTCGCCGACCTGCGCGTTCACGTGGCAGCGCAGGCATTCGTCACGGGCTATCAGCGGAAAGTTGTGCAGCAGGGTGCCGTCGCTTTCCGTGGTGACCGGCGCGCCGTCGAGGAAGGTGCGGAGCACCGCGCCCTGAATGGGTTTCTGGTCGATGGGACCGAACAACTCGGTGACCCGATCGCCACGGTAAATGTCGATGGAGTAGGGGGCAGTGGCGGAAGCGCGCTGCACTGCACTGATGAATTCCTCCATCTGGGGGCGCGTCCAGCCTTGGCGCATCACCTGGAACATGGCGTTGAAGGTGCCTTGGGCGAGGGTCTCGGAAACCTCCACGGCATTGCCGCGCACGGCGTCGTCGTAGACTCGGGTGATGGCGCCGTAGAGGGTGGTGAACATCACCAGAGAGACGCCCGCGGAAGCAAGAAGAATGAATCCTTTAATGGTTTTCGGCAGCGGCATCGGCATCCCGTTATGGATTCCCGGAATAAGCATGGTGGTAAGCCCGTGCAGCTTACCAGAAGAGGCCTGGAGGCAATCACTGAGGCGGATCAACAAATCCGCCGCGCTCAGAATACGCTGGCCAGTTCCTGGGGTTCCCGGATGGGGGGCAGACAGCGACCGGGTTCACACACGTAGGCCACCGGCACGTCCTGCGCAGTGCGCTCGGCAAGCGCGCCCGGCAGGTCCCGGGCGGTTTCCGGTACCACGAGGATGCGGCGCTCGGGATGAAAATGCCGCGCGAGTACGCCCTGCCAGGGCGCGAGCGCGGCACCGCTGCCGCGCAGCACCACCGTGGGCCGGGGCGAAAGCTGTTCGCGCAGGGCGAGCAGCACCGCGCCGTGCCCCACCGGATGCTGGCTCACATGGGGCCAGGCGGCGCGCAGGGTGCGTTCCGCTGCGCCCACGTACTCCAGCCGGCCCACCAGATGCCCAAGACGTAGCAGCGCGGAGGCGGCCACGCCGTTGCCCGCGGGCAGCGACTCGTCGGCGAAGGAGCGTGGGCGGTGGATGAGGCGTTCGTGATCGTCGGCGGTGAAGAAAAAGCCGCCGTGGGCCTCGTCCTCGAAGTGTTCGAGCAGCAGATCGGCGAGGGTCAACGCGAATGACAGGTCGCCGTCGCGCCAGCGCGCCTCCAGTAGTGCGAGCAGGCCCTCCAGCAGGAAGGCGTGGTCGTCCAGATAGCCGGGCAGCACGGCTATGTTGTCCTTCCAGGCGGCGAGCAGACGCCCCTGTGTCATCAGGTGCTCGTGCAGGAAATCCAGTGCCCGTTCCGCGGAGGCGACGAAATCGGCACGGTCGAGCAACCGCCCGGCGACGGCCATGCCGCGGATCATGAGCCCGTTCCAGCCCGCGAGGATCTTTTCGTCGCGCCCGGGCCGGACCCGGCCTTCACGTACCTGGAACAGAGCGGCACGCAGGCGCTCTTCGCCTGCGCTGGCTGTGGCCGCCGACCAGCCCAGTTCGGCTGCGATCTCGGCGTGACTGCGACGCCGCTGCAGGTGCCAGCGTTCCTCGAAGTTGGTGGGACCGTCCAGGCCGTACAGCGCGGCGGCCAGGGGGAAGTCCTCGGGAGGCAGCGCGGCAGCGAGTTCTTCGCGCGTCCACACGTAGAAGCGGCCTTCTTCGCCCTCGCTGTCCGCATCCAGGGTGGCGTAGTAGCCGCCCGCGGGCGACTGCATCTCGCGCATCACCCATTCCCCCGTGCGCTCGGCGGCGGCACGCAGCGACGGGTCGCCCGAAAAACACCAGGCCTCGGCATAGAGCGGCAACAGCAGGGCATTGTCGTAAAGCATTTTTTCGAAGTGGGGGATGTCCCAGTGGGCATCCACCGCGTAACGGAAGAAGCCGCCTCCCAGGTGATCGAACAGGCCGCCTTCGGCCATGGCCCGCAGGCTATGCAAGGCCATACGTGCCGCCTCGCCATCGCCGTCGATGGCGAGGCGCAGCAGCAGGGCCAGCTCCTGGCTGTGGGGGAACTTGGGGGCGCCGCCGAAGCCGCCATGGCGTGGGTCGTAGCTGGCCGCCAGCGCCGTGCGCGCGGCCATGAGCGGGCGATCATCCATCTGCGCCGCCACGTGGCCGTCTGCCTCCACCTCCTTCAGGGCAGCACGCAGGGAGGCGTTCTGGTCGTCCAGTTTCGCACGGTGGTCGCGCCAGAAACCGGCGATACGTTCGAGCACCTGGCCGAAGGGGGGCATGCCGTAGCGCCGCTCCTTGGGGAAATAGGTACCTGCGAAGAACGGCGTTTGATCAGGGGCGAGAAACACCGTGAGCGGCCAACCGCCGCCACGCTGGGTCAACAGCTGATGAGCGAGTTGATAAATGCGATCCAGGTCGGGCCGCTCCTCGCGATCCACCTTCACGTTCACGAACAGCTCGTTCATGAGCCGGGCCGTGTCCGGGTCCTCGAAGGATTCGTGAGCCATGACATGACACCAGTGGCAGGCCGAATAGCCGATGGACAGCAGGATGGGCTTGTCCTCACGCCGCGCCAGCGCCAGCGCCTCTTCGCCCCATGGATACCAATCCACGGGGTTGTGGGCGTGCTGTTGCAGGTAGGGACTGGTCTCGCGGGCGAGACGGTTGCGGTGGGCGGCCATGGCGTGTCCGAAAGTTGACTTATGGTGTCAACTTTAGCGGGACGGTGTCCCGCTGTGAAACCCCTCATTCCGCCGTAGCAGCCCGCACCGAGGGTGATTCCCCGGGCCGGGTACGTCGAAGAAGAACGGAAAACGGGGAGAGGTACCGTAGGCTGTCCACGCTGAAGCCCTTCTGCCTCCTCCCGCTTGTCCGTGTAACGGCGTGGCGTCTTTCTCCCGTAAATCCCCCGCCGCTTTCGGGGAATAAAGCCTGCGGGTGCATCGGTGGGAGTGCCGCCGGTATACTGCGGGCCATGCTGCCTTATCCGCACATCGACCCGGTCGCGTTTTCCATCGGTCCCGTCAAGGTCCATTGGTACGGTCTCATGTACCTGGTGGGGTTTGTCGCGGGCTGGTGGTTGTTGCGCCTGCGCGCGCGCCGCGGGGAGGCCTGGAAGCCGGCGCAGATCGACGACCTGCTGTTCTACGGTGCCCTGGGCGTGGTGTTGGGCGGGCGTATCGGCTACGTGCTGTTCTACAACTTCTCCGCCTTCCTTGCCGATCCGCTCATGCTGATGCGTATCTGGGAAGGCGGCATGTCGTTCCACGGTGGCCTGCTCGGCGTGCTCGTCGCCCTGTGGCTCTATGCGCGGCGCGAAAAGCGGCAATGGCTGGCGGTGGTGGATTTCCTGGCGCCCGTGGTGCCCATCGGTCTCGGTGCGGGCCGTATCGGCAATTTCATCAACGCGGAATTGTGGGGCAGGGTGACGGACGTGCCCTGGGCCATGGTGTTTCCGGGGGCGGGCCCGCTGCCGCGCCATCCTTCCATGCTGTACGAGTTTTTCCTCGAAGGCGTGGTGCTGTTCATCATCCTCTGGCTTTATGCGCGCAAGCCGCGGCCGCTGGGCGCGATCTCCGGCCTGTTCGCCATTTTCTACGGCGTGTTCCGTTTCCTGGTGGAGTTCGTGCGCGAGCCCGATGCGCACATCGGTTATCTCGCCTTCGGCTGGGTTACCATGGGCCAGGTCCTGTCGCTGCCGCTGATCCTCGTGGGCGTCTTTCTGCTGTGGCGCGCCCTGGCGGCCGCGCCGGCCACCAACCACAAACGAGTCTCCTGATGCGCGCCTATCTCGATCTGATGCGCCATGTACTCGAGCATGGCACCCGCAAGGAAGATCGCACCGGCACCGGCACCGTGAGCGTGTTCGGGCACCAGATGCGCTTCGACCTGACGCAGGGCTTCCCGGTGGTCACCACCAAGAAGCTGCATCTCAAGTCCATCATCCACGAACTGCTGTGGTTCCTGCGCGGTGACACCAATATCGCCTATCTGCGCGAAAACGGTGTGACCATCTGGGACGAATGGGCTGACGAGAACGGCGACCTGGGGCCCGTGTACGGCTATCAGTGGCGTTCCTGGCCCACGCCCGACGGGCGCCACATCGACCAGATCAGCCAGGTGATCGAGCAGATTCGCAGCAATCCCGATTCACGCCGTCTCATGGTCTCGGCCTGGAACGTGGGCGAGGTCGAAAAAATGAAACTGCCGCCCTGCCACGCCCTGTTCCAGTTCTACGTGGCCGACGGCAGGCTCTCCTGCCAACTCTACCAGCGCAGTGCCGACATCTTTCTGGGCGTGCCGTTCAACATCGCCTCCTATGCGCTGCTGACCATGATGGTGGCGCAGGTGACGGGGCTGAAGCCGGGCGAGTTCATTCACACGCTCGGCGACGCCCATCTGTACGCCAATCATCTGGAGCAGGCGCGCACCCAGCTTTCCCGAGCGCCCTATCCCTTGCCGCGAATGCGGATCAATCCCGAGGTGAAGTCCATCTTCGATTTCCGCTTCGAGGACTTCACCCTGGAGGGCTACGAGGCGCATCCACACATCAAGGCACCGGTGGCGGTATAGGAGCGGCGACAGGGACCTGATGAATACCAACAACATCGCCCGACGCAGAGACGCGAAGACACCCGGGGCGCAGAGGGAATCCTTCGATGGCCACCTCTGCGCCTTTTGCGTTCCGGCGCCCAGCGCCTCATCCATACAGCCGCACGGTCGGCTCGGTGGCCTATCCTCATGATCTCGATCATCGTCGCCATGGCGAAAGACAACGTCATCGGCATCGAAAACCGCTTGCCCTGGGATTTGCCCGAGGACATGAAGTGGTTCCGCCGTCACACCTTGGGCAAAGCCGTCCTCATGGGGCGCAGCACCTACGAATCCATCGGTAAGCCGCTCCCGCAGCGACGCAACCTGGTGTTGACGCGCGATGTGGATTACCGTGCGCCCGGTTGCACCATCGTGCACTCCGATGACGAAGCACTCGCCGCCGCGGGCGAAGGCGAACTGATGGTGATGGGCGGTGAATCCGTCTACCGGGAGTGGCTGCCACGCGCGCAGCGCCTCTATCTCACCGAAGTCCATGCGTGCATCGCGGGTGACGCGTGGTTCCCGCCGTTCGACCGACGCGAGTGGCGCGAGATCGAACGCTGTGAACACGCCACTGACGAGCGTCACGCTTACCCCTGCAGCTTCATCATTCTCGAACGTCTGCCGCCCAACGCGTGAACCCGCTCAACCAGACCGACCAGGGACGGGGCAGCGAAAAGGAGACCACGCGTTTACAAAACCGCATCGTCGGCTTTGCACTCACGGCGATCCTGGTCACCGGCCTTGCGGTCGGGCTGGGCGCGGCCATTCCCGCTTTCCAATCCGGGAAGGCCGCAGTGGAGACTGCCGTGGACTACAACGTGCGCCTGCAGGCCATGGTCCTCGGTCAGTTCACCACGCGCCTCGGTGACATGGCGCTGCAGGTGACCAGCCGTACTGCCATTCGTGACCGGCTGGACGACTATGCACAGGGGCGTATCGGCATCGACGAACTGCGCAGCTTCACCAGGCCCAAGCTCATCGATGCCCTGAGCCTGCATCCCGAGGCCATCGGCCTGCGTCGCCTTGGGCCGGCGGGTGAGGTCGTGACCACCATCGGTTTTGTCCCGCCGGACCTGCCCGTGTCGCTGCCGGACGATCGCACGCCCTTGATTGCACCGCCGCACCACTATGAGGACGAGAGCTATCTCACCGCGGTTGCCGCCATTTACAGCCGCGACGGGCGGCGCATCGGCACCGACATCGTGGTATTCCGCGACGAGGTGCTGCACCAAATCCTCGGCGATCTCGAACATCTGCTGCCGGGTGCCACCATCTATGTGGCGGCATCGGGTGAACAGTATTTCACCCACGGTCACGGCAGCCTGGTCCCCGACGTAGCGCCGCGCGAGGTGCGGGCACTGGTGTCCGGGCGAGAGCACATCCTGCGCACCCGCACCGGACTTTTGCTGGCGGAACCGGTGGCCGGCGGGTGGACCTTGGCCGTGGCGATGCCCGACCACCTGATCTATGCACCCGCCCTGGAAGAACTGGTGTTGCCTGCGGTGGTCACGCTCATCATGCTGCTGGTCGCGTCACTGGGTGCCGACCGCCTGCTGCGCCCGCTCGTCGACGGAGTCATCCGGCTCGCCCGGCGTCTGCAGGACACCAGTGCCGAGCAGCAGGCACTACTGGAATATGCACGCAGTTTCGTGTTCCGCGTGACCAACGGCGAACTGGGCACGGTGTCTGCCAATGTGTTCGAGGTACTCGGCCATCGGCCAGAAACACTGCCGGCGGAGGTCGCCGCCATGCTGGTCGCGCCCGCCCGCGACAGCACCGCCGTGGGAGAACTTCCCCCTTATCGCCTGCATGCGGTGCACGCCGACGGCAAGGCGGTGGTGCTGGAGGTGCATGCGCGCATGCGGCGTACCCCGGAAGGGTGCACCGAGGTGTTTGGCGTGGCGCGTGACATCACCGCGCGCGCCGATGCAGAAGAGGCACTGCGTGCCAGCAAACAGCGCCTGCGCACCCTCATCGACGCGAGCCCGGACCTCATCTGTTCCAAGGACGGCGCAGGGCGCTGCCTCGAAGTGAACCCGGCCGGCAGTACCCTCCTCGATATCGACGCGGATCGGATGGTGGGGCGCAGTTGCAGCGAACTGGCACACTCCGCGAGTGGTGCGGTGCAGGCGATGATGGTCCGCTTCGCCGCGCACGATGAGCAGGCCTGGCTGGCCCGTGCCCCCCGGCGCGAGGAAGAGACCGTCCCCGGTCCGACGGGTGAGCGCATCCTCGATACCATCCGTGTTCCCTTGTTCGATGACGCCGGTAACCGCAGCGGCCTGCTTACCATCGGCCGTGACGTCACCGAGCGTGTGCTGGCGGAGCGCGAGCTGGCAAGATCGGCGGCGGAATGGACCTACGCCATGGACTTCCTGGACGACGCCATCTTCCTGGTGGATTCCGATCAGCACATCCTGCGCGCCAACCGTGCGGCTTATCACTTGGTTGGCGGCGTGCCGCAGCAGGTGGTCGGAAGGCCCCTCACCGCCGTGTTACACCCCACCGGCCTGCCCGAGCCATGTCGCGTGTGCGAGGCGCTGCTGCAGCGGCGCGAGGCCTTCATCACCCTGGAACTGGAACACGAAGACAACACTTTCGGGCGGGCGGTGGAGATCATGGTCAAGGCCGTCCCCGAGAGCGACGGCAAGCCGCTGCGCAGCCTGATCGGCATCCACGACCTCTCGCGTACGCGCCAGACGGAAGAGGAACTGCACCTGGCTGCCTCCGTGTTCGAGGGCAGTCACGAGGGCATCGTGATCACCGATGCCGCTCACAGGATCCTGCGTGCCAACACGGCTTTCACCCGCATCACCGGTATCGCCACCAACGACGCCGTGGGGCATACGGTGCAGGACCTGCTGGCGGTGGACGGCGGCAAGGATGCACGCCGGCAGTACATCTGGGAGAGCGTGGCCCGTCAGGGCTTGTGGCAGGGCGAGGTGTGGTTCCGCCGTCACAATGGCGACCTGTTCCCGGCCTGGCACCGCATCAGCGCCCTTCAGGATCATCGCGGCGAGGTGTTGCACTACATCAACCTGTTCACCGACATCACCGACAAGAAACTGTCGGAGGAACGCATCCACCATCTCGCGCATTACGACGTCCTCACCGACTTGCCCAACCGGTTGTTGTTCAACGACCGGCTCGCCCATTCCATGGAGCGTGCCCAGAGCAAAGATGCCAAGGTCGGGTTGCTGTTCCTCGACCTCGATCACTTCAAGAATGTGAACGACACGCTGGGGCACGAATTTGGCGACAACCTGCTGCAGGTGATTGCCGAGTGCCTGCGCGGTGCGGTGCGCGAACAGGACACCGTGGCACGCCTGGGTGGCGACGAATTCACGGTGGTGCTGGAAGATCTCGTGCGCGTGCAGGATGCGGGCGTGGTAGCCAACAAGATCCTCGAGGCCATCGCCCATCCGGTGAACCTGCAGGGCCATGAGCTGTTCGTGCGTGCCAGCATCGGTATCAGCATCTTCCCGGATGATGGTCGCGACGTGCAGACCCTGCTGCGCAATGCCGATGCGGCCATGTATCGGGCCAAGGAACACGGCCGCAACACCTACCAGTACTACATACCGGAACTCACCCTCGCCTCCATCGAGCGCCTCGACCTGGAAAATGCGCTACGCCGGGCGCTGGAACGCGATGAACTGTTCCTGCACTACCAGCCGCAAGTGGCGATGCCGTCGGGCCGCATCATCGGTGCCGAGGCGCTGCTGCGCTGGAGCCATCCTACCAAGGGGTTGATCCCGCCCAGCCAGTTCGTGCCACTGGCCGAGGATGCCGGTCTCATGGGCCCGATCGGCGCCTGGGTGATCGAAACCGCCTGCATGCAATTGCGCGCCTGGCGTACCGAAGGCCTGCCGTTGCGGCGCGTGGCAGTGAACCTGTCCGGACAGCAGATCATCCGTGGCGACCTGGTGGCGACGGTACAGGACATCCTGGAGCGCACAGGCGTGGACCCGGTGGACCTGGAACTGGAAATCACCGAGAGCTTTGTGATGGCCCACCTGAGTGACGGTCTCGCCACCCTGAACGGGCTCAAGGAACTGGGCGTCACGCTGGCCATTGACGATTTCGGTACCGGGTATTCGTCGTTGGCCTACCTCAAGCGTCTGCCCATCGATCGGCTGAAGATCGATCGTTCCTTCGTGCAGGACGTCCCGGCTGACCGCGATGACATGGCCATCGCAGCCACCATCATCGCCATGGCCCACAACCTGGACCTCCAGGTCATCGCCGAAGGCGTGGAGCGACCTGCCCAGGCGGATTTCCTGCGTCACCACCGCTGCGACGAGGTGCAGGGCTACCTCTACGGCAGGCCTCTCGACCCCCAGGCATTCCGCGACCTGATCGACACCCGCGACACCGCCTGAGCCGTGGGTGCGGCCACGGGCCGCGCGCGGTGCCTCTGTGCACGATAACTGCGCGACGTTCCCATGCGGGCGGCGCCCGGTGCCTGGCCTTCCACCGCCCTCAATCCTCGCCCGGTGTACGCACACCCGCACAGGGCAGGCGGGTGACGGGCACATCGGGATGGTCGAGACGTGCGGCGCTGAGGGCGCCACCCCACAGGCACCCCGTATCGAGCCCGAGCACACCATGGCCGCGGTACAGCCCGAGGGTGGACCAATGGCCGAAGACGATGCGCTCAGCCGCGCTGCGCCGGCCGGGGACCTCGAACCAGGGCAGCAGGTCGCCGGACTGGCGCCCCGGCGCGCCCTTGTGTGCCAGGCTGAGCGCACCGTCCACCGTACAGAAGCGCAAGCGCGTGAGGCAGTTCACCGTAAAACGCAGCCGGTCCCAACCCGCAAGCGCCGGATCCCAGCGGCGCGGTTCGTTGCCGTACATGTGCTTGATGAATCCATGGAAATCCGGTCCGCGTAGCGCCGCCTCCACCTCCGCTGCACAGGTCTGCGCGGTGGTCAGGTCCCATTGGGGCGGCAGGCCGGCGTGCACCAGGGTCCAGCCCACGGCGGCGTCATGGTGCAGCAACGGCTGATACCGCAGCCAGTCCAGCAAGTCGTCACGATCAGGCGCGCGGAGGAGGGGACCCAAGGTATCGTTGGACGTGAAGTGGCGGTGTTTGCCCAGCCACACCGCCAGCAGGTGCAGGTCATGATTGCCGAGCACGGTAAGCGCCGCATCACCCAAGCCGCGCACGTAACGCAGTACCTCCAGTGATTTCGGCCCGCGGTTCACCAGGTCGCCGCACAGCCACAGGCGGTCTGCCGCCGGATCGAAACCGATATGGTCGAGCAGGGTGCGAAATTCGTCGTAGCAACCCTGCAGGTCACCTATTGCATAGACTGCCATGGGTGATCGTTGACTCCGTCGTGAAGAATCGGTGGGGAAAGGCGTGAAGGCCGGCAGGCGGCCCCGCCGGCTGCCGGGACGCATCCTTGCGACGTCTTCATTCTTGCCGATGTGCCCGCATTTTATCAGCCGTCCGCGCCGTCCGGATTGGGTAAGATGCGCGGCTATGAGTACCACGCGCGACCTTATCACCGCCGCACAGGCCGGGACCCTCTACGGCCTGTTCCTCGAACGCCTGCGCCGTACCCCGGAAGCGACCGCGTATGGCGAGTTCGATCGCCGCCAGGGTGCCTGGGCGACACAATCCTGGCGCGACCTGGGGGGCCGCGTGGCTTGTTGGCAGGCGGCGCTGTCGCGCGAAGGACTCCATCCCGGCGATCGGGTGGCCATATCCCTGCGCAATGGCGTGGACTGGGTGGTGTTCGACCTCGCCGCGCAAGGACTCGGCCTGGTGACCGTGCCGCTTTACACCGACGATCGTCCGGATAGCATCGGTTTCATCCTCGACGACGCCGGTGCGAAGCTGCTGCTGGTGCAGGACGACCTGCGTCAACGCCGTCTCGCCGGGGCACTCGCGCCGACCCATCTGCAGCGCATCCTGGTGCTGGAGACGGGGGCGGACGAGCCGACTGCCGACCCGCGCGTGTGCCCTGTGGCGCGCTGGCTCCCCGAGCGTGGTGAACTGCATGCCGGTCCGCGGGACCCGCATGCACTTGCGACCCTTATCTACACCTCCGGCACCACGGGCAAGCCCAAAGGGGTGATGTTGAGCCACCACAACATCCTCTCCGTGGTGGAAAGCGGCCTGCGCGTGGTGGACGTCTACACAAGCGACTGTTTCCTGTCCTTCCTGCCCCTCTCCCACGCACTGGAGCGCACCGCGGGCTATTACCTGCCCATGGCCGCCGGTGCGCAGGTGGTATTCGCGCGTTCGGCGGCGGTGCTCGCAGAAGACCTGGCCAGTCGGCGCCCTACGGCGCTCATCGCCGTGCCGCGCATCTTCGAGCGGGTGCACGCACGGATCGCAGCCCAGCTCGCCAAGGCGTCGCCTTTGCAGCGGTGGTTGTTCGCAACCACCGTGGGGATCGGCTGGTCGCGTTTCCTGCATGCCCAACGCCGTGGCCCGTGGCGACCGTCCCACTTGCTGTGGCCCTTGTTCGACGCCCTGGTCGCGCGCAAGGTTCGCGCCCGCCTGGGCGGGCGCTTGCGCCTGGTGGTCAGCGGGGGCGCGCCGCTCGCAGCGGAAGTGGCGCGGGTGTTCATCGGCCTGGGCGTGCCGGTGTTGCAGGGCTACGGACTTACCGAAACCGCACCACAATTGAGCGTGAACCTGTTGCACGACAATGACCCCGCCAGCGTCGGCCCGCCGCTGCCCGGTGTGGAGGTGCGCCTGGGCAAGCACGACGAGCTGCTGGTCCGCAGCCCCGGCATGACACGCGGTTACTGGAACAATCCAGAAGCCAGCGCGCAGCTGCTGCGCGACGGCTGGCTGCACACTGGCGACCAGGCGCGCCTGCAACAGGGGCGTATCCACATCACCGGCCGCATCAAGGATGTGCTGGTGCTTTCCAACGGTGAGAAGGTCCCGCCCGAGGAGATGGAGCTGGCCATCACCCTTGACCCGCTCGTCGAACAGGTCATGGTGGTCGGTGAAGGGTGTTCCTTCCTCGCGGCCATCGCCGTGCTGAATGAGGAACAATGGCAGGTCCTCGCACACCGCCTGGGGCTGGTGCCGGACGGTGTTGAAAGCCTGAACGACCGGCGTGTGACACACGAAATCTTGCAGCGCATGCAGGCGCAACTCCATGCCTTCCCCGCCTGGGCGAAGATCCGGCGCGTGCATCTCACCCGCGAGCCCTGGAGCGTGGACAACGGTCTGCTTACGCCCACCCTCAAGAAGAAGCGCGTGGAATTGCGCAAACACTTCGCCGCCGAGATCGCAGCCCTCTACGCGGATGGGCCGACGCAGCAACGGTGGCAGGATCGCCCGGAACACGCGTGACGCGGCCCCGGTCGCCTTATATTCAGAACAGCAACTGACGAGGAGCCCCCCATGAGCACGAATGGCACGCCGGACCTGCAATCCCTCAAGACCGTCACCACGGCCGTCTACGCGCTGCAGGCGCTCGCGTTCCTGTTCGGCATCACCTTCATCGTGGCCGTGGTGGTCAACTACATCAAGCGCGAAGACGTGCGCGGCACCTGGCTCGAATCCCATTTCCGCTGGCAGATCCGCACCTTCTGGTACGGCCTGCTGTGGACCGTGCTTGGCACCCTGCTCTACATCGTCATCATCGGGTATTTCATCTGGCTCGCGAACGTGGTGTGGGTGATTTATCGCATCGCCAAAGGATGGTTGCGGCTGTCCGAGGGCAAGGAGATGTACGTCTGAGCGTGCGGTTCGTGTGTGTGTGCAACGCGGAGCACGCGGAGGTATTGCGTAGGTCACGTTGCGCGGCTACGTGACTGTCCGAGGGCAAGGAAATGTACATCTGAGCGTGTGGTTCGTGTGCGGGGGCAACGCGGAGGGCGCGGAGTAACGCGTCCTCCGCGTTTCGACGCGACATCCTCTTGCCAAATCACCGGCACTTGCGCAATTCGATGCGCCGGAACCAGCCGCGGGCTAAGGCGGGTTCGTCGTGTTCCAGGCACAATGACGGGCAGCATTCCAGCACCTGTTCGAACACCACATCGGTGCGCGTGGCGATGCGGCGGCTGATCATGTTGACGGTGCGGCGCACGGGGGCGCGCTGTCCGGGGCGCAGGAACTTGTCCAGGATCAGTACGCGGCCACCCGGGCGCAGCACGCGCATCGCCTCACACAGGGCACGTTCGGGTGCCGGCACCACGGCCAGGATGAGATGCATCACCACGGCATCGAAACTCGCATCCGCATAGGGCAGCGCCATCACGTCGCCCACCTGCAAGCGCACGTCGTCGCGTTCACGGGCGCGGCGCTTCGCCGCGCGCAGCATGGCGGGTGTGAGATCGATGCCGGTGTAATGGGGGCCGCGCGGCAGGTGGGGAATGTCCAGGCCCGTGCCGATGCCGGCGATCAGCACCTCCTTCTCACCGGAAAGGCGCGCCAGGCTGGCTTGCCGCGGCCGCGCGCTGGCGCGCGCCACCACGAGGTCGTAGACGGGAGCGAAAAAGGTGTAACTGCGGCGCAGGTTCATGGGTACGGGGAGAGGACACGGAAGGTGCAGATGATAGGCGTAGGTCACGTTGCGAAGCTACGTGACACGTTCGGAGCGCTGAATGTCACGTAGCCGCTGCGCGGCAACGTGACCTACGCAAACTGCGTCCTCCGCTCCGCGTTACACCCCTGCTAGTGCAAGGTCCGCGGCGTCGACAAGGTGAACGGCGCGATCTCGGCGTCGAACTCGTGACCGTCGTCTGAACGCATGCGGTAGCGGCCGTGCATGGAACCCACGGGCGTCTCCAACACGGTGCCGCTGGTGTAGCGGAATTCCTCGCCGGGCTTGAGGTAGGGTTGCTCGCCCACCACGCCTTCGCCGCGCACTTCCTGTTCACGGCCGTGGCCGTCGGTGATGATCCAGTGTCGCGTGAGCAGGCGTGCGGGCGTCGTGCCGGTGTTGCGGATGGTCACCGTGTAGGCGAACACGAAGCGTTCGTCATCCGGCTGGGAATGCTCTTCCACATACGTGCTCTTCACTTTCACTTCGATGTGACATTCGGTGATGTCCATCCAACTCCTCCTAGAGGCGCCGGGCCGCGATGGCGGCGCCGAGCAGGCCCACCTTGGGATCGGTGATCACATAAACGGGCATGGTGCGCGTGAGCGGTGCCATGCGCCCCTTGCGGTTGAAGGCGGCCATGAAGCGGCCGTCCTTGAGCATCGGCAGGATCTTCGGTGCGATACCGCCCGCCACGTACACCCCGCCGCGCGCCAGGGCGGCCAGTGCGAGGTTGCCTGCCACGCTCCCGTAGGCGTCCACGAACAGCGCCAGCGTGCGCACGGCCAAGGGATCGTGGCCGTCGCTGGCGGCGGCGGACACGGCCGCGCTGATGTCAGGTGCATTGAGGGCCGGATGGTCGTTGCGACCCTCGCGTTCCAGAAAAAAGCGAAACGTATCCTCGATGCCCATGCCGGACACGACACGTTCATAGGACACGCGTTCGTGCTGGCGGCGCAGCCAGGTAAGCAGGTCATCCTGATCTTCGTCCGTGGGCGCAAAATCCATGTGACCGGCTTCCGTGGGAAATACCTCGTAGTGCGTACCGACGTGGTGCAGGAAGGCCACGCCCAAACCCGTCCCGGCGCCGATGACGAGTCGTGGACCGCCGGCCTCGCCCGCTACCTCCTGCAGGGGTTCGACGCTGTCACGGTCCAGGGCGTCGATGCCGTAGCCGAGCGCCTGGAAGTCATTGATGAGGCGCACGCGGGTGAGGCCGAGCGATTGGGCAAGCTCGTCGGAGTCCATGCGCCAGGGCAGGTTAGTGAGGCTGGCATGCTGCCGGGATGCAGTCCCGCTGACCGGGCCCGCCACGCCGAAGCATGCACGCTCGATGCCCAGCCGCCCCTGCGTGGCGAGGAACTCGTAGGCCATGGGTGCGAGGCCCGGATAGGCTCGGCTGTCGAAGCGCTGTTCGGCGAGCACCTTCATGGCGTTGCCGTCGAATTCGGCGATCTGCAACAACGTCTTGGTGCCGCCGATGTCGCCGGCCAGCACGTGCATGATGTGGGAACTCATACGGGAGACTCGCGGAGGCCGGCGGCGGCCTGCGCATCGAGAAACCATTCCACCGCACCCTGTGGCCGCAGCCTCTGTACGGGCAGGGGAGCGGGACCGACGATCTCGTGCAACGCCCGTCGTACCACATCCGCCTTCTTGGCGCCGGCCACCAGCAGTATCAGGTGGCGTGCCCGATCGAGCACCGGATAGGTGAGACTGACGCGCCAAGCCTGCAGCTTTTCCACGTACACCGGTATCACGCTGGTGTCGGTGCTGGTGAGGGCCGTGGTGTCTGGAAACAGCGAGGCGATGTGGCCGTCCAGTCCCAGGCCCAGCAGGACCAGATCGAAGCGGGGCATGCCTTGGTCGAGGGGCACGCTGCGGGCGAGCACCGCCGCGTAATCGGCGGCCGCCTGCGCGGCCGGCTGCTCACCGGCGATACGATGCACGTTTCCCTCCGGAAGTGGCACATGCGAGAGTAGGCGCTCGCGCGCCATCCGGTAATTGCTGTCGGGGTGATCGGGGGGCACGACGCGCTCGTCGCCAAAATAGACGTGGGTGCAGGACCAGTCCATGCGCCCGGCGAACTCCGGCGTGGCGAGTGTCGCATAGAGGCCTTCCGGGGTCCTGCCGCCCGCCAGCGACAGATGGAAGCTGCCACGTGCGTGCACGGACGCGGCGGCGAGTTGCACTACACGCTCTGCGCTGGCACGGTGCAGCGCCGGTTCGTCGCCCAGGATGTGGATGGCAGGCTTCGTCATAGGGGGTGCGCTGTCGCAAGGTGGGAATGCATCGTTTCTTGTTCTCTTGCGGAAAGGAGGCCTTTTCCTTGGTGGATGCATGGTCCAGGGCGAGGCGTTCTTGAGCTTAGTCAGCCTGTGCCACTGCTTCAACCATCCGGTTAGGCGTGCGGCACCATGTGGGCGCAATGGCAAGGCCTTGGCCCAGTGCTTTCCGCCTCGCGGCAGGGGCATCATTTGCGCAGCGGATGCCATGGGACGATGGGCAGGTACATCCCCAGTCACCGTCATTCTGCATTGCCGCCGCCGTGCGCGCCGTAGTCAGCGTCGGCGCGCAGGCCGCCGCGCCGGTTCAGCGTTCCACGATGCGTACCTTGTCGCCAACCTGGATTACGTCGGGGTCCACGATGGCGCTGTCCTCCGCCAGACGGCCGTAGGACCATGGGTCCTTCAGATAGCGCTTGGCGATATCCCACAGGGTGTCACCGCGCACCACGGTATGCACGATGACCCGTGTCCCCGGCGTGCTCGGGGGGTTGTGTTCCATCACCAGGGTGACGCCGTCCGGCGCAGGTTCCAGGTGAATCTGTGCAGGCGGCGGGGTGTCGGTCACGGCCACAGCCTCTAGCGGCGGCGGCACGGAGGCGATGGGGGCGACCGGCTCCGGTTCCGCCTGTGGCTCCGGTTGCACCTGCGGTTCCGGTTGCGGCCCCTCGTCCGTCTGGGCAGGGGCGGGCGGTGGGTCCGCTTCGGTGAGGGCGAGTCGTGGCTCGATGCGAGGGGTGGTCTGCGGCAGCGCATTGATAGCAGGTACGGCCGCCGTGTGGGTGGGGGCCGAGGACAGCTTGCGCGGCCCCGGCTCCAGTCCCAGGAAAGGTAGCAGGACGACCACCAGCCCCGCAGCCGCCACTGTGGCGAGCAGTGGTACGAGGAAGCGGTGCCGTGGTGCCGTCTCCGGCGCTTGTCCGGTGGCTGCTGCCGGTTGCGCCGGTGCCTGCGGCCTGACGGTTTCAGGGGGGCTCACCGGCGTGGGGACTTCGGCGGTGTTGGCGTTGGTCTCCGCTGCGGCCGGCCGCTGCATTGGCCCGGTGGTCGCGGCCGGTGGCGTGACGTTGGCAGGCATGCGTGGTTCGGGACGGGCAGGCGCGGGCTGCGCCGGCGCCCGGGCCTGTGGCGGAGTCGCGGCAAGTGGGGCCTTGACTGACCCGGGCCGGCGCGGCTTGGGTGTCTGCGGTCCGCTGGTGGCCGAGGGGCTCGGCAGCGGATTCGCAGGCGAAGAGGCTTTGGCTGTGGATTCCGGCATGGGCGGAGGTGGGGCGGTGACTTTGCGGCGGGCACCCGGCGAGGGGGAAGGGACGGGCTCCTCCGGGCGCACCGGTGGCTGCGGCGATGTGGTGTGGGGCCTGGGGGATGGTTCCGGCTTGGTACGGCCGCGCAACCGGGCCGCGGCCTCGCCCAGGGCCTCGTGCAAGGGCATGTGGGCGGCGGCGGTCGTCGCGGGTCCCGACGTTGCCAGGGCACGCAGGGCGGTGCCGGCGTCCTTGAGTGCGTAGAGCGCCTCGAAATCGGTGAGCAGGGCAATACGCCCGTCGTGGAGCAGGGCGCCGTGGAAGGTGCGCGCCGGCAGACCCGGCGGCAGGGCGGTGCGCCGTGCCTCGGGCGGAGCGAAGCCGAGTACCTCGTCCACCACGAAACCGCGCAGGGCCTCGCCGGTGCGGGCCAGCACCACGCGGCCGTCCCGATCCGGTACGCCCAGCTTGCGGCGCAGTTCCACCAGGGCCACGGTGTGGTCGCCGTGGTGGAATACACCCGGCTCGTCCGCCGGTGCACCCGGCAGGGCGGTCACATGGGCGGGGGGCGCGAGGATGCCTTCGGATGCGAGCGCAGGCAGGCCGAACAGCACCCGCCCCACCCGCAACACCACTGTTTGTTCAGCACTGGCTGCCACTGCATCCCTCCCTGGTCTGTAACGGCCTGCCGATTGACGAATTTAGCCCGGACTTTTCCCTGCGGCATTGGCGAGGGCGGCAAACTCGCCCAGGCTGAGGGTCTCGGCGCGCCGGCCCGGGTCGATGTCCAGCGCCGTCATGGTCTCGGCCGCCACCATCCCGCGCAGGGTATTGCGCAAGGTCTTGCGCCGCTGGCTGAAGGCCTGGGCAACCACGCGCGCAAAACACTCCGCGTCGTCCACCCGTACCGGCGGCTCGCGATAGGGCAGCAGCCGCACCACGGCCGAATCCACCTTGGGTACCGGACGGAAGGCGCCGGGCGGCACGGTGAACAGGCGTTCCACCTTGCAGTAGTACTGCACCATCACGCTCAGTCTGCCGTAGTCGGCGGTGCCGGATGCGGCGGCGAGGCGGTCCACCACCTCCTTCTGCAACATGAAGTGCATGTCGCGGATGGCCCCGGCCTGCTCGATGAGGTGGAAGATGAGGGGCGTGGAGATGTTGTAGGGCAGATTGCCCACCACGCGCAGGGCTTCATCGGGGCCCGCGAGTGTGCGGAAATCGAAGCGCAGGGCATCGGCCTGGTGGATGCGCAGCTCCCCGGCGGCGGCGAACTTCTCCTGCAGATGGGGAATGAGATCGCGGTCCAGCTCCACCACATCCAGGCGGCCAAGCGCCTGCAGCAGCGGGCCGGTGAGGGCGCCGAGCCCGGGACCGATCTCCACCACCCGCTCCCCCGGCCGCGGATTCACCGCGCGCACGATGCGGTCGATCACCGTGTGATCGCGCAGGAAATTCTGGCCGAAGCGTTTGCGGGCTTGATGCTGCATGGGCGCGGGTTCCGAAGGTGTAGCGCGAATTATGGCCGATCACCGGGTTTGATGTTGGCGCAACGCGGAGGACGCGGAGGCGCGGAGGACGCGGAGGCGCGGAGGACGCGGAGAATGGAAAGGGCCGGTGGCCTCCCGCTTGTGGTGATTGCACGAGCCCCGTCTGGTGTAACCGGCATGAGGAGCGGCCTCGCGCGTGACGCTCAAACCGCAACGGCTGAATCCCCCCGCCTGCGGATTCGCATTCCTTCGCGTCCTCCGCGCCTCCGCGCCCTCCGCGTTTCCCCTCTGTCACCCGTGATTGAGCTGTGCCAGTGCCACCGCGATGGCGTATTCCAGGCTGCCGATGTCGGCGCGGCCGGTGCCGGCGAGGTCGAGGGCGGTGCCGTGGTCCACGGAGGTGCGCACGATGGGCAGGCCGAGGGTGACGTTCACGCCGTGGCCGAAGCCCTTGTGCTTGAGCACGGGCAGACCCTGGTCGTGGTACATGGCGAGCACGGCGTCGGTATCTTCCAGCAGGCGCGGCACGAAGGCGGTGTCGGCGGGCAGCGGACCGATCAGGTCCATGCCTTCGCGACGCAGACCTTCCAGCACGGGGGTGATGATCTCGATCTCCTCACAGCCCATGTGCCCGCCCTCGCCTGCGTGCGGATTGAGTCCGCACACGACGATGCGCGGTTGCTCGATGCCGAAGCGCTCGACCAGGCTGCGGTGCAGGGTACGGATGATCTCGTCCAGCAGCACGGGGGTAATGGCATCGGCCACGTCGCGCAGGGGCAGGTGGGTGGTGGCGAGCGCGACCCGCAGGCCCGGGGTGGCGAGCATCATCACCACGAACGGCGTACCGGTGCGTTCGGCGAGGAATTCGGTGTGGCCCGTGAAGGGTACGCCCGCCTCGTTGATCACGCCCTTGTGCACCGGGCCGGTGACCATGGCCGCGAATTCCCCTTCCATGCAGCCGTCCACCGCGCGGGCAAGGCAATCGAGCACGTAGGTGGCGTTGCGGGTGTCGAGTCGCCCTGCCCGCGCGGGCGCCGCCAGTTTCATGGGCAGCACGGTCAGCTCGCCGGCGCGGGTGGGCGCGGGCTTGCGCTCCGGGTCATAGCTGCGCAGCGACAGCGGCAGGTCCAGTTGCCGCGCTCGCGCCAGGAGCATGTCGGGGTCGGCCACCGCCACCAGCTCCAGGTCGCGCGGGCGCTGTGCGGCCTGTACGCAGAGGTCGGGACCGATCCCGGCCGGTTCGCCGGGGGTGAGTGCGAGGCGGAGGAGCGGATTTTGGTGTTTCAACTCGGATACCTGCTGTAACCACCGTCGTGATGGGATGGGGGATCAGCCTTCCAGGCGGTATTCCACATAGGCCTCGTCGCGGATCTGGCGCAGCCAGGCCTCGGTTTCCTCTTCCTGCTTGCGTTGGCGCAGGGCCTCCATGGCGCGCATGCGGCGGAATTCCTCGGTGTTGTCGTGATCACGCCGCGCCAGCGGCTGCACGATGTGCCAGCCGAACTGGGTGCGGAACGGTGCACTCACCTGTCCCAAGGGCGTCTTGTACATCATTTCCTCGAACTCGGGCACCATCTGGCCCGGTCCCGCCCAGCCCAGGTCGCCGCCGTTGGCGCCCGAACCCTTGTCATCGGAATGGACGCGTGCCAGCTGCGCGAAGTCGTCGCCACCGAGGATGCGTTCGCGCAGGCGTTCCAGACGTGCGCGGGCATCGGCATCCGAGGTGATCTCGTCGGGGCGGATGAGAATGTGGCGTGCGTGCACCTGTTTCACCACGTGCTTCTCCTCGCCGCCGCGTACGTCCACCAGTTTGATGATGTGGAAGCCGCTGGGGCTGCGGATGAGCTCGCTCACCTCGCCCTTCTCCATACCGAGCACCGCCTCGACGAACAGGCTCGGCAGCTGGCCACCTCTGCGCCAGCCCAGATCGCCGCCCTCCAGCGCCTGCTGGCCGTCGGAATGGGCGATGGCCAGCTGGCGGAAATCGGCCCCCAGTTTCAGCTGGGCAAGCACCTGCTCGGCCTCGCTGCGGGCACGCTGGATCTGCTCGGGACCCGCGGCCTCCGGCACGGCGATGAGGATGTGCGCGAGCTGGAACTCGTTCTGCAGTTGTGCCCTGGCGGCGCTGGAAGCGAGGTAGTCGTCCACCTCCTGCGGCGTCACGTTGATACGGCTGTTCACATGCCGGGCGCGCAGGCGTGAGATCAGGATCTCCCTGCGGATGTCTTCCCGGAAGTCAGCGTAATCCACACCATCGCGGGCGAGCACCTGGCGGAACTGCTCGGGCGTGAGGCGGTTTTCGGCGGCAATGTTGCCCACCACCTGGTTCACGGCCTCGTCTTCCACGCGCATACCGCTCTCGGCGGCGAGTTGCAGCTGGATGCGTTCCAGGACGAGGCGTTCCAGTACCTGGCGAGTGAGCACCTCTTTGGGGGGCGCGGAGGTGTTGGCCTTGCCGATCTGCTGCAGCACGATGCGCGTGCGCTCCTCCAGCTCCTGCGCGGTGACCACGTCGTCGTTCACGACGGCCACCACACGATTGAGCTCGATGACTTCGGCCGGTGCCGTGCTCGCGCAGACGAGCAGGGCGGCGGTGGCTATGAGGCGGCGATATTTCATCGGTATCCCACGAGTCCTTCTTCGATCACGCTCTCCAGCGGCTGGCCGAGGCTGGCCAGGCCTTTGAGTTCAAAGGTGAAATGCACGCTGCGGTCGGATTCGAGATCGCCTCCGGCGGTGACCACCGGGCGATCACGGGCAACCAGACGCACGGTCCAACAGCAGCTTTCGTATTCGATCCCAACCACGCTTTCCAGGGTGCGTTCTTCCACCAGGTCATAGTACCAGCGCCCCAGCGCATGCCAGTTGCGCGTAATGGGCCAGACCACCAGCAGGTCGCGGTTCATGACGCGGCCGTTCTCACGCACGCGGTAGGCCGCGTCCACCACGTGCAGCTGATCCGGACTGTAACGCAGGCGCGCCGCGGTTTCCTGGGCATCGTCCAATTCCGGGTCCCAGCGCGTGGTGGCCGAGATCTCGAGGAAGGGAATGGGCGAGGCGGCCAGTTCGCCGGCGATGTCGGAATAGCCGCGGTCGATGGCCGTCTCCCCGGGCAGGGTGACGCGCGGGTCTTCGAAGAACCAGGTCTGGGCGATGCCGGCACGCGCCAGCTCGCGGCCCGTGGTCTGGCTCAGGAAGCGGGAGCTGACCGCGGCCGTGACCTGGTTGGCGTCGCCCACGCGGTCGGGACCGGTATAGCGGTTCTCGCGGAACAGCTGGGCGAAGGAGAAGGTCATGGGGGTGGTGTCGAACACCGGCAGGTCGTCCTGCCGCGCGAAGGGCACGTGCAGGTAGTACATGCGCGGTTCCAGGGTCTGCACCAGCGGGTGATCGAACAGGGCCAGCTCGCGCTCGAAGAAAAGGCCGCTATCGAGGCTGGTGAGCGGGAGCGTGCGTGAGCGTTCGCTGTCGCCGTCCGCGTTTTCGAGCAGGTATTGGGTGTGGCGTAGTGACACGCGCGGTGTGAGAAACCACCAGTCGCCTTCCATGGGTGCGCTGAGCGCCGGATAGACATCAAAGCGCCCGCCGGTGGGGTCGCTGGTGTCGTGCATGAATTGGGCGTACTCGGTGCGGAAGTCGTAGCGCAGCAGGGTACTCAGCGTGCCCGCACCGCGGGCGACCAGTTGCGGACGCAACTGGTACGGCTCATCACCCGTCACCAGGGGCTGGAAGTCCTGGATGCGGCCCAGAAAACGCCAGGACGGCGCACCATAGGCGAGGTCGAGGCGGCGCTCCAGGTGGGTGGCGCTGGTGCTGGCCAGGGTATTGTCGATGTCGTCCAGGTACTGATCGTCGGACACCTCGCGGTAGTCCAACGCCAGATTCCAGCGCGGTGCCAGTCGTTGATGATGGCGCACCGTGACCTGGCTGCGATCCCCGCCGAAAGCGTCGTCGTCCGGCAGGTAGTCCAGGGTAATGGTACTGGCGCTGTCGGACGTGAGATGACGGTACTCAGTCATCAGCATGGCGCCACGTTCGGTGATGATGCGCGGCGTGATGGTCGCATCACGATTGGGCGCGATATTCCAGTACCAAGGGGCGCTCAGGTCCAGGCCATTGCGTTCCGAGGTGGCGTAGCTGGGGGCGAGCAGGCCCGACTTGCGTCCCTCCAGCGGGAAATTCAGATAGGGCAGGTAGAGGGCCGGCACGCCGCCCAGGCGCAGGGTGACGTCGTAGGCCTCACCTGTGTTGGTGGCGCGGTCGAGCTCGATGAGGCGCGCATGCATGGCCCAGTCGTCTTGACCCGGCGGACAGGTGGTGTAGGTGGCGTCGCGCAGGGACGATTGCCCCGCCCCTTCGAAGCTCAGGCGCCGGGCCTTGCCGTAGGCGTGTGCCTCGGGCACGAAGTAGCGCGCCTCTTCCAGCTCACCGGCGTCGTTCGCCAAATCGAGTCGGGCGCGAGCACCCTCCAGGCGAATGCCTTCGGTATGGACACGCACTTCGCCGCGCGCATTCACCACGTCGGTGGCGACTTCGTATTCGACCTGTTCGGCCGAGATGCGCTTGCCGTCCCGTTCGGCGATGACATTGCCTCTGAACACGCTCACCTCGTGCCCGCGCTCACCCTCCACCTCGGCCTGGTCGGCGGTAATCCGGGTGCTGCCCGTCGGCGGCGACAAGGGCGGGGTGTCCGGTGGAGGCGGGCACAGGCGCCAGGGATCGAGTGCCTCCTGGGCGTGGCCCTGCCCGGCCCAGGCGAGCGCGAGGAGGGGCAGGAGCCTGGCTTTGGAAAGAAA
>Ga0265293_10003232_pt1 | contig 30667 bp, 41 predicted proteins | sample Munlanlewell138R_FD_192505 | JGI IMG/M metagenome (GOLD analysis project Ga0265293, IMG submission 192505) | Leachate microbial communities from a municipal landfill in Southern Ontario, Canada - Leachate well 138R | ecosystem: Engineered > Solid waste > Landfill > Unclassified | place: Canada... | reverse complement strand
AAAGACCAGCATAGCTTTAACCTCTCACTAATATTTACACTTAAAACCGTTAAAATCCTCTAAAAAGATGAAAATACTTTGGTCGCTTACATCCCCGACACTAAAGATGTCGGGGTTTTACGCTCCCCATATAAAGGACTAAAAAGGGATTGACAGAATTCCGCCTGTAGTATAGAAGTGTTGACATAGTTGTTCTTTGAATTATTTGAATTTGGGGGCGTTTTGGTTTCGACATAAAGAAAGCCAATCCGTCTGCATGCCGAGGAATCTCAGTTGGCCTCGTAAAAACCTCTGAGAAAACAATAAATGCTAACACAAGTAGCACTTTCGCAATGGCGGCTTAATCGCCTCTGTTGAGAAGCCTAAACGATAGAGTTGTCCTAACATCTATCTGCGGTTAATAGAATAGGAATGACAGCCTGAAAGAAGGAGAGGCCGGATAAGCGCTCCGCCGGAAGATAGCCGAAAGGCATGGCTCGACCAAGCTTTGACAGACTGGAAAGACAGACAAAGGATTGCTGAAGGTTCCTTAAAACATCAGATAAGCATGTGAATGAAGGCAGATTAGACTCCTGTATGGACGCGAGTTCGATTCTCGCCGCCTCCACCATTTTACGGACATTAAACGGGCGTTATCTCTTCGCCCATAAAACCCAGAGAGTTGAAGGAAGTCCGCTCCTTCTTTTGGACTATTTTTCGTTTTTCTAAAAATAGTTCTTGAATTAAAGCAAATAAAGTATTAGATTGTTTTGAAATCTGATTTGGCACAACGTCGTGCTGAGTCTGGAATTGGAGAATGAAAAGCAACAACAAAAGCTATATTTTCTATAGAGAGATTTGCGGTTCCGCACATGGCCCATCCTGCTGGCTGTCTGGGAAATTTGCCAAACTCGGGCATTCACTTGCCCGTATGGCAAACTGTTAAGGTTTCCGAACACGCCGGGGATACCTGGCTTAATTGGAAAAACCTTGATAGTTCCCTGACGATCGTTAGGATGGGCTAACTTTGTGTAGAAATAAGCGTTTGAAAGGAAGATGATGAGGTAGCGACATGACAGCAGTATATGTTTTGAACAACCAGTATGAGTGTATCGGTACGACTGTTCCGAAGAGGGCTCTTGAGCTAATTCGTAGGAACAGAGCTATGGTAGTGAAGGTATCGGATGTAAAACTCCGTTCCACTTCCGAGGCTTATGTCGTTCCTGTTATGATTCGTCTTTTCTACTATGTAAAGGCGTTTGGCAGAGCCATGCACTATACCAGGAACGGCGTTCTTGAAAGGGATAATGATACTTGCCAGTACTGCAGGGCGAAAGTTGTTGGTCGTAAGGCTACGATTGACCATGTTAAGCCTCAGTGTCAGGGAGGTAAGGATACATACGAGAACTGCGTATGTGCCTGTATCCCTTGTAATAACCAGAAGGGTGGTAGGACTCCAGAGCAGGCGGGAATGCGTTTGATTAGGCAGCCCTTCAAGCCTGTCTTGTCGAGGGCTCTAGCCCAGGCTCATCTGGAAGCTTCAAGGATTATGAAAGAGGCTTTTGCTTCAGAAGGTTTTGAGTCCTTGATATAATACGCAATAGCGTAGGCCAACAATCCCTTGACTTCGGTCAGGGGATTGTTGTATATATGGGGTATGACTAAAAAAACGACAATCTTTGTTGACCTTGACGAAACCTTGTGGCATTCAACAACCCCAATGTATTTCGACTGGCGTTTTCTTTTGCCCGAAAAAACATTGATTCGAGGTTCAATAGACCCAAATATAGTCTTTAAAGAGTTAGAACTTCTTAAGAAATCCTTCGACCTCAAGGCTGAAGACCGTCTTAATTCTAATGGATTGGTAGAAGGGACTTTTGAATATGACCGCAAGAGGATAGAGTTCCTTCGGGAAGTAGAATTTGAGGCTGCTGTAGAAATGGGCTGGACAGAGTTCTGGTTTTCAGGAGGAGAACACTATATGTCTAAACTCCGTCCAAAGGCTGTTCAGTTTTTGGAAGAGCTTTTAAAACTCGGAGATTTACATGCCTGTACATCTTCGACAAAAGAATATTCAACCCTACTTACGGACGGTCTTGGAATCGCAAGTTTTTTCAAAACAATTTCTCCAAGGGAACAAATAAGGTCTCAAAATGAATTTCCCGAAGATGTCAGGTCTGACAATTGGATTCTCATAGATGACCTCCCCCCATTCTCTGAATCAATAGCTGCGAAGATTCGGTTTATTACTGGGAATCGAGGTACGAACTGGGAAGAGGCTAAAAGGAGAGTTGTTCAAGTAAAAGAGTGGGCAGGAGATCCATTTGATGACCATTTGATGTCTTCAATTGGTGAAATTAAAGAACGGCTTGAAAGTTTGAAAGATGGGTGAAAGTCTTACAGAGATTATGGAAGAATCCTTAGCTTCATTGCAATCAAAGGCTGATGAAGCTATTGCTTCCATAAAAAGATTGGGGGATGTATTCTCGTCTGTAGAGTCTAAACAAGACTCTCTCTATATGATAGGGTCAAACCACCCAGAGGGAATCGCAAAAATGAACCTCAATGGAGACATCTTTGATGACCATATAAAAATGGATGTCGGGAAAGATTTGGAATTAGTAGGAAATGGAATTTCTATTGGACATAAGATAGAAGACGAGCTTGAAAAAAAAGACAATCTTGAAGGTCCTTGGAAAAGTGCCGATAAAGAGCCTAGCGAATATTCAAGAATTTTGGATGAAGGAGTTCGCAGTAGCTACGACCCGAATCAGATGTTTAAGGGGGTTAGCCCTACAGAGCATTCTATGGCCACTGTCGGGATAACAGTTACTAATACAGACGAAGTTGATTTGAAAATTAGCGTTGACGAAAAAGATATGGTTCGAGATGACAGAGTAGATGCTATGGGACATGCAATAAACGCCAGGTATCATCAGACTCTTGAGGAACTATATGGCCATACCCTTGATAGTGTTAGGTCTAGTAGGCCACCAATAGCTTCGTTTTCAGAAGAAGAACTTCTTGAAGAACTCCGAAGAAGGTCTGTTACTGGGGTTCCAGTAGTAACAGCAACTCAACAGCCTCGTCCATTTGTTGTTATGGGGGACGCTCATATGAGTAGAGTCCCGAGATCTCCATTAGGGCAACAGGCTGTGAATATGTTCCCGGATTATTCCGCAATACAACGGCCAATCATGCCAAACAATTATGAAGTTCTTTCAAGACAATTAGACTTGCTTCGTGAATCAGTAATGAATTCAAGCCTTATTTCTCCTTCTTTCATTGTCACCGATTCTGCCAGCGCTATCAGTGCTATGCAGACTCCAGAAAATAAAGAAGTAAAAATAGAAATTGTAAAATCGAGAGAGAGGAAAGATGCCGAACCTGAATATTCCGTAGGAATAGACTTTGCAGACTGGTGTAGGGGACAAGATAAAGAAGTAGAACCAGTGGACCCAATGGCTGAAGTGAAAAGGTCTGCAAAGCTCGTTGCGAAGACAGCCCTTGATATCGTTGCTGATAGAATTAAAAAATCTCCAAAATAGTTCTTGCATTCTATAAATATCCATCATATAGTCCTTACATCATGAAAGAACTATTACAGAGCCTTAGCCTATTACTCTTGGGAAATTCCCAAGGGACGCTATAGCTCTGTAGTAAAGATTTCCAGAGCAAGGAGGCGAGCCCTTGGGACGAAAGTTCCAGGGGCTTTTGTTTTGTTCTTTGATAATTGGTTTCGTGGCGGAAATGGTATACGCATATGCTTGAGGGGCATACGCCTTCGGGATTGAGGGTTCGACTCCCTCCGAAACCACCAATTTAATGCATCTGTGGCGGAATGGCAGACGCGCTAGGTTCAGGACCTGGTTCTCGAAAGGGAATGGGAGTTCGACTCTCTCCAGATGCACCATTTTTAGAAGGAAGTCAGTAGCCGAACTGGCAGAGGCAGTCGCGGTTTAGCCGACATGGATGCTTCTAGGGGAAACCCCTAGAGTGCCGTACTCATGGCGATAACTGGCGAGGCGGGAGTAGTACGACATCCCCGTCAACTGCGGGTTCAAGTCCCGCTTGACTATCTTCTAAAAATATGCTCTTGTGGCGGAATGGCAGACGCGTCGCACTCAAAATGCGGTCCGTAATGGGTAAGGGTTCGAGTCCCTTCAAGAGTACCATTTTGAAAATTAGTTTGCGCTCGTGGTGTAATGGCAGCCACGCAAGCCTTAGGAGCTTGTTCCGCAAGGAGTGGGGGTTCGAGTCCCTCCGGGCGCACCATCGATGTTCACGATAAATGGATGTTCATCGGTACGGTGAACAATGAACATCGGAAGTTTGTTCACTAATAAAGGAGAATAAATGAACAGTAAAGAATAACTGTACATGAAGAAAAATTACATATATTTGATACAAAATGAGAAATCGCAAAGAACATATATAGGCGCGTCTATTCACCCCATTACTAGGTGGTCTGAACATTTGTCGTTGCTTAAAAATCAGAAGCATAAAGAAGAAATCCAGAAAGATTGGAATAGTTCAACTATAAGCGATTGGTCATTTAAAATTCTTGAAGAGGTTATTGGGAAAGATGTTTCAGATAGAGAGGCGTATTGGATTGATAGTTTTAAAGCAATTTACATAGGATACAATACAAATAAAGTTAAAAGACGTGAACAAAGAAATAGAATCCTTTCCTTAATAGGAGATATGACTTATAGGGATATAGCAAAACAAGAATCTGTATCAATGGGCCTAATTGCGAAGATTAAAAAAGAAGCAGAAGAAAAACTTTAGCCCCTATTGAACATTGACTTAGAGACAGGAAAATATAGTATTGAATTGTTAATTGCTCGGGTGGCGAAACTGGCGAGACGCAAGGGTCTTAAAAACCCTTACATAAGAAACATTGTGGGTTCGAATCCCATCCCGAGTACCACTTCCGCATAGGAGTCTACCTCTTCTTCCCGGAAGTATGAGTCATGGGTCCGAATAAAGACATTACGCTTGATTTCTTAGACGATCTTTCGCCTGAAGGCTGGTGGGATTGGCATCTTAAGGAAGATTGGGAATATATCAGTCCAAAATACTGGGAATTTTTGGGCTACGATCCTGCAACCAAAAGGCATCATCCAAGTGAATGGCAAGCTATAATAAATCCAGAAGACGCTAAAGCCTGGCTTGAAGAATATAACAAACATATAGCATCAAAAGGTAAAGGTCCGTCTTCTGTAAACAAGATAGTAAGGTATACAAAAGCAGATGGAAGCATCGCCTTTGTTGTATGCCAGGGGAAGGTAATCGAATGGGACTCTGAAGGGAATCCGACAAGAATGATTGGAACCCATACAGATGTGACCCAAGCCGTTTTAGATTCAAAATTGGTAAAGAAACAACAAAAAATCTTTCAAATTGCCTTTTACAAGTCTATGCATCCAGCCTCTATTCTTTCTATGGAAGGCTATTTTACAGGAGTAAATCAAACATTTGTTGATTTATTTGGATATTCAAAAGAAGAACTATATAATAAGACTTGGATGGACATAACTCATCCTGAAGATTTAGAGAAATGCAGTCTTGTAATGGGGAAATTGATTTCTGGCGAGATTTCTTTTATGGAACAAGAAAAGAGATATATTAGCAAGAGCGGAAAAATCATACCTGTTAAAGTTCACATTGAAATCATTAGGAATGGTTCTCCATACTTTATGTGTCATGTAAAAGACCTATCATTAGAAAAAGAACTTCTTAAAGCCATAAAGAAGATTGATGAGATAGGATAGTATTTGACTCGCCTCGATGGTTCTGTATAATCCTCCAAGAATATAGGAGCGATTATGGAACAAACTTCACAACCTGATTATCAGCCAAGAGTGATTACTTGCGTCTATTGCGGACAAGCCTATCCTCAAGATACCCCGACCTGGGGAACAGAAGTTCTTACTGCCCATATCAAGGTTTGCGAAAAGCATCCTATGCGGAAGGCTGAAGCTGACATTAGGAAACTTCGGAAGGCTCTTTCCAAAATAATCGGCGCTGATAAAAAGGAAGAATTAGAGAAAATGAAAATTTCCATGAATATCCTTCCTATGGCAGAACCTCCAGATATTTTCATAAATTCCATTGATGCAATGCTTGAAACTATGGAGTATTCTGAATGAAATGTCAAAAAGGGAAAACTTGTGTAAAACAACCAGCGGGTTCTTATCCAGACCCAAAGATTCCAGTTTGTACTGGTTGTGACAAAACAGGTCTGGATAAAGATGTCGAAAAAAAGCTTTTCTCTAATGGGCTTGGCAAGCCATTTAAAAAAGGGGAGAGAGTCGAAATTCTCAGGAAAGACATTTATTATCGTCCAAAACATCGAATACATTGGTATGGAAGGATAACAAGGATAGACGGCGGGTATCATTATGTTAGGCCTATGTGGTGTAAATGGGAAACTGAACTTTACTATAACGAAATAGCCCATGCCTAAAATAAACAAACCGGCCGATAATCGACCGACAATCACTACTAATCGCCTGAAACCTTCTGGTGACTTGAATGTCGGCTCAAAAAAGTGGCATTTTGCAGTAGCTGACGAAATAGATGCAGAGGCCAGTTTCGAAAAAGATAAAAATCAAGCCTCCTGCCTTAAAGAAAGGGCTGCTTTTCACAGGCTTATAGGCGAAAATCAAAAATAACTTCTATCTTATTTTGTTCATTTCGCCCTTTATTTACGGGCTTTTTATAGCTTTCGTAAAAATACCTCAAAAAATCTAGTTGACCTTCTCGACAGTTATGATATATCTCACAACATCAAATGACAAACAGGTCATAAACAAGGAGTAGAAAAAGATGAAAAAGTTACTGGTATTAGCGTTGGTTGCGATTGTTGTTCTGCTTGCGGGAACGGGTTGTTCTTCAAGGGATCCCGAAGTCTTGAATCTCAACAGGGCTTCTGCTTCGGAAAGCGGGATTGCTCTGGCGATTGTTTATGACAATTCGGGGAGTATGGACGAAGATGTTCTGAATGAGGCTGGCGAAAAGGAATCCAAAAAGGATATCGCAAGGCGAGCCCTTGTTAAGGTTGTTGAAAGCCTGAAGAGCTATTCAGATTTGGGGAGTAAAAAGATTCAAGTTGGAGTCGTTACCTTTGGTTTCGGCTCTCCTTCTATTGCTGTAGATATGCAAGATTTTAATTATGAGACCCTTTTGGAATATGCGGACCATACTGGCGGGGGTCAAAACACTCCTCTTGGAGTTTCTATTGAGGCAGCGGCTGGACTTGTTCTTCAATCCCCTATGAATGAAAAGCATATTATTATCCTTTCGGATGGCCTGAACAATATGGGACCCGACCCTATAGATATTTTGTCGTCTCCAGAATATGTAAAAGTTACTTCTGAATACCCTGTTGGTTCCTATTTTGTAGCCTTTGATATCTCTGGCGACCAATTCAGCAATCTTGAACCTCTTGGAGTTAAAATCTTTGAGGCTACAGATGAGAAGGACCTTGATTTGAAATTCTCTGAAATCCTTGTAAAGGAAATCCTCTTTGAGGATCCCGAGCAATAACCAATATAAAAGAAGAAAACAACAGGAGATACGAAAATGAGTGAAGGAAGCACAGGATTATTCGCAGCGATTCGCAGGGGTCTCTGGAGGTTTGGAGTTCTTTTAGGAGTCCTGGTCGACAGGTCTACCCAATCGGATACCATGAACGAAGCGATTGTTGAGAGAGGCATTCGTGAGTCAAAAGACAAGGCGAACAAAGCCCATTATGCCAATGGTCAGTTGCAAGCCCAGATTATTCTTTTGAGGCAGCAAGTCAAGCGGGAAGAAAGTGAAAAGTCTGAAATCGAATCTGCTTTGAAACTTTCAATTTCCCAAAACGATGAAGAGAACGGGGCTCATTATGCCGAACTCTTGGGTAATTTGGAGTCTGAAATTGCAGACAACAAGGAACAATTGAAGAGCTTGACCGAAACCTATGAACAGAATACGAAAATCATCGCTGAAAGCCTTCGGGAAGTTATTCGCTTCCAGAGGGAATTTGAAGCTTTGAAGACCAAGGTTCGTGTTGGACGCTCTTTGGAGTCTCTCGCCAAGCTTGTGGCTGGCTCTGTAACCGAACTTGAAGGCATGGGCGGAGAGCAGAATGAAGCTATGCAACGTATGCGTACTGCTGCTGCCCAGGGTCAGGGTCAAATGACTGCGACTATGGATATGGCCAAGCAGGTTGGGTCTACAGTCGCCATCAAGCAGGAGGCTCGGAAGGCTCGCGGAAAAGTTCTGCTTGAGGAGTACAAGCGGAAAATGAGCAAGGTTTCGTCTGAAGTGGCTCCCGCCGCTCCAGAAGAGAAGAAAACAGAGAAAAAACAGAAAATTGCGGTTTAACCACTGCATAAAGGAGAACGACGATGACAACTAAAGGTAAATTACTATTGACCATCCTCATCTTGGCTATTGCAGGATTTGGAATCTGGAACTGGAAGGATAAAATCTTCCCGGCGGCCAATACCGCAGTTCCTTCCCTTACCCAGGAAGACCTGAAGGATGCCCCTACGACCAAGACTGCGGCTGAAGCTGCAAAGTTCCTTCTCGCAGGAGATAAGGAGGCGAAGACCGTTTCTGCCTCTGCGATTCCAGAGATTTCTGGAGTCAGTGCCTATAAAAAGACAGAGAAGAACGGGGCCTTGGTTGTTCAATTCCCTATCAATGTCTGGCCTGGATGGGCTCCAATTATCATGGCAAACAATGGATTGTCTGCTAATGATGACAGCGTGTTTTACAAGGAATATGGGTTCTATGTTGAGTTGTCGGTTGTTGACGACCCGATTCAGGCTCGCGACCTGTTTGCTTCTGGTCATAGCCAGGTTCTTTGGGGAACTCTTGATATGATCGCATTGTTCGCCCCTGGTCTGTCCAAGGATAGCCGTTCTGCTCCTCGCGTTGCTATGCAGGTCGACTTTTCTGATGGCGGAGATGGAGTTGTTGCCCGTCACGGCATCAAGAGCATTAACGACCTTCGCCCAGTAAATGGTGTAAAACGCAAGGGCGTTTTGGCTCAATATTCGCCCAGCCACTTCTTTATTATGTCTATGATGGTTGACGCTGGAGTTAATCCCGCCGACATTGATTGGGTTTGGTCGTCTGATGCTCCTTCGGCTGCGAAGATTTTCGTTACGGATGATTCATTCGACTTCTTTGTCGGATGGGCTCCCGATATCTATACGATTCCTGACCAGTTGCCTTCGGCGCACCTTATCGTTACAACCGAAACTGCAAACCATCGTGTCGCTGATGTGTTCGCTATCCGTAACGATTTTGCAAAAGACCATCCTGATGTCGTTGCAAATCTGATTCGCGGAATCTTCAAGGGTATCGATATGGTTCGGGCGAATCCTCAAGGTGCCGCCGAAGCGTTGAGCGCAGCATTTGACATTCCAGTTGAGGATTGCCTTGGTATGGTTGGAGCAGACGGAAGTATTATTGACGGAGATGCCCATTTGACGAATTATCGTGAGAATGAGACCTTCTTCTTAAAGCCTACTTCCACTTATAGCTTTGAGTCTATTTGGAATTCTGCTTCTCGTATCTATCAGAAACTTGGAGCTATCAAAGCTATTGTACCAGCTTCAAGCGTTAAGGAACCTAAATTCCTCGCAGACATGTCTGAAGAATACAAGAATGTTGTTGATCTGTCCGTCAGGGCATTCAATCCCAATCAAGACTTCTCCAAGATGTCTCTTGAGGACGACGGCATTCTGGCGAAGGCGGTGACCTTTAACTTCAAGCCAAACCAGAAGGTTCTGGATTACTCTTATGACACGAATGCTACAGAGAATATCGAGAGTCTTGGAGAACTTATCGGTGGGTTCGGAGCAGCCTATATTGTTATTGAAGGCAATGCTGACGCCTCCAAAAAGGGAACCATTCCAGGAGATCTTGTTCGTCAGTTTACCCTAGAGAGGGCTCAAGCTATTAAGGATGCTCTTACCAAGAAGTTCGACATCAATCCTGACCAATTGCAGGTTAAGGGTAATGGCTGGGAGAATACGGCCTCCTTGCAGATTCTTACTGACAAGGATGGGGCTGCCTATGTCGTAGCTGATGACGGACAACTTCTAAGGGGAGCGGATATCATCTCCTATCAGAACCGTCTTAATCGCCGGGTAGAGGTCAAGGTTTATCCCATCGAAGCGGAATAAGACCTATGGCCTATCTTGTCATTCTAGTCCTGACCTTCTCCGTCTGCCTAGGCGTTTTGGCTAGGTATTCTGGCTTGAAGGTCAGGGGAGAAATCTCAAGCCAGAAGTCATGGGTATTGACTGCAGGATTTGTAGTCCTTACCCTGGCTGGCTGGTGGTTTGTCACTAATGGTGCCAAATTTGAAGACCGGATTTTATCTCCCCTGATTCTGCCGAGCCCTATGGAAGTATTGGCCGCCTTCCCGCAGTTACATCTTCAGCAAGGGCTTATCAGAAGCGCTCTCCTTTCATTCTGGAGGGTTACTGCTGGATTCACAATGGCTTCTATTATGGCGATTACCCTAGGGGTTTGTATGGCTTCCTTTGCTTCTGTAAAGGCGTTCTTTAAGCCTCTGGAGCTCGTCAGTGCATATGTCCCCATCATTGTCTTTATTCCGTTGACATTGGCTTGGTGGGGTCTCACAGAGGCTCAAAAGATAGGTTTCTTGTTTATCGCTTGTTTCGTTGCTTTGCTACCTTTGGTTTTAAGAACGATTAACGGCGTATCAGACGCTTATCTTGATGTTGCCAAGACAAAGGGAGCATCTAATTGGCAATTGGTTCGTCATGTCCTTGTACCAGTTGCTTCAGCAGATATTTGGGATTGCATGAGAGGCATTTACGGAGTTGGCTGGGGTTGGATTATCTTGGCAGAAGTTGTAAATGCAAGGGCTGGATTGGGATACCTTATGAACCAATCTCAGAGGCGTTCCAATATCGCAGCTGTGTTCGCTATAATTATTGTTATTGTATTTATCGCAGCTTTAAGCGATTATATCTGGCAAGCAAGTGGAAGAAAGTTGTTCCCTTACAGGAAGAAGTAAAATGAACGAGACGAGTCCAGAAGTTGAGAAAATTGTGAAGAACGGAGTCGGCAAGACTTGGTGGCAATTCCTTCCTTTTGTGAAGTCGAAAAAGGAGATGACTCCTGTTGTCGCAGAACTTACTGTTTCGATTGGCGAAAGTGCTTTTACTACAGAGTCGAAGCCAGAGTCGAAGCCAGAGTCGAAGCCAGAGTCGAAGCCAGAGTCGAAGCCAGAGTCGAAGCCAGAGTCGAAGCCAGAGTCGAAGCCAGAGTCGAAGCCAGAGTCTGTCGTAATAGAGGTTAAAGAGGAAAAAGAACCTGTCGAACCTGTCGCATTGTTAAATCCTCCTCCTGTTGTTGAGTTCAAGAATGTTTGTAAGTTTTTTGGAGAGGGCGAGCATCGTAAGGTTGCCCTTCAAGATATTTCTTTTGAGATTGAAGATTTTCCGAATGTTGGAGAACTGATTACGATTGTTGGAATGTCTGGTTGCGGAAAATCAACCCTTCTCAGGATTCTTGCAGGACTTGAGCCTCATTACCCGCATTCATCTGGAGAGGTTTTCGTTTTGGGAGACCCTCTTGCGCCAGCAGGATCTCGTCGAGGTCTTGTAGACCAGAAATATAGTCTTCTTCCTCATCTTACGGTTTTGGATAACGTTTCCTTTGGTTTGCGTATTCAGGGTATGGAAAAAGACGAACGTTATACTCTCGCCAGGGAATGGATTTCAAAAGTCGGGTTGGCAGGTTCGGAATTAAAGTATCCTTCTCAACTTTCAGGAGGAATGCAACAAAGGGTTTCTATTGCTGCGACTTTGATTTTGAAGCCAAGAATTATTCTGATGGACGAACCGTTCGGAGCTCTTGACCCAAAGACTCGTATGAGTATGCAGAAACTTCTTGTAGACCTTTGGAACGAACAGGAATCAACAATTTTCTTTGTAACCCATCAAATGGATGAAGCTATTTATCTTGGAGATAGGGTTTTCAGAATGGGGACAAATCCGGGTCGCCTTGTTGAGACTCTTAATGTTCCCAGGCCTGATGTACCTCCTGATGCTTTCAGGAGAGAAAAATGGTTTGGTCCAGCGGTTGAAGAATTGGCTCGTCGTCTGGAGACAGACGCTCCTGCCGATTCGGATTGGTTTTGTAATACAATTCCTCCTTCTCAAATTTTTGCAAATTATAAATCAAAGGGCTAAATTATGTCCGAGCCAATTAAATATAGGGCTGCGTTCCTCAAAAGTAAGCAACATGCGATTCTAGGATTTTCCACATTGGGTCTTGGATTCATATTCGGTCATGCATTTCCATTGATTCTCGGGGTAATTGCCTATGTATTAGGATGGATATACATTCCAGATATGCCATTTTTCAAGAACTTCATTGACGGAAAGAATAACCAAGCCATTGACGAAGAAAAGAAGGAACAGTTGCGGCAGTTTATGCTTCGCAGGGACAAACTTCTTTATGGGTTGCCTTCAGACTTGAAGGATAAGTATCGTGACTTGGTCAGTTCTTGTGAAGATATCGAGAGGGAGACTTCTACGACTAATATTTTGGCCGGCTCTGTCGGACCGGATATTCGAGTCAAAAAACTTGACGAGCTTATGTGGACATATCTCCGTTTACTTTGTATGGAAAAATCTCTTTCTTCGTTCTTGGAGTCGGAAAAGAAAGAGTACCTTGAGCAGCAGATTCAAGAACTTGAAGAATCATTAGATCTATTGCTTAAAAAGAACGAGAATTCAGAAATAGACAAGAGGCATCAAGTTTCAGATAGACTTATTCAATCAAAGACATCCATGCTGGAGACCTTAAAACGTCGCTTGACACGGATAGACGATTCTATAGAGAATATCGAATTGGTCAGGGCTGAACAGGAAAGGCTTGTTGAACAAATTAAGTTGTTGAGGGCTGACGCTTTTGCTATGCAGAATTCTGAACTCCTTTCTCAACGCATAGATGCTAGTATGGAACAGTTGGCTCAAACGAATAAATGGCTTTCTGAAATGGATACATTCAAAAGTGCTTTGGACAATAATATGCCAGCGTTTGAAGAACGGGTTGGTTACGGGTCTTTTGGTTCTGGAGCAATGCAATCTGACACTTCAAAAATTAGAGTTTTTATGGAAATGAACGATAGCTATTCAAAACCTATTAGACGAATTTCTATCAAGAAAGGGATCTAAATGAGTACCCAACATCTACCCAAATGGGGTCAAGAATTGGCAAAAAAGTGGAACGCAGAAACAAACACCGTTTTTGTTCTTCATGGGAATATTTTTGACATTTATCCAGTTCCTCCGGATTCCTATTCTTCTTTGAAAGCAGTCCTTGCTCGCCGAATGTTTTCAATGAGGAAATCATTGCTTTTTTATGATATTAGCGAAGGGTTGAGTTTTGCATCTTCAGAAATGCAAACTGACTTTATGCAGTGGCTGTCTGTAAGGGATGAGGTTGAAAAAACGAGATATGCAATCAACGGGCCTCCGAAAGACTTTAATAGTCTTGCCCCGTTATTGAAAGGTTATTTCCAAGCCGCTTCAAAGGATGAAGATAAATCAGGAAAGAGTGGATTTACACTTGTTGTTGACTTTTCTGAAAAGATAATCCCGTCTTCAGAGGAATCTTCATCTTCAAAAGATGAGAGGCAGGCTGTTGTTACAATTTTAAAATGGGCCACATCAAGCGAAATGAGGATCTGGGATGTTGGGATTTTTCTTATTACAGAGACTCTTGGAGAACTGAATCAGGACATTCTATCCAATCCTCATATCTCTCAAATTGAACTTGGTCTTCCAAGCGAAGAAGACAGGATCGCATATCTGGAATCCGAATGGAGTAAAAACGAGATCCTGAAGGCCTCATTGGTTAAGGGGGGTATTGAATTCTGCGACCTTGGACGGCGTACATCTGGATTGAATCTTGTAAGGGTTAGAAACCTAATCCTTGAAGCTATTCATAACGACATCCCGCTTTCTTCTGAGTATGTCGCCTTGAGCAAGAAGCGTTTGATTGAAGAGTATTGTCAAGGTTTGGTCCGCTTTAAGGAACCAGTCCCTGGGCGGAGTCTAGAGATGGTTGCAACCCACAAGGCTGCAATAAAGAAACTGAAAGAACTTGCTTGGCTCATCAAGAACGGGAAGGGAGATGTCCTAGAAAAAGGAGTTCTCATTCCTGGGCGTATCGGAGTCGGGAAGTCATGGCTTGTTGATTGCTTTGCAAGTGAATGCGGTTTGCCAGTTTTGGAAATGGGAGAATTCCGTTCTAAATGGGTTGGAGATACCGAGAGGCAACTTGCGAGGATTCTTTTGACGCTTAAAGCCCTTGGACCAGTCATTGTAGTAGTAGACGAGGCTGACCAAGTCTTTGGCAGTTCTAGGGCATCCTCAAGCGGAGATAGTGGAATCAGCGGCCGAGTTTTTGCGGCCTTTGCAGCCCATATTGGAGATTCATCATTGCGTGGGCGTGAATTGTGGTTTGCTATGACATCTAGGCCAGACCTTTTAGCTATTGATATGAAGAGACAAGGTCGGTTCGGTCTTTGCATTCCTTTGTTCCCTTCTCAAAATTCAAATGAAGTTAAGGAACTATTTTCAAAAGTCGCAAGCAGCAAGGGGTTGACTCTTAATGGTCAAAATTTGAAATATATCGTAAAGGATATGGGGAATAAAGAGATAACTGGCAGCGAAGTTGAAGCCATTATCATTCGTTCAATGGAGGCAGCGGTTTTGGACGGAAGAAACAAAAAAGATGTTTCTGTAAAAGATTTCAAAGAGGCAGTTGATGGGTTTATAGATTCTCTGGATCCTAAATTGATTGAACTTCAAATTCTTGCTGGCGTTGTATCATGTTCAGATAAACGTTATTTGCCAGAAAAATACACTACAATGGATTTGAGTAATTGGCATCGCCGTTTTGAAGAACTTAAATCCTCATTTGGAGAATAAAATGACTTCTCAAGTTTCAAATCCAATTGAAGACGCTTCAGCATATAATGGACGGATGGCTCGCTCATTAATGGATAAGATTTTTTTCGCCGACAAAATCGAGACCGATTGTATCGTTGATTTTGGTTGTGCAGATGGGGCTTTATTGAAGGCTCTTTCTCCTTGGGTTCCAGGGGCAGCCCTCATAGGAATTGACAATGACAGTGCTATGATTCAACTGGCGAGAGAGAATCTAAAAGATTGCAAACCTCATTCTAGAATTGATTTCTTCAGCGATATGAAACAAGGCCTTCTTTGTTCTCAAATACTAAAAGCGGAAGGCCTAATTAAGAATGCAACATTGAATTTGAGTTCTGTTATACACGAAATCTATAATTATTCAAGCGTTGATGAAATTCAGCGTTTTTGGAATGACTTGTGGAAGACTGAAAACGGTTTTGCATTTTGGGATTATATCGTCATTAGGGATATGTCTGCATCTAAAACCATAGATAGACCGTCTTATCCTGACGATATCGCTAAAGTTTATCAAAAGTTTTTACATACTGCGGAGTTTAATGATTTTGAATCGATATGGGGTTCTGTTGAAAATAATCGAAATCTCGTTCACTTTTTGTTGAAATATAAATATATGAAACCAAACTGGAGAAGAGAAGTTCGTGAAAATTATTTCCCAATTTATAGAGAGCAATTATTGTCTTTGATTCCGAGTTGCTATAGAATCGTTTACCATGAACATTATGTTTTGCCATATATCCAAAGAACTGTAGAATCAGATTTTGGGATAAATCTAAAAGACCCTACACATATTAAGATTATCTTGCAAAAGAATATGATTTAAGTCAAAGTGAATCTTCCTGCATGTAGTTTCCTGTGACAGTTCGCACATAAAATAACACATTTCTCTATTTCGTCATCTATTCTTTTCTTTCGATTCTTTGAAATACAAAATGTTAATTTCCCAACAGTGTCTTTTTTTTCATTTCCATCAATATGGTGAAAATCCAAAGCTTTTACATCTTTTTCAGTACATTTAATGCAACCACTTTTCTTTTTATTTTCAACATAGTCTCTATTTTCTGCCCAAATGCCATTTCTCCATGGAATAAATCCGTTTATATATTTATCAGTAGTTCTTTCTTTTTTGTCTTTTATAGAATGGCAGCTTCTACACCAACAATGTCTGCTATTTGTTTTGCCTGATTTTTCTCCATCGAAGAAGAAGTCTTCTAAAGGTTTTGAGATATGACAACTCGTACATATTTGCATAGATGAAGGGAGTTCTCTAACACACTTCTTACACCATGGATTAAATCCATCAGAAGATAGTTTTTGTTTTCTGAATTCAGAAATTCTACGATTGTTTGATGCAACTTTTTCTGATTTACAATTGATACATATTTTTCTCATATATAATCTTTCTCTATTCTGGAATCAATTCCTTCCTAAATTTAAGAAATTACACCCTAATTGGCCTGGAGGTTCGAGAGAACTATCTGCCAGTCTATAGAGAGGATCTGCTGGCGATGATTCCTAGGGGCTATGAGGTCGTTTATCATGAACATTACGTCCTTCCATACCTTCGCAGGATCGTTTTTGAGGATTTCGGGATTACCCTTAAAGACCCGACCCACTTGAAACTGATCCTTCGTAGGACTAATTAACACATAGTGCGTCGTTTGCGATGATATATGTTAATTCATATAATATGTAGCGGCATATTTTCTTTTTATACTCTTGGAGCGTAAAACCCCGACATCTTTAGTGTCGGGGATGTAAGCGACCAAAATATTTTCATCTTTTTAGAGGATTTTAACGATTTTAAGTGTAAATATTAGTAGCAACACAGATGAAATCAATCAAAATCAAACTAGGTTACTCTAATCAATCCAAGGAAGATGGGCTTTTAGCCGTCTTTACTGCCTTGGATTTGGTTGCCAAGGAATATTTGGCTCTCCGCGGATGGGCGATGCCGATATCTTGATGGGAGACCCTGGAATGTATTTAAGGAGCAATAAATGAAAAACATCAAAAGAACATATTCGGCCAAGGCATGTATTGATAAAGCGACCGGTTTTGTAGGAAGAGCTTTTATAGGATGGAAGGCTGATGCAACAATCGAAGTTACAGGAGAAGAATCGGTCTTTACAAGCCTAAACGGAACTGTTTCAGTTTCTGGAAAAGTTGACCAATTTTATGACAAAAAAGGCAAGAAGGTTTCGATAGGGTCTTATAAAACAAGTTTTGAAAACGAGACAGCCGAAATCTCTGAAGGGGTTGTAAATATAGCCCAAGACGGTAAACATGTTATTGTTAATGTCGAAATAAAAATGGGAGTCGACGGAAAAATGTTGTCGGCTTCTATGACAGGAGTCTCAAAAGGATATTGGACTTTCCTTGCTAATAATGTCGTTATGTCAGGTTCAGGAGAACAAAAAGGAGAAGATATAGAAATTGAAGGTCCAATCGTTATTCCAGAAGATCCAGAGATTCCAGACACGCCTCCTTCTGGACCTATTGAGGCAGCTAAGAGATTGACTGGGAACGAATCTGGATTTCTTTGGAAACCAGTCGGAGAAACTTCCAAAAAACTCGTTGTATTGCTCCCGTCTGTTTTTACTGGATTGACAAAAAAGAAATTAAAAGTCCATACAGAAACTGCAAATCTCAATGGAGTTGCAAACGGAAACAGGGAACATTATCGTTACGGAAAACCCGGAAGCGGATATCCTTCAGGGACTACTTGCGAAATTGAAACTATTGACGGACGTAAGTGGCAATGGAGTATTGCGTCTCCATCAAAACGAACAGAAAATATAAAAGCGAAGGTTGTTTGAACCTCCCCACGAATGAATTCGGGGATTCCGGACTTGAGTGGTCATATGGCCACCGCAAACTCGTGGCTCGTTCCGAGCCCGACATTGAGAACTACCAAAGCAGAGTTTATATCTCTGTCGTGGACGGCCCCACAGGCCGAACATTTTCGACTCACCCCATAAATAAATTTAGGGGATTGCGTCGAAACGGTGTTTAAAGTCCATGTTCGACGGAATACATCTAGTTCTAGCGTTGGTGTATCAGGAAGCGTAGACCTGTATGACACTGATGGTGGTGTTTTAATTGCAAATATTTTTGGAGAACAGGGGATGACGCACAAGATAGTTAATTGTGGGAGTAGTGGAAATCTCTTAACAATCCATCCAGACACAGGAGAGATGCTTTATGGAGTTCTTAACGGCGACATAACTCTATCAGACGGACAGTCTATTACACTCCATTACGATACGACAGAAGGTTGGTGGTAATCGAATTTCAAAAATAGTTCTTGCATTCTTTGCAATCCTGTCATATGTTACTTGCGAAATAGGAATATAAACATGCGTCTGATATCATCCAGTATAAGTTCATCAAGTTCTTCGAGCCGTTGGCTCGGGGCCGCTTGGGCTTTGTCTGGACGCTGAAGATTTCCAGGAATTGAACAAGACCACCCCGGGCTGAAAGGCTCGGGGTTTTTCGTTTCAGTATCAGGAGGTTTTTTTATGAAGTCGTATCCGCATATTTTTGGCCCGTCTAAAGCACCGCATCTGCCTTGCCTTGCTTTTTACAAGTATGATGGCAGTAATTTGAGATTTGAATGGTCAAAAAAAAGGAGTTGGTATAAGTTTGGAACGAGAACACAATTGATAGATAAGTCGGATCCTGTTTTTGGAGAGGCTATTCCGATTTTTCTAGAGACTTTGGCAGAAGGAATTGAAAAGGTTTTAAGAGACAGATATAGAGAAAGACAGTCAGCAATCGTTTTTGCAGAGTTCTTTGGACAGAAGTCGTTCGCAGGAACTCATCTGGCAGGAGACCCGAAAGAATTGGTTCTGTTCGATGTCAATCCTCACAAGGAGGGAATTCTCGGACCAAAGGAGTTTGTAAAGAGATTCGGACATTTGAAATCAGCCCAAGTTGTTTACGAAGGTAATTTAAACGACCAACTGATAGAAGATGTACGGAACGGAAGGATTAAAGGTCTTGTTGAAGGAGTCGTTTGTAAGGGAGGTTCTGGTCACTCCTTATGGATGAGAAAGATAAAGACGAATGAATACAGAGAAAGGTTAAAGAAACTGTATACTGAAGGTTGGGAAAAGTATTGGGAATGACTATTGGAGAGATGGCGGAGTGGTCGATCGCATCGGTCTTGAAAACCGAAGCTCGCGCAAGCGGGCCGGGGGTTCGAATCCCTCTCTCTCCGCCAATTTAAGATGATGTTTGGAAGTATGGCTGAGCGGCTAAAGGCATCTGTTTGCTAAACAGACGGGGTGGGAAACTGCCCCCATAGGTTCGAATCCTATTACTTCCGCCAATTTGGAGAAATGGCTGAGTCTGGCTAAAGGCACTCGACTCGAAATCGAGAGGGCTCTGAAAAGAGTCCCTTGGGTTCAAATCCCAATTTCTCCGCCAATTTTGGATATGTGACTGAGCCTGGCTTAAGGTACTCGCCTGGAAAGCGAGCGCAGACCGAAAGGTCTGCCAGAGGTTCGAATCCTCTCGTATCCGCCATTTATATGAAATTAGAAGAACAAATTTTAGAAATCGAAGACCCCGCCATATGCGAGCCTCGCATTTATGCGCGGGTAGCTCAGTGGTTAGTAGCGCCGTTCTTATAAATCGGAAGTCGGGGGTTCAATTCCCTCCCCGCGTACCATTAATTCCTTGTATTAAGACATTGTTTGTTGTATAAATTCATTTGTTCAATCAAGGAGTAATTATGTCGAAAATATATCAAAAAGGTGAAAAGATTCTCTGCCCTCATTGTTTTGAAGAACAAGAATATACTGTTGATGATTATGTAATCCCTGGGAGAGTTGGCCCAGCTTCAGAATCTGAAGAGCAATGTTGGTCTTGCGATGAGTTCTTTTTCGTTCTTTCTTTAGGAGATGATGAATTTGAAGTCCGAGAAACTGAAGAGCCGAGCGAATATGACGAATTTGAAGTTGAAGATGACGATATATGAAGTTTAAGGAAATCATTTGGTGGCTTGGTATCGGGCTAACTATAGCTGGTGGCTTTGGAGTCATCTCCTATATGTTTGAGTTTCCAAAACTCTCACAATTTTATCTTATAGATATTGACTATTGGAAAAGAATGATTGTACCTATCGTAGGAATTGTAATGATTCTTCTTGCGGGTTCTCAAGATAGTTGACTTATTTTGAAACAAAGTTCATATTCAATAAAGTTCCAAGGGCCCGTAGCTCAGTTGGTCAGAGCAGGCGACTCATAATCACTTGGTCGGGGGTTCAAGTCCCTCCGGGCCCACTATCTTAAAATGCAGCAGGAGAAAGCCAATGTCTAGTAAAGCTTATTCCGCAGGAACTTCTGCAGAATGTCCTCATTGTGGGAAAATACTTGGGCCGATTAATTCGTATGTAGTGCAAGGCTATATAGGCTCAACTTCGATAAAAGAATCCTTATGTCCTGAATGTAACTATCCGTTTTATGTTGAGCACATTGGCAACGGAGAGTACTGGCTTGATTCGGAGCTATATGACGATGAAGATTTTGAAGATGAAGACTCTGGAGGTAAAAAGTGGTAAGGACAAAAAAGGACCGCAGACCTAAATTAGAAACTGGTTGGCGCTATCTGGAGGCAGAAGAGTTCCCAATTCCTGGAGACGAAATGCGTCATAAAGGAGAGAGGTATTGGGAAAGAAACTACTTAAATCACGATCATACTCCTGCCGGGAGTTATCTTTGGGGGAATGTATATTGGAAAAGGAGGATTGAGCCGGTAAAGGAGGAGTTTGTCCGATTAACAGACCTTCCAGAGTATTTAGAAAGAACAGAAAAGATATGAAGCCAAACCAGTTAAATGAGCGTACTGAAGCTCGTATAGGATATCAACCAGAGATGATTGATGGTCTTGACTATTGCGTCTTTAGTAAAGAGAACCCTCACATCGCTAGGTTTAAAACCGAAGAAGAAGCGAAGATTTTTACAGACGGATACAACCGACAGCTTGAAGCAACTCATGCAAGCGTTGATAGGCGTGCTTTTGTAGATGGTCCGTTAGAACCGCCTGGTAGTTATTGGACAACAGGACTGTTGAGATATAATGAACCATGCCCTATTTGCGGAAGGATCCCTGATAAATTAGAAAAGTAACAAAAGGAACAGTATGAAAAAACTATATAAATTCTGGGCTGCTTGGTGCGGTCCTTGTCGAATAATGAAGCCAGTAGTTGAAAAAGTAGTATCCGAAAGGTCTGATGTTGAACTGTTTGAAGTTGATGTAGACACTGAAGATGGAGCCTGTATGGTTGATGAATACAATGTATCTTCAGTCCCGACTTTTATTCTTGAAGACGAAGCTGGAGAAAGAAAAACTAAAATAGGTGCTTGTACTGAACAGGCCTTAATAGACTTCATAGACGGTAAATAATTATATTGACCAATTAGCTGATACAGGATAGTCTTTATCCTTAACATAGAGGAGAATTATGAGCGATAAAAACGAACCTGCGGATCCGACTTTTTACTGGCTTTTTGGATATATTTTGATTGGGATATCTTCTTGGATTTTCTTTGACAGCACAAAGATGACAACTCTTGCATACGGCTATATCGGAGGGTTGTTCCCCAGGGGCGGGATCTGGGATACTTCATCAATGGCTATTATTTTCGTTCCTCTTCTTGGCGGACTGTTATGGCTTATTTATAACTTTCTTTCTGGGAAAGATGAGAAGTGGGCAAAAGCATTGTCTTGGTCAGGTCTGGCAATCGTTGCGGTTGAAATTTTAAGTCGGGTACGATTCCATATGATGATGAAGACTTCACATTTTCTTCTCATTTTGCTGACATTGGCTTGCGGTCTTGCGATGTTATTAAGGGCAAGGATAATCAATAGGCAAGAGAAACGTCGTATTGAGAAAGCGAAGGAGTCAGTATGAGCAAGTGGATTCCTGTATCAGAAAGACTTCCGCCAGAAGATACTCCAGTATGGATGTTCATTCCGGATATTGAACAACCAGTTCTTGGTTGTCTTTCGGATGCTGGAGAGGGCATGGATTGGGGTCGGTGTTACGATGAATACTGGTGGGACAAGAATAATCAGGTTTGGAAGGCGGATTGTTGCGATGTTGATGGAGATGTCCCCTCTCATTGGAAATCGCTCCCTATGCCTCCTTGTGAAGACGATGATTCTTTAATATCCCCTGCCGAAATTGAAAAAACAGGTGGGGAAGTTCTAAAATCAATCTCTGGCAAAAGACTGACAGTTCTGCTTGATTGGGATAAAGAATTCAAAGTCGCAATGTGTAAAGAACTTTTAGTTAGCGGATTCGGGAATACAATAGAAGAGGCATTGACTTCTTTAACAACTTCAATTGAATCAACGCTTCAGGCTCTCAAAGGTAATCAATCAGGAGAAAAAAATGTCTAGTCTTAACTCGTCTTATTCAGCCAGGATTTCAGAACTTGAAAAACTAATCAGAGAGCATAACGAAAAGTATTATGATTTAGATTCTCCAGTTATAGAGGACCCCGAATACGATGCTCTCAAAGAAGAGCTTGAGAAGCTTTGCCCTGATTCACCTGTTCTTAATGACATTGGGAGTCATGTATTCGGAGAGAAGTTTACACATTCTCAAATCATGGGCTCTTTGGCAAAATGCCATTCTGCAAAAGAAGTAATGCAGAAGTTCTCGGGGTTGGAAGTTATCTTAATGCCAAAGATTGACGGGCTATCCCTCGCAACTCATTTTAACAATAAACGCTTAAGATTAGCAGCAACTAGGGGTGATGGTCAGACAGGAGAGAATGTAACTCCAAACGCCTCTGTTATCACAAATATGCCCGAAGAAATTACAAGTCTTTTGGAATATGAAATTAGAGGAGAAGCATATATTTCAAAGTCTGATTTCTATGGAACAATGGACCAGCCTGGATATGCAGGGAAAGAGAATGGGTTGGCGAACCCACGAAATGGAGCGTCAGGAGGGCTGCGGCAAAAGGACGCTTCTATGACCAAGGATCGGAAGATTCGTTTTGTTGCTTATGAAATTTTGGGGGAGTTGAATACTCCTTCACATTCAGAAAAATTAGATGCTATTGAGAGTTTGGGTTTTGAAACCCCGCCATATCGTGTTATCGCTTGTAATAATGAAGAGGTTATTCAACAAGCTATTGATGAGTTGAAAGAAATGGACGCAAGCCTTCCTTATGAGACTGATGGCGTTGTTATTCGAATCAACGATCAAAGCCTTTTTGAGGATGCTGGATTCTCCGGAAAATGCCCTAAAGGGGCATTAGCTTATAAATTTGAGTCAATCAAGAAACATTCAAAGGTTGTAGATATTGAATGGACAACCTCAAGAACTGGTAGAATTTGCCCAGTGGCTGTAATTGAGCCGACAAGAATTAGCGGTTCAATTGTATCAAGAATCACGCTTAACAATCTTGCATGGATTGAAAATATTGATGTTGCAATCGGAGATGAGATTCTTTTTGAGAAGGCGAATGAAATTATTCCAAGACTCGTTTCAGTTCTTAAGAGGGCGGAAGAGAGGAACCTTAATCTTCCTGTCTTTTGTCCCTCATGCAATGTCAATGTAGCCCGTCCGAAGGCTTCAGACGGCTCTCAAGGGATTGACATTTGTTGTTTGAACGATTCTTGTCCTGCTCAATTCAAAGCTTCAATTCTTCATATCCTTGAAAAATTAGATATCAAAGGAATTGCTGAAAGCACAATTGATAAGGTTGTAGAGGCTGGTTTAGTTAAGCATCCATATGAGATTCTTGACCTTGAAGAAAGTCGTCTTCAGGCAATTGGATTTGGTGACCGCCAATCTGAAATTATATGCAAAGCGATTAAAACTCCAGAGGCTTCTAAAGCCCATATTCTGTCTTGTTTAGGTATTGACGGATGGGGCCGAAGAATGTTTGAGACTTTATCTAAACAGATTTCTCTTGATGAGATTATCTCAAATAGTGTTTCTATAGAAACGCTCGCTGCAACCCCTGGCGTAGGCCTCATCAGGGCTAAAGCGTTAACAGATGGGCTCTCTATCAAGGCCAGCCTCTTAAAGGGGCTTGCGGAGCGTATAGCGGTCAAGAAAGAGGCTCCAAAGGGAACTTCTCTGTCAGGGATGAGTTTTTGTATTACAGGGACTCTTTCTAAAGGAAGAAAAGAGATTCAATCGGACATTGAAAAGGCAGGAGGAGATGTCAAAGGCTCTGTTAGTGCCAAACTGAATTATTTAGTCGCTGGAGAAGAGGCCGGCAGCAAGCTGGATAAGGCAACTTCTCTTGGAGTCAAAGTTCTTTCAGAAGAAGAACTCTATGGGATGATTAATCCTAACTGAAATTAGAGAATTATAAAACTCACAAAAAAAGCAAAGCCCGTAGACATCATAGATCATCGATATGTAGAAGTAAGAATAAGGTCTGAATATACATGCCCTTGTTGTCATACGGTATTCTATAATACAGGACCTGGAAAGAGATATCGGGTTTTCGTTTGCGATTGCGGTCAAGAATTGAAGATTAGAAACAGAATTGAAGTAGATGGAGATTCTCCTCCTGATGGGAAAGTCCATTGTAAGAAAATAGTTTATCCGATGGTATAATGAATTATGATATTAGACCAAATTAACATCTTATATATTTTCTTTTATTTTGTTGCTGGAGTCTCATGGGCTTGGGCAATGGCTCCTCTTTGGGTTCCAAATGCTGACGGAAGACGCTGGGCTCTTGCCTTATCTGGATTCCTAAATATTTTCCTTTGGTGGTTTTGTATTATTATCTATTTCGCAAGTAAACTCATCAGAGGAAAAGATACTCTTCTATGATTCAAAAATCCTTTATGCAAACATTCACAGGAAAGCGCTTCTTTCCTATGGATCCTCATCCTGAAGACTTTGATATTTTAGATATCGGACATTCGCTAAGCCTTCAATGCAGATTCAACGGGCATTGCTTGTGCTTTTATAGCGTAGCAGAACATTGCGTAAGAGTTTCGGAACTTCTTGAGAAAACTCACAATTCCGATATGCTTTCTTTTTGGGGACTTCTTCATGACGCTCCCGAAACTTATCTTGGAGATATTGTCAGGCCGTTAAAACTTCATCTTCCTGAATATGGAAAAATAGAGAAAAATGTAGAACAATCTTTAATTGTTGGGAAATTTAACCTACCTTGGCCTATGCCTCCAGAGGTTAAGTGGGCTGATGATGTTTTACTAGCTACAGAGAAGAGAGATTTGTTGTGTCCTGTTGCGGATCAATGGAGAGCATCAGAGGACCCGTTGCCAGAAAGGATATCTCCAATGACCTCTGACCAGGCAATGACCGCATTTATCCATTCATTTAATAGGTTCAAGGGATGGGATGTAAAAAAAGTGGAGTATAATAAGGCTTCAGGTATAAAGGTAAAAAGACCTCGCAAAAAGTAATAACAGTTAGGAGACTCATATGAAAACAAGAAATCTAATAGGTTTGGCATTTGTCGCTTTGTTGGCGATTTGGACATCCGGTTGCGCTACAGGGGGCCTTAAACAGGCGATTCCTGGAGGGGCGATTACGCAAGGCGTTGCATCTGGCAAATCGTTTATTGTTGTATCGAAACAGGGTGTAATGCCATTTGAACAGGTCTATAGACCTTATTGGCCTGATGCTTATGCTTCAGCCTCAAGAGATGGTGCGTCTAGGGCTTTCCCTGTCGAATTGGTAGTCCCTATTATTGGAGAAGTTTTGGACAACGCTGTAGAAGCTAGTGCAGACTATAACAAGACTCAAAGGGAAACATATCGTTACAGGACTGATGTCGGAGTATTCAATGCAGAAGGTTTGAGCAAGGAAGCTTTGCACGAAGTTCTCAGTCATGCAACAAGGCCTAATGTTGACGCTGACCGTCCAGCTTATAGGACAACGGCTCCTGGGTCTTATAGCGAGCAACCAGAGGTTTCTTCTGACCTTGAAGACTTTGAAGCTAACGAACCAGCAGATACAGATGCTGTAGTTGAAAAGTCTGTCAAATCGAAAAAGAAATAGTAGTCGGCTATGACTCCTGATGTTCTTCATCAAGCCCTGGGATCTCTGCTAGTAACATTTCTTGTTGGACTAGCTTCAGGGGCTTGGCTTTGTGTTATGCAGTTGACGGATTTCTTATCAGAGTATATTAGCGTATGCAATAAGCTGGTTAGGATTGATAAGAAATTTGATACTAGAGACGACTTGTTTAACGAATTAGCTCAAAAGGCCGTTGATAAAGATAGTATGGCTTTGGAGTTTTTGTACAAACTCCTTATGTGTCCAGTATGTCTCGGAACATGGTTCTGTCTTATTTTTTGCCTTCTATCGGGAATCTCTGGGGCTTGGTTTTGGATTACTTGGTTTTCGTCCCTCTCCGTTGCGGTCTTTGTAAGGTATTTATTGGCCAAACTTGGAAAGTAAGAATGGCTGGTAAGGTTGTTCATTTCAAGAAAAGTAAATTTGATGTTTACATAGGAAGGCCTTCGATTTGGGGAAACCCATGGTCTTTTAAGGGCGGAACGATTGCTGATTTTATAGTTGATACTAGAGAAGAGTCTATAGTAAACTATGAAAAATGGTTAAAAGGCACTGATTTTACCGACATCTTTCAAGACCAGAGGAAACAAATCCTCAAAAGGCTTCCTTCTATAAAAGGTAAAATACTTGGTTGTTGGTGTTATCCGAGAAAGTGCCATGGAGACATTTTAGTAAAGATGGCAGATAGTTTAAAATCCGATTTTACGCATACCGTTAAAAAGTATGAGGAAAGTCAGGACTCCACAGCAGCCGATGGGAGAGCCTAACCCGCTCGTTAAACCACAAGGTCGGAGCAAGCCGAATTGGCTGAGGGTAGTGCTGCCCTATGAAGCATGGTTGGTGCAGCGTACGCGTAATGGCAACGCCTTGGGAAACCAAGAGACAAATGTAAAAATAAAACAAAATCCTGCTTACGGGGTTTTAAACTAGATGCTATTCTAAAGGAGATAAAAATGAATGAAACACAAGAAAAAAATCCAACCGAAGAAGTAAGGCCATCAATTGGACCTGAAGAAGAAAGACCAGTAATTGGGTCTGAAGTAAGGGGAAATGGGAAGACTCTCGGATTAAAAATAAAGGCGATTGGAGAGGCCATTCTTGCCGCTGGAGAACGAGTTGAATTTATAGACCATACTGAAATTCAATTGATTAGTATGGCTCTTCATCGTCGTCATGAAATTTTGGAACTTGCATTAAAAATGGGAGTAAAAGGAATACAAGTTGAACTTGACGGTACTAGGATTTTTGTAATAGCTACCGAGCAGGGCAACTATAAATATAGGAGCGGACAATGACAGAACAAGAATTTAAAGAGGCATGTTCTAAAGTAGATATCAAGGCCGTTTCCGACGAAGTCTTTGCTTGGTTATTGGCAAACACAGAAGATTATGTAGATAATTCAGATACTGCATATATGCTTTATTTTTCAGGGAAGGTTCTAGATGAATTGCCAGCTATTGGGTCTTTCTATAAAATATACGAATTGATTCCAAGGGGTATAGAAGAAGATTTGGAGGCTAGAATCGAAGCAGATCCAGAAAGCCAAAAAATTGAAGAGAGCTGTATTGAAGAATATGAGAAGGTTGTCCAAGCAGTAACAGAAACTATTAAGGGAGACAAAGAAAACCTTGAAAAGCTTTTTGAAAAACTTATCTATTACTATGACACCAAAATCATAACCGATGGAGTAAATATAGTACCGTTCACAGAAAAGCTCGATGGATATATTGAAATGGAAGGTCTGATTTTTGAGCCGTTCCCAATCGAGTTAGAAGTGAAAAAGAAAGATGTTACAGTTGATAAGTTTGGAAGAGAAAAGGGCAATGGTAAGGTTACTGTAGTTAAGAAAATAACGATAGAGCCTGGCTTTTGTATCCAATTTGAACTCGTTTATTGGCGTCCAGTCAAGGATTCTTCCTCTTATTCAATGATGTAATTTTAGTTGCTTTTTAAATGCTTCTTGGTACTCTCTTAACAAACAGAAGTACTATGAATATATTCTTTTGCAGGAATTGGCATTTAAAAAGATGTATAAGGATACTGATACCGATTTTAAGATGTATTGGAACGGAAACGTTTCAGTACAGTTACGGAGACCGAATGACAACTATGTTCAGACATTTAGGCTTAGACAAATTCGCAGGAAGCTGCGTCTTGGCCTGGGGTCTGCTCAAACAGAAGATGGTTCCGTTTTCCCGGACAGGCCTTCTTCTCCCAGCGCTAGGTACACATGTATTATGTACCCAAGCAGCTACATTCCGCTCACCAGCGGAAAGTCTATGGGAGAAGAATTATGAAGGATCCATTTCAGCTATACCTTGACGACATCAGCTCCGTACCACTTCTGAACCGGGAACAGGAAGTAGAACTTGGAAAAAAGACCCAAGCAGGAGACTCGAAAGCAAGGGACCACATGATTAGGGCTAACCTTCGTCTTGTTGTTTCTGTCGCCAGGAAATTTGAGAACATGGGCTTGCCTTTTATGGATTTGATTTCTGAAGGCAATATCGGTCTCATGAAAGCTGTCGACAAATTCGACCCTGATAAATTCGACAACAAGTTTAGTACTTATGCGGTTTGGTGGATTAAAAGCCGCATCAGGATTGCTCTTCTTTCTAAATCTCGTACCGTTCGTCTGCCTTGCCACATCGGCCGGCGTCTAGTTGATATTTTGAAAGCAAAGACAGACCTTGAGGAGAAATTTGGAAGACCTCCCTTTGATGACGAAATCGCAAAAGAAATCGGCGTCTCAGAAGCTACTGTAAAGGCTTTGTTCGACTTCAATACTTCATCTTCGTTAGAGGCTATGGCCGAAAACGGAGAGGATGTCTACGAGTCTGACAGAGGCTATGCAGAAATTGAAAAATCAGATATGTCTTCAAGAATGTTTGAGAAAATCAAAGAGCTGAAGGAAAGAGAACAAACTATTCTCATCTTGAGGTTTGGTTTGGATGGTAATGATCCGCTCAACCTTGGTCAAATTGGCAAGAAGTTGGGGATGTCAGGAGAAAATGCCAGACAGATACAAGAGAAAGCCTTGAAAAAATTGGCTAAACTTGTCAAGGACTAGGGTGTCGTTAAAAATTCCTTCCAGGAATTCTATACAACGGCATCCCTAGTTCTTTTCTTAAATCCTTAACCCTTTGTCTTAGTTTTCTAATAGCCCTTTTCGTACAGGACGAACATCCGCCCTTTTCCTTCGCTCTTTTAACAACATTGACTAGGAGCTTCATCTCGTCATCATGCCGTTTTTTTGTGAGAAGTCTTTCGGCGTTAAGCCTATCTTTAATGTATTTTTCCCGTATTGGATTGGGCTTCAAGTTTTTTGGCTTTAAGTTCTTTGAGCTTCTTCGACGCGTCATTGCAGCCTCCACATCCATTTGAAAGGGATTTCTTTGGAAATCTCTTTTTCTGAAATTCTTTTTGGTCTTCTATACTTATCCTTTCCATACTAGTGTATTCTACAACAAAGCCCTCTTAACCTAGCCAAAAAAAATATTTCATTTTCTTCTTGCATATTAAAGCCATCCGTATTACATTCCCTATGCAAGTTTAATAGGAGAAAAGATTTTCAATGTACTTCATGCAACAGGATAGGCAAGATTGGCAGGACCCTCAGGGCTCTGTCCGCCTCCCTATTGTTTAGGGTACAAAGCGGATTGTAGGCCCAGAGGGAAACCTCTGGGTCTTTTTTATTGTCCCATGGTGTAACGGTAGCACACCGCCCTTTGGAGGCGAGAGTCGGGGTTCAAATCCCTGCGGGACAACCAGATTGGAATGTTCTTTTGATAGTTTGCCTGATGGTGTAACGGTAGCACAATTGCCTCTGGAGCAGTTTGTCGGGGTTCGAATCCCTGTCGGGCAACCATTTTAGATTAGAGTTAGGGTGATAGCTCAATTGGCTAGAGCATCGGCTTGTCACGCCGAAGGTTGCGGGTTCGATTCCCGTTCATCCTGCCATTGTTCTTTTGAAATTTGAAAACAGAATAGGAGGAGAGTTGGCTTAGAAGCAGCCATCTTATAAAGAGTGATTCGTCCATTTGTCAGTAACCCGGCGGGAATTAACCCGAGGATGACCCCGAAGTCCGAATACGTTGCGAAATGATAGTACCCTTGAAAGAGGATCGAATCGCCATACGCGGAAGGGAGGATTGACTGCAAGTTCCATTTAGTTGGAGTGGGCTACCGAGTAAGAAGCGGCGAGTTGACATTAAGTTGTAATTCGGTCTTTGGCGTAACAGCACACCTTTTATTTTGTTCTTGGGGTTGTAGCTCAATTGGTTAGAGTACTAGACTGTCGATCTAGGCGTTGCGGGTTCGAGTCCCGTCAATCCCGCCAATTTAGAAGATGGCTTTAGAGATTGTCAGTGCAGTTCTGACGGGTACGGCCTCAGGCGTTTTTGTACCGTAGCTTAAATATGAGAAAGCACTAAAACATCTTCTAACAAATGTCCCGGTAGCTCAGTTGGACAGAGCAACGGTTTCCTAAACCGTGGGTCGGAGGTTCGAACCCTCTTCGGGATACCATTTGAAAATTTAGATTGCGGGATATATCAGTCTGGCAGATAAGCTGGCTCATAACCAGAAGGTCACCGGTTCAAATCCGGTTCCCGCTACCATTTGGGTTGCTCGTTAGGTAACGATAGACGAG
>Ga0265293_10003231_pt1 | contig 30670 bp, 26 predicted proteins | sample Munlanlewell138R_FD_192505 | JGI IMG/M metagenome (GOLD analysis project Ga0265293, IMG submission 192505) | Leachate microbial communities from a municipal landfill in Southern Ontario, Canada - Leachate well 138R | ecosystem: Engineered > Solid waste > Landfill > Unclassified | place: Canada... | reverse complement strand
CACATGGTAGGGGAAGCTCAGCTCGTCGCTGTCTTCATCGTAGAGGGCGATGAAAAAATTCTCTGCCGGCAGCAGTTGGGCGATGATGTCGTGGATTTTTTCAAACAAATGGATAAGGTCGCCGCCGCCGTGAGCCGCCTCGGAGATATCGTAGAGTGCGGTTTTGACAGCCTCGTTGCGCTTGCGAATGCTGATATCCCGAGCCACGGCAATGCGCATCTGGTCTTTTTCAGACCAGCGCGCTGACCACATAATATGAACCACTTCGCCGTCCTTGCGGATATAACGGTTTTCAATGCCGACTTTGGGTTTTCCAGACATGATTTCGGTGACGGCCTGCAGAGTTTTCTGGCGATCCTCCGGGTGCATGATGTCGAGCATGTTTCGGCCAACAATTTCCTCCGGACTGTAGCCGAACACATGCTTGAACCCGGTGCTGACATAAACGAAGTTGCCATCCTGGTCTACGCAGCAAATGGCGTCGAGAAGCAGGTCGAGAATATTGTCCAGGGATAGGGCAGTGGCGTTTTCAATCCTGGTAGCACTCTTATTCGACATCATTTAACCCAAAATTCAGCTCGAAAATGGCATGGAGAGTCTGGGGTTTGGCAAGATTCTTCTCGGTCTGTTGATAGGCGCAAGATTCTCCCCGTGTTAACTTTACGACGCAGGAACGTTTATGTAAAAGCCTGTGGCTACCCTTGGGAACCAATTTCGACCTGTTGTCGGCTTTGTGCCTGGTTGCGATCTTCTGGGCGTCGATGGCGGCATCTGTGTAGCGGGCGCAGTGCAGGATTTTCCTGCAGGGGGCGCACAGATGGGGGCAGGTGCTGCAGATGAGGAGAAGTGCGCCGGCAGTTCCGCCAGCGGGCTGCGGCTGGTGGTGACAACGGGATTTCAATGGCCTCTGTGGTGTTCTCCATTGGGCATGCTGTGGTTGTATTGCTCACCGGCTGCCTGCTGGAGGAGTTCCAGGCTTATGTCATCAAAGGCGAGGACGCGACCACCATGGGCTGTTGCAAACTGCTGGGCTTTGTCTTTGTCGGCAAAAGAGGCCAGGGTCGGCCCCATGGAGCCTTGCAGTGCAGTGCCAATCACATAATAGGCTGTGGTTGCGTCGATGAGGCGCTGATCGTCTGGTGAGTCCCATGGGGTGTCAGTCATGTCGTGAACAAAAAGGCTGGCCCGAATAACCTGATTTTCCGGCTGCAGCCACCAGCCAAAGAACTCTGCGGTGGAGCAAAACTTTGTCACCGTGGCGCCCGCCGCTGCCAGGCCTTTGGGGCCCGGAAAATCTGTGATGATCATGCCGCAGACATGGCATTCATCGCCACTGGCAAAGCCTTTGGCAGTGGCGGCGGGGGTGTCCTGTCTGGGTTCTGAGCAGGCGGCAAGTCCGACACAGAGCATCAACAGGAATAGCAGGGAGCAACGGTTGGCGAAGTATTTTTTCATGGTGTGATTTCCGGGTTAATCAAGCAAGCCGTTTTTGAAACAGCCAGTGAGCCAACAGCAGTGAAAGCCCCACCCAGCAGAGCAGACACAGCGATAGCAGCCACTGGGACAGGGGCAGATCCTCGCTCAGGGCGAGAACGCCGAGGGCGTTGGCGCCGCCATCAAAACCGGAGAGATTGATTAGGCGGTAGACGTCCGTGGGGTTCAACAACAGCAGCCATGGCAGCAATTCCGGGTTGAGCCTGCCTTCGCTGATCACCAGAAGCGCGAGCAGAGACAGGTCAAAGACGAGGACAAACAGAAACCAGAGACCGAGAGCGAGCCCGGCGGCGGTGGATTTTTCTCGGGTCAAACAGCTGATGATAAAAGCCAGAGCCAAAAACACCCAGCCGAGCAATGTTGACGACAGCATAAAGCGGCCAAAGGCCCATGCCAGCAGGCTGAGTTCAATGTCGTCCACCAACAGGGCGATAACCACAGCGGCGCAGCCAAAACCCACCAGCACCGACAGCGCCAGGACAAGACCGTGGCCGAGAAATTTGCCGAGCAGTATCTGCCCCCTGCCAATGGGGTAGGAGAGCAACAGTATCAGGGTGCCGCCCTCTTCTTCGCCGACAATGGTGTCGTAGGCCAACAGCAGGGCAATCAGCGGTATCAAAAATGTTGCCAGGCTGGCGAGGCTGGCAATGGTGGCCGGAATGGAGGTAAATCCTATCTGCCCCGAGGCGGCGGCGCCGAACCAGGCAATACCGAGAGCGAGGGCGGCAAACACCAGGCTGATTGCCAGCAGCCAGCGGTTGCGCAGGCCATCGCTGAGTTCTTTGCGGGCTATGTGCCAAATCTGCTTCATGGCTGAGCCCCGCCGATATGGCTAGGGGTTTTAGCCATATAAAATCTGTAGAGGTCTGCCAGGGACGGCTGGTGAATTTCAATATCGGTGGCCACAGCGGTCTCCAGCAATTCGCGCAAAATTCCCAGTTTGTTACTGTTGTCCACATTGATTTCAAGGCAGTCGTTTGCCAGCGCCGTAACCTGTTGCCCGTCATTGTGCCAGCGCTGCCGCCACTGCTCCTGATCCTGAATGCCGCTGACGCGAATTTTTTCCGGCAGACCGGATTCCCGGCGCAGACTGGTCAAATTGCCGATGGCCTGAAGCCTGCCCGCAGCGAGAATGGCCGCCCGGTCAATGTGGCGTTCAACGCCAAGCAGAATGTGGGAACAGAGAATAACACTGACCCCCTCATGGCGGAGAAGATCGATCAGTTGGTAGAGATCTTCGGTGGCAATGGGATCCAGCCCTACGGTGGGTTCATCCAGCAGCAGCAGTCGCGGTGAGCCGAGCAGCGCCTGCGCCAGACCGAGGCGCTGGCGCATGCCCTTGGAATAGGTTTTGACGCGGCGATCCGCCGCCCCGCTGAGGCCGACCTGTTCGAGAAACTGATCGCTGCGGGCGGGGCTGTCGCCTTTGAGGCGGGCAAAGTAGCGCAGCGTTTCGCGGCCACTGAGCTGATTGTAGAAAGTGACATTTTCCGGCAGGTAACCGAGCTGACGTCTCGCCTCTCTGTGTTGGGGCGGGTGATCAAAAACGCGAATCTGGCCTTTGCTGGCGTTGAGCAGGCCAAGAATCAGTTTGATAGTGGTGGTCTTGCCGGCGCCGTTGTGGCCAAACAGTCCCAGCACTTCGCCACCTTTAAGGGTCAGACTGAGGTCGTGGAGCACGGGGATGGCGCCATACCACTGGCTGACATTGGCTATTTCGACCGCGTTCATGGCTGTTGTCCTTGGTGGCGCAGATGTTTGTCTGGTATGTGCATAAGAGGAAAGCTGTCCTTGACGCCGGGGGATTTGACCACTGGAAATACCTGTTGCACCCAGCGCAGCAGTTCGATGCCGGGGCTGTGCATCAATAACCGGGTCTGGGGGTACAGCCACAGCAGGCGATCTATATTGTCATTGGGTTCGTAGGCAATATCGCCGATGCCGTCGCCGTTGCGATCCCAGCCCAGATATTCGCTCCAATAGTTGCCGCGTCCAGCGACGGACCACTCTTGAAGGCGGGTGGCCACATATTTGACCTGGTACTGATTGCCAGTGAAGGCATTGCCAGTGATGGGATTGTCTTCGGAGCCGGCGGTGAGGTGGATGCCGATGCCACTGTGGCCGAAATAATTGTCTTCAATCTTGTTGAACAGAGAGTTGTAGATAAACAGCGCCTTGCCTTCACCGCCGATGATCATGCTGTCGTCGGTACTGCCCTGGGTGACATGGGTGACAAAATTATTGTTGATGCTGGAGTAGGTAATGTAGTTCATGAGAATGCCGTAATTCTGGTCATTTTCGGATCTGTTGCCGGTCACGGTGAGCATTCGGCTTTGCATGAGGGCATAGCCGGTTCGTGTGCGGCGGGTGGTGTTGCCAATGACGCGGCTGTCATGGGAAAACATATAGTGGACACCGTAGCGCAAATCTTCCATGACGTTGTTCTCAAGGAGACAGTCATTGGAAACGTCGATATAAATGCCGTCGCGGGTGTGGCGAAGGTGATTGCCGATGACCCTGGCGTTTTTTGTCGCGTACAGGTGAATGGCGTTGCCGCGATCCTGGGAGCGCAGGTTGCGATCCCCTTCGATGCGGTTGGCGATAATGCTGACCCCTTCGCTGGTGTCTACCCAGATGCCGAATCCCGCGCCCTTGAGGCTGTTGTTTTTCAGCTCTGCGCCCTTGGCTGCGGCTTCGATGAAAATGCCCGAATCCATGCGGGTGAGATTCTGTCCCCAATTGCGTAGCGTGCAGCCTTCAATGACGACACCAGGAGCCCTGACAATCAGGCCGTGCCCAAGTTGCTGGCCATCCAGCACGGTGCCCTGGTCGCAAATGAGATGGATGGGTTGATCGATAACAAATTGGCCTTCGTAGACGCCTGCGGGCAGCCGCCAGCCATTGTCACTGGCAGTCTTTACCAGCGGCAACGTGCTGAGATTCTGAATTTCCGCCAGAGAGGCGAAAGAAATCGAGAGGAATACAACGGTGGCAACCAGGCGCGACATTGTATTGGCCAGTGATTTTGGCACTCAGATTACCTAAATAGAAAAAATAAACCCTGCGGGAGGAATCCCCGCAGGGGGGCTACGACAAGATACCGCCGTTGATCAGGCCGGTTCCACTTTCATCTGGCCAACCATTTCCATATGTAATGCATGGCAGAACCAGCTGCAGTAATACCAGTGCAGCCCAGGTTTGTCTGCTGTAAATGTAATGGAAGATGTCTGTTGCGGGCTGATTTCCATGCTGGCGCCGTGATTGGTCATGACAAAACCGTGGCTCACGTCTTCAATCTGATCCACGTTGGTGATAATGACGGTAACCTCATCGCCCTGTTTGACGGTGAACTCCGTGGTGCCGTAGGACGGTGCCATGGAGGTCATGTACACCCGGACTTTTTTGCCGTCACGGATGATCTTGTTGTCGGTTTCCAGGGTGACACCATCTTTTTTCGCCATTGCCACGGTGGGGGCGAAGTAGGGGTCGTTGCGATCCCAGAGTTTTTTGGTGCGAATCTGATCCCGGCGCGCCAGGATGCAGTCGTGGGGTTCGGCATAGGTGGGGCCGTCGTGAACGAGTTTCATCTCCTCACCGGAAATATCGATAAGTTGGTCGTTTTCCGGGTGCAGCGGTCCTGTGGGTAAAAAACGATCCTTGGAGAACTTGCTGAGGGCGATCAGCCATTTGCCGTCCGCTTCACTGGTTTCCGTCAGTGAGGCGTGAATATGGCCGGGCTGATAGTGGACATCAAGTTTCTGCTTGATGTAATTGACGTTTTCGCCGTTGTAGGCGCGCACCGCTTCCTCCATGTTCCACTTCACCACCTGGCTGTCAATAAACAGGGTGGTGTAGGCGTTGCCGCGACCGTCGAAGGTGGTGTGCAAAGGGCCAAGTCCCAACTCCGGTTCTGCTGCAACCGCGTCGCGGGGATCTTTCGACTTGTCGTCAAAAAGGCTGTCCAGTTTGGCGATCTCGATCATGGTAACCGTGGGGGACAGTTTTCCGGCAGCGATGAAGTACTTGCCGTCTGGTGAGGTGTTGCAACCGTGGGGGTTTTTGGGAACGGGAATATAACGGGTCAGCTCCGAGCCCGCACGGCCATCCACCACCGGGGTTTTGGAGTCGCCGAGGGTGGTGAAGTTGCCCGCCTTGATGGCGGCTTCAATACGCGGGATGTTGAAAATCACCACCCAGTCCCGTTCGTTGCGCATCATCCCGCCCAGGTCGCGAGCCTTTTCCGAATTGTAGCAGGTGGAGGCGGCGTACTTTCCTGTGTAGTCGGCGTCTGTATTGTCGAGGTTACCGTCGACGATCACCTGAAAGGCCATCTCCATTTTTTCAGCATCGATGACGTTGAACATGGTGTAGCTTGTGTCGGCGGAAAGATCAAAATTACTGCCATCGTTGGGGTGGGGAATAATAAATTCGGCATTGGCGAAGACATATTTGGTGTACGGCACTTTCTGCAGGCGCAGACCGTGGATGGCCTGGACGTTGGGAACCGTGAGCATTTTGTCGCATTTCATAATGTCGAGGCGAATCCGTGCGACACGGGAGTTGGCCTTGTCATTGATAAACAGATATTTGCCGTCGTATTTGCCATCGGTCATGGAAATATGGGGATGGTGGCAATCACCATTTTGGAACTTGGCGCTGTCCCCCATGATGTGCTTGCTTTCGTTGGTCATACCCCAGCCTGTGGCTGAGTCCACGTTGAAGACAGGAATACGCATCAGTTCGCGCATCGATGGCACGCCCATAACACGCACTTCGCCCTGATGGCCACCGCTCCAAAAGCCGTAGTAGTCGTCCAGTTGACCTGGTGCGACATGGTAGTTTTGTCGCGACTTCTCCACGGCGGCTGCCCAGGTCTCCCGGCTCATGACGGCGCTGCCAAGTGCCGTAGCACCCATCAGGGTAGCGCCGGTAACGGCCGTGGCGCCGAGAAAACCGCGGCGACTGAGGCCGTGGGGTTCTATGGTTTCTGGATTGTCGTTGGGGTCTTTATTTTTCATGGCATAGCTCCTATCAGTATATGAGTGCGGGCTGTGGACCCGGTTTTTGTATCTATGAACTATCTGTAAGCTTAGGGTCTAGGGAGTAATAACTTCTACAACAGGGATAAACTCTGTGCCGGTTGCAGTGCCCTTGCTTTTGTTTCTACGTTTTTTCTTGGCAATCAACGGCGGGCACTTGTTGTCATTGTAGTAGGTCATTTGACAATCGAGGCAGTAATGGCACTCGTTGTGATTAATATGACCATCCGGGTGAATTGCGTGTATTTCACATTCGTTGGCGCAAACCTGGCAGGGGTTACCGCACTCTTTGCGGCGCTTCAGCCAGTCAAAGAGACGGAATTTGCTGGGAATGACCAGGGCAGCCCCCAGGGGGCAGATGTAACGGCAATAGACTTTGCGGGTAAAAATATTGATAACCAGCAAAATCACGGCGTAGAGAACGAACCACCACTGGCGATCGAACTTGAGGGTAATGGCGGTTTTGAAGGGCTCGACCTCTGAGAACTGTTCTGCCATCGACAAGGAGTCGAGGGAGATCCCAAAAAGCACCAACAGAATAATGTATTTGATTGCCCAGAGTCGCTCGTGGACGGCAAAAGGCAATTCAAACTGGCGAATCTTGAGCTTGCGCGCCCCTTCGTTAATCAATTCCTGCAGGGCGCCGAAAGGACACAGCCAACCACAAAAAACGCCGCGACCGAAGAACAGGACGCTGGCAGCTGTGGATACCCAGAGAATAAAAATGATTGGATCGGTGAGGAACAGTGTCCAGTGGAAGTCCTGTACCAGGGCGTGGACAAAAGTGAGAACGTTGACGATGGACAGCTGTCCGAGGGAGTACCAGCCGATAAACACGAGGGTAAAGATCAGATAGCCATGGCGCAAATGGCTGAGAAAGCGCGGGTACTGGGCAAACTTGTCCTGCATAAACAGAATCACGGTGAGCAACAGCAGGGCGACACAGATCACGGCGATTTGCCAGCTCTTCTGATACCAGATGTTCAGCCAGACGGGGCGCTTCGCTTCTTCGATGGCGGCAAGTTCTTCTGGGCTGGGCGGGGGGCGCTCTATGTAGCTTTCCGGTGTCTGGTAGCCGAGCTCAAAGCTGGTAAAAATGCCGCTGACCGGCCCGGTTTGGCGGCGCACCAGCAATTCCAGCGACCAGGGTGTTCCTGGATCAAAGTGGTAGTGGTCGCGAATAATAAATACCGACATCTCGTCAAAAGTGGGCATGCCCGCAGCGAAGACATCGGTGAGGCGCTGGTGGTCCAGGTCGCGGAAACTGATGGTGTCGCCGAATTGGCGCAACTGTATACGGTCAAAAATGCCGCCGCGAACATAGCCAGAGCCCTTAAAGGAATAATCGCCACGACCCAGAACGGCGATGGCATGCTCCCCCGGTTTTAGATCTTCCATCAGAAAACGGTATTGATTTTCTCCCAGCAAATTGCGGCCGATGGTGGGGGGATTGAGATAGGCCACATAGAGGTCGATAAAGGTCTCGTTCGCCTCTGCTTCGGAAAGGGTGTCGGTACTTTCTGCCTCGGTGCCGCGAAAGGCGTCTCTGATTTGCTGGTGGCTGAGCTTCAGGGAACGAATTGCCCCGTTGCCGGTAAGTTTGTTCCAGTCAGCGGGTTCGAACAGATCCATGGGTACCGTGGCTGGCGCCTGGACAACAGCTGCTGAGACCTCAACCAGCCCCAGTGCTATGGCTACCTTATGGGCGGAGCGCATAACCACATCATTAATCACCATAACGGTTACGGTGGCGCCGGTAATGGCATCAATGGTGATGGCCTCGGGGTCGTTGGAGCGACCCACCACCACCCGCTGCTCCACCTGAATACCTTCATATTTGGTGTTGAAGGTGTGGAGCTTTTCTTCTGGAATACCGATCAGGAGGATGGGTTCGTGGTGTTCAAGCACATAGGCATCGCGAATCACAGCCTTGGGGTCAAGGATAATCAGCATATTGATGGGCTTGCCGGAATAGGCGGGAACAGTAGTGACATTGATGCTTTCAAAGGCGTAGCCAATAATGTCGTCGCCGTTGTAAATGGTCAGTGTCTGGTATTCCCCTTCGGGTTCAGAAATGGCGGTGAGATCGGGAAAGGCTTTGTAAATGCGTTCTTCAACCAGATTGGAAATTTGATCGGCGGCGCCCTGGTTGCCGTAACCCTTGTCAGCGGTGTCCGCGAGAGGCTTTGCTAGTCCGGTGACCAACAGACCCAGGACAGCGAGGGTCGAGAATAGCCAGATAAACAACATTCTGAATTTGGAGCTGACAGCATAGGCCATGGCGGTTTCAATATTTCGTACAACTTAGCCATGATTCTAGCCCCGCTAGGAATTGGGTCAAGAAAACAATCACTTTTGCCTCGGAACTTTGACTTTATGCCGCTTTGTGGTTATGAAAATCTGCTTTTAAGTACCTATTTGTGGGTAGTCAATCTCCACATTGCATCCCTACAAACTCGGTCTCGGGTTTTATGCGGGTATAAGCGGCTCGGCGGTCGTTTCAGTGGTTCAGGTTTGTTTTGCATGTGACCCCTGTACAAATGCCGCCGCTTTTGTTTTCCTTTCCCCGTTGAAACGGGTTTAGAGTTATGATCAAACAATGGCTGTGGCGCGGCGTTGCCCTTGTCACAATGGGGTTGGCGGCTGTGGGGGTCATCATTCCCGGCCTGCCGACGACACCTTTTCTGCTGGTGTCGGCCTGGGCGGCCAAAAACGGTTGGCCAGCTCTTGAGGCGTCGCTGTTGAACCATGTCCGCTATGGCGCACTGATCCGTGATTGGCGCGGCCATCGCGTGGTGCCGCGCAAGGCCAAATGGCTCGCCAGCTGGTTGATGGTGAGCAGTGCGGCGATGGTCTGGTTCAGTCCCGTGCCCAATGTGGTGCGATGGTTGCTGCCGCTGTTTTTGCTGTGCCTGGCCATTTGGCTGTGGCGCCAGGCGGACGCCCCCCCTATCGGCAATCAATGATGAGAAGGAAAACCCCTATGAAAAGCCAACGCGTTGCTGCTGCTTTCGCCCTGGGTTGTATGGCGCTGATGGTTGTCGCGATGCCGTCATCTGCTGCCACAGATCACGGGAGCCAGGATCATACAGCCCAATATCATCCAGACCATGGCGATGGTGGCCATACTCTGGAACTGGATAATGGCAACAAGTGGGCTACGGATTCGCCCCTGCGGGCGGGCATGGCGCGGTTGCGCGGCCTGATGGCCGAGGCAATTCCCGCTATTCATCGCGGCGGAATAAGTCATGCAGAGTACGATTTATTGGCTGACGCTGTCAGCGCCGAGATAACATTTTTGGTTAACAACTGCCAGCTGGAGCCAGCTGCGGATGTCCAGTTACATAAGATCATCGCCACAATCCTGTCTGGCGTGGGCATTATGCAAGGGCGGGTTAAAGATCAGCAGCGCCAACGGGGCGCTGGCAAAATCGTGGCGGCTGTCAATGATTATGGCCGCTATTTTGATGACCCTGGTTTTGTCCTCCTTAATCATTGAATGATGGTCAGCCAGGTTTTCAATTCTGATGGCTTTTCAATCCAGGCAGTTTTTCACGCGCAACACTCAATGTGTTTTTCCCGGCAGGGCGGGAGGCCAGGCGGGGCAATCTCAAGCCCCTATCGCCAGCAGGGCTGGCTCCCGCCGAAGGAGGATGCTTCAGTAGGAGCCAGCGCCTGCTGGCGCTGGCTAAATTCTCACAACTGTTCTTCGGCAAAGGCCGCCAGCCGAGATCTGACAATGCCATTGATATGCATAACACCGGCATGGTGATAGTGTTTGCTTTTCTCCACCAGATAGGTCAGACCCGAAGTGAGCGGGGAGATATATTTATTGTCGATCTGAGCCAGATTGCCCAACACCACGATTTTGGAATCCGCGCCGACACGGCTGATGACAGACTTGAGCTGAAACTGGGTCAGCCCCTGGCTCTCGTCAATAATGATGTAGGCGTTGTTAAAGGAGCGGCCGCGCATGAAATTCAGTGATTTGAATTGAATGTTGGCGCGCTCTTTCACATAGGCAATGCTGCCGTGACAGGATTCGTCGGCGCCGTGCATGATTTCGAGATTGTCATCAAAGGCCGCCAGCCAGGGCGCCATTTTTTCCTCTTCGGTACCGGGAAGAAAACCGATGTCTTCGGCCATGGGCGGCGTTGAGCGGGCGACAATCAGCTTGCTGTATTTTTTCAATTCGAGAATGGCGTGAAGGCCGTAGGCCAGTGCCAGCAGGGTTTTTCCTGAGCCGGCGGGCCCCGTGAGCACGGTCATATCCAGGCTTTCGTCTTCCAGCAGAGCCATGGCCATGGCCTGCTCGAGATTGCGCGGCGCCATTCCCCAAAAGCGCCTGTGCATGAGTTTTTCCCGGCACTCGCAGCGCAGGTAAACATCGTCGCGCTCAACCCGTTTCACCAGGGCGATAAACTCGTTGTCGTCGTAGATAAACATGCCAGGGTAGGCCTGGGGCAGAAAGCGGCGGGGAATGCGATAAACGGCGTAATTGCCTTCCCGCTGGGTTTCCACTTCCGAAATCGTAGACCAGAAATCCCCTTCGAGGTGTTCATAGCCCTTGGTGAGCAGATCGATGTCGTCCAGCACCCGGTCGCGGCGATAGTCTTCCACATGAAGCAGCCCGGAACCCTTGGCCTTGATGCGCATATTGATGTCTTTGGTCACCAGGCAGATAAAGTCCTTGGGATTTTCCGCCTGCAGGCGCAGAGCAACATTGATAATGCGGTTGTCGTTGGCCTGGTCGCGGGTGCCGTCGAGATAGGGGATGTCGTCGTTGTCGTTGAGTAGTTGGTCGGGGTAAATGGCCAGGGTGCCCGATAGCCCCTCGATGTTGGAACCTTTTACTTTCACCCCTTCCTGAATTTGCTGGGGGGAAGCTTCATCCACCACCTTGTCGATCATCTGAATGGCAATGCGGGCTTCGCGGCTGACAGTTTTATCCCGGCGATCCTTGATGTCGTCGAGCTCTTCAAGCACCGTCATGGGAATCACCACATGGTGCTCCTTGAAGGCCATGATGGCGGTGGGGTCATGAAGAAGAACATTGGTATCCAGAACATAGGTCTTTTTAACGACCGTTTTGAGTTTATTTTTTTCAATACGCAGGGCATTGCCAGAGTCCATGGTGTGATCCTCGTCTGTACAGGAAAAAAGCTAAAGGTGAAGTGACAGATATAACGGGCTGGAAAATGTGGTGATGTGGAGATGGTGACGATGAGGTTGGCGAGTTAAGGCTGTTGGTGGGTGAGTTGGAAAGTCGTGGCTGGTGTTGGCGATACTGCAGTAGGGGGTGTGACAAAGTGCAGGGGGTAGAAAAACCGAGCATTGAAGGCTCTGGGGGTGCGCTGGTCAGCGCTGGAATAGACGCTTTACGGCAAAAAGCGGTGCTCTGTTTTGCCTGCGTCTGGGGATTCTTCAAAGGCGACTCCCGGCAGATTCAGTACAGCTGCAACGCCTCGATTATTGAAATCCTGACGGCAACTGTCAATGACTTATTGATAATTTTTTACTTTTGCGTTCCCAGTGTTGGCACTTAAGTGTTCGTGCTTTAAAAACAGCAACATGGGTGTTGGCGGGTTCACGCCGAAACAGCGACTGGCCCAACTCACTCACTAACCTCTACTTTTAGCTGCAGTTAAAAATGGGGGGATTACCGCAGGCTATAAATCAACCAGGAATCAGTATGCAATCTGGCCATGGCGCTGTTTTCAGGCGCCATGGCTTTGTATTTGGTGTGAGTGACTCGCTAGAGGGTCTAGAGTGCCGCCAGATTGATGCCCGCAGCGCCGGATTCGATCCACTGCTTGACGCGCTTGGCGTCGCTGATGGGGGCGTATTTGCCGCCGGACTGGAGGAAAACCATATAGGCCGGTCTTGCGCCGATGGTTGTTTTCATCACCAGGCAGCGACCGGCTTCATTGATATAGCCGGTTTTGCTCAGGGATATGTTGCTATCACCCTGGCGAACCAATGGGTTGGTATTGCGATATTGCAGAGTGCCGACCCTGGATATTCTCATCAGCTCTTCCTGGTCGGTGGAAAAGTTTCGAATCAGGTCGTACTTGCTCGCTGCTGCCACCATTTTTGCCAGATCTTCGGCGGTGGACACATTTTTCGGGTTGAGGCCAGTGGCGTCAGCGAAAAAACTGCTGCCCATGCCAAGGGCTTTTGCCTTGTTGTTCATGGCCGTTAAAAATGCGCTCTTGCCACCCGGGTAATGGCGCGACAGCGCCGATGCGGCGCGGTTTTCCGACGACATCAACGCCAGATGGAGCATGTCGTATCTGCTCAGTTTTGTCCCCATGGGCAGCCGCGAGCCAGTTCCCTTGAGGCGATCCAGGTCGTTGCTGTCAATGGTCAGGATTTCGTCCATAGCCAGATTGGCGTCTAGTGTCACCATGGCCGTCATCAGCTTGGTGATGGAGGCGATGGACTTCACCGCATCGGCGTTCTTCTGGTAAAGAGGCGTTCCGGACAGGGCGTCGATGATCATGACGCTGCGGGATTCCAGGCGCGGGTCGGCAGCGCCTTTTGCTAGATAAGTGCTTGAATTTGAAGTGGCTTTATGAGCCAGGCCGCCGCTGGGAATGCGAATGGATTGCCCGGGTATGAGGGCGGCGTTTTTGGCAATGCCGTTGAATCTGCTGATGGACGCAACTGACACTCGGTAGTGTTTGGCGATATCCCAAAGAGTGTCGCCCCGCCTGACATTGTGAACTGCCACTGTCTGCTTGTTGGTGGGCGCGGTATAGGGGCTGCTGCCTTCGGGAATAAAGAGAACCTGGCCGGGGTGCAGCAGACTGCCCCTGATGCGGTTATGGCTGCGCAGAACTTCCAGGGAGACGCGGTGGCTGGAAGCAATGGCCGAGAGAGAATCGCCGGAACGCACGGTGTAACTGCGCTCCTGGCTGCTACTGTCACTGCCAGATTGGGATGGAATTTTCAGGGTTTGCCCAGGAACGATTCGGTGCGAAGACAGCCCGTTATAGGCAAGTAACTCAGGGACGGAGGTGTTGAAGTTTTTCGCTATGCCAAAAAGGGTATCGCCACGGGCAACTTTATAGGCGCTGGAACCTGCATAAGCGGCACAGGGAAGCGCGAGTGTCAGGCAGATAAGAACCTTTTTGATAGTCATGATGTTCGTCGCGAGCTGTTTTTGTAGCCTCTAGAGTAGTCTTTTTTAAAACTTTGACAAGTCTTATAACTAAAAAATAAGTAAAAAATGTTTCCAAGTCAAAGGGAAGGCGGGTTTTTCTCAACTTTTGTGCAGTTTTGTCGGATTGTCCGCAGGCTCTTGTGGCGATGGCGTCAGCATTCAGTTGTGGATCGTGCAATACTTTCTATCATTGAATGCCGTTGAGAATAAAAATGAGCTATCAGTGCCTTGTCTGCAGCTATAAAGGTCGCCACTTTCCCGGCGGGGCATGTCCGGGGTGCGGCTCCTTCAATGTGCGTAAACTCGACAACCCAGAGCAGCCGTCCAAGCCTGTGGCGAGAAAACCTTATCGATTAATGCTGGCAGTGGCGTTGTGGTTTTATTTGTTGGTGGAAATCTGGAAGGTGTTATCCCGTTAGGCGTCATTGTTCTGTTCATCGCTGGTGAGTATTTGATTCAAAAGCGCCTATTGCTCAGGTGAGGCAATAGACCTATTTTTGATCCACATGTCGATGGTTGTCCTAATGTCGGTGAGCTGGCGGTGGATATGGCTGGAAGAGAAGTGATAAATCTTAATAATCCGGTTGCTATTTATGGAGTACTCGTTTTCGATGGATGTCAGCCAGGGGAATACGGGATAACGTTTTTTCAGGTAGAGCATGTCCTCAAGTACGCCGCCAGGCACCAGAAATAATCTGCCCGAATCGTTTTTAATCAAATTGTCGATAGATCTCAGGTGCTGCCCAGAGACGAGTGAGTAAAACTGCTTCCTGTCTTCTGATTTGTTGCCTATTGTGGGGATATCCAGCAGCTCAAGAAAGGATATTTTATCTGCGTAGCTTGCATTCAATCCAAGCTTTCTGATGTTGTTGTGATAGGGTCTGCCGTGTCCGGTTTTGTTGAAGGGAAAGCTGTCCAAAAGAAAAGGGTGATGGACGCCGTATTTTTTCCAGAAGCTAACGCCATCCCGTTGATATTCCAGAATATATTGGAAAAAAGGATGGTTGCTTATTTCCGGTGCGTAGTTGGCGTCAGAGCTGAGGATAATCACTCGGGCTAAACCCGGGTTCTGACCCTGCCAGGGCTTGCTGCTAAAAAGGCTGCTGAGTTGTGCAGACGGATGTTTTTGGAAATCCATAACAAGTCGTTTAATGGCCGCAGCAGCTGGAGGAACACAAGAGCGGTTGGCGCTTTTGTGTTCCTCCACATTGTTGTGACTTAAGCACAGCGCGTTATCAGGTACGGATTTTTCCGGCAAGGAACTCCACCAGCTGGGTGACGGGGACTTCGAGGGAGTTTTCATCCCGGCGGCCTTTGTATTCCACCATGGCGTTTTCGAGACCGCGATCGCCGACAACAAGGCGGTGGGGAATCCCGATCAGTTCGATGTCGGCGAGCATAACGCCGAGGCGAGCTTTTTCCTGATCCATATAGAGAACGTCGTAACCCGCTTGGGAGAGCTTTGTGTACAGGTCTTCGCAGTAAGCCATGACCTGCTGGGATTTGTGGGCATTGATGGGCACCAGAGCAATCTGAAAAGGGGCAATGCTGTCAGGCCAGATAATGCCGTTGGCGTCGTTGTTCTGTTCAATGGCAGCTGCGACCACGCGGCTGACGCCAATGCCATAGCAGCCCATCAGCATGGTTTGTTCCTTGCCCTCTTCGTTGAGTACTTTGGCGTTCAGGGCTTCGCTGTATTTGGTGCCCAGCTGGAAAATATGGCCGACTTCAATGCCCCGGCGAATCTCCAGCTGGCCATGGCCGTCGGGGCTGGGATCGCCGGCGACCACATTGCGGATATCTTCGACGCGGGGAAGTTTGCAATCCCGTCCCCAGTTAACGCCCGTGAGATGGAAGCCGTCCCGGTTGGCGCCACAGACAAAATCGGTGAGCACTGCGGCGCTGCGGTCGACGATGGCGGGAATGGCGAGGTTTACCGGGCCCAGGGAACCGACGGCGCATCCGGTAGCCGTCCTGATTTCTATATCGCTGGCAAAAGTGAGCGGCGACAGTACGCCGTCAAGTTTTTCGGCCTTAATGTCATTGAGTTCGTGGTCGCCGCGCACCATCAGGGCGATAAGCTTGCCTTCTTCATCAGCTTTTACGATCAGGGTTTTCAGGGTTTGCTGTGGCGTTACAGCAAGCAGTTTGCAGATATCTTCAATGCTGTGGGCGCCGGGGGTGGCCACTTCCGCCAGAGCCTGTGTTGCTGCGTCGGCCTTGTTGGCAGGCGGCAGAGCTTCGGCCTTTTCAATGTTGGCGGCGTAGTCACTGCCTGTGGAGAAGGCGATGGCATCTTCTCCAGAGTCGGCGAGAACATGGAATTCGTGGGAAAAGTTACCGCCGATACTGCCGGTATCCGCGAGCACGGGGCGAAAGTTGAGGCCGAGACGGGTGAAAATATTGCAGTAGGTGCGGTGCATCAGGTCGTAGCTTTCCTGAAGGCTTGGCTGGGATGTGTGAAACGAATAGGCATCTTTCATGAGAAATTCCCGCGCCCGCATAATACCAAAGCGGGGGCGGATTTCATCGCGGAATTTGGTTTGAATCTGGTAAAAATTTGCCGGCAGCTGTTTATAGCTGCGCACTTCATTGCGGATGAGGTCGGTGATCACTTCTTCATGGGTTGGACCCAGACAGAATTCGCGTTGATGCCGGTCGGAGATACGCAATAATTCCGGGCCATACTGTTCCCAGCGCCCGGATTCCACCCACAAATCTGCAGGCTGAACCACGGGCATTAGTACTTCCTGAGCGCCGGATTTGTCCATTTCTTCGCGAACAATTTTTTCTACTTTGCGCAGTACGCGCAGGCCGATGGGCATCCAGGTATAGAGGCCGGAGGCCAGTTTGCGAATCATTCCCGCTCTGAGCATGAGTTTATGGCTGATAATTTCGGCATCAGCGGGAGATTCTTTTTGGGTGGATATCAGGTAACGGCTGGCGCGCATGGTTCCTCTTTGCGGTGCGTATGATTTTAAGCGGCCTATTTTAAGGCTATGGGGTTGCGGGGTATAGTGCCTGATGAGAGATGCTGTCGTGGAGGACGTTTTGTTTGCCCTGGATGAAAGATTGAAAAAAGACTGTTATGTGCTTGGCGCCTTTCCCTTGTCGCTGTTATTGATGAGCCGGGACGCCAATTACCCCTGGTTTATTTTGGTGCCTCAGCGCCATGCAATAAAAGAGCTCTATCAGCTGGACTGTGCAGATTATCAGCAGTTGATGGCAGAGTCGCGGCATTTGTCCGAGGTGGCCATGAGGGTGTTTGCCGGGGACAAACTCAATGTGGCAGCACTGGGAAATATGGTGCCGCAGCTCCATGTTCATCATATTGTGCGCTACACTGGGGATCCTGCATGGCCGAATCCGGTGTGGGGGGCTGTTGCAGGGAAAATCTTTGAGGGGGGAGATGAAGCAAGGCGGGCTGAAAAGTTGCTTGCCCGCCTTGGTGAGGGTTTTAAACCGATGACTGAGTTGTCGGCTTAAATTGCTCAGTTAGCCATATCCTTGAGTTTTTTCAGCGCCAGAATTTTAACGCTGGTGCTGGCAGGGCGGGCTGCAAAAGTGGTTTCCTGACCGGTGAAGGGGTTGATGCCTTTGCGCGCTTTTTTGGCGGGCTTTTTCACCGTTTTGATTTTGAACAGGCCGGGCAGGGTAAATTCGCCCACGCCGCGTTTTTTGATGTGGCGCTCAATAATGTCGCCAAGGCCGTCGATGACTGCATTGACATCCTTTTTGGCCAGGCCGGTGTCTTCCGCCAGCTGAGTGATGATCTGGGTTTTTGTAAAGCGCTCAGTAACCGCAGCGAGCTTTTTTGCAGGTGCTGGAGCTGCAGCCTTGGGGGCGGCAGGTTTTTTAGCGGCTGGCGCCTTGGCTTTTGCCGCAGGAGCGGAGGTTGCTTTTTTCGTTGCCATAAGATGGATCCCTTTGTTAGCGTTTTTTGAATTTAGATGCACTCACAGAATGACTTGTATTCTTTTTTACGGCTTCTTCTCGATCCGGTGTTCGGGGTTTCTTCCTGATAGATCAGACTTAAATCACCGCTGGGGTGAATACAACCGCAGCCGTGACTATATATAAAGCATATTTTCGCTAATGGCAACAAAGGAAGCTATAAAAATAGTGATTTTCTGCCATTTCTGTGCCAATACGAAGATATTTGTTACGCACTTCTAGCTACTGTGTCTCTGGGGTATAATGCCCGCCCTTTGTGTTGGCTTCCACGTGGGGGTGTCGCCTCCCGTTTGGAGGCGGTTCTTGGTCTTTTATCAGAATGGGACAAATTGCTATGCCTATCTATGCCTATGAATGTAAGGCCTGTGGCCATGAGTTTGACGCGATTCAGAAAATTAGCGATGCGCCTCTTGTCGAGTGCCCCGCCTGTCAGAAAAATGAGCTAAAGAAATTGCTCAGCGCTCCGTCCTTTCGCCTTAGCGGTTCTGGCTGGTATGAAACCGATTTTAAAAAGGACAAAAAGAAAAATCTTGCCGGTGAGCAGGGTTCGTCCACTGCGACCAGCACCAGTGCTGCTGCGGAGTCATCCAGTAGCGGCAGCGCCACCAAAGCGGCGGATGCCTCCTAGGAGGTTGTCGAGTTTGGTTGTTTGTGACGAGGGCAAGTCCGACAACCCGCTAGGCGTTCAAGGCTTTGAATACAGACTTTGACTTTAGGAAATAGATTAAATGCGTACAGGCTATTGTGGAGATTTGCGGGCGGCCAACGTCGGTGAAGAGGTGACTCTCTGTGGGTGGGTAGACAGGCGTCGGGATCACGGCGGGGTTATTTTTATCGACCTGCGCGACCGTGAAGGCATAGCCCAGGTGGTGTTTGACTCCGACTGTGGCGAATATTTTGCCATTGCCGACAAAATCCGCAGTGAGTATGTATTGCAGCTCAAGGGCAAGGTGAGGGCGCGGACTCCGGCCACGGTTAATGCGGCCATGAAAACCGGTGAAATCGAAGTCTATGCCACTGAACTGGCCATCCTCAATACCTCGGAAACACCGCCTTTTCAGCTGGATGAACATATTCAGGTGGGTGAGGACGTTCGTCTTCGCTATCGCTATCTCGATTTGCGCCGCAAAAAGATGATGGACAACCTGCGCTTTCGTTCCGATGTCACCATTGCCCTGCGCAACTTTCTTTCGGCGCGGGGCTTTCTCGAAATTGAAACGCCGATGCTGACCAGGGCGACGCCGGAAGGGGCGCGGGATTACCTTGTCCCCAGTCGCACCCACGAGGGCAAGTTTTTTGCGCTGCCCCAGTCGCCCCAGCTGTTCAAGCAGCTGTTGATGGTGTCTGGCATGGATCGTTATTTTCAGATCGTCAAATGTTTCCGCGACGAGGATCTGCGCGCCGACCGTCAGCCGGAATTCACCCAGGTGGATATTGAGTTTTCCTTTGCCGACGAAGCGCAGATCACGGGCATTACCGAGGAGATGATTCGCGAGCTGTTCCACAAAACCCTCAATGTGGATTTGGGGGTTTTTCCGAGAATGCCCTATTCAGAAGCGATGGAAAGGTACGGTTCCGACAAGCCGGATCTGCGCATTCCCCTGGAGCTGGTGGAAATCAAAGATCTGATGAAGGATGTGGAATTCAAGGTTTTCTCTGGTCCCGCCAACGATCCCAAAGGGCGCGTCGCCGCCATGGTGGTGAAAAATGGCAACGACCTGTTGTCCCGCAAGCAAATCGACGCCTACACCCAGTTTGTCTCTATTTACGGCGCCAAGGGGTTGGCCTATATCAAGGTCAATGATGTCAACGATCTTGAAAACGGCCTGCAATCGCCGATTGTCAAATTTTTGCCGGAAGCAACCCGCAAAGCGATTTTGGAGCGCCTTGGCGCTGAAACCGGCGACGTGATTTTCTTCGGCGCCGACAGGGCAAAAGTTGTTAATGACGCCCTGGGTGCCCTGCGCTGCAAGCTCGGTGAAGATCTCAATCTTTATACCTGCGACTGGGCGCCGCTGTGGGTGGTGGACTTTCCCATGTTTGAAGATGATGAAAAAGGCGGTTGGACATCCATCCATCACCCCTTTACTCGCCCTGCGTGTTCACCGGAAGAACTGGCGGCAAATCCTGAAGCGGCGCTATCCCAGGCCTACGATATGGTGCTCAACGGCACCGAGATCGGTGGCGGTTCCATCCGTATTCACTCGCCGGTGATGCAGCGGGAAGTCTTCAAAGTTCTGGGCATAGGTGAGGAAGAAGCGCAGGAGAAATTCGGTTTTCTGCTTGATGCGCTTAAATACGGCTGCCCGCCCCATGGTGGCCTGGCCTTTGGGCTCGATCGCCTGGTGATGCTGATGGTGGGTGCGGACTCCATTCGCGATGTTATCGCTTTTCCCAAAACCCAATCCGCCAACTGCCTGCTCACCGATGCTCCGGGGGCAGTCAGCAATGAGCAATTGAAAGAGCTCCACATCAGGCGTCGTGAAAAGCCACAGCAGTAAACCTTTTGCGACAACCTGAAGCCAGGGTTTCAGGTTGTCGATATCAACCCGGCAAGCTGTTATGTTGGGCTAATAGAGCGTTTGAAAAGGGCGACCCTTTGAGAAGAGGGGAATCTTCAGGCAATAAAAAACCCGCTGACAGAAGCGGGTTTTTTTATTGCCAACTCTTAATATGCCATCTGCTTACCTGGCGTGGTCGCGATAGTCTTTTGACACTGGGATTGTGTCAAAAGCCCGGCATGCTCGGGCAGGCAAAAATACTTAGCTGGCGAGAGCCTTGATCTGGGCGTTCAGTCTGCTCTTGTGACGGGCAGCCTTGTTCTTGTGAATGATGCCCTTGTCAGCAATGCGGTCAATCACGGGAACAGCTGTGGTGTACGCTGCCTGAGCCGTGGCCTGATCGCCAGTGGCGATAGCGGCTTGAACGCGTTTGATGTAGGTGCGCACCATGGAGCGCAGGCTGGCATTGTGCTGCCGACGCTTTTCGCCTTGCTTGGCGCGCTTGCGTGCTTGAGGTGAATTAGCCACCGGTTAGCTCCTTTCAATAAGTCAGGGATTTAAGGATGCGGGACTATACAGATTCTATTAGCGCTTGGCAAGCGTTAGCTTTGACAGCATTGACTCTCGCGTCGGGCTGTGGCGCCGGGGCGTTCTGCGGTTATGGCATGAGCCGTTGTAATTCGGCCAAGCATGTCCGCTAACTGATGGTTGTTGAAACGAAAATTGCCCTTGAGCCTTTATATCGGTGGACGTTGCGGGATTATGGCGCTTCTGAAATGTCTATGGCGGGAAAACGTTTGACCTTGGTTTTGGCGGTACTGTTTGCGGATTGCTGATGCTTCAGCGCCCAGTCAATATGATCTGCAACCAGCGGGGATGCCTGGACTCTACGGTTGGCAAGAGCCGTAATCACTTCGGCAGAGGGGGTGGCGTTGCCGAGGCCGACGGCAAGGTTGCGCTGCCAGCGCTCATAACCGATACGGCGAATGGTCGAGCCGGCGGTTTTTTCTTCGAATTCCTGTTCGCTCCACTGAAAAAGAGTGACCAGGTCGCTGTCTTCGAGGCGGTGGCGGGGGCGAAAATCGTCCTCCCCGGAGGCTCGCGCATAGCGGTTCCAGGGGCAAATGGCCTGGCAATCGTCACAGCCAAAAACGCGGTTGCCCATTAATGGCCGCAATGCTTCGTCGATGGCGCCTTTGTGTTCGATGGTGAGGTAGGAAATACAGCGGCGGGCATCGAGCACATAGGGTTGGGGAAAGGCGTTGGTGGGGCAAATATTCAGGCAGGCGCTGCAGTTGCCGCACTGGTTGTGTTGTTGCGACTGATCCAGAGGCAGCGGCAGGCTGGTATAAATTTCACCGAGAAAAAACCAGGAGCCGGCTTCGCTGTTGAGAATCAATGTGTTTTTGCCCATCCAGCCCAGACCGGCTTTTTCTGCCAGTGGTTTTTCGAGCACGGGTGCGCTATCCACAAAGGGTCGCTGAATGACTGTGCCCGGCGCACAGGCGTCAATTTTTTCTGCCAGTTTGGCCAGGCGCTTGCGAATCAGTTTGTGGTAATCCCGCCCCAGGGCGTAGCGGGAAATATAGGCTTTGTCCGGGTTGCGCAGGGTTTTTACCAGGCCGCTGGCGGCGGGGAGATAGTCCATGCGCGCGGTGATGACGCGAACGGTTTCGGGTAGCAGTTTGTCGGGACGCCAGCGCTTGTCGCCGTGCTCCGCCAGCCAGGTCATATCGCCCTGATAGTTGCAGTTGAGCCAGTCCCCAAGGCGCTGACCCGCTGCCTCGAGGTTGGTGTCGGTGATGGCAATTTGCTGAAATCCCAGTTCGGCGCCCCAGGCTTTAATGTTTTCCGCCAATGCGAACAGGTCGACTGCGCTTTTGCCCATGGATGACTCTGGCTGTTGTGGTTTGTTGGCGTATAATTGTGCCAGAAATTCATAACATACAGTAAATTCCCGCCATGCAGCCAGATTTCTTTCCGCTTTATAGTGTTGACCAGGTGCGCGAACTGGATCGAATTGCCATTCAGGATAGAGGCATTCCTGGCATCAAATTGATGAAGCGGGCGGGTCAAGCTGTTTTTAGTGCGCTTTTAAGAAAATGGCCGTCGCCATCGAAAATTACCGTTTATTGCGGTAGCGGCAATAACGGTGGCGATGGCTATATTGTTGCCGCCCTCGCCAAGGGGCGGGGTATTGCCGTTGAGGTGGTGCAGGTGGCGCCAGTAGCAAAGTTATCTGGCGATGCCCGGCGCGCCTACGAATTTGCGGTTGACGAAGGGGTGGCGATGACCGCGCTGCCTGAGAATATTCAATCGGTACCGGTTCCAGACAATGGCGTTATTGTTGATGCATTGCTGGGAACAGGTCTGACAGGGGAGGTTCGCGAACCCTTTGCCCAGGTTATCGATGCCATTAATCTCAGCGGTTTGCCTGTTGTGGCTGTGGATATTCCCTCCGGGGTTTGCGGGGATAGCGGGCACATTTTTGGTCGGGCATTGCGCTGCCAAATGACGGTGACTTTTATCGGTCGCAAGCGCGGCCTTTATACGGGCAGCGCTCCTGCCTATTGCGGTGAAAAATTATTTGACGACCTGGCGGTGCCAAAAGATATTTATGCGGCATTAAGCGCCCCATCGCGCTTGCTTGATTGGAAGCGGCTGAGTGCACGCCTGCCGGGGCGGGCGGCAGATGCCCATAAGGGCTTGTTTGGCCATGTTCTCTGCGTTGGCGGTGATCACGGTTTTGGTGGGGCTGTCGCCATGGCTGCCGAGGCGGCTCTCAGAACCGGCGCCGGACTTGTCAGTGTGGCCACCAGGCCGGAGCATGTGTCTGCGTTAATTGTGCGCTGCCCCGAAATCATGGCGGTGGGGGTTGGTTCCGGTCAGGAGCTGGAGCCACTGCTGGAAAAGGCTTCAGTATTGGTGATTGGGCCCGGCTTGGGCAGATCGCCCTGGTCGGAACAATTGTTGCAAAAGGCGCTGGCGTCCGGGTTGCCGATGGTGCTGGATGCAGATGGTTTGAATATGCTCAGCGAAGGCCGCATTGGCGGTGGCGCAGATCTGTCCCGCACGGTCATGACACCCCACCCCGGAGAAGCTGCCCGACTGTTGAGGGTTGATAACAGTGACATTCAGCGCGACAGATTTGCTGCCGTCACGGCTTTGCAGCAGAAATTCGCCGCCACTGTTCTCTTAAAGGGTGCGGGCACCCTGATTGCCGCTGGCGAAGATGTTGTCAGTGTCTGCCCCTACGGCAATCCGGGAATGGCGGTTGGCGGCATGGGCGATGTGCTTAGCGGTGTTATCGGTGCGCTTCTCGCACAGGGGCTACCTCCCAGAGAGGCGGCTGAAAGCGGTGCCTGTCTTCACGGCCTGGCCGCGGATGATGATGTTGCCGCATCGGGTCAAATTGGTCTGTGCGCCACGGATCTGATGCCCCTGTTGCGGCATTGGCGCAATAAGGGTGATTGCTAGTGGCGAAGACATTTTCCATACAGGTTGACGGCGAAGCGGCTATGGTGGCTTTTGGTCAGCGTCTCGGTCGTGCGCTGACCTGCGGAATGGTTTTTCTTGAGGGCAATCTCGGCGCGGGCAAAACCACCCTCTGTCGCGGCATTCTGCGCAGTCGCGGCTATGGGGGGGCTGTCAAAAGCCCCACTTACACGTTGGTGGAACCCTACCAGTTGGCGACGGGCAATCTCTATCACTTTGACCTCTACCGGCTCAATGACCCGGAAGAGCTTGAATTTATGGGTATCAGGGATTATTTTGACCGCGACAACCTCTGCGTGGTGGAGTGGCCGGAAAAGGGCGAGGGTTTTCTGCCCAGGCCAGATGTATTTATCGCCATCGAGGTTGCGGGTGCGGGGCGCAAGTTGACTATAATGGCGTTTACGCCGTCAGGTGAAGCTGTGTTGGACATTCTTGGTAATGAAACAGATAAAAGCTAATCCTGTCATTCGTCTGCGGCTGTTTGTTATTGCCTTGTCGCTCTGGACGCTGGTCGCGGAGGCGGCATCGGTGCAGAGTGTGCGGCTGTGGCGCGCCCCTGACCATACGCGCCTGGTGTTCGACCTCAATCAGCCCGCGGAGCACTCCCTGTTTTCCCTGGAAAATCCCGATCGTATTGTCCTCGATCTGAGCAATACCAGTTTCAAGGGGGATTTCGATTCTCTCGATTTGAGGGATACGCCGATTACCCGCATTCGCAGCGCCCAGCGCAATCAAACGGATTTGCGCATCGTGTTTGACCTGCGCCAGGGGGTCAACCCCCGCAGTTTTCCCCTCAAGGACAACGACCAGTACGGCAATCGTCTGGTGCTGGATCTCTACGACAAGTATCAGGAGAAGAAAAAAACCGTCAGCGACGCAGTGGCGACAACATCCAGGGATCGAGACATTATTATTTCCATTGACGCCGGCCACGGTGGAGAAGACCCCGGCGCCCTGGGGCCCGGCGGCATTCGCGAAAAGCAGGTGGTGCTGGCGATTAGTCGCGCACTTCAGGCGCTTGTCGATCGGGAGCCGGGGTTTAAGGCCGAGATGGTGCGCACCAGCGACTACTATATTCCCTTGCGCGGGCGCACCGATATTGCCCGGGATCAGCGCGCGGATTTGTTTGTGTCCATTCACGCCGATGCTTTTAAAAATCCCGCTGCCCGCGGTGCGTCTGTGTTTGCGTTGTCGGCGAGCGGCGCCACCAGTGAAACCGCGCGCTATCTGGCGCAGCGGGAAAATCAGGCCGACCTTATCGGCGGTGTTGGCAATCTCAAAATCAGTGACAAGGATCAGATGCTGGCGGGAGTACTCCTCGATTTATCGATGACAGCGACCCTCAACAGTAGTCTGGATGTGGGCAAGCATGTGCTTGAGCAGATGGGCAATATTGCCAGATTGCATAAAAAACATGTGGAGCAGGCGGGTTTTGTCGTGCTCAAGTCGCCGGATATCCCCTCCATCCTGGTGGAAACCGGCTTTATTTCCAACCCCGGAGAAGCGCGCCAATTGGCGGATCGAGCCTATCAGCAGCGCATGGCCGAAGCGATTTTTGCCGGCATCAGAGCCTATTTTTACCGCAGCGCCCCGCCCGGAACCTGGGTGGCCAAAAACCGCGGCCTGGAGGGGGACACCCCTTCTGTGTATGTCATCGCCAGGGGTGATACACTTTCCGGCATCGCTGCCCGTTACAACGTCAGTGTCGAAGCCCTGAAAAGGCATAATGGCATGACATCCACAGACATTCGTGTCGGTCAGCGCCTCAAAATACCCACAACCTGAACTCGCCAATTTTAACGTTGGTTACAACGGAGCACCCATGCCTCGTATTCAGTTGCTCAGTCCCAGGCTGGCGAACCAGATTGCCGCCGGCGAAGTGGTGGAGCGCCCTGCGTCCGTGGTCAAAGAATTGCTGGAAAACAGCCTCGATGCCGGTGCGGATCGCATCGACATCGATGTGGATGCCGGTGGTGTCAAGCGTATTCGCGTCCGCGACAATGGCTCTGGTGTCGCCGCAGAGGATCTTCCCCTGGCGCTGAGCCGCCACGCCACCAGTAAAATTGTCGAGCTGGCGGATCTCGAGGCGGTTGCCACCCTCGGTTTTCGCGGCGAGGCGCTGGCCAGTATCGCCTCGGTGTCCCGCTTTGAAATGCTCACCAGCGCCGACGACAGCGGCATTGGCTGGCGGGCGCGCAGCGAAGGCCGGGATATGGCTGTGGAGGTGGATCAGGTGCAGCACGCTCGCGGTTCCACCGTCGAAGTGCGCGACCTCTTTTTCAATACGCCGGCGCGGCGCAAGTTTCTGCGCAAAGAGCAGACAGAGTTTTCCCGCATCGATGATATTGTCAAAAAACTTGCCCTCAGCCATTTTGGTGTTTCTTTTTCCCTGCGCCACAACAGCAAGCAAATACACAGCTATCGCGCGGCTGACTCCCGGCTTGAGCAGGAACGCCGGGTCGCACTGATCTGTGGTTCGGTATTTATGGACAACGCGCTTTTTGTCGAGCTGGAGCGTCCCGGTTTGAAGCTCTGGGGCTGGATGGCACAGCCGACCTTTTCCCGCAGCCAGGCTGATTTGCAGTATTTTTTCGTCAATGGCCGCAGTATTCGCGACAAAGTAGTGAGCCATGCGGTGCGTCAGGCCTATCAGGATGTGCTCTATAATGGCCGCCATCCCGCCTACGTGCTGTTTTTTGAGCTTGAGCCAGGGGACGTGGACGTCAATGTGCACCCCACCAAGCATGAAGTGCGTTTTCGCGAAAGCCGCCAGGTTCACGACTTTATTTTTTCCGCCCTGCACCGGGCGGTAGCTGGTATTCGACCTGGCCACAGTCTTGAGCGCAGTAGCGGCCTGGAAAGCAGTGCCTATGCGGGGCTTGGCGACGAAGACTTTCGGCAAGTCTCGTCGAGCACTGAACAGTCAGAGCCTGCGGCTCCCGTTCAGCGCGGCTTCACAGGGCTTGCCCGCAGTGGCGGTCTTGGATTTGGTCAAAACCATAGCGCTATGGGAGCGAGGATCGGCGACCAGCTGGGGATTTACGGACAATTATCCCAAAGTGGTTATGGTGAAATCCCGTCGTCAGCGCCAAGTTTGACCGGGGAGGAAATTCCACCCTTGGGTTTTGCCATTGCCCAGCTCAAGGGTATCTATATTCTCGCTGAAAATGCCCATGGCCTGGTTGTGGTGGACATGCATGCCGCCCACGAGCGCATCACCTACGAGCGCATGAAGACCGCTTTTGGCGCCCAGGGAATAACTTCTCAGCCTCTGCTGGTGCCGGAAACAATCGCGGTCAGTGAAAAGGAGGCGGATGCCTGCGAGGAGCATCAGGCGCTGTTCACCCGTCTCGGTTTTCACATTCAGCGCGCCGGTCCCGAAACCCTTTTGGTGAGAGAGGTTCCCGCACTGCTGAAAGGCTCTGACGTCGACCCTTTGGTCAGGGATGTCCTGGCGGATCTGCTGGTGGAGGGCGACAGTCGCCGCATTGAAAACCATCAAAACGAGCTGCTCTCTACCGTGGCCTGCCATGGCGCGGTGCGCGCCAATCGCAGACTCAGCATTCCCGAAATGAATGCGCTGCTGCGGGATATGGAAGAAACCGAGCGCAGCGGCCAGTGTAATCACGGTCGCCCCACCTGGATTCAGATGTCTCTGGCAGAGCTCGACAACCTTTTTTTGCGGGGGCGCTAGTGGAGTCCGGCAAACCCCCGGTGATTTTTCTTATGGGGCCGACGGCCACCGGCAAGACTGATCTGGCGGCGCTGCTCCTCGCCCGCATACCTGCAGAAATTATCAGCGTTGATTCGACGCTGGTGTATCGGGGCATGGACATAGGTACCGCCAAGCCCGACAAGGACTTTCTCGCTCGAGCTCCCCATCATCTGGTGGATATTCGCGATCCCTCCCAGGCTTACTCCGCTGCCGATTTCGCCGCCGATGCGCTGCCCCTGATCGCCGATATTTGCCGCCGCGGCAAGGTGCCCTTGCTGGTGGGAGGAACCATGCTGTATTTTCGTGTGTTGCTTGAAGGGCTCGCCGATCTGCCACCTTCCGACAAGCTTGTCAGGGATGCAATCTGCGCCGAAGCTGCGGAGCTGGGCTGGCCGGAACTTCACCGCCAGCTGGGTCTGGTGGACCCGGTGACGGCGGCCAGCTTGCACCCCAACCACTCCCAGCGCATTCAGCGTGCGCTCGAAATTTACCGAATTACCGGCGTGGCAGCGAGTCAGTTAAAAGCCAGGCAGTCTTGGGATGGGGGGGCTATTCAGGCCATTGTCGACCAGTTCGATATTACCCAGATTGCCCTGCTGCCCAAAAATCGTGCCTTTCTCCATCGCCGTATAGCGGAAAGATTTTATCGCATGCTGGAACTAGGCTTGATTGAAGAAGTCGAAACACTGCGCAACCGGGGTGATCTTGGCGCCGAACTGCCTGCCATGCGCGCAGTGGGCTATCGCCAGGTGTGGCAATATCTTGACGGCGAGCTCTCCAGAGATGATATGGTGTCAGCGGCCATAGCGGCATCGCGGCAATTGGCAAAAAGACAGCTGACCTGGTTGCGTGGCTGGAGCAATGTTAACAGTCTTTATATAGACGACGGCATTGATCAGCTCGTATCGCCAGAAGAAATGGTTGCGGGTGCCTTGAAAATTTTACAAAACAGCCCCATATATAATTTCGCAAGCCAGTGATATGATTGCACTTCAGCCGAGTGTTATTAATTAAGCAGTATTGTTGTGCCCTGGAATAGAATTCTTCAGTTTTTTGGGCGCTTATTTATTTTATAAGGAGAAATACCATGTCAAAAGGGCATAATCTACAAGACCCTTTTTTGAACTTGCTTCGTAAGGAGCGGGTTCCAGTATCCATTTTTCTTGTCAATGGCATCAAGCTGCAAGGTCAGATTGAATCCTTTGATCAGTTCGTGGTGCTGCTAAAAAATACCGTCAGCCAAATGGTTTATAAGCATGCCATCTCGACAGTGGTGCCATCTCGCCCTGTGCGTCTGCCTGTGACGCCCATGGATGACGAGGGTGGAGACACTGAAGATTAAGGTGAGCTGATTGTTTTTTGAGCGCCCCTCATCCGGGGAAAAGGCTCTCCTGGTTCACCTTGACCTGGAAACAGAGAACGAGCCGGATGATCCTCGGGAGTTTGAAGAACTGGTGCTTTCTGCGGGCGGCGATCCTGTTGACTTTGTCACTGCTAATCGCAAGGCGCCAGATCCCAAGTACTTTGTTGGCAAAGGCAAGCTTGAAGAGTTGAAGGTGCGTGTTCACGAACATTGCGCCGAGATCGTTATCTTTAATCACAGCCTGTCCCCCAGCCAGCAGCGCAATCTTGAAACCTTTCTTGAATGTCGGGTGCTTGATCGCACCGGGCTGATTCTCGACATCTTTGCCCAGCGCGCGCGAACCTATGAGGGCAAGCTCCAGGTGGAACTTGCCCAGCTGGACTTTATGGCCACGCGCCTGGTGCGCGGCTGGACTCACCTCGAGCGTCAAAAGGGGGGGATCGGCATGCGCGGCCCGGGGGAAACCCAGCTTGAAACCGACCGCCGCCTTATTCGCGATCGCATCAGCGCGCTGCAAAAGCGCCTCGAAAAAGTTCGCAGGCAGCGCGACCAGGGGCGCCGTTCCCGGCAGCGGGCAGAAGTCGCCACGGTTTCCCTGGTGGGCTATACCAATGCCGGCAAATCCACCCTCTTCAATCGACTGACAGACGCCGATGTTCTGGTGGAAGACAAGCTCTTTGCCACTCTGGATCCGACCATGAGGCGTGTTGAAATTGCCGATGTGGGCTCGGTGATTCTTGCCGATACCGTGGGGTTTATCAGCCATCTGCCTCACAAATTGGTGGATGCCTTCAGTGCCACCCTTGAAGAGGCCGCCAGTGCCACCCTGTTGCTCCATGTCATGGACGCCCACAGCGAAAACCGGCAGCGCAATATGGAGAGTGTTTTAACCGTGCTCCATGAAATAGGGGCTGCGGACAATCCCCAGTTACTGGTTTACAACAAAATCGACCTTCTCGAGCATACAGAACCCCATATCGACAGGGATGGCAATGGCCGCCCCCAGGCAGTGTGGTTGTCCGCTGCCAGTGGCGTCGGCATAGAACTGTTGGTGGACGCCATCAGGGAATTGCTGTCCGTGGACATGGTGGCGGAAACCCTGCATCTTGGTTCCAGTCTGGGGCGCTTGCGCGCCAGATTCTTTGCCCTCAATGCGGTTCAGTCCGAACGTGTCGAAGCGGATGGCAGTGCGGAGCTGAAAATCCGCATGCCGCGAGCTGACTTCAATCGTTTGCTGAAAGCAGAGGGCGTTGCTCTTGAGCAACTGAAAATTGTTAATTTCCCTGAAGACCGGGAAACAGCCTGACAGAACTTTGCCGCTGTTGCTAAAATGACGAAGTTGCAAAAAACATTGATAGATTCATAAAGTTTGGAGTATTGCATGGCCTGGAATGAACCTGGCGGCGGCAAAGATCCCTGGGGCAGTGGCCAGGGAAACGGGCCGCCTGATCTTGACGAAGCGCTGAAAAAAATTCGCGACAAATTCAGCAAGTTTGGCGGTAAAAACGGTGGCGGAAGCGGCGGCGCAGGCGGCACTTCCGGCGGTCGCGGTTTTATACCGGTTATCGCGGTTGTGCTGTTGATCCTTTGGGTCTTTGCGGGCACCTATCAGGTGGATGAAAAGGAGCGCGCTGTTGTCTTGCGTTTCGGAAAGTACCTGGACACCGTTAACCCAGGTCTTCACTGGAATCCGCCGCTGATCGATACGGTCATCAAGGAAAGGGTTACCGAAGAGCGCCAGTACCGCAACAAAACCCGCGATCTTATGCTCACGGAAGACGAAAATATTGTTGAACTCCAGTTGGGGGTTCAGTACAACATCAAGGACATCAAGGATTACGTTCTCAACGTAAAAAACCCGGAAAATAGCCTGGAGCACGCCACTAACAGCGCCTTGCGCCATGTGGTTGGCAGCACCGGCTTGAACGAGGTGATTTCCACAGG